>Ga0075366_10000007_pt1 | contig 104412 bp, 111 predicted proteins | sample EndMethybrTD3031_FD_72351 | JGI IMG/M metagenome (GOLD analysis project Ga0075366, IMG submission 72351) | Populus endosphere microbial communities from Tennessee, USA - Endosphere MetaG P. TD hybrid TD303-1 | ecosystem: Host-associated > Plants > Roots > Endosphere | place: USA: Tennessee...
TGGCAATGACCAGCGCTATGACCAAGATATTAAGGGCGCCATTGTTTCTAACGGTGTGGTGCATCAGGGAATAATCGATAGCCTCAAGCTCAGCCATTCTGCTTAACCTTGCATTTATCCTCAGCAGCCATATAATGTGCTGACTATGAGTGAGCAATCTCCTCCCGCCTCAGGCGAAGGCCAGACCCCTAAACCTATAAAAGCTGTATATACACCCGAGCTATCTGGAGATTGGGATCCAGAAACGACAGGGCAGTCAGTAAGGAAGAGCCTGTGGCTGTTTGCCCGCGGTGCTGGTGCTATTGCTGCAGTAGCACTGGGCGTCACCTATCTGGCTCAGGAAACACTCCTCGACAATCACAATAAGAAGCCTAGCGGCGCTAGTGCTCCGCAGCTCGCGGGAACCAACGCCGAGCATGATGTAACTAAGTATCCTGTAACGTGCAAGAAGGTAGATGGCGTCTTGCGTATTGTTGGCGTAACGGCAGACGAAATTAAAACGATCAATGACTCTGATGACGTTGATAAGATCCCGAACATGGTTCACCAACGAGATGCTGACGGCAAGAAGGCCGATATTAGTAAGTTCGAATGGCGAGTAGATGACGCTAAGCTAAACGGTGAATCCGACGGGCCATTCTATACGGCGTTACGCTATCACTTTAGGCCGTTCACTGAGCAGAATTCTGGGCCATTGCTTGAGGCTGAAGCTTTGGCTGTTCCAGGAAACCTATATAACGCAGGTCCTGCAATGGTTGGTCAGCTGGTTGAGTACGGTGACATGACGGTCTGCGCTCCTAGGCCATCGAGAGGACAATAATGCCTAAAGGATCAAAAGAAAGAAAGCCACTCGGCAGCAAAGCAGCCAAGGTCGTGGTCGTGGGCGGCCTGTTGTTAACTGCTTATTGTATGGGCAAAGGCGGTGAGGGTACTAGTAGTACGGACTCCCACGTGAATGCCACCGATGCTCCTTTGCAGCCTGGCTGCCAGCAAGTAGAAGTGGGTCGTTTGATTGGCTTGAATGCCCTGCAGATTAAGAATACTAAGGATAGTAAAGATGTAGCTAAGCTCCCCGCAGTGGATCAGGGCGATGTCACAGTCCAGAGCATTGATTTCTTGTATGGCTCTCGCAAAGTAAATACAGAACAAGGTCAGGAGTTTGCGAGCCATGCAACTGATTACTTTGGCCAGCCAGTGCATGGTGAGCCTGCTAAGACCCTTTTGGGTGAGGATGACGCTAAGTTAAGCTTCAATCTACGCGGCGCTGCAGGCGAATTAGTGCTATATACTTGTGTTTCTGTGGATAACTAGCCTGCGTTCGTAAAAGTTTCGTGTTGCAAACATCACCACAATTGATACACTGACTACAGTGGTTCAAATCATAGCCCCATTGACAAAACACCAAAATTGTGTATAATAATGGGTATTGTGATCACAAACAAAAATTCACAAAAACAAAATATAGAAAGGTCATAGTATTATGACAAAAAAGAACAACAGCGGATTGACCTTCGAGTTGTCTCCAACTAGCGACAAGCGATTCTTGCTTATCGATAGACTACTCGGTAAATCCTAACAATATCTAGTAAATAGATATAAAACCCCAAAGAAAAAGCCCGGAATTATCCGGACTTTTTCTTTGTGAGTTCACTTCCTCGTGAAAGTTGGGGTAGGGAGGGGTCCTACTGATTGGTGTTTTCACGACTACCGTGAGAGTTTTCGCCACCACGACGGCCGGCTTCAGAAGCACGCTTACGGTCTTTGGCAAAGTTACCACCACTAGCCTTACCGCCCTTGCTGGCGATAGCACGTTGCTTTTCCGGATCCATTGATGCAAACCCGCGTTTGCTTGTCTTACTAGCCATAGCATTCATCCTTTCGTTAGTTTGCAGTCTTTAGTATCACACTCTTGGCTTAAGCAAACTATAAGATATTTCATCTTTTGTGTGTAAAAGGTTTCACTGTGCTTGGCTTGTATATGTGGCGTAAAATATATGTATAAGGGGAGACAGGTATGAAGCGGCTATTACTCTCAATTTCTTTGGTACTACTAGCGACTGTTAGCGGTGTGGTTTTTAGCTTTAGGCCTAATGTGGCGACAGCACTGGCAAGTAATCGATATGTTTCGCTGGGAGATTCCGTGGCTGCGGGTCTAGGCGCTGGCACAGTTGGAGCTAGTGCAGAGGACGCGCTATGTGGCAGAAGTACGGCGGCATATGCCGTCCGCGTTTCACACAGCCTAAACATGCCGCTCGAGCAGTACGCCTGCAGCGGGGCTAAAGCCAACGAAGGTTTATACGACACGCAAACAGTTGGCGAGACGACGTTGGATACACAGCTAAACCGCGCCTTTGCCGCTGGAGTGCCGGATGTTATTACGGTTACTATTGGTGCCAATGATGTGCGATGGTCACAATTCGTTAAGCAGTGCTACTTGTGGGACTGCGGCACTAAGTTTGATGACGTACAAATGACTGCCTACATGACGCACTTTAGATGGGAGATGTATCGAACTCTGAGCATTATTCAGGCTAAGAGCGGGGGTACTAGAGCCGCAATGCCCAAAGTTTACTTTACGGGGTACTTTAAGCCATTCTCGCTAGGGGCAAATGCTTGTGCGGATGCCCGCAACTTTACGCCCGGCGAAATGACTTGGCTAAATAACCAAGTTGATAAGATCAACCAAACAATTATTGATTCTGTTTCGTGGTACGACTTTGCTCACTATGTACCCGTGGATTTTTCGGGACACGAACTCTGCACTACTACCCCTTGGGTGCAGGGCATGCAGGCAGCAGCGCCATTCCATCCCACGTTGGCTGGCCAGCGAGCGTACGCTCGAGCAGTAATTGCTACGATTCGTTAGAATTAGCGACGAGTTGAGCGCTTGGCGCCAGGAAGCTTGTTTACAACCAAGCTAAAAAGAAGAGCCCAAACGATTGCGTTGATAGCAAAGATGCCAATACCCGCAAAACAAACACGCAAGATAGCGCGGCTAGCGTCGTAGTCCAAGAGGCCAACAAGACCAGCCAAAACAATGCCAGCCAAGCTAACAACTAGGTAGGCGTGCTGCAACTTAGCGCGCTCACTGTGCGTGCTGTTCCAATCACTAAGCATGTCTTTAAATGTCTGAATCATCAGGTTACTCCGGTAATTTATACATATTATATCTTAATATGTATAAAACGTCAACCTACTGCGCCTCAAGCTGTTGGGCTTCAAGGTGATAAGCGTCTGCTTGGTGGAGTCGTAGTGCAACAAATCCAGCGCCAACTGCCGCAACTGCTGCTTCGGTAACGCTCGATGCGTTAAAACCGCTGTTTTCGATTGCTTCGTAGCATAATCGACCTACGCCTAGTAAGGTTAGCGCCGTAAAGCCCGCTGCGCTTCGTAGCATTCGGCGTTCCTGCTGGTGTAAGACGTGATTTTGGTCTATAAACTGAGGATCATCTTCCATAAGTGAGGTAACTATACAACCTTAGAAATGTTTCGTCAACTGAGCGTGCGATGGTATAGTGATGACATGAAATTGTATCTTTCATCATACGGACTCGGAAATAATCCGGAGCGATTGCAATCACTTGTCGGCGACAACAAACGCGCTGCTATTATTATGAATGCCCAGGATTTGACCACAACCGAGAAACGTTTGATGCGTCTTGAAACTGAATCTCAGAATATGAAGAGCTTGGGTTTTGAGCCTGAAGAGCTTGATCTGCGTGACTACTTCGGCAAGCAAGAACAGCTTGGCCAAAAGCTTGGTGAATTTGGATTGCTGTGGATTCGTGACGGCAACGTGTTTGTGTTGCAGCGCGCAATGAAACAGAGTGGTTTTGACGCAGTAATTGGTGATCTAGTCACGTCAGAGAGGCTTGTCTATGCTGGCTTTAGTGCTGGCAGCTGTGCGGCGACACCAACTTTACATGGTATCGAACTTTGCGATGATGCCACGGCTGTTCCGGAAGGGTATGATCCTGAAATTGTTTGGGAAGGTCTTGGATTTGTTCCGTATTCGATAGCACCACATTATCGTTCTGAGCATTACGAGTCTGAAGCTATTGAAGATGTGGTGAAGTATCTTGAAGAGCACAAGATGCCGTACAGGGGACTTCGAGATGGACAGGCTATTGTTGTTGATGGAGATTATGAGGACATAGTAGGGTAGGAGGCGACAAGACTAGCGGACTTCGTCCTTTTCCACTGTGGCGTGCTCGGAATTAATTCCTGCGCGCGTCCTCGCTTCACGAACTTGTGACCTACGCCACTTTGTGGCTATGTCCCAAGTCCAAACCTCGTCATCGGTGACCATAAAAAAAGACCCCACTCTCGTGAGGTCCTTTTTATGGTAGCGGCGACAAGACTTGAACTTGTGACCCCGAGCTTATGAGTCTCGTGCTCTAACCAGCTGAGCTACGCCGCCATAGGTTACAGGGACAAAATATACCACAAATTATCCCTGTTGGCTAGGGTTATCGAGCAAAAAATTCAGGTACAGCTGCGCGAAGGTTTGTCCAGCATGGCTCAAAAAGCTTTTCGGGCAGGTCATTAAGGCTGCGCCAGGCAAGGTCGGTGACTATCTCGGGCTCTTGGCTTTCCGGCTCACCTTCGTCCCAGTCGGCGGTCATCCAAATAGTTACGTAGTGCTTGTTTGTTTCATGGAATACGTCGTTAGTTACGGTGAGCAATTTGACGTTTTTGATCGTTATACCAACTTCTTCCAGAGTTTCGCGTTTTACGCATTCTTCCCAGCTTTCGCCAAACTCTAAATGGCCACCAGGAACTGACCAGGTGCCACCACCATGCGCGCCACCTCGTTCGTTCATAAGAACCTTGCCGTCCTTAAAGATAAATACGGCTGCGCCTACTTTTGGTCGTGGGGCTTGATCAGTCATTTCTTCTCCTGGTAAAAATACTCTGGTGTTTTACGAAGCATTGCTAGTACCTCTTGATAGTATGGATAGATAGGCGAATCTTTTGGTATTTTACGCTCTTTCTCGGCGATAAGATGTTCGATGGTGACTTTATTTTGCAGCCATGCGCCACCCTTACTCAGTATGTTTACCAGCACTGGCATTAGCTTATCCAGTGCGTATACAAACTTAGCTTCTTCGGATGCTTTGTGCTCGTAGTCACTAATCGACTCGATCATTTCTTTAAAGTCTGGCCATTCTTTTTCAAGCCGCTCGAATGCTTCTCGTTCACGCTGGGCTTTTGTGTCGAGCTCAGCCTTTTCGCCAAAGGCAAATGTATCGCCAGCATATATTTCTACCATGTCGTGAGTAAGGGCAACGCGGATGCACTTGTCGCGGTCGAGATTAAAGTGAGGCGCAAGCATCCAGGCGGTCATCGCTAAGTAGTAGCTATGTTCAACATCGTTTTCACGTAGCGATAAGTCATGTGGCAGATGTGTCCGTCGTTTGACTTGCTGCAAGCCATGCATGAGGTCATGAAACTCAATTAGGCGTTTGCTGTCAGGTGGTTTATTCATATGTGTATGCTACGCCAGTTCAGGTGCGGCGACAAGAATATGGGCTATACTGTGCTTATGGCAACAAAACAAAAATTATCCAAAGAAAATGTTGAACAAGTCGACCAGGGGATAATCAGTTTCTTTAAGCAGACATACATTCCATTGGCACGCATCGCTTTATTCGTTGTGTTCTTTTGGTTCGGCTTTATTAAGCTGACGGGCATGAGTCCGGCTGGCCCATTAGCAGAAGCATTAACTGCCAAAACGGTAGGTGCCGAACATTTTGACCTGCTATTTCGTAGTTTGGCATTTTTGGAATGTGTAATCGGCGTATTGTTTTTGGTACCTAAGGCGGTACGTGTTGTGATACCACTATTATTTTTCCATATGGCTGTAGTCTGCGCGCCACTAGTATTAGTTCCGGAATTTACTTGGCAAGAGCCCCTTGTGCCAACACTCGAAGGTCAGTACATCATTAAGAACTTGGTAATCATTGCTGTTGCATTCGGCATTGCCGCCAACACTCAGCCGTTGCTTGCAAAACGTAAGCAGTAAGCCTTTGGTACAATTTGTATAAGATGCAGATTGAAGTTGATCCAGGTAAATATGTAGTTGCAGTATCGGGCGGCGTGGACTCGATGGTGCTGCTTGACCTGCTGACTAAGCAGCCAGACTTAGATTTGGTGGTTGCGCATTTTGAGCATGGCATCCGCGAAGATTCTGACGAAGACCGCAAGCTTGTGGAGTCTGCCGCAGCAACCTACGGGCTGTCATTTGTATTTGAGCATGGAAATTTGAGTGCTAATGCAAGCGAATCCCTGGCGCGCGATAGGCGCTATGGCTTTTTGCGTCAGGTACAAGAACAGACTAGCGCGAACGCTATAATTACGGCACATCACCAGGATGATCTAGTCGAAACCGCAATTATTAACATGTTACGTGGCACTGGACGCAAAGGCCTAAGCTCACTCCAAAGCACTGAGGAGTTAGTTCGTCCTTTGCTAGGGACGCCAAAACAGGCAATTCTAGAGTACGCCCTAGAACATAGCATTTCGTGGCATGAGGATAGCACCAATGCAAACGATGCCTATTTACGAAACTACATTCGACACACACTCATTCCAAAATTAGGCAGCAAGGGCAGGGCAGAGCTGCTAGCGCACATTACAAAAGCGGCAGATATTAATCCGGACATCGACCAATTGTTGAGCCAAGATCTGCACCTGCAATTAAATGATCATGAACTGAAGCGAAGCTGGTTTGTGATGCTACCCTATGACGTGTCTTGCGAAATGATGGCCGCATGGTTGCGCAGTGAGGGTATCCGTGAGTTTGATAGGAAGTTGTTACACAAGTTGGTGGTCGGCGCAAAAGTAGCTATGCCAGGTAAGGCTTTTGATATCAATGCTGGGTATCAGCTGAAGGTTGCAAAGACTGCACTTCAGGTTTCTGCCCGCGTTACATCGTAAAAACCCCATATCCGTGTATAATTGCAACATATGGATAATAGTAAGAAGAATTTTCGTTCCTCTAACAGGGGAGGGGGCGGCCGCCGCGGATTTAAAGGCGTCGGATTTATTGCCCTGCTTGTTTTATTTGGTTTTGTGATCTTTGCTGCGTATGCCCAGCCTTCTAGTACGAAGTCTGAACCGCTTACGAAAGTAATTAGCGAAGCCAACAAGGGCAAGTACTCAAAGATTGAAGTTAATGGCAACGAGTTGAGCATCACCAAAAAGGGTGACGACAAGGCAACCATCAAGTCATTTAAGGATCCTAACGCCAGCCTAAAAGAAGAGGGTCTTAACCCATCTAAGGTAGAAATTTCCTACAAGCCTGACTCATCCACCGGTACGACTCTTGCTAGCATCGGTATTACACTTCTGCCAGTAATCATCATCGTTGGTGCGTTATTCTTTATGCTTCGTTCTGCGCAGGGGCAGGGCAACCAGGCGCTTAGTTTTGGCAAGAGCCGTGCTCGTTTGTACGGCAACGAAAAGGACAAGGTTACCTTTACTGATATCGCCGGTTCTGATGAAGCCAAGCAAGACCTAGAAGAAGTAGTTGAATTCCTCAAGTACCCCAAGAAATTCTCTAGCGTAGGTGCACGGATCCCTAAGGGTGTACTACTTGTAGGCCCTCCCGGTACTGGTAAAACAATGTTAGCTCGCGCCGTTGCTGGTGAGGCTAACGTGCCATTCTTTAGCATTTCTGGTTCTGAATTCGTAGAAATGTTCGTAGGTGTTGGTGCTAGCCGTGTTCGTGATTTGTTTGCAAAGGCTAAAAAGAACGCCCCATGTATTATCTTTGTTGATGAGATCGATGCTGTCGGTCGTCGCCGTGGTTCTGGTATGGGTGGTGGTCACGATGAGCGTGAACAAACACTGAACCAAATCTTGGTTGAAATGGATGGTTTTGAACAAGGTCAAAACGTTATTGTATTGGCTGCAACCAACCGCGCTGACGTATTAGACCCTGCTCTGCTCCGTCCTGGTCGTTTTGACCGCCGTGTAAACATCGGTTTGCCAGAGCGCAAGGATCGCCAAGCAATCCTAAAGGTACACTTCGCCAAGAAACCACTTAACAAAAATGTTGATCTTGATGCTTTGGCCGCTAAGTCAGCTGGTTCGTCTGGTGCAGATTTGGCTAACATCGCTAACGAAGCCGCAATTATTGCTGCTCGCCTCAACCACAAAGAGATTACCAGTGAAGATGTAACCAACGCTTTCGAGAAGGTAGCTATTGGTCCAGAACGCAAGAGTAAGGTTATGAATGATCACGAGAAGGAAATGACTGCATACCACGAAGGTGGTCATGCTATCGTTGGTCATATCCTTCCTGATAGCGACGTAGTCCACAAGGTAACCATCATTCCACGTGGTGGTACTGGTGGTGTAACCTGGTTCATTCCACCCGAAGATAAGAGCTATCACAGCATTGTTGAGTACAAGGATGTGCTTGCCCGTATGCTGGGTGGCCGTATCGCTGAAGAAGTTGTATACGGTACTGACCATGTAACTACTGGTGCAGGCAGTGACCTCCAAAAGGCAGCTGAACTAGCCCGTGACATGATCATCAACCAGGGTATGGGTAAGGGGCTTCGTAACCAAGTCTTCAAGATCGAAGATGGTATGATGCTCGACCGTATGGTTCATGAGCGTGAATACTCTGATGAGACTGCAAAGCTCATCGACGACGAAGTTGAAGCACTTATCAAGGAAGCCGCAGACCGTGCTCGCACAGTCATTAAGGCCAACCGCCACAAGCTTGACGAGCTCAAGGATGCTTTGCTTGAGAAGGAGACTATTGAGGCTGATGAAGTGAAGAAAATTCTTCACGGAAGTTCTATGCCTAAGGCTGCTGCACTCTATTAGGGCAAACGCACAAATGTAAAGTTGTAAAAACCTACCTCTTGGGGTAGGTCTTTTACTGTTTAAGCGATATACTAGACACAAGTATACAACTCAATAAAAGCTCGATTTCAATGCAGGATAAACAGGTAGCAAAAACAAAAAAGAAAGCACGCATTTCACTCGGCAATGTAGCGCTATTGCTCATGGCAACTACCCTTATAGGGCAGGTGCTCGGTTTTTTGCGAACCAAACTGGTCAACGCCAACTTCCCTTCTACGGGTCCTGAGAGCACAGGTGCGTACTTTGCCGCATTTACTATTCCTGACTTCTTCTTTTACACATTAGCTGCTGGCGCACTAGGTGTAGCCTTTATGCCGATACTTGCTGAGCGCATGCACAAGGGCGACAAGCGTGGGGTTTGGGAGCTGTCGGGGAGCCTGATGAACCTCCTCAGTATGGTAATGCTAGCCGTTGGCGTGATTATCTTTGTATTTGCCGAGCCACTAATCAAGCATATTGTTGCACCAGGCTTGGACCGTCAGCAGCTCGATAACGCAGTGACGATCATGCGTTTCCTCGCACTGAACCCATTTTTCTTTACGCTCTCAGGTGTGTTAACGGCGACACAGCAGACACTCGGTAGATTCTTCTTCTACGCAATCGCGCCGCTATTTTATAACTTATCTATCATAGCCAGTATTTATATATTCCAGGGTACGGGCGTTGGTATTGTTGGTTTGGGTATTGGTGCAGCAATTGGTGGCGTACTACAACTGCTTATTATTTGTTTCGGACTTATTGGTACGAAGTTCCATTGGCGCCCAAAGATCGCTTGGAAGAGCGAAGACTTCAGGACAATCTTACGCAACCTACCGGCTCGCTCATTAGACCAAGGCATGGACCAGTTGCAGGCTGTGGTTGAGACGCGCTTTGCATCACGCTTGGGCACGGAATTCATTAGCCATTACAACAACGCCTATACACTACACATGGCGCCAATCTTGCTACTGGGTACGGCTATCTCTACTGCGGCGTTCCCGCAGCTGAACCTTCGTATTGCCCAAGGAAGGTCAGACTTATTTAGGCGAGACTTCCTTCGTGTATTACGCATCATGGTTTGGCTAACAATCCCAGTGGTGATTGTTTGTTACTTCGCCCGCGGTTACTTGGCGCGTTTGATTTTCTCACGAGATGCACCAGAGATTGCTTTGATCTTTGGCTTCCTGACAGTAGCAATTTTCTTTAGGGTGGTATACGCCATCATTTCGCGCTGGTTCTACGCCCAGAAGGACACCAAAACACCGCTTGTTGTCTCAATATTCGTGATCCTACTCAACATTGTTTTGGCCTCTTGGTTGGCGCGCCCAAGCACATACGGCATTGCTGGTCTTGCGATTTCGCAGTCAATTGTGGCCATGACTGAAGTGGTTATCTTGCTGACAATAATGCTGATTCGCGATAGAGGGTTGTTTAGTTTAGAGTTTTGGGGAGCTATGCTCAAGATTTTATCAGTAGCCGGGTTTAGTTTGGTTGCTGGCTATATGACTGTGTCCTTCTTTCCGCTGGAGGCCGGTGAGCGTGGTTTCTTGACGCTTGGAACCAAGTTAGCCGTAATCGCAGCAACCATTTTTGGTACGTACTTAGTGGTCTCGGCAGTGTTCGGCCTCGAGGAGGCAAAAGCGGTCTTCAACCGTGTCCGTCGCATCATCCTCAAACCTATAAAAGTACAATATTAGCTCCACCTCTGTTATAATCGGTACTGAATGAATCAGGAACAAATACGCAACTTTTGCATCATTGCGCATATTGATCACGGCAAGTCGACACTTGCCGATCGTTTGTTGGAGATGACCGGCACGGTTGATAAGCGTGAAATGAAAGCCCAGCTACTCGACAAGATGGATTTGGAGCGCGAAAAAGGCATCACCATCAAGCTGGCGCCAGTGCGTATGGAATACAAAGGTATTGAATTAAACCTGATTGATACACCTGGGCATGTGGACTTCAGCTACGAAGTTTCCCGTAGTCTTGAGGCCTGTGAGGGTGCGATTCTGGTAGTTGATGCCAGCCAAGGTATTCAGGCGCAAACACTAGCTAACGTATACCTGGCTATGGCTGCCGACCTCAAGATCATTCCTGTGCTTAACAAGATTGACTTGCCTGCCGCCGATGTTGAGCGAGTTAGTGCTGAGGTTATTAGTCTGTTAGGCTGCGAAAAAGAGGATATACTTCACATTTCGGCTAAGACTGGTCAGGGCGTTGAGGCTGTCCTCGAACGCCTTGTCGCTGATGTGCCGCCTCCTACTGGTGAGCCCGACGAACCCACACGTGCGCTTATTTTTGACAGCTACTACGATGATTACCGCGGCGTTATCTTGTACGTTCGAGTATTTGACGGCGCTATCAACAAAGCTGATCAACTTACGATGATGGCAACTGGCAGTAATGGTCTAGCACTTGAGATCGGTGCACTTAAGCCTGACATGAAGGCGGCACCAACGCTTGCTAGCGGTGAGATCGGTTACATTGTGACCAACCTCAAGAGTACGCGTGAGGCAAAGGTAGGTGACACGATTACCATTGCAAGGAATCCTGCCACTAGTGCATTGCCTGGCTACAAAGAAGTTAAGCCGTTCGTATATGCCGGCTTCTTTCCAGATAGCAACGAGAACTACCAGTTGCTCAAGGACGCAATCGACAAATTATCATTGAGTGACTCTGCTTTGCAGTTTGCTCCCGAAAATTCACCAGTCCTCGGCTTCGGTGTGCGCATTGGCTTCCTCGGCCTCCTGCACATGGACATCGTCAAGGAACGTTTGGAGCGTGAGTACAACCTCGATCTAGTTGTCACCAACCCGTCAACCGACTACCAGGTGTCATTGCTTAATGGTGAAGAGATCGACATTAAGAGCGCATCCGACCTACCTGACCCAGCCAAGATCAAAGAGATTCGTGAACCTTGGATTAAGGGTGAAGTCGTTGTCCCCAAAGATTACGTGGGCGCGGTTATTCAACTAGTTGCCGGTAAGCGCGGCGTACACAAGAATTTATCATACGTTGATGCTCAACTTGCGCTAGTAACCTTTGAGGCGCCACTTGCCAACTTGCTTACTGATTTCTATGACCAGCTAAAGAGCGTGACTAGTGGCTATGGTTCGTTTAATTACGAACTAGATGACTATCGTGCCGAAGATCTAGTCCGTGTTGATTTTTATGTTTCTGGCGAACGTGTTGACGCGCTCAGCATCATGCTGCACCGTAGTGAATCACAGCATGTTGGACGGGAAGTTGTGGCCAAGCTAAAAGAAGTTATCCCGCGGCAGAATTTCCAAGTTAGCTTGCAGGCTGGCATTGGGGGAAAATTCATAGCGCGTGAAGATATTAGCGCGTATCGTAAGGATGTAACAGGCTATCTATATGGTGGTGACGTGTCACGCAAAAAGAAACTTTTGGCTAAACAGGCGAAGGGCAAGAAGCGCATGAAGCGCTTTGGTAAGGTTGATATTCCAGCCGAAGCTTTTACGGTGATGCTTAAAAGAGACTAGATTTAAGAGGGGATATATAAAGGTGGAAACTTCATACCAGCCAAACGAAGCGGTGCTAGCCAAGTTGCCGCAAGTAACTTTTGTAGCGGTCGTTGGGCCAACTGCAGCAGGCAAGACAACGCTCATGAATGCAGCAGCCGCGCGTTGCCCTGCTCTACATCCTGTTGTCTCTACGACTACTCGTGCGCCGCGTGAAGGTGAACGGGATGGGGAAGATTTCCATTTCCGTACAAGGGAAGAAATGGAGCAGCGAACGGCTGCGGGTGAGTATGTAGTATTAGTCTCTGCGGCTTCTAATGGCGAATTGTATGCATCTGCCGCCGAGGATTATGCCGCCGAGGGCATATCACTAATGCCTGTTATGGCGGATGTGGTGCCAGCATTCCGCAAACTACCTTTTAAGGTTGTCCGCACTATCTTCATATTGCCACCTAGTTGGGACGAGTGGCAGAAGCGTATTGAACAGCATGGCTTTGCGCCTGAAGTGCTTGAGAAGAGAATGCAAGAGGCTGGCAGGTCATTGCGCTTTGCTATTGATGATCAGAACATTATTTTTGTGATTAACGATGACTTGGCACAGTCTACACTGGACTTTACGCAAGCCGCTTTAGGTGCGGAATCATACACAAACCAGTACACAAGCAGAGACCTAGCAGCGCAGCTACTCAAAGAGCTGCAAAACAGGTAGTTGTTAATAAAACAACGTTCGTATCTGTTAATTTGATTTGCAGAGCCAGGTAACGAACATTAGTATATCGTTGTCCTGGGCTGGCAGTAACGTCGGTCATGCAACACGCTCGTGTGGTCTCCCATACGGCAATAAGGTTACTGTCATCCAGGGCAAAGAATTCGAGTTGCAGTTAGGGCTATTAGCCTGTATGCTATGGGCAAACTAAGATAGATCACTCCTCTTTTCCGCACTAGCGACTAGAAGGAGTGATTCTGTATAGTAGTATAGTAAACGCATGGAAGAGCCAAACATCACACCTTCGACTCCCCACCTCGTTAATCGCGAAGCGTTTGAGCACGCACTCGCACACTACGCTATGAGCGACCATGCAAAACGAGTACTTAAGAGTACTAAGCTCGTTTTGCTCACAGGCCCCAGCTCAGCTGGCCGCAACACAATTATTGACTTTATGGTTCGTACCAACAGGTACCACTTCATCGTGTCCGATACTACTCGGAAGCCACGTGTTAATAATGGTGTCCTAGAGCAGAATGGTGTTCAGTATTGGTTCCGTGATGAGGCAGAGATGCTGCAAGACATTAAGGACGGCGAATACCTAGAAGCCGAACTAATCCATGGCCAGCAAGTATCTGGCATTAGTATCCGTGAATTTGAGAAAGCATCTAGCAACCACAAGATTGCCATTAACGAGGTTGATATCGGTGGTATGCTCAATGTTATTGCTGCCAAGCCAGATACGATAGCACTGATTATTCTGCCCCCTAGTTTTGAGGAATGGCAGCGTCGTCTTAACGGCCGTGGTGTCATGAACCCCCAGGAGTTCAAAAGACGCATGGAGACGGCTGTACGCATCTTTGACGAAGCTGCAAATGGCAACCATGGCCACATTATCGTGAATGATACGGTCATGCACGCCGCACACCTTGTTGATCAGATAGCTGAATACGGTATGGAAGCTGTTGTGCAACAAGGTAAGCATGATTTGCTTTCCCAGCACCAGGCAAGACTCTTGGCTAAAGACCTGCTGCAGCAGACTCAAGCCATGTTAGCGTCACTCTAGTTGGCACTCTTGACTACGGAGTGCTAGCACTAGTACACTTGTTCTAGAAAGCTGATCCTATGACAGAACGACAAAAGCAAATTTTAAGTGCGATTGTAGAGCAGTATGCCGAAGTGGCATCACCTGTTGGTTCTAACCTGCTGGCTAAAGCCTTCAACGTAAGCTCTGCGACCATTCGTGCCGAAATGGCTGAGCTAGAACGACACGGATTTATTACGCAGCCCCACACGAGCGCCGGACGCGTACCTACGGACAAAGGCTACCGTTTATACGTAAACGCACTAGCCGAAGACTATAGTTCAGTCGCTGAGCGTCGGGGTGAACGTGCATTAACTGCTCGTGTCCATGACAGCGGCGTTCCCGAGCGCGCAATTCGTAATGCCGTAGACACGTTGGTCGAGTTAACACACAACTTAGGCTTAGCAACAATCGGCAACCAGCTATATATGAGTGGGCTATCTAACTTATTTGGCCAACCAGAATTTATGCACGCCGGCCAAGTGCAACAAGTGGCTAGACTGCTAGATAACTTGGAGCCTTGGCTCCGCGAAGCAGCACCAAACCAGCCGCTCAGCGTGTATATTGGTAGTGAGAACCCGATCGGACGTAGCGCAGGTTGTTCACTGATTATCAGTCGCTTCCAGAGCCCCTACTCCGACCAAAGCTATATTGGTGTGCTGGGGCCCACTCGCCAGAGCTACCGTGACGTTATGAACTTGGTACGTCGCGCGGGTGAAACATTAGAAGAGTCGCTGTATGGTGATAAGCCAAAGTATCGCGGTTTACTTGAAGAATAGATAAAGAGAGATAACAATGAGTAAAAATCCACAAGACGATCAATTTGATGAACAACAAGACGAGCAGTTTGATGCTGCCCCAAACGATTTACAGCAGCAGGTTGCTGATCTAACCGAAGCGTTACAGCGCGAGCGCGCTGACGCCACTAATTTGCGCCGTCGCCATGACGAACAAGTTGCTGGTCTCAAGAATGTTGTTAAAGCCAACGTTGTTCGTGATTTGTTACCCGTTATTGATAACTTTGAGCGGGCTCTCAAGCATGTTCCAGCTGAGCTAGAAGGCAATGACTACATCAAGGGTGTCCAGGGAATTGTTAAACAATTCGAGAAGACCCTTGCTGAGATTGGCGTTGAGCGCATCGCTACTGTAGATGAGTTATTCGATCCACGCTATCACGAAGCCGTGAGCATGGAGGAGGGCGACGGCACTGAAGAAGTTGTCAGCGAAGAATTACAAGCCGGCTACAAACTCGGTGACGAAATCATCCGTCACGCCATGGTCCGCGTCAAAATGCAGTAACCTTCTGAGTTCTAACAGCTCTAGCCGACCGTCCGCCTGGGCGGTCGGTTTTCTATGCGCACTGCACCGGGGAATAGCTTTACGGCTTCATCTTCCTTAGCCTTAGCCTCATCTGGCGATAGGCCTTTCCACTGATTGCCCCACGCTTCAGCACTTGCTAGAATTTTTGCTTCTTGTGGTGGCGGTCCAAAGCCACGCCTGGCGATCCAGCGCGTCATGCCACCTACTGGTTGCCATGGCCGATACTCCAGAACATGCCGGCCAGCTTCATCTAGATCGCCTTTAGTCTTCGTTGTTTGCGGCCGTTGGTCTGAGCTAAGTTGCTCGGCATCTATAAAAGGAAATAGGTCACCTTGTTCGTAATAATGTTTCTCGTTGCGCCAAAAAGCCTTAGAGGGTTGCATGGCGACGAAGGTTAGGTCATCAGGTGACGGTAGTGGTGCTCGTTGCGAATTGTCGTTAATGAACCTAATAAGTTGCTCCAACTCTTCGCGTTCGTGTACAAGGGCTATTCCGCCAGCTTGCCGAGCAGTAGTAAACGCTTTCTCGGAAAATAGGAACTCAGGTCCCAGTGTAATGCTTGCTTCTGTCATATGAACAGTATATGCAATTGCCTGCGGTTGCGCTGAAATTGTCCATACTTATTTGAGGCCACCTCTGTTGGAAAGTTAATTAGCACTCTTGACATGTGAGTGCTAATTTATCTATGATATAACTATTAGCACTCGATATATCTACTTGCTAAAGGAAAGGATATTTTTCTTATTATGGGTAAAATTATTGGAATCGACCTTGGTACTACCAACTCAGCAATGGCTGTTATGCAGTCTGGTAAGCCAGAAATTATTACAAACTCAGAGGGCCACCGCACCACTCCAAGTGTGGTAGCTGTAAACAAGAACGGTGAACGTCTTGTTGGCCAAGTGGCTCGCCGTCAGCAGGTTACTAACTCAAAGAACACTATCTACGAAGTAAAGCGTCTTATTGGCCGCAGATTCGAAGATAAAGAAGTACAGCGTGACCTCAAGCTTATGGGCTATGAAATCGTCAAGAGCGGTTCAGCTGTAAAGGTAAAGATGGGCGACAAAGAGTACAGCCCAGAAGAAATCAGCGCCATGATTCTTGGTAAGCTGAAGGCTGACGCCGAAGCTTTCTTGGGTGAACCAGTAACTGAAGCAGTTATTACTGTCCCTGCATACTTTGACGACTCTCAGCGCCAGGCAACTAAGGACGCTGGTAAGATTGCCGGCCTTGAAGTAAAGCGCATCATTAACGAGCCAACTGCTGCAGCATTGGCCTACGGCCTCGACAAGGGCGCTAAGAGCGACGAAAAGATTGCCGTATACGACCTTGGTGGTGGTACCTTCGACGTTTCTATCCTTGAACTAGGCGACGGCGTATTTGAAGTTAAGTCTACCAACGGTGACACACACCTTGGTGGTGCTGATTTCGATCGCGTGCTCGTTAACCACTTTGTTGACGAATTCAAGAAAGAGAATGCCATCGACATTAGTGAAGACAAGGCTGCAATGCAGCGTTTGCGCGACGAAGCCGAAAAGGCCAAGATCGAGCTTTCTACTGCTCAAGAGGTAGACATTAATCTGCCATTCCTTACTGCTGATGCAGATGGTCCTAAGCATTTTGAGTACAAACTCACTCGTGCCAAGCTTGAGCAGTTGGTTTCTGAGCTAGTCAGCAAGACCGCTGATCCATGTGAAAAGGCCCTTAAGGACGCTGGTCTTTCTGCAAGTGACATCAACGCCGTTGTGCTCGTTGGTGGTATGACCCGCATGCCTGCCGTACAAGAGAAGGTAAAAGCTATCTTTGGCAAAGATCCAATGAAGGGTGTTAACCCTGATGAGGTAGTTGCCGTTGGTGCTGCCATCCAGGGTGGTGTATTGCAGGGTGATGTAAAGGACGTACTGCTCCTCGACGTAACTCCATTGTCACTCGGTATCGAAACTATGGGTGGTGTGATGACCAAGCTCATCGAGCGCAATACGACTATCCCAACTTCTAAGAGCGAAGTATTCTCAACAGCTGCTGACAACCAACCTCAGGTAGAAGTGCACGTTGTTCAGGGTGAGCGCGGCATGGCCGGCGACAACAAATCTCTTGGTCGCTTTATCCTTGATGGAATTCCAGCTGCACCACGTGGCGTGCCTCAGATCGAAGTTACCTTCAACATCGATGCCAACGGTATCTTGAACGTAACTGCCAAAGACAAGGGTACTGGCAAGGAACAGAGCATCACGATTAGCGGTTCTGGTAACCTCGACAAAGAAGCTGTTGAAAAGATGGCTAAAGAAGCCGAAGCCAACGCTGACGAGGACAAGAAGAAGCGCGAAGCTGTTGAGGCTCGCAACATTCTAGACAACACCATCTACCAAGCCGAGAAGATGAAGAGTGACTATAGTGATAAAATGAGTGACGAGGACAAGAAGTCTCTCGACGACGCAGTTGCTGAAGCTAAGAAGGTCTCGACTGATAGCGACAAAGAAGCCATCGAGGCAGCCACAAAGGCTCTCAACGACAAGTTGATGCCAATCGGCTCCAAGATGTACGAGAACGCTAAGGATGAAGCTCCGGCAGACGACGAAGCCGACGAGGACAAGAAGTCTGATAAGAAAAAAGACGACAAAGACGGCACCGTAGAGGGTGAAGTAGTCGACGAGAAATAAGGGTAGGTACACATGTTAGGCTTCGGGGATAAAGAACAACACATAGATCCAACTAAATTACCGATTTTTGTACACGCTATTCAGAGCGCAGACGCGTTCCTGCTGGCGGGCAAGGTTTGGGACAATAATGGCCGTTATGTCATTGTTGACCCTGCCAACAAAAAAGAGCTAATGCGATTTGTGTTTTCCCAGCCTACCTGTGTGGTCTGGTTGCAGCGCGACCAAGGCCGAACTGATACTTACGAGCTCGTCCTGATGTGGGAAGGCAAAGAGAAGGAAGACAACGTTACTGAAGTGTACGTTGTCTCCGCTCTGGCCGGTCAACCTATCGGTGACGATAGTCGTGTAAAGAGTTTGTTAAATGCTATTTTGGCATCACCAGCAATCGTGCCGGTAAACCAACAGGCTAACCCCAGCAATAAATAATTTTGGATGTAGAATAATGGCCAAGCGAGATTATTACGATGTATTAGGTGTCGGGAAAGACGCAAGCGCGGACGAGATTAAAAAAGCGTTCCGTCGCCAAGCTATTCAGCATCATCCAGATAAAGAGGGTGGTGACGAGACCAAATTCAAAGAAGTCAACGAAGCCTATGAAGTGCTTAAAGATACTTCTAAACGCCAGCGCTATGACCAATTCGGTCATGCCGGCGTAGGTAGTAGTGCTGCCAGTGATGGTAATCCGTTCGGTGGTGGATACAATGGCCAGAACGTTAACTTTGACTTTGGTGATTTGGGTCTCGGTGACATATTCGAGAACTTCTTTGGTGGCGGTGGCCAACGTGGCGGTAGTCGTCAGCAACGTCGTGGACGAGACGTTGAGACCAAGGTCGACATTAGTTTCGAGGATGCCGTATTTGGTACTGAAGCCAAGGTCAGCATGAATATCGACGACGAATGTTCGCACTGTAAGGGTACGACTGTTGAGCCAGGCCATGAACTAAAAACTTGTGACACCTGTAAGGGTTCTGGCCAAGTGGTCAGCGTTGCTCGCACCATCTTTGGTAATATCCAGCAGGCAACGATTTGTCCAACCTGTAAAGGTATGGGCAAAGTACCCGAGAAAGTCTGTAGTGTTTGCCACGGCAAGGGAACTGAGCGCAAGAGCCAGAAACTCACCCTCAAGGTTCCAGCTGGTATCGATGACGGTGCAGTGATTCGCTTGCGTGAGCATGGTGAAGCCGTAGCTAATGGGCCTAAGGGTGACTTGTACGTAAACGTACGCGTAAAGCCACACAAACACTTTACTCGCGAGGGCGACCTCATCTTGAGTGAACAGCACGTAGATATGGTTTCTGCCGCGCTGGGTACCGAAGTAGACGTTGATACTGTCGACGGCCCTATCCGCATGAAAGTTCCTGCCGGCACACAAAGTGGTACTGACTTTAAACTCTCTGGCCATGGCGTGCCACACATCAAGGGCGAAAGCCGCGGCGCCCACATCGTAACGATTATTGTCGACACTCCAACCAAACTTTCAAAGCACCAAAAAGAACTCCTGGAAGAATTTCACAAAGACAGCGGCAAAAAGGGATGGTTTAGCTAGTCCGAAAATTGACTTTTAACAGATAGATGTTAAAGTAATTCTTAATGAGCAATGTTGATCCTTCTTTTATCGCTGCATTGCGTGATATAAGCGTATGCGTGCCTGAGTTACCGCAGCAGGATGCATTGGAGACGCTCGAACGTGTTCGTGAATACGAACGCAAACTAATTTTGCCAAATCAGACTGATCCAGCACTCTTACTTGAACACTACGCCAATGGTGCGGCTACTTACGAAGATGAGTTGCGCATTTATAACCCAAACAATACCGCAGTGCTTACGAGCGCCGATCATGCTACAGACCCAGTACGCAAAGCTACCGGAGTTCGTGAAGGTGCTGACCATGGCACGGCCGGCTTAGTACGTTTGCTAGTTGAGCGTGAAGACACAGCCGGTATTATTCCGATTGGCATGCAGACAGGCAACGCGACGGTTACCCCTGGTCATCCGGTTAAACAAGCTATGGACGATTTACTACCCGGCCGTCCTGGATTCTTATCAGTACATGGAATGCGGCCAGCAAAGTTAGAGGCTTTTACAGATCCTACTGAAATCCACGCCATCATTGGTATGGGTAGCATGCCAAACGAACAGAGCAGGGCTGTTGCGGAAGAGCTGGTCGCTGCCGCAAGAGAGTTAGGGCTCCGCGCGGTTATTGGTAACGACGTTCAACACATGACCTATGACATTGAGTCCGACGATTTTGAGATCAATCCCGCTACAGGTAGCCCAAAACGCGGACGTTTAGCAGCTCTGGGCGCTGGATCGACGACTAACCATGCCTATCGCATCATGGAAGAAACCGGCGTAGACCAGCCGGCGTTCCAAGTAGAGATGACTCGAGCATTGCGTTTATTGCCTAGTGACTTTGAATCTGGCTGGCATTCTGATGAAAAGGCACGCGCTATGGGCGTATACCTGGGCTATCAGTTGATGAAAGCTGCTGTTGAAATAATGAACCGTTCGGAACGGTAGGTGATACAATCAGCGTATGTCAAAAAAGTCTCTCTTATTATTTGCAAAAGCTAGTGTCGAAATGGGCATGGCGGATCCCGCTGCGCTTTGCACGCTATTGAACCAAACCAACAAGGGTTTACATGCCACTTGGGCGTATTTGGATGATCTTATTTATGCCGTTGGCAATGACAAAGTTAGCGTGTACGATTACCGCAATAAGTGCAGTATTGATGCGTACGATGTGGTGTATTTCCGTTACTGGGGTATGCAAGAAGGCCATGCAATTGGTGCAGCTCGTATCTGTAAAATACTTAGCGTGCCGTTTATAGATGAAGAAGTGCTACGCCGTGGTTCACAAAATAAGATTACTCAGTATGTAAATCTATACGAAGCCAAAGTGCCAATCCCTAAGACTTTGATCGCAGGTGGGAGCCTACTGCTAGAAACTCATCATGAATATGGCTTTGACTTTCCCTTCATCATGAAAGACAAGAGCGGTACGCGCGGGCAAAGCAATTACCTCGTAAAGAGCCACGAAGAGATGCAGGGCATCGTCGCGGATAATCCTGGTGTAACGTTTATCTTGCAGGAGTTTATCGAAAACAATGGTGACTACCGCGTCATCGTTGTTGGCGACGAAGTTAAGCTAATTATTCACCGCCTTGCAGTCGAAGGATCTCATCTTAACAATACATCCCAAGGTGGAAGCGCGGTCATTGTGCCCAACAATGCATTACCTGCCGAGGTGCTTGAGAGTTGCGTACGCGCATCTAAATTCTATGGTCGTAATTTTGCAGGTGTCGACATTGTTAAATCCGAGTCAAACAACACTTACTATTGTTTTGAAGTAAACCGTGCTCCTCAAATTGAGCACGCAAGTTTCGAGGCCGAAAAGGCTAGCATTCTTGCCGAATACTTGGCGTCGTTCTAGCGTATTTGAGGCTGACAGGCCATGATATAGAGTACATTTCGATGCTCGGATGCATCCAATGATTTCTTGTAGTCGCGATCTGCAAATGCGTTGTGCGTATCTACTAAGAAGCTGCCTTCTGGGCTACAAGAAGTTTGACACTCCTCGAATATTTTGTCGGTTATGTGCGAACGGTATCCGCAAATCCTTGCGCTGACTAAAAATTCCAGTTTAGTGTCTAGACTAAGGTTCTCGAAGTTGGCGTTAATAACTGTGTCGAGAGTCTCGAGCATCTTTTTGTAGTGGGGCAATAGCTCCGGCAGTAAAGGGGCTTCGTAAAAGTTAGAATCGGCAATAATGCAGTGCGTAAAGTAGTAAACAAGTAGCTGTAGGTGAAGTACGTCATTGGTATCATAGCCGTCAGCAAACCTGACTAGCATAGGAACATTGATTGCATCGGCATGATCGTGTTGCAATACTACACGTTCCAAGAGGTAGATGTAATTAATTGCGTAGGTCGACAAGAAGCGCATCGCTTCGTCGTCCTGAAGCAACATATCTTTATAGATAATCAGCTGGCGTCTGGAAACTAACTCAAACAATGCAGGACGTGCGTCGACATTGTAGATAATCAGCCAGTGCCTAACTCTAAACAGAGCCAGCTCAAGTCCTCGTAGCCATGGATACTTATCAAAATATTCGTCACGTAGTTTAGCGGCATTAGCTGGCAGAGCAGGTGGATTATTGATCAATTCCCAAAGTGTTTCTCGCAATTTTTCTTGAGTAATAGGGGCAGGTACGTACTGTTCTTTATATGCTGCCAAGAACCCAAGAGCTTGCGGATCGTTATCCCACGCGGCTAGCCGCGAGCAAAAGTGGAATTGTTTGTTCTCTGAAATCTCATCAAAATGAGCAAAGTAGTAATTGCGTATGGTATCGGCTAGGTTCATTACGATTTATAATACCATAAGGCTTACGTTTAATATTGATTTATTGTCCCTAATATGATATAGTATAACTCTTATGCAAGATGACACAAAAAAGATTATCGGCCGTGCAGAAAAGCTTAGTTTTCCTGAGTTAGAGATTTCTGACGTACCTTCGCGTATCGATACCGGCGCCAAGACATCATCTCTTTGGGCTTCTGATGTTACCGAGCATGACGGAAAGCTTACCGCTGTCCTTTTTGGCCAAGGCAATCCAGCATATACTGGAAATCCTATTACTTTCAGTGAGTTCGATACTACCGTGGTCGCTAGTTCGACTGGCCATACGCAAGAGCGCTACAAAGTGCGCATACTAGTTAAACTCAAGGGTAAAAAGGTACGCGCATGGTTTACGCTTGCTGACCGATCAACCCAGGTGTACCCTGTGCTTATTGGCCGCAATGTTTTACTTGGTAAATTTGTCGTTGATGTTAAAAAAGGTCATGTTCTTAAAGAAGCAGAGCAGAAACGTACCGAAGAACTTCGGAATAAGACTGAGGAGAAGAAATAATGAAGATAGCTATTTTGTCACGCGGTGCGGCTAACTACACCACTAAGCGCCTCAAAGAGGAGGCTATTGCCCGTGGTCATGAAGTAAAGATCATTAACTACTCCAAGTGTTATATGGCTATCGAAAAGGGCAATCCTGTTGTGTACTACAAAGGTGCTCCACTCGAGGGCTTTGATGCAATTATTCCTCGTATTGCCCAGTCATACACAAAGTATGGTTGCGCTGTAGTCCGTCAGTTCGAAATGCGTGACGTATATACGACCGCTAAGTCGATTGCTATTGATCGTTCTCGCAACAAGCTTCGCTCTTACCAGTTGCTAGCTAAAGCCGATGTTGGGATTCCAAAGACAGTATTCGCCTATGAGACGGCTGATCTAGAAGATGTTATCGAAAAAGCTGGTGGTGCACCACTAATTGTTAAGGTTGCTCGCGGTACGCATGGTAATGGTGTTGTTCTGGCCGAGACTAACAAGTCTGCCAAGGCGGTAATGCAGGCCTTCTATGTGGAAGGTGTGAGCTTCTTGGTACAGGAGTTTGTAAAGGAATCTGCTGGTGTTGATATCCGTGCGTTGGTTGTCGGTAGCCAAGTAGTTGCTAGCGTTAAGCGTCAGAGCTTGGATGATGACTTCCGTTCTAACACTCACCAAGGTGGCGTCGGTAAGACAGTCAAGCTTACACCTGAGGAAGAACGCACTGCAATCAAAGCTGCGAAGGCTATGGGTCTGCCAATTTGTGGTGTAGATATGATGCGCTCGAGCCGTGGCCCGTTGGTGCTAGAAGTTAACTCTTCGGCAAGTATCAAAACGCCCGAAATGCTAACAAAGCGCAACGTTGCTGGTAAAATAATTGAATACATCGAAAAAAATGCCAAGCAACGTAACCGTAAAGACCGCGTCGGCGCCTAAACGCCTCGAAACTGTACTGCTTCTCGCAGCACTTGGCATTGTTATTTGCGTCGGAATCATCTGGCAAACAGCTAAACCTGCACAGCGCACACTTCAAGTCGGATCCCTCCGCTATAGCCTTGATATTGCGAAGAGCGAAAAAGAGCATGAACAAGGTTTGTCCGGTCGTAGCTCAATGGCAGAAAACAAGGGGATGTTGTTTGTATTCTCGCGCGAGGAAGAACAATGTTTTTGGATGAAGAATATGCGTTTCTCGCTTGATATGATCTGGCTCGATGCCAACCATAAGGTAGTATTTTTGCAGCAGAAGGCCACTCCGGACAGCTACCCACGAACTTTCTGTTCTAGTCACCCGGCAGCATACGTTATCGAGTTAAATGCTGGCGAAATACAGCGCTCGGGTATCCGTAACGGACAGTTGCTGAGCTTTTAAACTGCTCATGCTATTATTAGCATAGTTATGCCAAACAATATTGAGCTGATAATTGCACTCGCAGTACCTATCGCACTGCTAACAGTGCTGCGTATTAACGCCGCAATGGTGTTCTTGAGCTTGTGTCTGGGCTATGTATTAGTGCAGTTTGTGGCTAATGATGCGGATTCGCTGATTAACTTTATTGCGCCGAATGCAGATTCCATTAGCGCTAGTACGCTCAAATTAGCTATGTTATTCACACCAGTCATATTAACGAGCGTCATTATGTTATTTAGTATTCACGGTAATATACGCGCTGCCCTGAATATCTTGCCAGCGGCGGGATTCGCTGTGCTGGCGCTTATTTTGGCGGTGCCATTATTTACTCCAGGGTTACGCTACGCAATCCAGGAACAATCGCTCTGGCATGATGTTGGTCAGGCGCAGCCCATGATCGTTGGAGCAAGCGCATTCATTAGCCTACTGTTCTTGTGGACGCAGCGCCGCGGCTTTAAGGGCGAAGAGAAGTCCCACCGTTGACTTTTTGGCTAAAATAGGGATAATATAATCTGTTAACGCCCTCCGTTTTGAGCCATAGCAGACGAGATGGGCCCATAGCTCAGTTGGTTAGAGCAGTGGCCTTTTAAGCCACGTGTCCTGGGTTCGAATCCCAGTGGGCCCTCCAAAGAAAAAGACCTACCGTCAGTGTAGGTCTTTTTCTTTGGTCAGGGTCCGCCGGGATTAACGAACGGGTTCGGCGCATGTGAGCGCAGCGATCCCAGTTACATCTGCTATCATATTCAAATGACTCCCAACTATTTAGACGTTGCACTCGAAGCAGTAAAAGAAGCCGAACAAATCATCCTAAAATATCTAGACTCTGGAGTACGGGCTGAGCTGAAGGAAGACCAATCGCCGGTAACGGTGGCTGATCGTGAGGCTGAGGAAAAGATCAAACAGGTTATCCTGTCTCAATTCCCAGACCATACCTTTTACGGTGAAGAAGGCGAAAAGATAGACCTAGAAAACCACCACGGCTACACTTGGATTATTGACCCAATCGACGGTACTAAGAGCTACCTACGTCATAACCCCTTATTCGCAACTCAATTAGCGCTATTACACAATGGCGAATTTGTTATTGGAGTATCCAACGCGCCTTTACTACATGAGCTTGTCTATGCCGAAAAAGGTAAGGGCTGCTTCTTCAATGACCAGCCAATAAAAGTATCCGAAATATCTACTGTCGAGGATGCTTATATGAGTTTTGGCTCGCTAAAGTATTTCACCAAGCACAATAATATCGATCAGCTGTTATCGCTCGCTGAAAGTGCGAAATGGGCTAGGGGGATCGGTGATTTCTGGAGCTACCACTTATTGGCGCAAGGTAAACTAGACATCATGATCGAAGCCGACACTAAGCTTTGGGATATCGCTGCCATGAAAGTGATTATCGAAGAAGCTGGCGGCACGGTATCGCAGCTAGATGGCTCGCCGGTCGACTACACCACCACTACGTTTTTGGCCACCAACGGAAAGCTGCACCAGCAAATCATAGATCAGTTCAATGCAAAGATTTAATCGATGAAAGTGCTATTTGTTTGTCGCGCCAATGTCGGCAGAAGCCAGGCTGCCGCAGCGATTTATAACCAGATGTTTCCAAGGCAAGCCGCCTCAGCCGGCACGCTTGTCGATGTACCGGGTGAGCAGCTAAAGGACCGTCCACTAGCCAAAGGAATCATTGATGCAATGAAAGAACATGGCATAGACATTTCATCAAACGTTAGAACACAGCTTACCGAGGAAATGTTGGATGCTTTTGACAAGATTGTAGTAATGGCGGAACCCGAAACAATACCGAGCTGGCTGTCTGCGAATCCAAAGACAATTATTTGGACCATTCCGGATCCTAAAGGCAAGTCCCTGGAAGAAACGCGAGATATAGTTAAGGACATCAAGGCCCGGGTGGAGCAAATCTCTATCTAGATCTAGCGTTGTATCTGGGGCAACTTCTGGTAAACTCCGCTCGTGCCTTTCCTGAAGTTACCCAAACGACTGAATCGACCACCAATAATCGTCCTTACGTGCCTGGCTATTTTTGCTGGCGTCTTTTACGCAAGATATAACGTATTACACGACGCCAGATTCATATGGCTTATAGTGCCATTGCTTGCTATATGTCTGTCAAAACAGAATATGATGGCGCTTTGTCTACTTGTGCTAGTGGGCTTTGGTGTTGGCTGGTGGCGTGGCGGCGAATTTATGCATCGCATGGCGACTAACGAACAGTTCTACGGGCAAAAGGTAACCATTGTCGGCACGGCAAATGATGAAGCTGTGTATGGAAAGTTCTATCAATTAGAATTCACGCTCAATAATGCACGAGTTGTCGACCCTGCGCCTGCACAGCTTGTCGGGAGTATAACTATCAGAGGTTTTGGTGCGCCAATGGTGAATCGTGGTGACGTAGTTGTTGTGTCCGGCAAATTAAATCCGAGCTTAGGTAACAACATCGCGTCAATGAGTTTTGCAAACCTTGAGGTTACGCGCCACGATACGTCATGGCTTAATGATTTTAGACGGAAGTTTGCTGCCGGCATGGAATCAGCATTGCCTGAACCTGCTGCATCATTTGCCTTGGGTTTATTGATTGGTCAAAGGTCCACATTGCCTGACGACGTGAGCGACCAATTGCGGCAGGTAGGACTGACGCATATTATCGCAGTTTCGGGGTATAACTTAACGGTCATCGTTATGGCTTGCCGTCGTATGCTTGCTGGCCGCTCTAAATACCAGGCAACAATAATATGTATCGCTCTGATGGCGCTCTTTTTGGGTATCACTGGGTTCAGCCCGCCAATTGTGCGAGCAAGCATTGTTAGTCTGCTGGGGATTGGTGCTTGGTACTACGGACGCGATGTTAAGCCTTTGGTGCTACTGCTGGTCAGTGGCGTTGTGACAGTGCTAGATAACCCACTGTATTTGTGGGGAAACGTTAGCTGGTATTTGTCGTTTCTGTCGTTCTTTGGCGTGCTGTATGTTGCTCCACTAGTAACTAAACGATGGTGGAAAAAGGAGCCGGGTATTATAGCAGGTGTATTCATTGAAACAGTGTGCGCGAGCATTATGGTCGTGCCGTACGTATTGTTTATTTTTGGCCAGACGTCACTGGTGAGTTTGCCTGCGAACTTGCTGGTCGTGCCGTTTATCCCTTTGGCAATGGTTTTATGTCTGGCTGCAGGCCTAGCTGGAATGTTCGTTCCTATGTTTGGTGGCTGGATTGCTTGGCCCGCAACTACACTTTTGACGTACATGTTAGACACTGCGGCGCTGCTCAGCAAAGTGCCGCATGCATTTATAGAGCACATAGGTTTTTCGTGGCGAGCAATGACATTTGGATATGCTACTATAGGATTAGCGATTGCTGTTTTACAGACTAAGACCCGTGTCCTAACCCTTAAGAGTAGAAAAGGCTCCTAAATTACCCATGTCCTCCAAAAGTCGTCCCACCCGAGAAGAAGTTCACGCATCAATTATGCTCAAAGCCCGTGAAATAGCCGCTACTGACGGCTGGGCTGCGGTAACTGTCCGTAAGGTCGCCGAGCGTATCGGTTATACCGCTCCTATTATTTATGAACACTTTGGTAGTAAAGATGAGATGCTCAATCAAGTCCTAAAAGAGGGCTATGACATCCTGCATGATGAAATTAAAAAAGCCGTTGATTGCTGCGAAGCAAAAGAAGATCGTTTGCGCGCAATGGCGATGGCCTATTGGGATTTTGCACATGCCACGCCAGAGCTTTATCAGTTAATGTATGGCATGGAAGGTGCCCGCGCTACTAGCGAAGCGGCACGCGACTACGCGATTCCGATGGCGTCACTTATTGCAGAAGAGATGATCCGCTTTAACCCAGGCCACATAAACAAAACCAACGTTGGTGTCGTTATGGTGGAGGCGTGGAGTATGGTTCATGGCATGATTGCCTTGGATATTTCGGGCTACACTGAACGCTATATTGAAAGTGCCAAACTGCCTGATATTTTGGTTGAAGGCCTAGTTCATATTCTTAGAAGACAACGCTCCTAGAAAATGCTATAATTACCCCTATAGAACTGACTAATCTTTGGGAAAAATAGTATGTCTGGACATTCAAAATGGTCGACTATTAAGCGACAAAAGGCAGTTACTGACGCAAAGCGTGGTGCTGTATTCACAAAACTTGGTAACCAAATCGCTATCGCAGCCCGTGGCGGTACCGATCCGACTACCAACTCAACTTTGGCAATGGTAATCGAAAAAGCCAAGGCCGCAAACATGCCACTAGCAAACATTGAGCGTGCAATCCAGCGTGTGGCTGACAAGAATGCTGCTGTATTGCAGGAGATTTTGTACGAAGGCTATGGCCCACAGGGCGTAGCAATTTTGGTTGAAGTAGCAACCGACAACACCAACCGTACCTACCCAGAAGTTAAGCTCGCATTTTCTAAGCATGGTGGCAATATCGCCGAAAAGGGTGCGGTTGCATTCCAGTTTGAACGTAAAGGCCAAATTCGCGTAAAAGGTAAGGGCGATGAGCTAATGATGCAAGTACTCGAAGCTGGTGCTGACGACATGCAAGAAGAAGGCGAAGAGTCCGTTGTCTACACGGATCCTAAGCAGCTAGCGCAGGTTCGTGATGCGCTTAAGGCGGCGGGTGTAGAAGTTACCGAAGCTGAACTTACCTACGTTCCAAGCAACACAATCGAAGTTACTGACCCTGCTACAGCAGGCAAGATTATGCGTCTTATGGATGCGCTTGATGACTGCGATGACGTGACTGCAACGCACGTTAACTTTGATATTGCTGAAGACCTTTTAGGCTAGTAACTGCCATTTTAAGTATTGGAGGGGTATGCGAATACTGGGGATAGATCCAGGAACAGGAATTCTTGGATTTGGCGTAATTGATGTGGACGGCCGCAACACACAAATGGTGGATGCGGGCGTTATTCGCACTCCCGTAAAAGAAGACGACGCCGTTCGCCTACTTACTATTTACGAAGAATTAACGGACATAATTGCGGCTACCAAACCAACTATTATGTCGGTGGAAAAGTTGTTCTTTGCACGTAACGTAACTACTGCCATGACGGTAGCGCAAGCTCGTGGTGTAGTACTGCTGTGCGGCATGCAGGCTGGCATGACGATCTTTGAATACACGCCGATGCAAATCAAGCAGTCAGTCACTGGCTATGGCAAGGCTGACAAAAAACAAATGCAGGAAATGGTGCGAGTACTCCTCAAGCTAGATGAAGTCCCGAAGCCTGACGACTGTGCTGATGCGTTGGCCGCAGCCTTGACGCACGCTAGCACTATGAGGTTTGCCTAGGCATGGTTGACCTGAAAAGTGTAGCCACACCGTTGCCGCCTCATCTAGCAGCATATGAGTCATTTGAGGCTGATGAGTACGACGAACCAGCCTTTGACCAGGTTCATATAACTGCAATCGTAGATTGGCCTGAATTTGATATAAATGCCTGGCGTTTTGATACCTGTAAAGTTGAGCAATGCTCTTTGCTGTCGCAAACACTGACGCTGCGTATTTGGGATAGTATTTTGGTGCGCTGTGATCTTAGTGCTAGTAAGTTTTTTAGTGCTGGACTACTACGCACCGAATTCTTGGGCTGCCGAGCGACAGGCGTGCAGTTTGGAGAATCAACTATTAAGGATGTGTCATTCCAAAATTGCAAACTTAATATGGTAAGTTTTCGCAAAAGTAAGTTAGAGCGAGTGTTGTTTGAGAATTGCATCTTGGATGACGCTGATTTTAATAGCGCGCAGCTGCACGATGTGACATTTATAAACTGCGAAATGAACAAAACTGACTTTAGTGCTGCTAAATGTATACGAGTCGACATGACCAAGACTGCAGTCGGCAACATACGCGGTGTTAGGGCTTTGGGCGGCGCTCGCATCTTGCCAGAGCAATCAATCGACCTTACTCCCTTGCTGTGTGCTGAAATCGGCATAACAATCGTCTAGGTAGCACTAAACAACAACAGACGCAGCTAGGCGGTTATGCAATAATAGTGCTAATGATCGCAACACTTACAGGTACTATTTCCGAAAAAATTGCTGACATTGTAGTTATCGACGTGCGCGGTGTTGGCTACGGTGTTCTAGTTACTAACGAAGATTTCGGCGTGCTAGCTACCGGTAACAATACCAAGCTATATATCCACGAACATATCCGTGAGACAAGTCACGATCTGTTTGGCTTTGTGAAACTTGATACAAAACAGCTCTTCGAGCAGCTACTTGATGTTAACGGTGTGGGCCCCAAGATGGCACTTAGTGTATTAAGTATTGGTTCTGCTAATGAAGTCCGCCAAGCAATTGCCAGTGGTGATGTAAAGTTTATCCAGCATGCCAATGGTGTTGGTAAGCGTGTTGCTGAGCGGATTGTTGTAGACCTTAAGGATAAAGTCGGGCTTGAGGGAGTGGATCTTTCTACAACCGGGCTTTTGCAGTCTGATAGCCTTATACGCAAAGACGAGGCCGCCGAAGCACTTATTTCCTTGGGATATTCCCCACAAGATGCAGCGGCAGCACTTGTCGATATACCTGCTGACCTGCCAGCGGAAGATCGTATTAAACAAGCTCTTAAACGCTCTTGACCTACAGGCAAAAAATAAACATAGTATATTAGTACTAATAAAAGGCGAGGGAAGGTATGGATCGGGAACAACTAGAGCGTAAAGCATTAGCGTGGTTTAGCGATGAAGACCCAGTAACTGATTCTGAGATATTGCAAGAGCGATACCAGCGTTGTGCTCAAGTGTTTCGTGATATTGTTGCTTGCACTGCGGGCAGGAGAAACAATTTGGTCAGTCGGTCGAACAGAATCGTGCTGCCTCGTTTGAATCATCCGACCAGGGGTCTGATAGACCTAAGTGCAGTGGTTATGGTGACTGAACGCAATATCGCAGAGCCCAATACGGGCGGTTTTGTCGCCCAAGTCGACTTTACTGGCACGCCAGAGCGCGCTCAGCCAGAGAGGTTTACTCAGGAATTTTGTGGAACATATGGTTATGGCACGCTTGCTGGGGTTGCCCCGGAATTTGTTAGGAATCCTGGTAGTCAACTGGCTACGCCTTGGAATGATGCTCGCCATCCTCGTCCGAATCATGGTACCCTCAAAAATGAATGGAATAGAGAAACGCTTAGGGCTATAGGAGCAAACGTTGAAGCAATGCTTGTTGAGGCTGAAACTACACAGGATCAGTTAATCGATGCATTGCATGACAGGCGCCTCAATCCCAAATTTGCCGATCAGGCTGACCTGATGTTCCCCTAACTAGGATATACTTGTAGAAGTGATAGAAAGAATTGTTAATACTGGTACTGATGCTGATGATCCTGTAGAACAGGAACTTGAGAATACCCTCCGACCGAAGGATTTCGTAAGTTACATTGGCCAAGAGCGCTTGAAGCAAAACCTCAAGCTGGCTATTACTGCAGCCAAAAAACGTGGTGAGCCCTTGGACCATATCTTGTTATACGGGCCTCCAGGTCTAGGAAAGACAACCATGGCTAGCGTTATTGCTAATGAAATGGGAGCACAGATCAGGATAACTTCTGGTCCGGCTATTGAACGTGCCGGCGACCTAGCAAGCTTACTTACGAATTTGCAAGATGGCGACATGCTCTTCATTGATGAGATCCATCGCCTTAATCGCACGGTCGAAGAAGTGCTATATTCGGCAATGGAAGACTTTAAATTAGATATTATGCTTGGCAAGGGACCAAGTGCTCGTAGCCTACGACTAGACTTGCCAAAGTTCACCCTCATCGGTGCTACTACCCGAACCGGTAGCTTAGCAGCCCCACTACGTGACCGTTTTGGTATGATTCATCGTTTGGAGTTCTATAAGCCCGAAGAAGTCCAAAAGATTATTGAACGAACTGCAGATATTTTGAACGTAAAGATTGGCAACGAGGCCTCAGAACAATTGGCCCATCGTTCACGCCTAACACCACGTATTGCTAATCGATTACTGAAGCGCGTGCGTGATTATGCCGATGTTAATGGCGATGGCATCATTGATACCGTCATCAGCGGTAAGGCACTCAAGCTTTTGGAAGTTGATGAACTAGGCCTGGATCCGGCTGATCGCATGCTGCTTGAAGCTATTATCGACAACTACAAGGGAGGTCCGGTAGGTGTTGAGACGCTGGCCGCGTTGACCGCCGAAGAACGTAGCACCATAGAAGACTTTTATGAGCCGTACTTGATGCAAATTGGTCTGTTGGTGCGCACGCCTCGCGGCCGCAAAGTTACGCCTAAGACATATAAACACTTGGGCCGAACATACAATGAAGAGGGCTTGGAACCCGAACTGGTATAATAAGTGCTGTTATGAATCCAAACGAAGATACGTCAAGCCAAGAGAAGAATCTGCACCCTATGGTTGTTATGCAGCCTGGTGAGCGAGTTATTTGTGAATTAAAACGACATCCAATCGGCATCCTTACTATGTACTTTGGGGCATTTATCGCTGTGGCGGTACTTGCTGCACTTTTGTATGTCATGATGCCTTCAATTAGGGACGCCTATGGCGACGAGGCAACAACAATGGTTGCGTTAGGCGGCGGCATTTTACTCGTCGGCCTTATCCTGATGCTATTTATCTCAACTATTATCTATTGGCAGAACCAATGGGTGGTTACCACGGACAGTATCACTCAAATCACTCAGAACGGTCTGTTTGGGCGTCATGTTAGCCAGCTCTCAATGGAAAACCTAGAAGATGTGACTGTTAATCAAGACGGTATACTGCCACACATGTTTAACTACGGCACACTAAAAGTAGAGAGTGCTGGTGAGCGCTCCAAATTCCAGTTCCCTTACTGCCCAAATCCTAACCAGTGTGCTCGCGAAATCCTTGATACACACGAGAAATTCCTTGAAGAACGCCGCAATATTCGCTTTGCAGGATCAGGAATTAACGTTAATACAAATCAGCGCTAATTAAGGCTGCTTTTAACGTATTTTTCACCACCTTCTAGGATGGTGGTAAGCGTGTACTGGCTACAAGTTACCTCAACTGCGGTACATGCAGAACCATCGGCAGTAACTGATTGGTATGAGTAGCACTTTTCGGCTGGCTTTGTGGCAAATGCTGGCTGGCCGTTGACAGTACAATTCTTGATGTCTTTGTTCCAGCGAGGATCTTTGATATCGCCATCTTTAAGTTCTTTGAGATTATCTTTGCGCCAAGTACCGCTATTCAGGTCTACTATGCTCGGATATTTGCTGTACTGAGCGTAATAGGTTTCTAGCTGGCTTTGAATAGTGTCGATGCCTGCTTGACGGCTGGCGTTACGGTTTTTGGCCTGGACGCCACTGTAGGTCATAGCGACCAAGGTCGCCAAAATACCAACGATAATGCTAATGATGAGTAGTTCGATGAGGGTAAAACCCTGTTCGCGCTTTGTGACCATGCTTTAAATACGATCCTTAAGACTTTTATCTTGTGCTTCACAAGAGATTATATCATCTATCGGCCATCACTTACTGTAATTAGACGGTAATTGTTCGCAATACTTCGCTGATGGTGGTCTGGCCGCGTAGCGCTTTGATGAGGCCATCTAGAGTAGCTGGTGTAAAGCCATCTTTGAGTGCGGCATGAAGCAATTCATCTGCTGGCTTATGACCAAGCAGAAGTTTTTGTAAATCAGGTGTGACTTGGAGAGTCTCAGTGATTGCAACAACTCCTTGGTATCCCGTGTGACCACAATGTTCGCAGCCTTCCTCGCTGGCACGCCACAAGCTCGTGATGTGTGCAGGTGACGTATTAACGTGTTGGTTGGTGCCAATGCCTTCTTTTGCAGCAAGTTGTTCTAGTTCATGGACTCTGCGTCGTGCCGTTGGAGTGGTGATTCCGAATGTTTTTTCGATCTCGGAAATTTGTTCGTGACTTGGGATGTAACGTTCGCGACAACTTGCGCAGAGCTTGCGGATAAGTCGTTGGCTTACAACGCTCCGCACGCACGCGGCAAGCAGATAGGTTTCGTCGGTCATAGAGCGCATGTGAGTGAGGGCGCTGCATGCATCATCGGCGTGAATGCCGCCAATGACTAGATGCCCGCTTGAGGCCGCTTGGACGCAAAGGTCGGCGGTCTTTTTGTTGGGCACGCTGCTGACCATCAAGATATTTGGATCTTGATTGAGCGCAGCTTGCATGCCTTCGGAGAAACTTATGCCGCGCTGTGGCTTGACTTGGGTTTGGCTGGCACCCGGGAGGCGGTATTCGATTTCTGACTCCACAGTAGCAATACTGACAGACGGAGTGTTGAGGGTTTGTAGCATGCTGTGCAGGGTGGTTGTTTTGCCACTACGCCGTGGGGATGCTACCAAAATAAGTCCGTGTGGACGTGTCAGCGAGTCGCGTACGGCCTGAAGGCTTTGCCCCCAGAACCCCAGGCCTTCTAGTGATAGTGGCTTACTTAAACGACGGCTGAGGTGCAGTACAATCTTTTCGCCGCCAACAACCGGCAAGGTGTTTACCTGTACTTCAAATTGCTCCTCGCCAATGAGGCAAGAATATTGTCCTTCTTGGGGTATTTGATCGTCATCAGCGTGAAGATGGGCAAGTGTCTTGAGCTCCTCGGCAACAGCGGGTAGGCTGGCGACGGGTAGCTTGTGTACGCCTTTTAGGATGCCATCTATACGGTAGCGCACCAGAGCAAAGCGTTCATGAGGCTCTATGTGAATATCGCTGGCACGATGCTTTACGCCGTGTTCAATCAACAGCCCGATAGTCTGCGATACTTGCTCACTACTAAACTTGTCTGCGCTGCCTAACAGCTTGCCCAAAAACGAATCTTTGACACCCATTGCTGCCAATCATTATAGCGGAAACCATAACCATTGTAAGCGCTCAGTTTAAGATTTTTCGGCACAAACTTGCGCTTATGGGCAAAGTATTATTTCTTACTAATGTAAGCGTAAGCTGATATAATAGAGATTAAAGACTGGTGGGGATAAAACACGGAGGGTTAGCTATGGCTGAAGACAAGAAGAAAAAGACGATGCAAGATACCGGTGGCGGTAGTAACGAGGGCAAAGCTAAGGCTCTTGGCCTAGCAATGGAGCAGATCGAAAAGCAATTCGGTAAGGGCTCTATCATGAAGCTTGGTGAATCTAAGGGTATAACCGAAGTTGAAACTATGCCAACTGGTAGTATTTCACTTGATCTTGCACTTGGTGGCGGTATTCCAAAGGGGCGTATTATTGAGATCTACGGTCCAGAAAGTTCCGGTAAGACTACACTTACGTTGCATGCTATTGCAGAAGTGCAAAAGTCTGGAGGTACAGCAGCCTTTATCGACGCCGAGCATGCACTTGATCCATCTTATGCCAAGCGCATTGGTGTAGACGTGGACAATTTGTTGCTTAGCCAGCCAGACAACGGTGAACAGGCATTAGAAATTACCGAAACATTGGTACGCAGTAACGCTGTAGACATCATCGTAGTCGACTCTGTTGCGGCCTTGGTACCACGTGCTGAAATCGAAGGTGACATGGGTGACTCGCTCCCAGGTCTGCAGGCTCGTCTTATGAGCCAGGCTCTACGTAAGCTTACTGGTGTGATTAACCGCTCAAAGGTAACAGTGGTATTTATTAACCAGATCCGTATGAAGATTGGTGTGATGTTCGGTAACCCAGAAACAACTACTGGTGGTAACGCCCTTAAATTCTATGCATCTGTACGTATGGATATTCGTCGTACTGGCCAAATCAAACAAGCTGACGCTGTTATCGGTAACCGCACACGTGTGAAGGTTGTAAAAAACAAGATTGCGCCGCCATTCCGTGAGGCTGAGTTCGATATTATGTACAACGAAGGTATTAGCCGTAGCGGTGACGTACTCGATATCGCCGTAGCACGTAATATCGTAGATAAAGCTGGTGCTTGGTTTGCATATAACGATCAAAAGATCGGCCAGGGTCGCGAAGCCGCCAAGACGTACCTGAACGAGCATCCAGAAGTATACGAAGAACTTATAACTAAAATTCGCGAAAACGAAATAGCTAGTAAAGAGTAGTCTACTGGCCAAATACAAAGCTTCTACGCTATAACAAAGGCAAGAATTATGGCATATCCACCTGTTATTGTGGTCGACGAACATGATCAAGAAATCGGCTTGGAGATGCTCTCTGTTGTATGGGACAAAGGTTTATATCACCGAGTAGCGCGCATCATGGTTGAGGACGCCGCTGGGCGCGTATTGCTGCAGCGTCGTAGCCGCAACATGAAACTTTATCCCGGGAGATGGGATAACTCGGCTGCGGGGCACGTAGACGAGGGGATGGGCTATGACTCAGCGGCACGCCAAGAGGTTGCCGAAGAATTGGGGCTTTCCGACGTCACTCTACGTGAGATGGGATATTACTTTGCTAAGGACTCCTTTGAGGGCCGCAAGATGTACAACTTTAGTAAAGTGTATCTAGTCACGCTAGACTCCGAAAGGCCAGACATTGTCTTGGAGCCAGAGGAAGTTAGTGAAGTCCGTTGGGTCAGTAGGGCGGAACTTCAAAATCTTGTCCTTGAAAACCCGGATGAAATTACTGATGGTTTACGTCAGGTAGCTAAGCGATACTATTAGCCATGAAGATAACGAGCATCAAACAGCAGGTCAAACGTAGCGATCGCTACTCAGTGTTTGTTGATGAAAAGTACGCGTTTAGCCTAAGCGAATCAGCACTCCTGTCGCAGGGTATAGCAAGCGGTCAAGAGGTCACTGCTCAGGAACTTTCAGCTCTCAAGGCAGCTTCTGGTGCTGACAAAGCCTATGGGAATGCACTACGCTATGTGGCTATGCGGCCTAGAAGCGAATGGGAGATGACCACGTACCTTAGGCGCAAAGAAGTTGAAGAGCCAGTTGCTGAAGATATTATGAGGCGCCTCAAAGCGGTGGGGCTGTTGGACGATTTGGCCTTTGGGCGCGCTTGGGTAGCGAATCGTCGCTTGCTCAAGAGTACTAGTAAACGAAAACTCCAACTAGAACTGAAGCAAAAGCGACTATCTGAGAGTGTAATTAGCCAGGTGCTCGGCGAGGACGAAACTGACGAACGCGCTACACTACGAAGTTTAGTCGAGAAAAAGCGAAATCGATATGCCGACCAGAATAAGTTCATGCAATACCTGGCTCGTCAGGGCTTTGGCTATGACGATATCAAATCCGTGCTACAAGAGGATTCTGAGGAGTATTAAGCCCAAGCCTTGGCGCCGGCTGGCACTTGCTGGGCAAGGTCTTGGACAACAATCTTACGGTCAGTAATCTCTATAATCTGTGTACGGTCAATGCCTAAGCTGCCGCCAGTCAGACTCTTAAACAGAGACTGACCGGCATAGATTTTTTGTACGTACATAGTAGTGGTTTCGGTGGCAAAATCGACTACTTTGCCGATTTTTTGTTTACTAATCGTACTGACTGGCTTGCCCATGAGGTCGAACCTAAGATCCATGATTTCTTTAAGACGGACTAGTTCACTAGGTTCCGCCAACACATCATGATCGTTCACTACGAAACCTTGGGCAATAACGTCGCGGATATCTTGGTATAGCAATACCATGACTTTTTTGCGCTCAAAACTATCACTGCAATAAAAACCCTCAATCTTGAGGTTGGTGGGGTTAATGATGGGCGTAGTTGTAGTCGCAACCACACCTCCGGTACGGAGGCTTAAGACCGGACGATTTATTAAGCTAGCACTGAGCTGTAACATATGCACTAGTATACCTCGCAAAGCAATAATCTTCCAAAGTGCTTGCGCTTGAGGGCAACCCTCCTTACTATCTGGGCCTATGAAAAGAGCACCCACTATCCTGACCCTACTAAGTTCTTTTATTATCATAGCTTCGCCTTTGGTTGCAGTTGCTGCTGAGCCAGATGGGCAGCAGATGGTCTATGCCTCACCCGTCATCATAACTGAGGTCCAGACTGGCGCCAGTTCTGCTAGTGATGAATTTGTTGAGCTGTATAATGTGAGCGACCAGGACGTGGATATTACCGGTTGGCAGGTTCGCTACTTAAATGCTCAGTCCACGACGGATAGTACGACGCTACTGGCTACGATTGCTAGCGATAGTGTCCCGGTTTCGTTGGCGGCTCATGAATATTTTGTACTTCGGACGAGTACTGTGCCTGTAGGCGACACCGTTGGGAGCCAGGTGTATAGCGCTAAGCTTTCCAGTGCTGACAAGGCAGTGGCATTGTTTGCCCCTAATCCACAGACGTGTGCGCTCGAAGTGGTTGACGCTGTCGGCTGGGGAACTGCCTTAGGTGGTGAAGGTGCAGCGATATCATCGACTGGATTAACGAATAGTGACCGGCATGTTGCGCGATATCGAACATCTGCGGGCCTATACGTAGATTCAAATACCAACAATTATGATTTTAAGTTGAGTAAGATCGCCAAGAATACTGCCGTCCCTGCTATATCTATAGGGGCGACACCAGGAGCGGACAATCAGACATTGCTCGCCGCCGATAGTATTACGCCCGCCTACGGCAACGGCTCAAGCCTTAGCTCAATAGATATATCAGGCTGTGAAATACCGGAAGAGGCGACGGAGCCACAGGATAACGGACTGGAAACGCCAATCGAGAATCCACCGTCAACAGTTGAACCAACTACAACCAATAGCAGTAGTGCGGCTACTAGCTCTTCGAAGAGCAAGAAAGCTCAGCCAGTTATGCCTGCCCGTGACATCGGTCTTGTATCGCCGCAGTTGACTGAATTGCTGCCAAATCCGGGCAAGCCACAGACTGACGCACTAGATGAATTTGTTGAGCTGTATAACTCCAATGGTGTTGCGTTTGATCTGAGTGGTTTTATTCTGACGACCGGTAAGCGGCAATATGTTTTTCCACAAGGTACGATGCTTGAGCCAAAGGCATTCAAGGCATTTTATTCGGCAAATACTAAGCTCAACCTTTCAAATTCGCAAGGCCAGGTGCAATTACTTGATCCATTCTCGAAAGCTATAAGTAGTACTGAGGCCTACGGTATAGCGAAAGATAATCAGGCGTGGGCACTAGCTAGCGGAGCATGGAGCTGGACAACGATGCCCACACCAAACAGTGCTAATGTCGTAAAAGTGCCTGCTACTACTAAAAAGAAGACCACCACAACAAGTGCCAAAAATACTGCCTCGACAAAATCGGCGACGATGGCCAATTATTCGCCAAAAGGTGTTTCATATGTTGCAGGGGAGCATGCAGCAACCGAAACTCTTAACCCCTTACATCCAGGGGTGCTTGCCCTGGTGGCCACATTCGCGATACTATACGGGGCATATGAGTACCGCACAGACGTGGCAAATCGAATCCACCAGTTCCGAATTTACCGAGCAGCTCGCCGAGAAAATCGGCGCAAATCTTAAGGGCGGTGAAGTTATTGAATTAATTAGCGATCTGGGTGGCGGTAAGACAACATTTACGCGCGGCCTAGTAAAGGGTTTGGGCAGCACCGACAAGGTGGCTAGCCCAACTTTTACCATTAGTAAGATGTATGCCGCAGGCGATCTAGAAGTGCACCACTTTGATTTTTATCGTTTACACGAGGCCGGGATTATTGCTGATGAGCTTGCTGAAGTGGCGGGTGATCCGCGCACGGTTGTGGTTGTAGAATGGGCCGACGTAGTGCAGCATGTACTACCAGAGAAGCGACTTACGATCGTTATTAAACTGACTCCAGAGGGTACGCGTATGCTGTCATTTACCTACCCTGAGAGCTTGAACTATGTTTTGGAGGGTGCACAGTAATGTTGATACTTACCATTCGCACCGATAAACCTGAGGCTGAAGTTGGTATTTTTGACAACGACAAACAGCTGGAATATGACGTCTGGAATGCACACCGCGAACTGTCCGTTACGCTACACCAGAAGATTGAAGACCTTTTGGCGCATCAGGGTAAAAAACTAGAAGATGTTCAGGGTGTTGTAGGCTTTGCTGGCCCGGGCAGCTTTACGGGTCTTCGCATTGGCTTAACAGTCGCAAATGCCTTGGCTTATGGGCTGAATATACCTGTAGTTGCGACGCAAACTGATGATTGGGCGCATATTGGTATCCAAAGACTCCTGGCTGGCGACGCTGACCAGCTTGCCTTGCCCGAATATGGCGCGCCAGTTCATATTACCCAGCAGAAAAAGTAAAACTGTTCATATTTGATATAAGTAATATTGACCACACTCGTAAATCCAGCGTATAGTTTTAAATAAGGATTTGCCGATTTGTCTAGCAGTCCGTTTCCATTTTCATAAACACATTTGATTTTCAGATTAGTACCTTTGGCTAGAGATGTGATAGCGACCGCCAAAACAGGCTATTCTGCACGATAGAAAGGAAAGCGTATGGATCCAATTACCATAGTGTTTGCTGTGGCTGGACTTGCTGCTGGATTTGGTGCAAATACTGTACTTACTCAGCGCAAGGTCGGATCTGCACAAGAGCAGGCTAATAAGGAGCTTTCTAAGGCTAAAAAAGAGGCATCCAAATTAGTAGATGAAGCGAAGGATGAGGCAGGTAAGATTGCTGACCAGGCGCGTAAAGAAGAACAAACTAGGCGCCGCGAGCTTAAAGACATTGAACAGCGACTTGTGTCTCGAGAGGAAACTCTGGACAAGAAGCTTGATGATTTAGACAAGCGAAGCGAGAAGCTTCGTCGAGGTGAGTCTGAAGTTGAAGAACTTAAAGACGAAATCCGTGTTATCCGTCAGAAACAGCAGGATAAGCTAGAAAAAATTGCTAAGCTATCTAAGCAAGATGCTGCTGACAAGTTGATGCAGATGACCGAGCGCGACATCCGCGGCGACCTTACTGGTCTCATTTCTAAATTACAGAATGAAGCCCAAGATCAAGCTGAAGAACGCGCTGCATTAATTATTACAACAGCCATGGAGCGCATGGCTAGTGAAGTTACCGCTGAACGAACCGTAACGAGCGTCAAGCTTGAAGACGAAGAAATGAAGGGCCGCATTATTGGTAAGGAAGGCCGCAATATCCAGGCGTTGCAGCGCGCAACTGGCGTCGATATTATGGTCGACGACACCCCAGGTTATGTCGTGCTTTCCAGCTTTGACCCTGTCCGTCGCGAGGTAGCACGTCAGGCTCTAGAGATGTTGATGAAGGACGGACGTATCCACCCGGGTCGCATCGAAGAAGTTGTAGCCAAAGCGCAAAAGAACGTCGAAAAAGACGTTGTCCGTGCAGGTGAAGATGCAGCTCGCGAAGTAGGCGTGATCGGTATTCCAAAGGAAATCTTGCACTTGCTTGGTGAACTTAAGTACCGCACCAGTTATGGCCAGAATGTGCTCAAGCACAGTACTGAGATGGCGCACATCGCTGGCATTATTGCTGAAGAGGTTGGTGCTAATGTAAAGACTGCTAAGTACGCAGCTTTGGTGCACGACCTTGGCAAGGCATTAACTCACAAGATGGAGGGCAAGCACCACCATATCAGCGGTGAAATGCTTCGTAAGTACGGTGCTCCTGAAGCGGTCGCCTTGGCTGCTGAACAGCATCATGATGACGTTGAAGCTACAAGTGTTGAAGCGCTCATCATCCGTGTAGTTGATGCTATTAGCGCAGCCCGTCCAGGCGCTCGCAATATCTCGGCTGAGAACTTTGTAGAACGCATGAAGGAACTCGAGAATGTGGCCACCAGCTTTAGTGGCATCGAAAAGGCTTATGCAATTTCTGCAGGCCGTGAGGTTCGCGTATTCGTTAAGCCACAATCCCTGGATGACTTGGCGGCCATCCGTTTGGCGCGTGATATTGCTACTAAGATTGAATCGACCATGCAGTACCCAGGTACGATCAAGGTCAACGTTATCCGCGAGACTCGCGCTGTAGAATTCGCTAAATAGGAGCGCCAATGATTAAGGCTGTACTGTTTGATTTTGGAGGCGTGCTTACCGAGAGCGGCAAAAGTGGCTTCACCAGCAACATAATGGCTGAACTCTACGGAGTAAGCGCAGAGGAGCTAAATATCGGCAAAGATCATGCTCTTATGCGTCGTGGCAAAGAAGACGACAACGAACTCTTCGAACGCCTTAACAAGCAATATGGCAAGCAAGTAACCACGCAGATGTTCGTTGATCGAGCACAGTCGACCTTTAAGCCGTCACAGAGTGTATATGACCTAGCCACTCAATTGCGCGACCATGGCATTAAAACAGGGTTACTTTCCAATATTTTTACTATGAACGCCCAGCGTTTGCGCGCTGAAGGATGGTATGACGGCTTTGACCCTGTGATCTTATCCTGTGACGAAGGCTATGCTAAGCCCGATCCAGAAATCTACGACATAGCTATCCGCAAAACAGGCGTAAAACCAGAAGAGATTCTATTTGTGGATGACCAAGCTAAATGTATTGGCCCAGCACAAAAACTTGGCTTTAAGATTGTTGTAGCAAAAACACCCGATCAGATTGTTGCTGATGTAAAATCGGTAATTGCTACAGAGAATAGCATCGACCTGTAGGTTTGATTTGTTGATGCGAGTTACAATATAGATATGAATAGTGACGACCAGCAAAATAGGGATGACATAACACAGCCGGCAGATGATATATCGGATGGCTTGCAGCAGGCCGCCGATGGCATCGATGGCGTAGCTGACAACCTCGAAAAAATGGTTGATGATGGCCTCGAGAGAGTCGAACAAAAGATAGACGGCTTCTTGGATGGCCTCGATAACTTCTTGGGCAAGTTCTAATGAGAATTCTGTATATTGGTGATGTTATGGCCGAGCCAGGCCTGTTACTTGTAGAAAAACTATTACCCAATCTACGCAAGGAGCTGAATGTTGATTTTGTAGTAGCTCAAGCCGAGAATTTATCCGAAGGCAAGGGCGTTATGCTTCTGGACTTCAATCGTCTCAAGAAAGCTGGCGTGGACTTTTGTAGTGGTGGCAATCATTCTTTTCACCGAGAAGCAATCTTTCCGCAGTTGAACGATCCTAAGCAGCCAATTATCCGTCCAGCCAATTATCCTACAGGAACCCCCGGTTTGGGCTACAAGTATGCACCTAGTCCAAAGGGCGACGTACTTGTCATCAGCCTGCTAGGCAAGATCGTAGGCAAAGATGCCGATCTGCCACTAGATAATCCGCTGCAAGTAGTAGATAAGATCCTGGAGCAGGAAAAAGACCACAAAAAAGTCGCCACCGTGGTTAATTTCCATGGTGACTACAGTAGTGAGAAGCGCATTATCGGCTATTATTTGGATGGTCGCGTTAGTATGGTTGTTGGTGACCATTGGCATATCCAAACAGCTGACGCTGATGTGCTGCCAAAGGGTACGGCACATATTACTGACGTGGGTATGTGTGGTTCGCTGGACTCTTCGTTAGGCGTAACATTCGAGAGCCTCATTCCTAGGTGGCGCGATGGGCTCCAGACGCGCAACGTTATGGAGTACGACGGTCGTATGCAGTTCAACGCACTACTTGCAGACATTGACGAAGTAACTGGGCTAGCGACCAAAGTCGAAACAGTTAGAAAAATTATTTAGCAGGGTCGACAATGTAACGTTAAGCGGACTTTTTTCCTAGGGAGTATGCTGTTGATTATTACGGGGTAACAGGGTATAATTCTATTTGAATTTCCGGTTATTCCGGGGTGTGGCGCAGTTGGCTAGCGCGCGCGGTTTGGGACCGCGAGGTCGAAGGTTCGAGTCCTTTCACCCCGACCAAACAAAGAGTCCATCGAAAGATGGGCTTTTTGTTTGGTTTGCGTAATGGGACTCCGGTTCTTCGACAGGACTTGCGCAGAAAGGCCGTAGTCGAAGGTTCGGCGGAATGAGGACGCGCCGCAAGGAAGGAGTGAAGGCAAAGCCGAAGCGATCCTTTCACCCCGACCAAACAAAGAGTCCGACAAATGCCGAACTCTTTTCTTTTTGTGTCATAATACCCAAATGAGCGAACACATCCCCGAAACCATCAAAGCAGTATTCCTCGACCATGATGACACTCTAGTAGGTACAATAGAAGCCAAATGGGCTCACCACAAACATGTGGCTCGAAACTTCTATGGCAAAGAATTAACTGATGACGAGATTCGCCCGCATTGGGGAGTGCCACTAGAGAAGCTAGTGTGTCTTCTATATGGAACAGATGATGCCGAGCAGGCAATGGCATACAATACAGCTACGCATGAAGCGTATCCAAAGAAACTTTTCCCAGCAACCGTGCCTACACTCGAGCGTATTAAAGCGTCTGGCTTGTTGACGGGCATTGTGACTGCAACGTCAAGTTTTAGCTTCGAACACGATCTTGAGCTACATCGTATACCTCGTGAGCTTATTGACTATACGCAGACCTCCGGAGACACCGATTATCACAAGCCTGATCCGCGCGTGTTTACTCCAGCACTTGCATGGCTTGGAGCGCGAAGCATTACTCCAGGCGAGGTCTTGTATATAGGTGATGGTCTCCATGACATGAAAGCTGCGACTGGCGCAGGATTTAATTTCTTGGGAGTCGAAACTGGTTTAGTGACTGCTGAGGAATTCCAGCGAAACGGAATCAAGAGCATCCCAAGTATTGCCGAGTTATATGGTATCTGATGCAAGCATTTTTGCGCCCAATATGAAAGGACCAGCTCCACCGCTGGTCCTTTCATTAGTAGATTGTTGGAACCTACTGCCTCCCGCTATACGCCAGGGATAGCTGCCAAAGCTTCTGCTTCGGTCTCGGCTTCCTGGTCGATATCGGCCTTAGTCGCTTTGTGAACCTTAAGGACAACAAGTGCAACTAAGCTAGCGCCTACGGCAAACAATGCGCCGGTCATAAAGCCACGTTGGAAACCGTGTACGGTTGCATCCAACATCACGGCAGGATTGCCATGAGCAGCAGCGATGTCTGACTTGGTAACAGATGTAGAGACAACGCTCAATACTGCCAAACCAACGGCACCACCGATTTGCTGACCAGAGTTAAGCAAGCCTGATACTAATCCTGACTCCTCGTGCGATACACCACTTGTAGTAACCATAGTAGTAGTGACGAACACGGCGGCCATGCCTGCAGCCATCAAAATGATGCCAGGCAGAACGTCGGTTAGGTAGTTAGCATGTACAGGAATGCGTGAAAAGTATAGTAGTCCAGCTGCAACCACGAGTGGCGCGATTACCAAGATAGCCTTTGGGTTGAACTTGGAAATTTTGTTGGACAACACACCTGCAATAGCGATCAATACCAGTGTAAATGGTACATCGGCAAGACCAGTCTTAACAGGTGAGTAGTGTAATACTTGCTGCAAGTAGATCGATAGGTAGAAGAACATACCGAACAATGCTGCAGGCATAAGTAGCTGAATCAGCGTACCGCCACTTACGTTACGGCGCTTAAAGATACCTAGCTTGATGAGGGGGTGCTTAACTTTCATTTCGGTGACAATAAAGATTGCCATGAGAACAGCGGCAAGACCTAGCATACCAAGCGTTGCAGTGCTGCCCCAACCCTTTTCAGGAGCCTGTGCTAAGGCGTATACCACGCTCATAAGGCTACCGGTGATTGTTACGGCACCAGTGTAGTCAATGCGTTGCTTAGCGGTTGGCAAGCTCTTTGGAACGTACTTATTAGCACTCAGTAATACTACTATGGCAATAGGTATGTTGATAAAGAAGATCCAACGCCAGTCAACGTATTGGGTGAGGATACCACCGAGCAGTAGACCAACAGCTCCACCACCACCGGCGATCATGCTCCAGATACCGAGCGCTTTGTTACGCTCAGGACCTTCCTTAAAAATTGTCAAAACCAATGACAGTGCAGATGGGGCAAGCAATGCACCACCTAATCCCTGCAATGCACGGAAGACGATTAATTGTGTTGGATCCTGTGAGAATCCAGCTGCAAATGATGCTGCTGCAAACAGCGCAACACCTGCAGAGAAGATGCGCCGCCTACCAAAAAGGTCGGCCAAGCGTCCACCTAGTAGCAAGAAGCCACCGAAGACAAGCGCGTAAGCGGTTACTACCCATTGCAATTGAGAATCAGTAGTAAAGCCTAAGGCCTTCTGGATAGCGGGCAGGGCAACATTCACAATCGTGGCATCAAGGATCACCATGAACTGTGCGGCTGCCAGTACTGCTAGCGCTAGTCCTTTGTGTTTTACTTTCTCGATCATTATTCCTCCAGATCGTTTATATGAGGTTACGAAATACTAGTATATATAAATATTTGATAACTTCAAGTATTTTGTGAAATCGTGCTATAATACCATCATATGAGCATTTCATCACAACAAACCTGCGTAGATTTGTTTGGCCTACTTGATATATTCAAGCGAGGCCTCCGTGACCTTGCTGAAGAAAAAGGCCTAACTATAATCCAGCTGATGGCTTTATATAATATCCAAAAGCAGCCGGATATTCTTATGAGCCAGATGGCTAGCTTATTGCACTGCGACGCGTCGAATGTGACGGGCATTGTGGACCGTCTGGTGGCTCAAGACCTTATAAGCCGTAAAGAATGCGAACGAGACCGCCGCGCTAAGGCCTTACGTGCAACAGAGAAGGGTGAGGCCACGGTTGAGGAAATTATGAATGCCCTGCCCAACAGGCTTGGCTGCCAACGCTTGGGTGATAATGACCGACAGTTCCTACACGAAGCCCTACAGAAGCTATACGTTTAATACAACGTTAGGTAGCAATTGCGGCGCTTGATACAATGTGTGCATGCTAGCGTTAGCTCTTGTGGTATTTGCTACTTTCTGTGTTCTTGTTTTGTCTGAATGGCTTTCTCGTGCCAAGGAAATACACTCTGAGCTGACACGTAAACTTGTGCATGTCGCGGTCGGAACGTTCGTAGCGTTCTGGCCTTTCTTTTTATCTTGGCGACAAATCCAGGTGCTCAGCCTGGCTTTTTTTGTGGTCGTTTGCCTGTCAATTAAATTTGATATATTCCGCTCTATCCACGCCGTAAAACGCAGTATGACTGGTGAGCTTTTGTTCGCCATTGTTATCGGCTTATTAGCTAGTATTAGCACTAATCCATGGGTATTTACGGCAGCTATGCTCCATCTGAGCATTAGTGATGGCATAGCGGCTGTATTTGGAGTGCTATGGGGTGACGGCAACAGCTATAAAGTGTTCGGACGTACCAAAAGCCTCGTTGGTAGCGGTTCCTTCCTGCTATCCTCGTTCTTGATCTTGCTAGGTTACTATTTGGTGTCAGGCTCTACTACAAGCCTCGCGACTGTCTTCTGGCTACCATTCGTTGCAACTGCTACTGAAAACTTGGCTGTACAGGGTACGGACAACCTAGTTATGCCAATGATAATTGCCTTGGTTTTGGCTAACGGCTTCTAGCTATTGCTTGGCCTTGGTAAATTTGCCGTGGGCACGTAGAGCGTTAAAGATAACGACCACATCTACTAACTCTTGGATCGCCGCGCCATAGATTGGCTTAAACTTACCAGTTGCAAAGATTAGCATTAACATAACGCTAAGGCCAATGCCCACTAGAATACTTTGCTGGGCAATAAAGAAGGTACGCTTAGCAATCTCGCGGCTGCGAGCAACGCGCTCCAGGTCATCCATAAGGATGACAACGTCAGCCGATTCGCTGGCGGCAGTTGATCCACGAGCACCAAGGGCTATGCCTAGATTGCTAGCGGTAAGAACTGGGGCATCATTGACGCCATCACCTACAAAGGCCACAGGCCTATCAGTAACGTGCTCTAGGGCAACGATTTTATCCCCGGGCAGGGCCTCAGCGTGGTAGTGGTCGATACCTAGTTTCTTGGCGATTGTCTTGGCTACGGTTTTGTTGTCACCGGTAACCATCATGATGTGCTTGACACCCAAGGTGTGCAGCTTCTGTAGGGTGCTCTTGGTCTCGTTACGGATTTCGTCTTTGAAGCTGATAACACCGGCAAGCTTTCCGTCGATGGCAACGAATGCAGCAGTAGACTGAACCTCTTTGGCGTCAAAGCCTTTAGGCATTACTACATTATAGCGTTCAAGTAGGCTTAGGCGACCCACGACTACGTCCTTACCGTTTACTTTGGCCTCTAGACCGTTACCGGCTACTTCCTTGACGTGCTTGGCTTTTGGCATCTGAGCATGTGACTCGGCGGCTTTAGTGACGATAGCAGTCGCTAGCACGTGATTTGAGCTTTGTTCGAGGCTGCTAGCCAGGCCTAAGACGTCTGCGCGCTTAAAACCGTGATAGGTCTTGATCTGGTCGACCTGCGGCTCGCCTTTAGTGAGCGTACCTGTTTTGTCGAAGGCGAAGGTTTGAACTTCCGCCAAGCGCTCGAGAGCTGAACCAGTCTTGATAATGATTCCGTGTTTGGCGGCGCGGCTCATGCCCGAAATGATAGCGATAGGGGCGGCCAGAATAAGTGGGCAAGGCGTGGCAACTACAAGTACCTCAAGGAATCGAATTGATTCGCCGCTTAGAGCCCAGGCGGCTCCAGCTATGCCAAATGATACTACGGTGAATGGAATAGCGTATTTGTCAGCTAGTCGGACAAAAGGTGATTCACTTTTTGCAGCAGAACGAACCAGCTTAATGATCTGTTCGTATTGACTGTCTTTGGCGGAGTGCAGTGCCTTAGCAACGATAGCGCCGTCTTGATTGATGGAGCCACTAAGAATTGTGTCGCCTGTCTTTTTGACGGCGGGCAAGCTCTCGCCAGTTAGGCTTGATTCGTCGAAGCTGGCAGTGCCTTCAAAGATTTGAGCGTCTACAGGTACGACTTCGCCGGGGCGAATGACAACACTGTCCCCTTCTTCAACTTCACTAGCTTTGACATCTATCTCTTTACCCTTACGTAAGACATGGGCCTTTTGGGGAGCGCGAGTGAGCAGGGCGTCTAGTTCTTTTCGGGCGCGTCTTTCAGCGTAATCTTCAAGTGATTCACCTCCTGTCAACATGAGTACGATGACCATACCAGCCCAGTACTCGTGCATAGCTACAGAGGTTGCAATAGCAGTCGCGGCCAGAATATCGACACCATATTTACCATGGCGAAGATCGGTAATCATGCCCCACACCAGTGGGATGAGCTCGCCAGCTATGACAGCGATAAGCAGCCAATGTGCGATGGTGTCCTGGTTATAGAGATCCAATACTAGTGCGATGCTGGTGCCAATAAGTGCCAAAGCAAAAAGGCGGTACTCGCGGATAAAGTGCCAAAGTTTTTTCATTTATCTGCCCAAAGTTACGTTATCTAGTAACTATTATAACAGAGATACATAGGGCTATTAACGTGTGGGTGGGCTATTATGTGGTATTGCAGGACCGTCGTGGTTAAGTAATAATGTAACCATTACCGCAACCTGGGGGATATCAGAATGGGTCTTATCGCATATGCAGTCGTAACTCTTGTTATAGTAATTGGTGTCGTGTCAGGCAATAATCCCGGAACACCATCGAATCCGCCTACAACTCCTACGCTTGTCGGGGATTGTGCAACTAAGGCTGCCCATGAGGGGTTGGCTCAAAGTAGTGTGCCGGAACTTAAGAAGCTGGCTGAATATGAATCAGCTTGCCAAGGTAGCTTTACTCAACAGCAGATGTTATTTGCATCAATGCCTCAGACTATGAGCGAGGCTACAGATGCAGCACAGGACATGACAGCGACGCTTAAGTCGTTGCACTCTCAGTCAGTGTCGCCATTGGTTATTTTTGAGCCAGCTGACTTACGCCCCCAAGGCGGATCGTTAAAAGATTACTACCAAGGCAAGTATGACGCCCCACTTAAAGCCTATTTCCAGACGCTGCAAAAGCAGGGCATAACTGATGAAATGATGGGGACTTGGGTGCCATTCCCCGAAGCAAATACGCCAGCTTGGGGAACTACTGACGCCTCGGATTTCGCTGCTAATATCCAAAAAGTGGTTGGTCTACAAAAACTATACTTTCCTGACAGTAAAGCCAGCATATTATTAAACGATCAGACTTATCCTGACAATGACGCTAACTGGGAACATGGCACCTATGCTAGCTTGGTTCCATACGTAGAACATATACCAGCGGGCTTATTGGATAGTTTTGGCTATCAAGGCTTCCCATGGATGCCAGAGGCTAACGATACAACGGCGCCGTCCGTACTCAAAGCTTCAGAGTTTTTGCGAACTGATTTGGCGACGGAAGCTGCCAAAAAGCTGGGCACGAAGAAGGTATGGCTTAACACGGGTACCTTTAACACAGCACATACCCAATCCCCAGATACCAAAGTTACTATGTCAGTTGAGCGGCGCAAGCAGATATTGAAGGAGATTCTTGATCAGGTAAAGGCTTTCCAGAAAGAGGACTTCGAGGTGACCGTTAGCCTATTCTCTCAAGACAAAAGCACCATGGACGAGGGCGTCGATTGGTCATATTGGCAGCAGGGCAAGCCTCAGTCTGGGCAAGCAACCACCGTCTTTAAGGAATTTGCACGGGATGTACTTAAGAGTAACGCTCACTTGCTCGTCTACGACGCTACTAGCGAAAACTAGCGGTAGTGGATTGTTTTAGCCGCTTGGCCTATCGGCTTAATGTCTAGACCACTTTGCTTTATATGTTGAAGCTGCTGTGCAAGTTCCTCTGACTTTATGCTGTAGCCGCCTTGCTCATCAATGCGGTGATATACGATAACCAGCCACTGGCGGTTGGCCTTGGCGTAATCTATCCATGACTTAAAGTCTTCGTCGGTAGTCTTGGCGGTTACTACCATCGCTTTGATGTTGCTGTCGTCAAAATATCTATCGTTGTAGCCAGCGTTTGTACCTCTCATATAAGGGTAGTACTTGCTGGTTATAGTATCGACGCTCTTATCGAATGCACCATATGGGTACGCATAACTGTCGATGGGACCTAGGTCGTTGTGTTCTAGTGTTTTTTTGCTGGCACGAGCGTTGACATCAATGTCCTTAGAATTAAGTTTAGTCAGATCACAATGTTTGATGGAATGTGAGCCAATCTCGTTGCCTTCTTGCTTTAGCTCTTTTAGTTGAGATAAGTCCATGTATTCAGGTACATCTTGAGCAGCTGTCTCTGAGATTATGTATTGTGTGGTCTTGATCTTATATTTATCGAGTAGCGGTTTAGCATGTGTATACACACTTTCCCAGCCGTCATCGAAGCTGACACTTACAACACCCTTAGGTAAACGCGCGTCTGCAATTTGGTGTACGTCATAATTTTTGGTATCAAGCGTGCTTATCTCGCGGGATACGACAACAAAACGAAATGCCTTGGCTCCTCTGGTATTGACGACATGTGCAGTAAATTGGTGCCATTCTTTGGTCGTAGGTAGGCTGGTCACATGTTGATACTGCGATGTGCCATCAGGCATGATGAACTCCAGCGACACTTCGGCGTCTGCCCATGCACGGTAGGTAAAACCATAGCCATATGTAATGTCTTTTGCTATGGGCACGCTTTCCATGATCCAGCCTCCGGTTAATTCGTCCGAGGTAGAAACACGGTGATTAGTTGCTCGTATAAAGTAACCGTTGGCGTCATTGATTAGGGCATAGCCTGAATCTTTATCTTCGGTGATGTGGTAGTAGCCTTTAGGGTTGCCGGTATTTTTGTCGATATCATTGAACTTGCTGTTGCCTACAAGGTTCCCACCGATAGCGGGTTGCTTGGCCACTAAGCTTTGATAGCGGGTGCTTACGTATTCATCACTAGCAGCGGTCGCGTCAGTAGGTGTGTCATCGTGATGACAGCCGATGGTTACGGCAGCTTCGGCGTGCTCTCCTTTGACTACGCCAGCAATGCCATTCGGCCCAGCAATAAGGAATATGCGATAGCCAATATAGCCAACTGCCACAAATGCACAGACTAGGGCAAACCAGGAGAATTCTCGTCGCAAACGTCTAATTAATTTGGGATATTTTGATTTCATTGGGCGATGTCCTTTAGTGCCTTGTCTTCCAAGGCGTATCTTCGGCCTTCAGTGCCCCAACCCACTGCCTCAGAATTGTTAAAACGTTTCAAAACAATCACTTCTACAAATGCCGCCAAGAAGATTCCGAGCTCCAGCATACGCATAGGGTAGTAATAGGGAATAGCCAGAAGTATGGATGCTCGTCGTGCTGCAGCAGCTGATAGTACAGCCAGTACCAGCAGTACGGCGTAGTCACCCGCAAGAATCAGCCACAGAAGCTTGAAATTAGATTGAGCAATAGAAATGTAAGGAAGGATTACGCATAGCTGCAATAAATAGAGCATGGTTTCGAATAGCTGATAGCCTATGCTGATGTCTATACGCTGGGTATGGGAGCCGATTCGATAAGCTTTGACCCCCTGGAAGAAGCCTCGTTGCCAACGTGCGGTTTGTTTACAGAAGTCCCGCAGCGTCCTAGGGTCTTGTGTGTAGTTAACTGCTTCTGGGATAAACCTAATGCGGCCAAGCTTTTTTCGATGAATTTGTAGGGTAAGGTCAAAATCCTCGGTCAGACTGCCTGTCCTGAAATCGAGATGCTTGATAATGCTGGTCTTAAAGCAAGTCACAGGGCCGGGGAGCACGGATATCATGTTCATCCACCCTTGAATGCGTCTAAATATGTGCTGGCCGTAGGTATAGCTAAAAGAACGGTATCGCGCGATCCAGTTGCCGCGCATGCTTTGTACGAAACCTACTGCCGCCACATATTTGTCCGGGTGTAGCCTACTGCGATAGATGTGAAAATAATCGGGCCCAAAAATACTGTCAGCATCAGCAATATGTACCCATGTGTAGCGCTTTTCAATCTCGAAATGCTTAATCGCTTTTTGGACGGCGCCAGCTTTGCCACTACGCTCAACGGATAGGACGTTGCATTCGGGTAATAACTTTAATGCTTCGCCGCGTGTATTATCGCTTGAATTATCGTCGACAACATAAATATCTCGCAGTTGCTGTCCTGCGGTCACTGCCGACTGGATAGTTGCTGCTATTATTAGCTCTTCATTATGCCCGGGCAATATTAAGGCTAGTTGTTTACGGCGCTTCTGGGCGCGGTCGTGCGGTCGATTCTGCATGATGTACCTGAAATGACTGAAATGGAACGGACTTCTTAAAGATTAATCCTAAATTAGCGAACAATCAAACGCATAAAGAGCGCTTTTTGTTCAATAAACAGGGAAATGTACGTATTTTATCCACAGTAAATGTGTATATAAATACAACAATTGCTCGCTTACCGAACGAACATTATTCGTATTGCCAGAACGAAACATCCTTTACTAACATACGTTGATCAACAGTTTCAGGGTCTATATCACCTCCACCAGTGCCACCCATGGCAACGTTGAGGATGAAATATAGACGGTTGCCATTTCCGAATGGCCAATCGTCCGGATTGTTGGACTTCTTATCAAACTGAGCATATGGTTTGTTATCCAGAGTCCAGCGTACGTGATCTGGTGTAACTTCTATGCCGTATTTGTGGTAGCTAGTGGCGATATCAGTTAACGGCGTTGTCTGCGAAATGCCGTCCTTGGGCCCATTGTAGTTAAAGACGGTTGCTTCAACCTGGTTAGGACGATTGCCGTACCACTCTACGTCAATCTCGCCATCTTTTTTGTAATGGTCGTCTTCGCGGCCAGGCACCACGTCTGCCTTGCTGGAGTTTGGTTCATTTGCTGAAAGCAGCCAGAAAGCGGGCCATGCGCCACGAGTGTCTGGGGCTTTAATGGTGGCTTCGATTTTACCGTATTCGAAGGTGAGTCCGTTTGGTAGCTCCCTGTCATTGGTACTATCGTAGCTTTCTAGCCGGGCCGAGGTCCAATCGTATGTCTTGTTTGCCCGTGGGTACTTATAAGGTTCTTTACGAGCTTCGATAACTAGGCTTCCATCTTCTACGCGGGCGTTTTCAGAACGGTTGGTATAGCCTTGGGCTTCGTCATTATACGTAGGGATGTTTGGGTCGGTATTTGGTTTGAGGGCAGTGGTATCTAATTTTTTTGTTTGGGTAAAATCTTGTTCCCAGGTAGGAGTAGCGGCAAATTTGCCCTCATGGTTGCTAGATTGGCATGCAGTCAAAGCAATAGCCGCACATAGCGCAACAGCTATGCCAGTTCGTCTGAATGTTTCATGAGTCGGTGCTTCCATATCGGTCTCCTACGGCAAATGACAGTAATTAGGTGTAAAAACAAAAAACTCTATACCCGTTTTTTGAGCATAGAGTACTTTGTTTGGGGCGAATGATGGGTCTCGAACCCACGGCCTCCGGAGCCACAATCCAGCGCTCTAACCTACTGAGCTACATCCGCCATACAATTTAACTCGCCTATTGTAGCACTTTTTAAGGAGTAAATCCACTCTTATTATGGTTTGTACAATATCTAACAATGTTTACTTTTGATACCGTTAGTGCTACCATGGTAACCAATCGACAACAACGCCCTAGCAAAAGCGACGTTGCTCAACGAGTTATAAGAACAAGTTTAAAGTCTCTAATACAGGCTTTTATTTTTTTGAAAGGTTTTTCGAATGAGTAGTAACTATGATGAGTGGCAGCACGCCTATGATAGAGGCATGCGTGGTCCTTCTTATGGCGTAGACGACTTACTGAGTAATTATGAAGGTCAGCGCAACGGATTTGGCGGTAGCCACCCTGAGCACACCGAACATAGTGTCACAGAAGATGTTATGGCTGACGACGGTATGAGCGACCTAACGGTATCTATGGTAGGTACTCCTCAGCCCAGTGAGGGCATGTACGGCGAATTCGGTAGGCGCCAGACTGAAGTTCCTCTAGCTGCTGGTTATCTAGCGGTAAATGTCGCTTAATCTAACTAAGCACCAAATAAAAAAGACCCAAGTTTATATGGGTCTTTTTTATTTGGTGCCCCGGGTTGGACTCGAACCAACGACCTTAGGCTTAGAAGTCCTCTGCTCTATCCAGCTGAGCTACCAGGGCACATGCACCAACATCAATCTGTATTAATACCGTTATTCGGATTTTCTAGACTTCTTCTAATTGAAAATTATGTTTGGTGCGGGTAGAGAGAATCGAACTCTCATCTCCAGCTTGGAAGGCTGGCATACGAAGCCATTGTACGATACCCGCAGGCAGTCTTAATTATACCAGAAAAATGAGTTTCGGCCAGCTTTCCCACAGGGGTTAGCTGACCGAAACAGTTCGCTATCTGTAAATCTGTTACAGCTGGGCTTTGGTGTCTACAAGTCCATCGTGGAATGTCTTGACGCTAATGCCACTATTCTTGATGACATCCAGGTAGCTCTTGAAGCTTGCTACTGATGAGTCGTATTGCTCAGGATTGTCGCCAATGCGGTGGAATACTAGGATTAGCCAGGTCTTGTCAGCCTTAGCCTGGTCGATCCAGGCCTGAATTTGCTGTGGCGTGGTGGTGTTTAGGATGTTCTGTACTCGCAAACGGTACGGATCGTAGTTATCCTTGGAGTTATAGCCTTCGTCTACGGTACGGTGTGCGGCGTAGCCGGCTGCTTTTATGGCATCGTTTACATGTGCATTGTAGTCGCCATAAGGTGAGGCGAAGTCAGTAACTGGCTGGCCAATGATACCCTCGAGGTACTGCTTAGAGTGCGTTAGCTCGTAGGCAAGTTGCGTATCATCAACCTTGGTTAAGAATGGGTGCGTAACGGTGTGAGAGCAGATCTCGTGTCCAGCGTTATAGAAAGCCTTAACATTGGTGGTTGCTTGAGCTGGATTGCTCTCAATGAATGTAGTCGCAAAGCACTGTGTGGTCTTGAATCCGTACTGAGTGAGCAGCGGTAGTGCATTGGTAACATTGTCTTCCTCGCCGTCATCGAAGGTCATGGTTAACAGCGGCTGGTTAAAGCCCACTGGTACGTAGTCGGTCAGGCTGACATCGTCAGTCTGTACCCAGCCATTGTTGGATACGAACAAGAAGTTAGAGACAGCAACAGCGTCACTGGGCACCTGGAAGGTCTCGGAATACTTCTGCCAGATAGTGCCGCTATTGGTAGCTGGCTGTGGGTCTGGCATACCAAAGTATTGCTCGGTGCCATCCGCCTTGAGAAACATAGCCACTGCGTGTGGAATAGTATTGGTTTTATACCAAGTAGTGAAGCGATATTGTTTGCCGGGGGTCAAAGTGCTGATTGGATTGTAGTACCACTTAGCATCACCATCGGTGTAGTTACTGACGGTAACTTTTACACTCTTGCTGCCGGTGTGACCTTCATTCACATATTGATAGTTGGCGGTGTTGGTACCCCAACCGCCCTTGGTCCAATTGGTCGGTACAGTACTGTCGCTCGATGAAACGGTTTCGACAGATGGGTTATCTATGTTGGTTGGTGCAGTAGGCGTTGCTACGGCTAGGGAAGTGTCGTCCATGGTCAAATTACCAACACGATCTATTAAGTGGTAAATACTCACTTTAACAGCAGTCGCAGGTACGGTGAAATTGGTAGTGTACTGCGTCCAATTGGTTGCGGCTGCGGCGCTAGGCATTTCGGCATAGGTGGTGTTGCCGGTTGCATCCTGGTAGGCCAGTACAACGCGAGTTGAGACATTTGATTTATACCAGTCGTAATACTTGTAGCTTTTGCCAGCCACAACATTGACAGCGTTAGGCATCCACTTAGCATCACCGTTAGTGTAGGCGGTCATGTTAAGTGAAACACTCTTGCTACCGGTGCGACCGGTGCTCAGGTAGTTCATGGTTGCGGTGTTGGTACCCCACTTATTGCTGGTCCAGCTAGCAGGTAGCGTGCCATTGGCAGTCTCAAATGAGCTGTTTGCAAGCAAGTTGTCGGTATCTACCGGAGGAGTAGGCGTGGTAGTATTTGCTGTCAGGCTAAAATCATCAGTCTGTAGTGCGCCTACTTTATTAAGTAGATGTAGCACGGTTACTTTTTGAGCGCCTGCTGGTACGGTAAAGGTTGCAGTTAGTTGCTTCCAGGCTGTAGAGGCAGGAACGCTTTGAACATAGGCGTAGCTGGTGTTGTTGGCGCTATCGGTAAACTGCAGATCTAGCTCGGTTGCAACGGCGGTTTTGTACCAGCTGGTATAGGTGTAGCTGGTACCCGGGGTAACACTAACAGGGGCAGCAATCCACTTAGCATCACCACTAGTGTATTTGGACATACTTATTGCAAGGCTGCGGCTACCAGTATGGCCATTGGTTGCCCAAGTCATAGTTGTAGTGTTTGTGCCCCATTTGTCAGCAGTCCAGTTGGCCGGCTGCGTACCATTAGCCGTCTCTGCAGACGGGTTGGCAATTAGGTTGGTAGAATCAGCGTGTACAGGTAGGACTGGTATAACGGCGTATACAAGGGCTAGGAGTACGGCAGGTAGGAACTTTAGATGTTTCACGACGGATCCCCATTAAATTGTAAATGTTAAGCCTATGCTATACCGGTCGAACATGACCCGTCAATCGAACAGCAAGCGAACATTACCGGTGCGTTACAGATATAAAAAAGAACGGCTCATCTGGGAGCCGTTCTTTTGATTTTTGTTTGGTTTTAAAGCTGTGACTTTACCGCTGTGAGTGCTTGGGTCATGGTTTTTACTTGAACACCAGACGCTTTAACAGCATTGAGCTGTGCGTCAAGGTTGCTCGTAGACACAGCATCAGAGTCGCCAGCTGCTACAGTGTTTTCAACCTGGTGATATACCAGCACTAACCAAGTCTTGTCAGCTTTAGCTTTCGCAACCCATGAGGCTACCTGAGCTGTAGTAGTTGAAGGATTAATGTTTTGTACCAAGATGTTGTAAGCGTTGAAGTTATCTTTACTGTTGAAACCAGCATCTACTGAACGGTGGGCGGTGTAGTATTTCTTCATTTGCGTAATAACAGCCTGGTTGTAATCACCGTATGGGCTAGCAATGGTCTGGGCAGAAGTACTGCCGAACCAGCTACGCAAGTTAGTCTGCGAATTCTTTAGCTCATTGGTGAGCTGCGTAGAAGTCAGCTGTGTCAAGAATGGGTGGCTAACAGTATGCGAACCGACTTCACTACCTTGAGCCTGGAAGGCCTTAACTTCGGCCTTGGTCATGTAGCCAGTAGTGTCTACTTTGCCGCTAATGATGTACTGGGTTGAAGGCATGCCGTACTTCTTAAGAAGTGGTAAGCCATTGTCGTAGATTGAGTCCCAGCCGTCGTCAAAGGTAAGGGTTACCATGCCGGCGCTAAAACCAGTTGGAGTGTAGTTGGCGATGTCATAGTCGTCAGTCTGTAACCAGCCATTGCTCTTAATGAGCATAAATACGGTAATCGATACTGAGTTTTGTGGCACGGTAAAGGTGCCCGAATACTTCTGCCATGTAGTATTGCTGCCAGTTGGAGGTAGTGGGTTTGGCATGTTGGTGTAAGTAACGTTGCCTTGGGCATCGGTACTCATAACTACTACGTAAGGCTGAGTGTTGGTCTTGTACCATGCGCTGAAGCTGTAGTCTTTGCCGGGTGTAAGGGTAGAGATTGGATCGAAGTACCACTTAGCATCACCATCGGTGTAGTTGCTGACAGTAGTCTTTACACTCTTGCTGCCGGTGTGGCCTGTCTTTTCGTAAGTGAACTTAGTAGTGTTGGTACCCCAGCTACTGCCTGCCCAGGCTGCTGGTGTGCTGCCGTTGGCGGTTTCTACTGAAGGGTTAGGGACGGTAGTCGCCACGGTTGCAGCAGCCTTTGTAAGGCCAGTGTCATCAATAGTGAGGGTGCCTACGCGGTCGATAAGATGGTAGATAGATACCTGGGCTGCATTTGCTGGTGCCGTAAAGTTGGTGCTGTAAGCGGTCCAACTCGTAGCCGCTGCTGCTGTTGGCAGCTCGGAATAAGTAGTTGTGCCAGTAGAAGTCTCGAATGCGGCAACTACGCGAGTTACGACAGAAGACTTATAGTAATCAGTGTAGGTGTAGTTGCTTCCGGCAGTTACTGCAACTGGATCGGCGACCCACTTGGCGTCACCACTAGTGTAGGCTGTCATTGCAACAGTAGCGCTGTGGCCGCCGGTGCGACCGGTACTTTCGTAAGTAAACTTAGTTGTGTTTGTGCCCCAAACACTGGTAGTCCAGTTAGCAGGCTGGCTGCCATTGGCTACGTCAAATGAAGGGTTAACAACTAGGTTTGCATCGGTGGCGGGTGGTGCTACAACGGTGCTTTCCAGTGAAACATCGTCAATTTGTAGGGAACCGGCCTGTGCTACGATCTGCATTGGTGCTACCTTTGCAGCGTTGGCCGGAGTTGTGAATGTTGCAGTGAGCTGCGTCCAGCTGCTAACTGCGGGTACATCCTTTACGTATGCATAGCTTACGTTGCCACTAGCATCAGTGTACATAAGGTCAAGCTCGGTACCGGCAGTAGCCTTGTACCAGCTGGTGTATGTATATGAAGTACTTGGCGTAACGGTGGCGGCGTCTGGCATCCACTTAGCATCACCATCGGTGCGAGCTGTCATATTAATAGAGAGGCTCTTGCTGCCGGTGTGGGCGTCAGATGAGTAAGACTGGGTTGTAGTGTTTGTGCCCCAGCTATTAAAGGTCCAGTTAGCAGGTGTAGTGGCGGTTGCCGCTGTTTCTGCTGAAGGATTCGCAATTAAGTTTGCAGCTTCTGCATGCGCTAGTAAAGCTGGGAAAGCCAGGGATACCAGGGTAAGCAATGATGAAAGTAAGTAGGATAACCTCTTCATGATCTGTCTCCGCCTGTAATTATGTAATTACACTTATTTTACAACTGAAATGCAGAATAGTCAACACCTCAGCAAGCGAGCCATTAACCATAACCGTTAATACAAGGTATTTGACAAATCGTCACTTTTTGTATATAGTGCAGTTCATAGAGTTCGCCGGGGTGGAGCCTCCGGATTCTGATGGCACAAATAATAAGAGGAGAGTCGCATGTACGGTAAAGTCCTTGGTGCATCTAACGTAGCTACTGGCATTTCTTTGCTTCCTGCTACCGGTGATAGCCGCCCACTTTTCATCGCTGCTGCTGGCCTTATCGTAGTCGGTGTTGCAGTATTCATTGCTTCAACATTCATGGCACGTAAGGGTCTTCGCAGCGAAGCCTAAGCCCTCAAAAGCCTAGACTGCTGTCAGTAGTAAAAGCGGCGTCACCCTAAGTTTACTTGGGAGACGTCGCTTTTTACTTTGACGAACATGCGAGATAACTCATTATGAAGATTTCTAAATATCGTGCATTTCAAATTGTAGGTTTAGTAGTGCTGCTTAGCGGCATTGCTGTAATGACGCCATACGCTGTTATGTGGCAAAAGAACAAAAAGGCTGTAGAGACGGCGAAAGCTAGCGCTGCTACGACTATTGTTCCCGAAAAGGCCCCATTGCCAACGCCAAAGCCGACACTTGTTACTGGCAAACCAGTTCGTTTGCAGATTCCAAGCCTTGGTTTTGACCTTACGGTAGCTGACGGCAGCTACAATGCCAGTACTGGCAAGTGGACATTGTCTAAGGACAAGGCTCACTATGCGCTGCCAAGTTCGCAGCCCAATAACGAAGAGGGCAACACGCTTATTTATGGCCACTACCGCAAGGAAGTATTTGCTCGCCTACACCTTATTAAGCCGGGCGCACAGGTGTTAATTACCACTGATAACGGCTATCAGTTCACGTATACATTTGAGCGTACCGAAGTACTGGACCCTACTAATACGAGTATCTTTAGCTATCAGGGCGCACCTCGCCTAACTATTCAAACCTGTTCTGGTGCTTACTTCCAGAACCGTCAGATGTTCTACTTTTCGTACACTGGTGTACAAAAACTTTAGACGTAAATAGTTGATATAAAAATGACCGCCTATCAATGGGCGGTCATTTTTATATGAGTTGAACTATCTAGCTGACGACTACGTCTTGCAGGGCATCAGCCGTAAGCTTGTAGCGGCGACCTTCGGTGCCCCAGCCACGGATCTCTGTCTTGAACTTACCTAGGACCATGATCTCGAAGAAGGCCATGATGTATACGGCAATCTCGAGCCAGCGCAGGAAGTAGAAGTAAGGCAGTACACCAATGAGGTTCCAGCGACGGATAACAATCGACGAAGTCAAAGCAATGAAGCTGTTAACGATAATGTCAGCGGCAATTGCCACAGGAATGATCATCCAGCGGTGCGTCATGATCAGTACGAGAGGGATCAAGATGAATACCTGAAGCAGGAATAATAGGGTCTGGCCCATCTGGAAACCAAGGCTCAAGTCGATCTTATGTGCACGCAGTCCAACTTTGTATTTCTTTACGCCCTGGAAGAAACCACGCTGCCAGCGAAGGTTCTGCTTACAGAAGTCTGTAAGTGACTGCGGGTCTTGCGTGTAGTTAACGGCACCAGGGATAAATAGGATATTGCCTAACTTCTTGCGGTGCACTTGCAGGGTAATGTCGAAGTCTTCGGTGAGGCTTTCGGCTGCAAAGTCGAGCTTACTGAGGATATCAGTCCTAAAGCAGGTGATTGGGCCAGGGAAGACTGACACCATGCCAAGCTTAGACTGTACACGGCGAGTAACATGCTGACTATAGGTGTAGGTTAGCGCGCGGTAGGTACTAATCCAGTTGCCACGCATACTCTGTACGAAGCCTACGGCAACAGCGTATTTCTTGGGGTCAAGTTTGCTACGGTATACCTTAAAGTAGTCAGGTGAGAAGATGCTGTCAGCATCTGCGACATGTAACCAGGTGTAGCGCTCTTCGAGGTTGAAGTGCTTGATCGCCTTGAGGACAGCACCGGCCTTACCACTTCGCTCTACTGATAAAACATTACTTTCACCTAAGAGTTCAATGGCAATCTTGCGAGTGTTGTCATTAGAGTTGTCGTCTACGACGTAGATGTCACGCTTGTCTTGGCCAGCAGTAACAGCTGACTTAATAGTAGTTGCGATGATCAGCTCTTCGTTGTGCCCAGGAAGCAGCAGGGCTAATTTGCGCTTGTAGATGCGCTTTTTATTTTTTGCAGTCTCGGCTTTCTTGGCGGCTGCTTTGCGGTTGCGCTCAATCTTGGTCTCGCGCTTCTTAATTGCAGCAGAGCGCTCTAGTTTAGTAGGGCGAGCCTCATAGGAAGTAGTCTGGCGTGCGCTGACTGCTTTAGTCTTACGGGCTTTGGGACGGTCGATAGGTCGGGTCATGCTAGTTTGTCCACCACGTGAAGATACAAACAAAAAAGTAGTTTCGTGTCGTGTCATCACAGATAAATTAATACCCGTATATACTACCACAAAACTACGTTTTTTGCAAGTATGTTGTATTGCTTGGTCTAGAACTCGTGGAATACCTGGATGCTGGCACCTAGGGAGTTTAGGCGTTCGGCAAGATCTTCGTAGCCACGGTTGATGGTATACACATTGCGCAAGGTAGAGATGCCGGGCGCAGCAAGCATACCAATCAGCAGCAAGCTAGCTGGACGAAGTGCTGGCGGACAGACTACGTCGGCTTTACTGAACTTGGTTGGACCTTGAATGTATAGGCGGTGTGGGTCAGCAAGTTCTACCTGCATACCAACTTTGGTCATCTCGGTGTAATAGATGGCGCGGTTTTCATACATCCAGTCATGGATAAGGGTGCGGCCATGGGCTACGGCTGCAATTGGCACAAAGTATGGTAGGTTGTCGGCGTTGATGCCTGGGTAGGCGGCTGAGTGAATCTTCTCGGTTAATGCTTTGAGCTTACCGTTGTGTTTATGAATCGTTACATCAACCAGGTCAGTGCGACCGTTGTCGGCTTTGTAGCGCTCGCCCATATCATAGGTGACGCCCATTTTCTTGAGCTTAAGCAACTCGAGGCTCATGAATTGGATAGGCACGCGGCGAATTGTAATCTCTGAATTGGTAGTAATTGCTGCGGAAGTGAAGAACATGGCTTCGATTGGGTCTTCGGCAGGTGAATAGGTAACGTTTTTCTTGATGTGTGACACGCCAGTTACCTTGATAGAGGTGCCTCGGCCGAATTCCACCTTGACGCCTAGCTTCTGTAGGAAGAAGGCAACGTCTTGAACCATGTAGTTAGTAGTACCGAACTCGATAACCGTTTCACCAGGGGTGCGAGCGGCTGCGAATAGGGCATTTTCGGTAACTGTGTCGCCAGCTTCATATAATATGACGCGGTCAGCAGACTTTTTGTTAACTGTTACGTCGTAGTAACCCTTGGTGGCAACGATGTCTACGCCAAACTCTTCGAGTGCGTAAAGGTGTGGCGCAACGGTGCGACTACCGAGCTTACAGCCACCAGCGTATGGGATCTGGAAGTTTTCGTAGTCGTGCATCAGCGGACCCATCATCATAAGTACAGAGCGGGTTTTGCGAGCTGCATCAGCATTCATTTTGTCGAGTTTTAGTTTCTCTGGACGGCGGATTTCGAGGTTGTTGCCGTTGGTCCATTTAACCTGGACACCGATACTCTCGAGTACCTCGATAATACGGTAGACTTCCTCAATGCGAGGGAAGTTAAGGAATTTTGTAACACCATAGTTGAGAAGACTGGCACATAGCAGGCCAACGGCTGCGTTCTTGCTGGTCTTGAGGGTAATGTCACCACTAAGTTCGTGACCACCTTCGATCCGTAGGTTCACGGCGCCGCTTCCGAGGCTAATGAGCTGCTTGTTAAGCACATCGCTAATGCGACCCATAGTCTCGAGGCTAAGGTTCTGCTTGCCATGTTCCATGCGGTTCACGGCAGACTGGCTAGTATTAAGCTTCTTCGCAAACTCAGCTTGAGTCAGACCGCGTTCTTGGCGGATTTGAGCAATAAGTTGTCCAATTTTCTCGTTGGTTGTATTCATAACGTTGTTATTATATCACATTTGATATTATGTAAAGGCATAAAACCATGAGCGAGTCGCAAAGAGATATTGGAATAATGTACCTCTAGTGTAGCATAGGCAAACTGCAGACTAGCTGGTAAACTTATCTTATGATCTAGCTTATTCGCACACTACTCCTAAAGAATTTTTTATGTTAAAACCTTTTTAAAGGGGAGAATAAGCCAATGAATGACCAAGAGATTGAGCAGCTAATAGTAGCTGAGACCAACCGTCAGCGTGACGGTTTGGAGATGATTCCAAGTGAAAACCATACATCACCAGATGTATTAAAGGCGCTTGGTTCACGTTTAACAGATAAATATTCCGAAGGCTACCCAGGTATGCGTTACTACGGTGGCTGTGAGTTCGTGGACAAGGTTGAGAACTTGGCACGCGACCGAGCAAAAGCACTATTTGGTGTGAGTCACGTAAACGTCCAGGCTTACTCAGGTTCACCTGCCAACATGGCTGTGTACTATGCGCTATGTGATCCGGGCGATACGGTTATGGGACTTGAGCTTTACTTCGGTGGACATATGACCCACGGTCTTAAGGTCAATTTCTCTGGTACCCTATATCATTCTGTGCAATACCAGACAGGCAAAGACGGTTACTTAGACTACAACGCCATCGCTGACCTAGCAAAGCAGCACAAGCCAAAGCTAATTGTGGTGGGCGCCACAGCTTATCCACGTATTTATGACTGGCAGAAACTTCGTGAGATCGCTGACTCTGTAGGCGCATTCTTGCTCGCAGATATCTCGCACATCGCTGGACTCGTGGTTGGCGGTCAACATCCATCCCCTATTGGTATCGCTGACGTAGTGACGACCACTACTCACAAAACACTGCGTGGACCACGTGGCGCGCTTATTATGTGTAACGGTAATACGTCTAATCCACTCAAGAAAGTTGCCCGCACCAAAGAAAACCTGCCGACACTTATCGATCGCGCAATTATCCCAGGTTTGCAGGGCGGCCCTCATAACCACCAAACTGCAGCAATTGCTGTAGCGCTTCGGGAAGCGGCTCGTCCTGAGTTCAAGGAATATGCCGCTCAAATTGTAAAAAATGCACAGCGCCTAGCAACTCGTCTTACCGATAAGGGTTACGAACTGGTAACGGGTGGCACTGACAACCACTTGCTGCTCGTTGACCTAACGAACAAGGGTGTTAAGGGTAAGGATGCCGAAGTCGCACTGGGACTTGCTGGCATTACTGTTAACAAAAACACAGTTCCATTTGACCCACGATCACCATTTGACCCAAGTGGTATTCGCATGGGTACGCCGGCTCTCACAACCCGAGGTATGAAAGAAGGCGAAATGGATCAGATCGCTGACTGGATTGATGCCGCCATTCAGGCTCATGGTAACGAGGCTAAACTTGCTGACGTTCATGCAGCCGTTAAGGACTTCGTCAAAGCCTTTCCGCTTCCTGGTGAAAAGTAACAAAAAAACCGGCAGTCTGTAGCTGACTGCCGGTTTTTTATGTCTAGATTTTTACTGCCCGATTCTCCGGCGTGGCGGTGGTGTAGTTGGTGGAGGCAGAGGGGTTCCGTCGCCAGGCTTGGGCGCGGTTCCGGGGTTTACGCCCTCATTTGGTTTCCGTACGGGTAAAGGGGCTGGAGCTGGCGGTTGTTCGGGTTCCGGCTCCGGCTCTTCGGCCATTCGTACATCTGCGCCGTACAAAACCTCGGCACCTATGCTGTTGATAACTTCTATAAGCGCTGGGTCGACATCTATGGGGTTGGTTTCGGGTAACGTCGTGGCAATCGGACTGATCTCACTATACATATGGGTATCTCCTTGAGCTGGTGGTTATTGCTGAATAGAGCTCCTGAGCGACTAGCGGCGTAGGAACTGCACGCATAAAGGTACGAGCATCAGACCTATAGACAGGCCTGCCGCCTGATAGAGTGATTTCTTTAGTTCTGCCTTTAAGGAAGGTTGTGCTCTACGCTTATGTCTGCCGCGTGTCGGATGGGTTCGCTGCTCAGGCGGGATATCAGGTGCGGTCATAGCGGCGATGGGGGTATTCTCCGGATACTGAGTCTCCGCATACCAGAATGCGTTAAATTTTTCAGTGTCAGGGCCTACCTCTTCGACTGGAGCGACGGGGATGAATGTGTTATCCGCCATAGGGGTCTCTTGGGGTGTCGATGGGGTGTCGTATTTGTGTGCTATGCCAGTTTCGGCGTCGTGCCAGCCGCGAAGTTCGACAGGGACTGCATTGTGGTCGTAGCGCCAGTAGCCATTTGCGCTTCCAAGTTCATGATAAGCAAGCCATGGGTCAGTTTCTCCATAGACTTCTTGAGGCATTTGCCGGTCGAGCGTAGACGTAGGTGGGGCTTGTTCGTAGGTTAGTGTCAATTATTCCTCCTTATTTTCGGCATCAAAAAGACAAACTGCATTGCTGCAGCCTGTCTATAGAACACGATTTGCCGGTGCTTAAATCTTGATGACCGACCCAGTATAGTAGTGCTTGTGCTTTTGGAAAAGAGTAGTAATTTGTCTTTTTTGTGGCCTGGTTTTTAAGCGAACTTTACTACTGAGGTAAGAGTTCTGGCTCTTGTTCGAGTGTGATGCCAAATTGGGTTTGAATGGTGTCTAAAATCTTTTGGCGGAAGGCTAAAAGCTGCGCCGTAGACTGTGCTTTTTCATTCACCAGAACTAGAGGCTGAGTTGCCCAGGTTGCCATGCCAGTTTCGGGATCATGAAAGTCTTTGAATCCAGCTTGTTCAATAAGCCACGCGGCAGGAATTTTGACGTTGCCATCATCTGTTGGCCAGCCTGGCACGCCTGGATGGTCGGCTTGCAGTTGGGCAAATTGACCTTCGTCGATAATCGGATTACCAAAGAATGAGCCATTGTTAGCTACCTTTACTGGATCAGGAAGCTTAGCCTGGCGTATGGCAATAACAGCGTCGCGAACGATTTGCGGTGTGTATGAAGTGATGCCATGTTCTTCAAAATATGATTGTACGGCTCGGTAGAACGGCGGCTGAGGATTGGCACGAATGAGGTGTAATGTAATAGCTGTTATGTAGAATCGACCACGGTCACCAGCCTTAAAGCGGCTAGTGCGATAGCCAAACGCGCAGTCTATAGAAGGAATATTCAGAAATTGCTTTGTTTCGCTGTCGTAGGCTTCAACGCTAACTAGTGTGTCGGCGATCTCTTGCCCGTAAGCGCCAACATTCTGAACAGGAGTAGCGCCAGCGGTACCCGGAATTAGGCTGAGCGCTTCAATACCAGTCATACCTTTTTCGGTGACGCGGGCTACCACGCTATCCCAGTCTTCACCAGCACCAACGGTTACATAGTAGTTTTCGTTATCTTCCATCTGCTCTTCGAAGCGCATGATTTTGTTTACTATCAAGAGCCCAGGAAAGCCTTCGTCGCGCCAGATGATGTTGCTACCGCCACCGATCATTAGAGTCGGAAGATTGTACTGTTCCGCCCATGTAAGTGCCTCAACTAATTCGTGCCGATCCTGGATTTCGACGTAGTAGGCCGCATTGCCGCCAAGTCGCATCGTAGAATGCAGTTTTAAGGACACGTTTTGGAGTATATTCATGCTGGCATTATAGCGTATTTGTGATCTGACTAATGCTTGCGTCAATAACAGGGAAGGGGTACTATAAATGTGATGAGTGAACAGGGAACACATCCACCATTCAAAAAGTTAGGCGATCGCCTAAAAGATATTCGTCAGCGGTTACATGAAAGCGTTGCCGAAGTTTCTGGCGCTGTTGAAATTGACGAGCCAGTACTACAGCGTATTGAGCAAGGTTCTGAACGACCTACGGAAGATATCCTTATGCTACTAATTAGTCACTTTGGTATGCATGACGATGAAGCCGCAGGCTTGTGGCAGCTTGCTGGCTATGACCAGCCACGCGAACATCGTCATGGCAATGATTCTCTTGATGATAACGGCAAAGCTACCATTTTGGTTATGGCCGTTGACCCGCGAGTAATCTATAGCGACGGTGTTAGCGTATCTGCTAACAAAAATGGCGTTGTAATTTCATTTGCACAGAACAATGGTTCCCAGAACCCCCTAATTACTGCCCGTGTTGGTATGAGCCGCGAGCAAGCGCAGAATGTGATCCTATCTTTGCAGTCTGCCCTCGAAAGTTCTACGCCCCGCCAGCTCTCTGACGGTCACCACGACAAAAAAGAAAAGAAATCATAAGCACTGTTGACGTGCACCTTCGGCCTGCTAAAATAGGGCTTTGAATGTGAGTGCGCATGCGCCTTCCTGCATGACGAAATTGTATTAAATAGCTTTTGACCGAGGGTGAGTTTAAATGGCGCGATTACCTGTTCCGGGTAGGGACGATGGTGTTTGGGGTGATTTACTGAACGACTTTTTAGCCGTTGAGCATGCTACTGATGGAACGCTAAAACTGCGTACTGATTTAGCTACTGGGCTGTCGGCAAAGGCGGGGCTGGATGACCAGAATACCTTTACTAAGCGCTTAATTATCGATGAGCCCGGCGCAGGGGCTATGACCTTGCAGCTGCCGGACACGACTGGTTCGACTGGCATTACGTTCGGCGGAGATACTAACCTGTATCGTTCAGGTAGTGGTCAGCTACAGACGGCCAGTACATTCTTTGTGGTCAGGGCTAGTAGCGGAGTTGCAGGTCTGGGCGTTACTAAATCGGGTGATGTCACACGTCGTTTTCAAGTGAATACTGACGGTAAGGTTTTGTGGTCTGCTGGTTCAGGCACTCAAGATACGTATATGATTCGCGACACCTCAGGCGGCCTTAAGGTGAATCAATCTAGTGGAACAACAGGCTCTCCGGCTACGCCTACCTTGAGTTTAGTGCCGACTGGCGTCACTTCAGGCTCGCCAACAGGTGGCGGAACATTGCTTGTAAACCAGGGAACTAATCCTGGATCTGGTTTAAATGTCTATTCAACTGCTGGATCTGGCGCGCTGGGGCGATTAGTGAACATTACCGCAAGTAATGCAGCATTTGATAAACCAGCCATGCATGTCGACTATGCAGGTACGAGTAATGCAGTCGAAATCAGCAGCACCGGCACCGGAACTACTGGCAACGCCCTCAACGTAGTCTCGACAAATAATAATGACTCCACGCTTGGTGTAAACGGCACCGAGATAAGCCGCGGTACTATAAAAGTAGTGCATAACTATCCTGGTCAGAGTGATGCTAACGCCTCGGCATTGTCACTACGTGCTAATGGCGTAGGAACGGCAGCTCAGGGCATTTACTTTGATGCCGAGGACGGTGGCACTACTGGCAACCTAATGAAGTTTCGCAATAACGGTGTTGATAAATTTATTATGGGGCCAAACGGTAGCCTGTACACCTCGCAGAATGTGCAGGTTGGATCTACAACAAACGATTTAGGTGGCGGTGTTGGTGTGCTTGGATTTAAACAGGCTAACACTGTACCTACTGGTAATCCGGCCGCTGGCGGCGTTATTGTGTACGCTGACCAGGGCGTACTTAAGTGGCGTGATCCTAGCGGCAATGTGTATAACGTGGGCGGGAGTGTTAGTGCTCCTGCGGCGGTTGATTTTCAGCCTTCGGACCAAAGTTACTTAGGCTGGAGCTATGACCCGATTAGCGCTGCAAATAATACACAGCCAACCTCTGGCCAGCCGATACTAATAAAAGTGCGGTGTACAACGACCACCACAGCAACGAACGTTTGTCTTAACGTCAATACTGCCGGTTCGGGTTTTACGGCGAGCGCCTCATTTGTGGCTCTTTATAATATGAGCGGCACGCTATTGGGCCAGAGTAATGACTTGGCCACAATGCTCAATACAACGGGTGCTAAAACAATCCCATTTACAAGCGGTATCTCAGTTACAGGTGGAAACTTTTATTACATATATGTAGTGATCAATGCTACAACAATGCCGGCCCTAAACCGTGCTGCTAACGTTGGGGCAATAAATCAGAACTTGAGTCCGGGCAGCTACCGATTTGCGACACTGGGATCGGGTATAAGTACGCCGCCAGCTTCGTTGACATTGGTTAGTAGTGCAGCGCTTTCTACCTCTTATTGGGCAGCTATTTCCTAGCGGTCAAACAGTGATATACTTCCTGAAAAAGGGAGCTACAATGGCAATCAATACAAATGAAGAGTTGCGAAAAATTAGGCGTGCAGAAGACAAGGTATCTGACAAAATAACAGCGTTTGCCGGAAGCATGAAATTCGTCTACCTACACTCAATTTGGTTTGTGCTATGGATCTTAGTGAACGTTGGACTATTTGGATCACTCTTTGTTTTCGATGACTTTCCATTTGGTCTGCTTACGCTGATTGTTTCACTAGAAGCTATTTTCTTATCCACCTTTGTAATGATTAGCCAGAACCGTGAGAGCAGAATTTCTGAATTACGTGCTGAATTAGACTACCGCACTGACGTCAAGGCAGAGCGTGAAATTGACGTTATTATGAAGACCCTGGAGCGTGTAGCCAAGAAGCAAGGTATTGAAACCGATGACCTATTGGCTGAACTAAAAGAAGTACGAAAAGTTACCCCTCTAAAACTAAACAAAGACTAAGTTTTGCTATAATCCCAGGCATGCGCCTGTAGCTCAGCTGGATAGAGCGTTGGTTTCCGGTACCAAAGGCCAGAGGTTCGAATCCTCTCAGGCGCACCAATACCTTTTTCTGAGATTCAGCTTATGTTTGCTTGAAGCGAACTTTAATGGGTGTACAATGAGAAGCATCTAATCAAAAACAAAAAAACAAATCGAGGTACTGATATGCCGGCTCAAAAAACCAAAAGATCCGCTTCCAGAAAAACTCCTAAAACGACCAAGAAGGCAGTTGTTGTCAGTAGCTCTCGCCCGAGCGCATTTAGTCTACGTAGCCTTGTAATTGTGCTCGTGACTTTTTCACTTGTTGGTGTAGTCACATTATTGTTGACCAGAGCTGCAACGGTTCAAGGGCCGATCGTGTCAGCGCTAGGTACCAAGCACTGTTTGGACAACAGCTTTAATCGCAAGGTGAATTCCAATAAAGTTCAGCTATACAACTGTAATGGTTCAGCTGCCCAAAAGTGGACAGTGACCGATGCTAATACTATCGTGAATTCCAACGGCTATTGTTTAGACGTTAAGGGAGCAAGTAAGGCGGCTAGGACCGTTGTCCAGCTTTACACCTGTAATGGCACTGTAGCCCAAAAATGGAGCGTTAAGAGCAACGGTTCTATTGTGAACCCTAACTCTGGCCTATGTTTGGACGTCAAGTATGGCAGCGTAGCGAACAATACGCAGATTTGGACCTATGCTTGTAACGGCACGGATGCCCAAAAATGGGTAGTTCCAGCTACGGTTAAGCCAACGCAGCCACCAACCACTCCGACACCTACCCCTACGCCGACTCCAGTTCCTACTCCAACCCCAACCCCTACGCCGACTCCAACTAACCCCGGAACTGGTACTTCGGTAAATCTCTTCAATGCATCAAAGAAAGAGATTGCTATGCAGTTGGTATCAAGTGCAGAGAACTCTTCGCTAAACTGGAAAGCACAATACGGATATATCGAAGATATTGGTGATGGCCGCGGCTACACGGGAGGAATTATCGGTTTTTGCTCGGGATGTAGTGACATGCTTTCAATGGTCCAGTATTACAACACACTCGCACCCAATAACATTCTTGCCAAATATATACCTGCTCTAAAGAAAGTGAATGGTACGGCATCTCATACTGGGCTAGGCGATGCGTATGTAAAAGACTGGAAGACTGCCGCTAAGGATGTTAAGTTCCAGCAAGCGCAAGACTACGAGCGTGACAAGTACTACTTTAACCCAGCCGTAAATCAGGGCATCGCTGACGGTATACATTCCCTTGGCCAGTTTATCTACTACGATGCCATGGTTGTGCACGGTCCTGGCAATGACGCAGTTAGCTTCGGTGGCATCCGCGCAGCTGCAATGAAGAAGGCTAAGACCCCTGCACAGGGTGGTAATGAAACGACGTACCTCAACGCCTTTATGGACGCTCGTGTAGTAGCCATGAAGAGCGAAGCGGCTCACGAAGACGTGACACGTATCGAAAACGCTCAACGTGTCTTCCTGAAAGCCGGCAACCTAAACCTAGACCCACCGCTCAAATGGTCGGTCTATGGTGATCCTTACTCAATTACCAAGAATCCATAACAGATCGAATAATAGTACATAACAAATACCCCGGTGTAACTCATCCGGGGTATTTCATTTGCAGGAAAGCATAAGCCCAGTGCTATACTTGAATGGTAGATAATCGGTGGAGAATCATGGCTCGTTTACCTGTTCCAGGCGATGACAGAGGTACTTGGGGTACGCTATTAAATGACTTTTTGTCAGTCGAACATAATAGTGATGGTACCCATAATGTGCCAACTATGGAGCGCACGACCAACAAAGGTCAGGCGAATGGCTACGCTCCACTGGATGGTAGCAGCAAGATTGCTAGCAGCTATTTGCCGGCAGCAATTCCTCAAAGTCAGATAACCAACCTGACCACCGATTTAGCGGCTAAAGTCGCTAAAGGTGCATTAGTTTTTGATGTTCGTGATTACGGCGCTAAGGGTGATGCTACCAGACTTCGTGGCGTCACAGCGGCAACTGGTAGTTCTAGTGTGACTGCCTCTGGCGGTGCATTTACCAGCGCCGACGTTGGCAAGCTTGTGGTTGTATACACCGAGGATGGCGCCGGAACGATCCGTACTATTGCTTCGGTGCAATCGGGCACGAGCATTACGCTAAGTGGTACGGCTGGCATTACGGTCAGTGGAGCGACTGGCTTTTTGTTGTACGGAACTGACGACAGCGCGGCAATCGCAGCAGCCCTAACAGCGGCAACACCAACTGGCGCTGATGCTACGGTTGGGCCTAATCAGCCAATTGGCCTGGGCTACGCTCACGTACTATTGCCAGCTCAATCGGGGAATGGTGGCTATATGATTGCTAGCCAGCTCACCGTTCCTAGTGGTATTAATTTTGACACGCCAGGCATGATCGTTAACATGTTAAGTGATCGTTACGCTCCCGCAGTTATTCTTAATCCTTATGCGGCAACTGAAAACTTATTACTTGAGTGTATGTTTGGTGCTGGCATTCAGGCTGGAACAGGTGGCGCAAATCAAGCGCATATTTATATGGGTAACCTTAGGTTATGGCATATTGGCCAATCCACCGAAGTTGGTGGCGCCGGACGCAAGCAGGACGGTGTAGCGCTGCTGGGCTACCATTTTGAAATTAAAAACCTTTTTGCCAAGGGTGGTGTGCGTACTGTTTACCATAATCCAGGTACTGATGCACTCATTAATTATGCGTATGCAATTGGTGCACACACGGCAGTGGAGATTAATGGCGGTAATCAGATCGCCTATCCCCAGCTATTTGTTGATACCTGCGGCCAGAGTGGCGGCGGTACTAATGGTGTAATCATTGATAACGAAGCCTCTAACATATCTATGAATGTTCAGGCGTTTGAGGTTGTTGGTACTGATCACGTGCTGGATAGTGTTGTTGCAATCGGCGTCATTACCACTCAGGTTAATAAAGACCTTTCATTGCGTATCCAGGCCAATAATACGGGCGGCGCATTGCTGCTCATGACCCATGCTCAAGAGCTTAAGGCTGAGCTGATTGGCTCTAACGCACCGTTCCCGTCAGGCGACACATCACCAATCACAACTGGTGTTATTTACGGTGTGGGCAATACAGGTATCAACCATGTGCACGCTCTACTGGAGACATCTATCGCGCCGTTCACGGGCACCGTTCAGGGTACATATCAGTATGAACAGCTGGACGTAACTCACTTTGAGAATTCTGTGACAATCAACGGCGCCGTGACCGCTACCAACGTCCCTTCGACAGATATCTATAACGGAAACGGCATTACTAATGGCGAGGAAGTGTTGCCTAGGCTGAATGTTGGCGGTGCCCAGGGTGTAACAAGTGGCACAGTGCATCTGACATACTTTACAGCCCGCAAAACAGAGACAATCAACAATATTCGCATGCTGACTGACGGTACTAACTCATCTGGCTTAACCTTGGGGCGAATGGGTATTTATAGCGTAGATGGTGGTGGCAACCTCACATTGGTTGCCTCGACTGCGAACGATACTACATTATTTAATGGGGCGTATAGTCCCAATCTACGAGCCTTGACCACGCCATTTAACAAAGTGAAGGGTACGCGGTACGCTGCAGCTGTCTTGTTAGTTGGTACCGGCATGCCAACGATAACGGCAACTACTTGCGCGGGCGCTGATGCTGGCTTGGCTCCAAGGCTTTGTGGTCTAGTAGCTGGCCAGGCCAACCTGCCAGCTAGCATTACTGCCGGTACGGTTGCAGAAGACTATCGTTTATTCCAGGCAACGATAACGCCATAGTCTTGTTTCTTTTTTGAAATCAATAAAGCCCTCCGAAAGTGAAGGGCTTTATTTGTGCGTAGGGACTACCTATTTACTGTGAGTAGCAGGCTACCCAGTCAGTATCGAGTTGGGCTGTTGCGCCAGCCTTGGCATAAGGCCCCATGATTGAAGATTCGTTCTGGAGCACCCATGACATCTTGATGTTTGGAACCTTATTCGAAGTTGTGCCGATTAGCTTGCCGTCCATGTAGAACTTCACGCTAGAAGCGGTCCACTCGATTGCAGTTGTGTGCCAGCCGCTGGTGTATTTAGCGCCGCTGCTGAAGTTTGCTCCACCTGGGTGAGTGTAGGCGTAGATAGTGTCACCAAAGTCGTTTTCTGGGTAGTCAATTTCGTAGCCACCTTGATAGAACAAGTGTGCGCTCTTGAAACCTGGGTCAGCTTGTACTACCTTGAAGCGCTCTACGTAGCGACCGTATTTCTGATCCATACATTTACGTGGAACAAGTGCTGCAACGTGGTTGTCACCGCCAGTTTTTGGACGGAACATCTTTACGTGCATGGCGCCATTGTTTACTGAAACAGTGTCTTCGGGGTGGTAGGTGCCACCGAATGGTGCGCCTGTGTTGCCGTCTGCCCCAGACTTAGCAGTGTCGTCCCAGTTGTTAGGGTATGCCCACCAGTTGTTGTAGTAAGCGCCGTAAGACTTAAGACCGCCACAGTATGCAGATGGAGTATCGGTATTGTGGTTACAGTCGCTGAACGCGCCCACTGGTACGTTGCCGGTGAAGTCATCGGCGAAGACTAGCTTCCAGCCTGCAACGCTACCAGGAACAGGTTGACCTGATGGGTTATTGCCACTCGTTGGTGGTGTTGGGGTAGGAGTCGGGGTCGGTGTAGGTGTGGGCGTTGGTGTTGGCGTAGGGGTGGTTGGAGGAGGTGTAGTCGGAGTTACGGTTGGAACAGCCCACTTTTGAGCAGGTGTGCCATTACATGTGTAGATCCAGATGATATTGCCATTGGTTGCCTTAGCATATTGGTCGTCCAAACATAGGCCAGAGTTAGGGTTCACAATAGAACCGTTGCTCTTAACGCTCCATTTTTGGGCTACAGTGCCATTACACTTGTAGAGTTGTACGACGGTCTTTGAAGTTTTTCGAGCACCTGGTACGTCAAGACAATATCCGTTGCCCGTAGTAATGGTATCGCCGCTCATTGTCCATTGCTGGGCGGGCGTGCCATCACAATCCCACAAAGTAATCTTGTTGTTATTGGCCTGCTTGTTGTCGTTGTTATCGAGACATTTGTTGGCTGCAACTGAAGAAGAAATAATACCTACAGGAGTCGCTGCACGACTGGTGAGTAGCATAATAATGCCGCCCACAACAGCAAAAGCGAGCACAAATAAAATAGGCACCATGTTTCGTTTCCAGAAACTAGGTGGCCATGACGATGTACTCTTCTTTTTAGCTACGGGACGTTTTTTGGTTTTTGCAGCAGCTGGTTTGGCGGCTGCGACTTTCTGTCTAGGCATGGGTATAGTCCTTATGTTTTTGTTTTGATGGCATTGTAACGCTCACAGCGCGCAGTTTCAAATTAATTTAAGCAAATCTTAAGCTCGCCCCTGTTATTTTTGGCGCTTTTGCAGTATTTCGTTTTTACGAAGCAGTACGATTTGGCTAATCAATTTCTCAGGAAGTAGCCGTTGTCTGCGTTCTAGTTCACTTCTTTCGGCGGGATTTGCCAAGTTTTTTAAGTACTCGTCTAAAGAGGACATCATTTGGCTCCTGTAATTTTACCGGTTCTGTTGGAAAGCCCTTCTTGAAGGCGGTTAGCATTGCTTGCTGCAAGAGTGGAGTGCGGAACGATATGTTAGCGAAGGCGGTAGCTGATACCCAGACAGGTTTGTGAGTATTAAGGTCAAACTGATTCATAGTGCCTTCCTCTGAATCTAACTGAATTGCAACGTCGTCATGTGGGGCGACAGTACAGACATAAATGTACTGCTCATTATATGGCGCAGCGTGCTCCTCGATATAAACAAGAGTGGCAGCCGTGACTGTCATGCCCGTTTCTTCACGAATTTCGCGAACTAAGGCTTGTTCGGGGGTTTCATGATCATTGATGCGGCCGCCAACCAGTGTGTAATACTGACTGCCATATTTATTGCGGTGCATAACCAGGATTTTGCCATCTTCAATAATGATTGCTCGGGACGCTTTTCTCATAGCCTCAGTATACACTCTGGAGAGCTTACGCCACTGTGTAATTACGTATAGCAATAAATAGGACGGGCTATTTTCGTTTTCGCTTTAGCTTTTTGGGCTTGGCGTCCTCGGGGTCTTTTTGGATGAAATCAAGTGCTTTGATTACGCAGAAAGGTGCTATAAGGCTCCACAAAATTCCCAAGAAAGATAGCGGGGAATAGGTGACGGCTACCAGTAGGATAAAGGTGGCAATACTAAGTCGGACGTAACGACTGATGAAACGCTTCTCGACGTCATAGTGGTATTTGTGTGCAATGCGCGCGCCAACGTAACCGGCTCCAAAATAGCTGCCGCCAATTGCCAGAATTATTAGTATGTCGACAAAAGCTACGCCTCCATACGAAAAATGGAAGACGTTATTAATTAGGTCGGTAATAAAATAGAAAATTGAGGCTACAAGAAGTCCGCAAATAACAGACCACAGCCAGCTTTTCCAAAAGATGTCTGATTTTGTTAGGTGCATAAGCGGATTGTATCATAAATAACTGAAAAACCGCTGTTATACTGTTGTAATGAAGCAGAAACGTGCGCTATCTCGCACTCATGCAAAAAAGCATCTTTGGCTGTCTGCCAATTCTATATTTTTGCGACAGGATGACGCTTACAGCCGCAAAGTTTCGGCTAAAAATGTTGGCATTCTACTAGCAGGGCTATTGGTATCAATCGGCCTGCTTAGTGCTGGTTGGATTACCGTCCACCGCCACAACACACCTAAAATGCTGTCCGTCACGGTCAAACAGAAAGACTTCAGCTACAAAGCCACCTATTACAATGGTGCAACCATCCAAACTAGTCGCGGTATGAGTTATCTGGTGAATCGTGATAAGAACGGCATCGAGACCAGCTTATGGGTAGCAAAGATCGACAAAATTCTCAGCTGTGGCGATAATGCGACATTCACGTATTCATCGGATGTTGGGCTAGACTCTCGCAGTAGTTGCTACTCGGTAGATCATAAGATATTTGTATCGGATGTGATCGTGGATGATCAGGTATATCAAATAAATATGACGTCGCCAGAACCTATAAGTACTAGCGACGCCAAACAGATTTTTAGTACGGTCGATATTTCGCCCTAGGCGTGGGGTGGCTTGATATCGATCTTTCGTGTTTCTTTACTGTGATGTTTACCTTCAGGGGTGACCTTGTACATAAGTACATGACCGAAAGGCATTTCGACTTCGGCAACGCCTTCGTGACTAATGCCTTCTAGGTACTTGATGAGTGCGCGAATGGTGTTGCCGTGTGAAACGACAATTACGTTCTTGCCTTCAAGAAGCTTTGGCAAAATGTGATCTTTGTAAAAAGGTACGGCACGTTCGTGAACCATTTCAAGCGTTTCGCCACCAGGAATTGGTTCGTCCCAACTGCGGCGGATACGTGTAAATGTGTCTTCACCAAGCTGTTCGAGTACCTCCCATTTGTTGAGCCCAGTGTAATCGCCATAGTCACGTTCGTTGAGCTGGCCACTGCGTTCGTGTTCCATCTCTTTACCTGCGCCCTCAAGTACATGTGCCAGGGTTTCGACGGTGCGAATTTGCTCCGACGTGTAGGCGTGGTGCAATTCGATATCCTGGAGGATTGCACCTACTTTTGTAGCTTGTTCGCGTCCATTATCGGTGAGGTGAACATCGGTTCGGCCGGTCCATTTGCCAAGCAGATTCCATTCGGATTCAGCGTGACGGACAAGAAGTAGGGTGCCGCTTAAGGTGTCCTCATCATGTCTTTTTGACATCGAGGCTTGCTGTTTATCGTTGTTGGTTGCATCATTGGTAGTATTCATAACGCAGGTATTATATGCCTAAAAGGAGATAAGATGAACATTGAGTCTATTATCGCGCGTCAAATTTTCGATTCTCGTGGTTTTCCAACTGTAGAATGTGACGTTATTTTGAGCGATGGGTCATTGGGCCGTGCAGCAGTACCATCCGGTGCTTCTACCGGTAGTGGTGAAGCTTTGGAGCTTCGTGACGGCGGTGACGCCTTTAACGGTAAGGGTGTTACCAAGGCCGTAGCTAACGTAAATGAACTTATTGCTCCAGCACTTAAAGGTGCAGATAGTAATGACCAGCGCGCTATCGACCAGAAGCTTCTTGAGCTTGATGGGACAGAAAACAAGTCTAAGCTTGGCGCAAACGCTACTTTGGCTGTATCTTTGGCGACTGCTAAGGCCGCTGCAGTTAGCAAGAAAGTACCCCTCTTTAAGCATGTGGGTGAACTAGTAGGCAACACTACTTACACGTTGCCTATGCCAATGCTGAATATCCTCAATGGTGGTAAGCACGCGGAAGGCTCGACTGACATCCAAGAGTTCATGGTCATGCCACTTGGTGCACACAGTTTTGCTGAAGCTATGCAGATGGCAAGCCAGATTTATCACGCTCTTGGCATGGTGCTCAAAGGCAAGGGCTATGCTACTACTGTAGGTGATGAGGGTGGCTACGCTCCAAGCGTACAGGGCGGTTCCGAAGAAGCGCTTCAGCTCATTAGTGAGGCAGTAGAGAAGGCTGGTTACAAGCTTGGCGAAGACGTAGCGTTAGCTTTGGATGTTGCCTCAAGCGAACTTGCAACTGAAGACGGCTACAATTTTGCCCGCGAAGGTCAGAACTACACAACTGATCAACTTATTAGCAAATATGAAGATCTTGCTAGCAAGTACCCACTGGTTTCAATTGAAGACGGTTTGGGCGAAGCAGACTGGGACGGTTGGAAGTGGCTGACTGAGCGCATGGGCGCCAAGACTCAGCTTGTTGGCGACGACTTGCTCGTAACTAACACTAAGCTTCTGGAGAAGGGTATTGAACAGAAGGCTGCTAACGCCATCCTAATCAAGCCAAACCAGATCGGAACACTTACCGAAACTATGGACGCTGTACAGATGGCTAAAAACGCTGGCTGGAATACGGTTATGTCACACCGTTCAGGTGAAACCGAGGACGCAACTATTGCGCACCTTGCCGTTGGTTTGAACACTGGTCAGATTAAGACCGGCTCATTTAGCCGCAGCGATCGTATTGCCAAGTACAATGAACTACTCCGCATTAGCGAGTTGCTCGACAATCCAGTGCTTGCCCAGCCATTCCAGAAATAAGCAAAAGCTTATTGACGGCCAGGGTTGCTAAAGATACTCTACCTTTAGCAATGGAGAACAAAGAGAACGAACAGAACCCGGTTAATCAGCCTGCACCAGCAGTGAACGTTAGCCGGGTTTCTGGTATGAAAACAATTCAACCTACGTCCTCGGAAGCTGTGGCCGCTACAACTCCGGTACGTCCGGCCGTTCAAAGCATCTATCCAGATGCGACCAGAGATATTCGACATCCGTCACCAGCTGCTGCTCCCGCCGTTGGCTTAACTGATACTCCTTATAAGAGTGACAGTATTGATATATCGGATGAGCCTAAAGCTTCAACTCTGGCTGGTGTTTACGTAGTTGGTGTGTTTGTAATATTGGGCGGAGTTTTGGACTGGATTTCTGCGGTGAACGGTAGGTTTCTCTTCCTCGGTATAGCCACTGCCCAGATTGTTCTGGGTGCGTGTATTATGTTTCGCTTCAACTTGGCACGGCGTATATTGATAATTCTGTCAGTAGTAAGCGTTATTCTTTGGTCGTTTTCGATTGTAGATCTGCATCGCTCACAGCAGCGGATCGAGGCTTCTATGGGTAAGCTCAACCAGATTCTCGAGGATTACAGCAAGCAGGGCAAGCTTTCGACGCCAAGCGGCCAAAAGATAGTAGTGGTCCACAAACAACTCACCGAACTAGAGAAAGCTGCGGAAGATAGAATACAGAAAGCGTATATCGCAACGGGCTTTAATATCCTTATCGCAGTTGGCCTTATTTACTTCTTGAGGCGTTCGCGGGTCAAGAAGTTGTTTGAATAGCTGGCTACTATCTGTTAGATGCTATGTCTACAGATAGGATTCTGGTATAATTGCTGCTACATGAGCGCCCGTAGCTCAGTGGATTAGAGTAGCTGGCTTCGAACCAGTTGGTCGCAAGTTCGAATCTTGCCGGGCGTACCAGAAAAAAGACATCTGCAAAAAACAGATGTCTTTTTTCCAGTTTGATATCATAGAGGAACATATGTCGAAGATTACTTTTGAAACACAACTATTCGAAATAAACGGCTGGACCATTATGCACATGCCTAAAGACGAAAGTGAGAAATTCCCCTCTCGTGGGCAAATTATGGTGAAAGGGACTATCAATGGTTTTCCTTTTCAGACTGCATTTGAGCCAGATGGGAACTGGAGTCATTGGCTGCACGTCGATAAAGACATGCAAAAGTCAGCTCAAGTAAAAGCTGGTGATATCGTAAAGATGGAAGTCGAATCCACGAAAGACTGGCCAGAGCCTAAGGTGCCCAAAGATATACAAGATGCACTAGTAGATGACCCTAAAATTAAGCCACTCTGGGAGCGCATTACACCACTGGCGCGGTGGGAATGGATTCGCTGGATAAACTCCACGGAGAGCCAAGAGACTCGCAAACACCGTATAGAGGTGAGCTGCTCCAAGCTCTTAAAAGGTGAGCGTCGACCATGCTGTTTTAATAGAAACATGTGCTGCGTACCACAGGTGTCTAAGAGCGGCATATTGCTTGATGCTTCAGGCAATCAAATAGGTGCTGGCTATGGCCACTGAGTTTCCGATACAATCATTTGAGAATAGGGCTACATTGCGTGCCTGGTTAGAAGAAAATCATACTACATGTTCGGGTATTTATGTCCGTATTTATAAGGTGCGGTCAGGAGTGCAAAGCGTTACGTTCGAAGAAGTACTCGACGAAGGTCTGTGTTTTGGCTGGAGTGAAAATAAACGATTGCCAGGTGATGAAAAATCGTACCTGCAGCGGTTCACGCCTCGCAAGGGTAAAGGTACTAATTCTGCTCGAAACGTAGAGCATGCCAAGAAGCTTATTGCTGAAGGTTTGATGACTCCCGCTGGATTACGCGCTCTGGGCGACATTAAATAATTTTTATTAACAGAGATAGTAGTGATGTATTTTAATCAACAAAATCTATTTTTTGTTTGACATATTACGCAATCATTGAGTAAAATAACAAGTCTATGACATCTAATATGAGACACTATCGACCGGCACAAGTGTCAGCCCCGCTTGCAGGGGCAGGTTACGGCTGGCCAAAATCTCTTATTAGTAATGCCAAAATAGTCTAGTTTTATAGTACTATCCAGCTCTCTTGGGCCAGCCGCTTCACAGGGGCTGGTTTTTATTTGGAGTACTATGAAACATTCTAGAAAGGCGCGCCGCTCGAGGCGTGACTATAATTCTGATCGCTTAATAACCCGTAAACATAAACAAGAGCAAGACAATGGATTTAAATGTTCACACTGCAAGCAGTGGGTAGTTATCAATCCATTCATAGGTACGGCAAATCGCAATCATTGCAATCTGTGCCTGTGGTCTAAGCATGTTGATAACAAAAAAGGCGATCGCCGTGCAATTTGTCAGGCGGGTATGCGCCCCGTAGGTATTACATTCCGGATCGAGGACAGCAATACTCGAGGCGAAATTATGCTCATTCATGCCTGCGCTGATTGCCCGAAACTATCAATCAACCGCATTGCTGGCGATGACGGTGAAGCACAAATCTTAGAACTCTTTGGAAGATCATTTGATATGTCCGTCGAGCTTCGAGATCAGATTGAAAAAGACGGTATATACATTGCTTCAACCAACGATCGAAGGCACATCCTAGATCAGCTGTACGGCACTGGCAACACCGAAAGTGCTATGATGTAGACACTATGACGATGGACGAATTCTGGGCGCAAGATCGCGCTATGCTGAGTCTCCAGATTTTTGGAATTTTGGTTGCTCTTACGATAGTCGTCTTTGCTTGTCGCTGGCTAGTTGTACGTAAGGGTTCGGCTAAGCGGGTGACCTCTGCACTACAGAGCCGGGCCGGCCTGCGCATATACACTGTGGTGCGGGTTCTGGTAGCGTTAGCCGGCGTGGCTACACTACTGTGTACGGTATTTCCTGGAATCACGCCGTTTCAGCAAAACGAGAATCTGGAGCTGGGAGGTATTGTCCTCTTTTTGCTTTGGCCAGTTGTAGCTGCCCAGGTTATTGGGTTCGGTATGTCGACAGAGAAGCATGTTGCTAAGGAGCCTAGCTTTGTATGGGCGCTCATGATATGTGCGGGTATTGTTGCTTTAGCGATAGATAACGCTACGCTCCATCTCGTTTTCGATACTCTATACTAAGTGTATGCAGCAGAATAAAACCTATAACTATGTACTTTTGGACTGGGATGGTAACTTAGCGAGGACGCTAGATGTGTGGCTGACGGCACTACGCACGATTATGGAGGAGGAAGGACACTTTCGCAGTGACGAAGAGCTAGCTGGATCATTCGGCAAAGTTGAGGACTATATGCTCTCACTAGGTATTAAGGACCCTCTCGCCGTATACGACCGTGTGAACGCCCTGGCAGCCGCTAAGCTTCCCGAAGTCGAACTGTATCCTAGCGCGCTTGAGGCACTGAATCACTTTAAGCAAGCAGGCAAAAAGACGGCACTTATTACTGCTAGTAATCGTGCTAATGTAGCAATCACTCTAGATCGCTACGACATGCATAAATTATTTGATGTGATCATTGCGCGAGAGGACACCAAGGAATATAAACCGCATCCGCAAACGTTGTTTTCGGCTCTCGAGCAGCTTGGCGGCAAGCCTGATGAGGCTGTCATGATTGGCGATTCTGATAAAGATATGGGCGCGGCACAAAATGCTGGCGTAGACTCAATCTTGTTCTATCCGGCTGAGCATACAAAGTTTTATGATCTGGAAAAACTGAAGCAGCACAAACCTACCCACGTTGTTGACGACTTCAAGAAAGTGATAGATATCGTTAAGTAAAAGGTGCGATATCATAGACTACATGAGTAAGCCACTAACCCTCCAAGAGTTGACCGACCGAATAATGGAACAGGCAAAAGCCAAAGGTTTTGGTACGACCCCTGAAGAGATTGACGTGCCCGAGAAGATCGCCCTAATACATTCCGAGGTAACGGAGGCGTATACGGCCTACCGCCACAAGAATATCGAAGGTAAGGACGGGCTAACTGAGGAGCTCGGGGATGTAATTCAGCGTGTACTACACCTATGCGGTGCACTTAATTTGGATGTTGAGCAGGCTATCTTACAGAAGTTGGAGCACAATAAGGACCGCGAGTGGAAGTGGTCTGAGCTAAACGAATCTTCGCACAAGCAATAAAAATATCCATTGTTGCCCGCGAAAAGGTACAATAAATGCAATGAAGACGATAGCGAACCTCCAGGAGGCTGAATTAGCATTGGAGCCGTTTTGGCCAACCAATCTTCATGGACGAACGATATATACCACCGAATACATGGAGCGGTTTATGGAGTTTGTGCATGACCCTCAGAACAAGCCTCATGTTGTGCACGTTGCTGGGACTTCCGGTAAAACATCGACCGCTTATTATGTTGCGTCGCTATTAAGGCAGGCGGGCAAGCGAGTTGGGCTGATGACTTCACCGCATGTCGAGGCACTGAACGAACGAGTGCAGGTTGATCTTGAGCCATTACCTGAAGCCGAGTTCTGCGCAGAGCTCTCCGCCTATATGGGCCTAGTCGAACAGAGCGGCATTAAGCTTTCGTATGCAGAGATTATCTATGGGTTTGCTTTCTGGGAATTTGTACGGCAGCGCGTTGATTACATCGTAGTCGAAGTTGGCATGGGTGGTTTGTTGGATGCCACTAATGTAATTGACCGTGAGGATAAAGTTAGTGTGATTACTGATATCGGACTTGATCACACAAACTCCTTGGGGGATTCGCTGGAAGAGATTGCGCGTCATAAAGCGGGTATAATCCGCTTACATAACAGTGTGTTCATGCACCGCCAAGGCGAGGCAGTCATGGGCGTGATCCAAGAAGCCAGTATGCGCCGTCAGGCTGATCTACATGTCGTAGAACAGATAACTGGAGCGCCAGATTTTCTGCCACTCTTCCAGAAACGCAATTTTAGCTTAGCGACAAATGTGGTTAGTTTTATTTTGCAACGAGATGGCGGGAGGCAGCTAACAGCCGAGCAACTTAGTGAAGCTGCTAGAGTGCATATCCCGGCGCGCATGGAGCAATTTCGCAAGAAGCGCAAAATTATCTTGCTCGACAATGCGCATAATCCTCAAAAACTTCAGGCTCTACGGGAGGCAATCGACGAGCAATATCCCAATAAATCCATTGCCTTATTGCTCGCTTTTGTTGCTAGCAAGGGAAGAAATATTGAGGAAATGATAGAGGCGATTATTCCTGTTGGCGACCATGTGATAGTGACGACGATCCCCACCGGCTCGCATCACCGGGATAGCTGTGACCCAGAAGATGTCGCAGATATTTGTCGTACTAATCATGTGGCCGCTGAAGCCATTGACGATACTATGCAGGCCTACGACGCATTATTGGATAGGCCAGAGGATGTGCTGGTCGTGACCGGCTCCACCTATCTACTTGAACATATTCGCCCTCTTGTGCGTAATTAGGGTATTCAAAAAGATATACGCCAGCGTTACAATAAGCGTAACCATGGGTGAGGCTTTGAAATTACTTGTAACGCTTGATAATAGCGGACGAACATACGCAACTTTTAGTGGTCGTACTATCTTGCACGATGGTTTACCCACGCCCGACGAACATATTGATCGTATTGGTATTAAGGTGTCACTGCCCGGTGGCTACTTTTTGGAAGACCGCATTATAGGTACCGAGTTTGATCATCACCTAACACTGGCTCATAAGCGTACGCCAGAACTTGTAGGGGCATTGGGTGCCGAAATCGAAAAGCTTCGTGATCAGTTCCCTAAGGCAACAATGGTGGCGATCTCGGATAGTGCTTTCCATATAACTAAGCCAGACTATGCCTGGAACTATGGTATTTCGCTCCGGGATGCTGATGAGTTCGACATAAAACGTTTTGGCTTTCACGGCTTGGCGGTCGCAGCTAGCATCCACACATTACGTGCGCATGAGAAATTACCGCCTAGAGTCGTAGTCTGCTGCTTGGGCGATAGGACTAGTGTAACGGCGGTATATCATGGCCGTGGCTTTGATACGACCACTGGCTTTTCGTCCACCGACGGATTGATGACAGGCTCTAGTTCTGGCTCAGTGGATCCGGAAGCTGTACTGATCCTTAAGCAAGCGCTTGGCCTGAATGACAAGACTATGATGGAATATCTGCAAACCAAAGGCGGCTTATTGGGGTTGAGCGGAAGTGTAGACAATGTATTTGGGCTCTTGGAACACGAGCGAAACGGGCACCATCACGCTTCGCTAGCGTTGCAAACTTATGTTTATACCGTGCAAAAAGCGATTGGCCAAATGACAGCTGCCTTGGGCGGTGTAGATGTGCTTATTTTCACCGGCCACGTTGCTGAGACATCTTCAGTCATCCGAGAACGTATACTGGAGCGCCTACACCATCTAGACTTCTTAATGGATGGCCACGCTAACCGTAACTGCACCACGCCGACGGAATTAACGTGTATTAGTCGACTGGCTCACTCTAAGCCCGTATTCGTAATTCCAGCAGATGAGGATAGTGAAATGATTCGTAGGTTAAATGTCGATTAAATAAGTTATAGGTACATTGCCAAGGGTGTGGTACTATACGCTTGCTAGTAGCTGCGCCTAAACTGTGGTTCTAGATTAAAATACTAATGTCCGTTTAGAGGAGCAGCACCTGGTTTCAGCCTACCTCTTTCGTACAAAATTAAGAGGAAGTCATTACATGGCAACAAAACTTTTTGTAGGTTCACTTTCCTACAACACTACTGACGCTACTTTGGAGGAATTCTTTGCAGCAGTTGGTCAAGTAGTTTCAGCAAAAGTAATTTTTGATCGCGACACCAACCGCTCTAAGGGCTTTGGTTTCGTTGAGATGAGTTCAGATGAGGACGCCAAAGCAGCCGTTGCGCAGCTTGACGGTAAAGAGCTTGATGGCCGTCCTATTGCTGTAAGCGAAGCACGTCCACGCGAAGACAACCGTGAGCGTCGTCCCTTCAATGGTGGCGGCAATCGTGGTGGTGACCGCGGCGGCAACCGTGAGCGCTCAAACCGCTACTAATCTATAGCCAGTAGATTTAAAATACCCCGCAATTATCGCGGGGTATTTTATTTGTCTGAAATTATAGATCTAACTATTAGTACATTTCGTCGTGTTTTTCGTTGAGGAAACGAGTCCACTGACGAATAAGGCGCAGTACAGTCTTGAGTGGCATTTCGATAGCTATATCCAAGAAGTAGGCGACGGCATTGATCTTCGCATACTTACTAGACAGCCACTGGCCAACCAGGATAAAGGGTAGGTAGAAGAAATCGCGGATCGCGAACCAGAAACCCGTATTTGGCATAACGATCTCGAGCTCGCGGATCATGCTGCTGAGGCGGAAGCCAAAGAAACTTGCAGTTGATAGGAAGGCAACAAAGATGCCCATTTGGACAACATTAAAGCCGAGTAGGTGCAACGCGTAGAGCATCACCGCAAACGGTACAAAGAATAATACTGTGTATAGTAGTTTTGCAAAGGCAGAGGCTGTACGGTTCGAATCACGGAAGCTTGGGGTGATTGGTCGCTCGTTGGTGTAAATGGCCTTGGTAATGTATTCCTTAAGTGTCTGGGCGTTAGCCATTGATGGCGCCTTAAGGCCTAATTTAAGACTGGCCATGTACATCGGAGGAAACAATAGGTTGATTGCAAGCGGCAACAGGGCAACGTGACCAACTGCTAGCAGATCGTATGGAATTTCGATCGACAGACCTATGATCACCTTTGTAATAAAGATGAAGATGATGCTCTTAACAATACCCTTGTTAACACGCCTAGTGACTAGTTTGTACTCTTTGCCAACTTGGTGGTCAAAAGCGTCCAAAAAGCGCTGCTGATCAGCGATGAGCTCTGGTATGTCCTTACGCTCGTCGCACATACTTTTTAATATACGGAGCGGTGCACCATATTTGCTTACTGCTCGTTTAAGCTTGAGGGTAAATTTAGACGTAAATAGCTCGTTAACACTGCGGTTGAACCTTATGAAGCCTTCGAGATTTTGAGGAGATACGTGGTACATGCGCATTAGGTCGTGACGTACCACAGCGATATCTGATTTGAGCAAGGCTTGATGCACGGCAATGTATAGACAGATATCAAAATGTTCACGTTGCTCTAGGCCATCAGCAAAGGTTGCGCGCGGCAGTAAATCCATGAAGTGTTGGTATGCGGCGTAGGCAAGGGCTGTATGGTGGCTGTGTGGATTGAGGATCCCCTCGGTCTCGACAGCAAGAATAGACAAGACCCAATCGCTAGCGTCTTCGCGGGAGACACGTGCCTCACGGAGTTGGCGGTATGTTTCGATGTATTGCTCGGATAGGTGTTTGATCTTGGTAGCTGTCTCTGAGCTAAATTCACCGTTGTGAAGGTATCCGGCTTGAGTAAGTTCTACAATTAACTCTTCGCCAACATTGCCCATATGGCCATGTCGTCTGGTAAAGAAAGTAAAATTGCGGTTAAAGAAACGCTTAATAGCACGCTGTAATAGTAGGTGCTCCTCGGTGTATTCAGCTGCGTTTCGTAGCTGTTCATAGGCGCTCGAAATGGCCTTACCCGTGCCAGGGACATGGATAATAGTTCCTTGCGTGTTTTGTGTTCGCACGGCATCATCATGAGCTCTTGCAGCTTCGAGCTGTTGCTGCAACATACTAAATAACGAAGAGGGGTTGTTTTCTGGTGACATAACTTGTTTGACCTCTATTATAGAGGCTTGTGGACAAATTTGCCAATCCCAGGGGGCAAGAGTTCAAACAGAGGTAGATATTAGTTGCTACTGCTGAAGAAAGCCTGTAGGGTGTCTTCGGTAATAGAGCTAAAGAGCGGAGCAGCTTTTGAGAAGTTGTAGGCGCCGGCGGTCTTGGAGAATATGACTAATGCATATGATCGGTCGCCTTTTTTGATGATGGCTGCATCGTGTACGCGATCATCTAGAAGACCTACTTTGTGATAAACGGTAACGCCATCTGGAATAGCTGCCACAATGTAGCCTCGGTAGTTGGCCTGCTGCATGTAGCCAAGCATTAATTGCGTATATTGGTCGGCGAAGAGTTTGCCCTCAGCTAATTTAGTGAGTAGCTTGGCGACATCATCACTAGACATAGTGTTGTCGGCCGCGTTGTACGCCGTGAGCCCTATTGTCTGGGCATAAGCCTGCTGTGCGTCTAGGGTGACGGCCATCTCCATGTTGTGCCAGGCGGTGTTGTCGCTGTCTACCAGCATGGCGCGGATTTCTTCTTTGGCAGTGGTTCCACCGACGCTTTGGTCGAGCGCAGCAGAGCCGTTATCTACTTCGTGCAAAAAAGTCGCTACAGTGACTAGCTTGCCTACACTGGCAGCAGTAAAACTAGAGCTATCGCCGTAATGGTAGCTTTTTCCAGTCTGGAGGTCAGTTACGGAAACGCTTATGTCTATAGTATTACCGTATTTGTTAATAATCTCCTGGATGTCGTCGAGGGCGGTGTTGTTGACTGTGTACTTTGACGCCTGTGTTTCGGTCTCGGCAGCATTGCTGGAGCTGTCGGAGTTTGCAGTGCTAGTTGCTGCAAAGTAACTATTCCAGCCTTTTATGGCGAACAAACTAATGATGACTAGTATTAAACACACGCCTAATAGGCGAGCTACATTTTTCATACATATACGATACCATTTTATTGCTGTGAGGTGCCTGAGACTTTGCCATATCTCCAAAATGGCGTATTGCTCAGCTTAGTCTCAGGTTCGCATCCTATGATGGTTGTGATGAGAATTTTATTGATAGAAGATGACCACAAAATATCCACGGCTATTCGCCAAGGACTCGAACAAGAATCATTTGCAGTGGATACTGAATATGATGCTGATTCAGGTTTGGGTGCAGCATTGGCTGAAGACTACGACCTGATCATTTTAGACCGCATGCTGCCAGGAAGTATGGAGGGCATCGAAGTGTGTAAGGAGATCCGCAAGGAGGGCAACCATACGCCAATTCTTTTGCTGACTGCCAAAGACGAAGTACGAGACCGCGTTGCTGGCTTGAATGCTGGCGCTGATGATTACCTGCCTAAGCCGTTTGCATTCGAAGAGCTTTTGGCCCGTATTCGAGCGCTTTTGCGCCGTCCTCAGGATAACTTGGGCACAACTTTGCAGTACGATACACTGCTGCTTGATACAGTGACCTACGAGGTTTCCCGTGATGGTGAATCACTATCACTGTCACGCCGTGAGTTTGCATTACTCGAGTACCTACTGCGTAACGCCGGCAAGCTTTTGACCAAAGAGGGTATCATTAAACATGTGTGGGACTTTGACGCAGATATTTTGCCAAACACCGTAGAGGTGTACATTGGCTATCTTCGCAACAAGGTGGATAAGCCTTTTGACAGTGATCCGCTTATCCACACTGTTCGTGGCTATGGCTACAAACTCGGGGTAGCTAAGTAATGATGCGCTCGGCAGCCGTCCGGCTGACGCTGTTCTATCTGGCTATCATTATGGCCTTGAGTATTGGATTTAGTATCCTTATTTACCGCGTTTCGGCACATGAGATTGATCGCAATCTTACTCCGAAAGGCTTCCCGCAGATATTCATACAGAATGGTAATTTTAGTGGCGATGATTTTCAGGCGTATCGTGATGAGCGTTTGCTAGAGGGCCGTGAGAATCTTCGTAATAATTTAATTCTGCTAAATGTAGGTACATTAGTCTTGGGAGCTATGCTGAGTTATGGTTTGGCAAGGCGTACGCTTGAGCCTATTGAGAGGGCATTTGAAGCCCAGGGTAGGTTTACGGCTGATGCAAGTCACGAGTTACGCACACCGTTGACAGCAATGCAGACTACTATCGAAGTTGGTTTGCGCAATCCCAAGCTTACACTGCCTCAGGCTAAGGATTTACTTGATGGCACGCTTGATGAAGTCAAAAAACTTAGCGCTTTATCAAACGGCTTACTGAAGTTAACACGCAATAATGGTCAGGATATGCCTAAGAAGCCCGTCTCCTTAAGGGAAGTTGGCTCCCAGGCAATCGGACAGCTAGAACTTGCAGCCAAGAATAAGGGTATGAAGCTCAAGAATAAACTCGATGACGTAAAGGTTATGGGCGACGACGTAAGCCTAAAAGAACTCACGGTCATTTTGCTGGATAACGCTATCAAATACGGTACCGAGAAAACTACAGTGACAATATCTGGCGGTGCACGAGGTAAGTATGCAGAACTCTCTGTATCTGATCAGGGTCCAGGCATGAAAGCAGTAGATGTCGAGCATATCTTTGACCGTTTCTATCGGGCGGAAAGCTCTCGATCTCGTGACCATCATGTAGAAGGTTATGGTTTGGGACTATCAATCGCCCAGAAGATTGTCGATGCTCATGGGGGCACAATCGAAGTCAAAAGTAAGCTTGGTGAAGGCTCAAAATTCACCGTACGACTTCCGCTAATACAAGAAAACAACGCCCAAGGTTAGGGCGTTTTTTCTTTCTCAGGGTTTTCTTAGTAGCAACTCATACACTGAGGTCATACTTAACTCACAAGCGGAAGGAGCGACAGTGAATGTAGTTACCCGAGGCATGCGGAACGCCTTTAGGAATGGCATCCGTACGTTCTCAATAGTTATCATCTTAGGCCTCAGTGTAGGTCTGGCTTTAGCCATGGTTATCGCCAGGGGAGGTGTCCAGAAGAAGATTGACTCAGTCAAGAGTTCAATCGGCAACACAGTGTCGGTTAGTCCGGCAGGTGTGCAGGGCTTTGAAGGTGGTGGCGAACCACTGACTCAAGCTCAAATCGACAAAATCAAAAACCTAACACACGTAGCCTCGGTTGCAGAAACATTGCAGGATCGCTTGAACAGCGACGATACAACACTCGAGTCGTCTATTGAGGCGGGCAGCCTTGGTCAGCGTTTCCGAAGCAATAGTGGTAGCAGCGACAACGGCCCAACAATGGTCATTAATGGCTCTAACGCCGATGGCAGCAAGTTTACGCCCCCAATTACTGTTGGCGCTAGTACGGACCTTAATAGTTCCGAAATAGCTAAAGACGGTTCAGTCGACTTTACTAGCGGTAAGGCATTCGACCTTGATTCTACGGAAAATGTAGCAATCGTAGGTAAGGCAATCGCCGAAAAGAATGGTCTGAAAGTTGGTTCAACGTTTACTGCATACGGCACTGAAATCAAGGTAGTGGGTATTTATGATACTGGTAATACCTTTACGAACAACTCAGTGGTATTCCCAATGAAGACATTGCAGACGCTCTCTGATCAGGCTGATCAGATCAGCAGCGCCACATTAACAGTGGACTCCATCGAGAATGTGAACAGTGTCGTAAAGGCTGTTCAGAACAAGCTCGGTGACGCAGCTGATGTAACTGACAATGTAAGCACTGCTGAATCAGCACTTGCGCCACTCGAAAACATCAAAACGATTTCGATGTATAGCTTAATTGGCGCAGTAGTTGCCGGTGCGGTTATCATCTTGTTGACGATGGTGATGATTGTTCGCGAGCGTCGTCGTGAAATCGGCGTGCTCAAGGCAATTGGTGCCTCTAATATTAAGGTGATGTTCCAGTTTATGTCTGAGGCAGTGACCTTTACGGCGCTCGGTGCTTTGATTGGTACGGCTGTTGGTGTAATCGGCGGAAGCCCTATCACCAAAGTTTTGGTTAACAATAGTACCAGCTCAGCCTCAGGTGGTGCCGGTGGCGGTCCAGTTATGATGGGCCGTGGTGCAGGCGAGGCACTTCGTAGCGTCGGTCTCAATGGCCAAGGCTTGCGAGATGTGCACGCTGTAGTTGGCTGGGATACGCTTGCCTACGGTTTGGGTGCGGCGTTGTTTATTGCGGTAGTTGGCAGCGCAGTAGCAGCACTGTTGATTGCAAAAGTACGACCAGCAGAAGTGATGAGGGCAGAATAATGTTAAAAGTTACAGATCTTACAAAAGAATTTAATGCTGATAGCGGCAAGGTAACAGCCGTAAGTGGTGTGAGTTTCACGGTCCCAACGGGGCAGTTCGCATCAATCATCGGCAAGAGTGGTAGCGGCAAGAGCACCTTATTGTCACTACTGGGCGCTTTGGATAGGCCAACAAGCGGCAGCATTGAAGTGGGTGAGAAAGATGTCACTAAACTGGGCGACCATGCTCTCATTAATTATCGATGCAAGAAGATTGGTTTTGTGTTTCAAAACTACAACTTAATTCCCAATCTAACTGCACTGGAAAATGTGATGCTGCCAATGGAGTTTGCTGGTGGCTCTAAGCAAAAGCGCAAGAAACGTGCTCAGGAGTTGCTGAACCAAGTAGGAATTGATGAAGGCAAGCAGTTGCGCAAGCCAGGACGCCTGTCGGGCGGTGAACAGCAGCGGGTAGCCATCGCTCGTGCGCTGGTTAATAAGCCGGAGGTTATTTTGGCTGACGAGCCGACAGGTAACTTGGACACGCAGACCGGTAAGATGATCTTTGATCTATTGCACAGCCTGACGCGTTCCGAAAACACGACGATTATCGCCGTAACACATGACTTATCTATCGCTGGAAAGACGGATGTAACCTTCCGTTTACAGGACGGTAAGCTGACTAAATAGCGAGCAATAGAAAGCTCGAAACTGAGACTCCTGGCAGGGGAAATGACCTCTGCTCAGGAGTCTTTTATTTTGTGCTTTGTAATTTAAACAATATTGCTTATGCTTAGAGTAATTAAACGAAACCCCTTGGAAATGGCAGCAATTATACAACTCAAAAACGTCACCAAAACTTATCATTTGGGTGATGAGACTTTGAATGCGCTCGATAATGTAAATCTTATGGTATCTGCTGGCGAATTTGTGGCAATTACCGGTCCTTCTGGATCAGGCAAGTCCACACTCGCCAACATTATAGGTGGTTTGGATAAACCCAGTAGCGGAACGGTAACAGTAGACGAGGCTGACCTGTCTCATATTCGCGATAAGGCTTTATCTGATTACCGCAATCACCATATTGGATTTATCTTCCAATCATTCAACCTACAGGGCACAAGCACCGCACTCGAAAACGTAATGCTGCCACTTATCTTCTCGGGTATGAAACCCAAAGACCGCAAGGTTCGGGCGACTGAGTGTTTGGAGCGTGTGGGCCTGGGAGATCGACTCAAGCATAAACCGTCTCAGCTTTCTGGAGGCCAGCGTCAGCGCGTAGCTATCGCTCGTGCGCTAGCAGTAAGGCCCAGTATTATTATTGCTGACGAGCCAACCGGTAACCTGGATAGCGCTAGGGGCGAGGAAATCATGAAGCTCCTAAAAGAGTTGAATAAACAAGGTATGACATTACTCATGATTACACATGATATGAATCTTGCACGGCAGGCTGGGCGAATCGTTTCGATCCATGATGGCAAGCTAAGCGACAGGAGGAACTAGCCATGCGTTTTGCAGACTACATTACATTGGCCCTTCGCAATATCCGTCGTCAGAAACTGCGCTCAGCGCTCACTGTTTTTGCAGTTGTTATTGGTGCTACTAGCGTGACCATTATGTTGGCATTGGTCTTTGGTGCCAAGAACTTCTTTATGCAGCAAATGAACGCCAACGGTACGCTCCAGCAGATTGGTATTTCGCAGCGTTCTGATATTACTAAATTCGACGACCTTAATTCCGGCAATAGCAACTGCGATGACTGTACAAAGCTGACCGATGATTTGGCGGCTAAAGTTGCAAAAGTACCCCATATTGAAGCAGTTGCTCGTGAATATAATGTTTGGGGCTTTGATGCCGTAACATACAACGGAAAGAAGCTACGACTTCAGACAGTTAAGGCTTATGACGAAGGTGACGTATTGCATGACCACTTGTTGGCCGGTCGCAACCTAACGGTTAATGATAAAGAAAGTGTTGTAGTGTTGACTGCTGATTATGCTGACAAGCTTGGCTTCAAGAACAAGTATGACCAGCTTGTGGGCAAAGAGGTTAACTTGCAAAGCATCAAGGGTTATACCGGCGTTGGTGCCACTATTCCAAAGCCAGTACCTGGCCAAGACTTCAAGATGGACGACATTGCACCGACTACACTGAATGCGACTGTAGTTGGAATTGTAGACACTAGTAGCTCAAACGCTACCGTACGCGTGCCGCTAGATTGGGCAAAGCAGATGACAGCTAGTCGTTATTGGCAGGTTACGGAGGCAGACATGAAGCTCAACGAGGCAGCTTGCCGGGGTCAGCGCGGCCCCTGTGAGCAGACTAACATGACGTTGGTTACGAGCTATGACGCTTTTGGGCAAAACGGTTACAGCAGTCTGATTGCCAAAGTCGACGATGTCAAGAATGCTAAGCAGGCAGTAAAAGACATCAAGAAATTAGGTGTAGGTGCAGCCGATGCCGAGAGCTTCATTAAGCAACAGTTAACTATATTTAATATTATGGGCTTAATCTTGGGCGGCATCGGTGGTATTGCATTGGCTGTTGCGGCAGTCGGTGTAGTAAATACTATGGTAATGGCGATTATGGAACGCACTCGTGAAATTGGCGTGATGCGTGCTGTTGGGGCTCGTCGAGCTACGGTACGTCGTTTGTTTACGCTAGAGGCTGCGCTGCTAGGGTTCTGGGGCGGTGTCTTTGGTCTGGGCCTGGGCTACATATTGGTGGCTATCGGCAATCCACTTATCAATAAGCAACTGGCTGAGCAGAATGTAAGTGCTCACAATATCATTGGCATCCCAATTTGGCTGATATTTGCAGTCGTTGGTATTACGACCGTTATTGGCATGCTGGCTGGTTTGTACCCTGCTGCTAGGGCGGCAAAGCTCGATCCTGTTGAAGCGTTGCACTACGAATAGCTCGGCATAGCTCGTTGCTTGTGCTTAAATACTGTAGATATGACAAAAGCACAAAGACTGACACTTATAGCTACTATTCTGGGTAGTGGCGTGGTATTTCTGGACGGATCAATTGTTAACTTAGCACTTCCTGCTATGGGTAAGGAGTTAGACGTTGGGTTCGCCGGCCAGCAATGGATTATTGACGGCTACTTGTTGTCGCTTTCCTCGCTTATTCTATTAGGCGGCTCACTCGGTGATATTATCGGGCGCAAGAAAATTTATATTATGGGGCTAATCGGCTTCGGTATTGCATCACTGCTTTGCGGTATTGCGCCTACTGCAGCCATGCTTATAGCTGCACGTATTTTGCAAGGTTTGTTTGGTGCTCTGATGGTTCCTGGTGCTCTAGCGCTCATTAATACCAATTTCGAAAAACATGCCAGGGCAGGAGCGATTGGTTCGTGGACTGCCTGGACGTCGGCAATTATCGCCATCGCGCCTTTTATCGGCGGTACACTTATCGATAGTGGATCTTGGCGTCTAATATTCTTCATCAACATACCGCTGCTTTTGGGTTGCTATCTGCTAGGTAGGCAGGCGATCAAAGAGAGTAAAGACTCACGCCCTCGCCGTATAGATGTAATTGGCGCAGTAATGGCTATGGTTTCATTGGCGGGAATTACGTATGGCTTAATTGAGGGGCCTTCGGATCACTGGGGTACTGCATCACTCTTGCCACTCGCGGGCGGCAGTTTATTATTCGCATATTTTATATGGTTCGAACATCGCCATAAAGACCCGATGCTTGAGCTCTCACTATTTAAGGTGCGCAACTTTACTGGGGCAAATATCGCTACCTTTGCTATGTATGGCGCATTGGGCGGTTTCTTCTTTGCTCTAGTCATTTATTTGCAGAATAAGCTAGGCTATACCAGTTTGCAGGCTGGTCTAAGCTCGCTGCCGATAACACTCTTCCTGCTAGGACTGTCACGTCGAGTTGGCGCTTGGTCGGCAAGTATTGGTCCACGTTTGTTTATGACGTTCGGTCCTATTCTGGCTGGAATCGGTATCTTACTGCTGCTTCCTGTCGACAAAGGTACCAGCTATGTGACTGGTATTCTGCCAGGCATTTGCTTGTTTGGCCTTGGCATGGCCGGCACGGTCGCACCGTTAACAACCACTGTCCTTAACTCAGTAGAAATGGATCAGTCGGGCATCGCTTCGGCGGTTAACAACGCCGTATCACGCGTGTCAGGTCTTATTGTGATTGCACTACTTGGCTTATTCGGAGCCGACCAGGCATATCATTTTGCGGTACTACTCTGTGGTATTTTGGCGATTGTGGCCGGTGTTGTGTCGTTTATCTTTATCCGCAACGAGCAAGTCGATCTCAAAAAAGCAGTTGCTCAAACTGATTAAGCTTACTAGTATACTTAATATAGTATTAATCGAGGACAACAACATGAAAGCTGCACAAATTAGTCAGTATGGTTCGGCCGAAGTTATTAATGTCGTGGAAATTAATAAGCCGCAACTGGCTGAAGGCCAAGTGTTGGTTGAGGTTCATGCAGCTAGCATCAACCCCTTCGACACCATAGTCCGCGAAGGTTATGTAAGAAATATGATCAAGAGTCTGCCAATTACCCTAGGTGGTGATGTTGCTGGCGTTGTAAGTGAGGTCGGCGAAGGTGTGGCTGATTTTGCGGTTGGCGATAAAGTGTACGGCCAAGCCAACGTAGTCGCAGGCAATAGTGGCGCGTTTGCAGAGTTTGCCGCAACTAAGGCTGGGCAGCTTGGTAAGATGCCGGCTAATTTGAACTTTGTCGAAGCCGGTGCCATTCCCTTGACCGGTGAGAGTGCTCTCCAAGTAATTACTGAGCACATGCAGCTTGCTCCTGGTCAAAAGATTCTCATTCATGGTGGAGCTGGTGGTATTGGCACAGTTGCTATCCAGATTGCTAAACACTTAGGCGCCTATGTAGCTACAACTGCTACCGACGACGGTATTCAGTACGTAAAAGATTTGGGTGCCGACGAGGTAATCGACTACAAGACGCAGAGGTTTGAAGATGTAGTGCACGACTACGATGCTGTCTTTGACACAGTGGGCGGTGAAACCTATACTCGGTCATTTGCAGTACTCAAAAAAGGCGGCATGATTGTATCGATGGTTGAACAAGAAAATATCGAACTTGCGTCAAAGCATGAAGTAAAGGTAGTTCATCAGTTCACCAAAGTTTCTACCGATTCACTTAACGAGTTAAGCAAATTAATTGAGGATGGTGTTATCACGGTACATGTCGATAAGACCTATTCACTGGATCAAATTTCTCAAGCCTTCACAGATCGCGAAAGTGGTACCGTTCGCGGCAAAATTGCCATAGAGATTAAGAGCTAGATTTTTCGATTCGCTTTAGAGTTGCAGCAAGATCTACACCGGAACCGAGGGTTGGCTTCCACAAGTCACCCTCGTGTTTTAACCTGGCGATAGCATTCTTAATTGTGAAGTCAGTAGGCTTTAGTTTGTGGGTAACTTCGCTCCAATGTAGCGGCATAGAAACAGTAGCTTCAGGAGTTGGCCGTACTGAATACGGTGCGGCAAGCGTCTGGCCTTCGCGGTTCTGTAAAAAGTCTAAGTATATCTTGTGTTTGCGTTTTTCGGGCATTCGCTCGACGCTGGTAAGTTTTGGCTGTCGTTTGTTGATCTCCAGCGCAATAAGATGGGCAAGATTCTTGCCTTGCTCGTAGGTATATTTGGCATGCATGGGTATGTAGATATGTATGCCTGTCTTGCCTGAAGTTTTGGGGTATGCTGGAATTTTCCACTCATCGCAAACTTCTTTTACGGTCAATGCCACTGTCACGACATCCTGGAAGGTTACGCCTTCAGGGTCTAAGTCGATGACAATCCAGTCTGGCTTATCCAAATGCTTAACGCGTGAGTTCCAGGGATTAATCTCAACACAGCCTAGCTGGACCATGTATAAAAGCGTGTCGAGTTCGCCCCCCACGATCCAATGCAGGTTGGCATTGTTGGAATCCGAGAATATATCGGCGCTTGGCACCCAGCCTGGCAAGTGCTCATTATTTTTCTGGAAGAACCCTTCGCCAGTAATGCCATTAGGCATGCGGAGCATAGAACATGGTCGGTCCTTGAGGTAGGGTAATATGTACTCGGCAACCGATTTGTAATATTCGATTAGATCTCCCTTGGTGTACTTGGTTTTAGGGAAGAAAACTTTGTCTAGATGTGTGAGCTCGAGCCTGCTGCCTGAATTCTTGGATACTTTGTCCTTTTGCGGTGTCATATGCTTCTCCTTTTCTCGGTGTACATTTTCAGGTTGTTTGTCGGTACGCAAACCCTCAAACTGTGGCTGTCTCATGTAACCTTCACTTGTCCATTCGCTAAAGCTCATCTCGCAGACCACTTCTGGCTTAACCCAATGCACAGTACTATTGGGTTTAGGCTCTGTGGCAAACGGTGAGGTTTTTCGTTCCAGCTTGGCTAGTTTCTGCTGCAGTAATTTACGCTGCTCGTCAGGAATGCCGCCACCAGAGTGTCCAACGTATACAAACTTACCTTTGTCGTATATGCCAACCAATAATGATCCTAAGTATTTACGGCCACCACGAGGTTCCGTGTAGCCACCAATTACTACTTCTTGACGTAAGTGGGTCTTGATCTTCAGCCAATCACGGCCACGATCTTGTTCGTGGTAGGCGCTATCTGCACGCTTTGCAACCATGCCTTCCATGCCACGTTTTTGCATCTCGGCAAATAGCTTAACGCCACCAGATTCAATGTCGTCGCTATAGCGCAGTATGCCATTTGAAGGGAAGATATTCCACAGCAGTTTTTTGCGTTCTATGAGTGGCATTTCACGGATATCGTGACCATCTATCCAAAGAACGTCAAAAATGTAATAGTGCAGACTGCCATGTTGGTCCCGCTTCCAGTTTTGCAGCCATTCAAAATGGGCATTGCCATCATCATCTACGACTACAACTTCGCCATCAACAATTACATCGTGCTTAAAGTCGCGCATCGCCTCCGATACTGGTGGATATTTTTCTAGGAAGTTATTACCATTTCTAGAGTAAAGTTCGATGTCACTTTTGTGCTTACTGCCAACTGCTCGGTAGCCATCCCATTTAATTTCAAACAACCAGTCAGGGTCGTCAAAGGGTTCATCGACAAGCGTGCAAAGCATGGGGTTAACTCGCCAGGGTTTAGCCTTTCTGGGGTATTTGGATAGGTCAGGTAGTTTGTTGTGAGCGCCCATGTCATCGACACGTTTGTGGCTTTTTACAGATTCATCTTGCTTAGTGATATCTTTGGCTGTGGCATACTCGTCAGTTTTTTTAACAAGCAGCCAGGCGTTTTCGTCGTCGGCGTGTTCCATCTTTATAAGGGCAAACTCGCCTTTGAGCTTTTCGCCGTGCATCACAAAGGTTATATGACCTTCTTTTAGTTCTTTGCGGAGCAGTTTCTCGGCATCGTCAGTGTCGGCACGCGGTTCGTACCAGCCTTCGTCCCAAATAATTACATTGCCGGCACCGTAATTACCTTCAGGAATTACGCCTTCAAATTCACGATAATCATAGGGATGATCTTCGGTCTGAACTGCTAGGTGATGCTCATGCGGATCCAGGCTTGGGCCTTTGGGGATCGCCCAGCTTTTGAGTACGCCATCAAGCTCAAGTCGAAAATCATAATGCAGACGAGTGGCATCGTGTTCTTGTATGACAAACGCCAGCCGTTTACTTTGACTTTTTTTGACGCTGCCTTTGGGCTCGGGAGTCTCTTTGAAGTGTCGCTTTCGAAAGTACTTACCAAGACCCACGGACGACTATCCTTTCAAGCTAGCTTTAAGGGCGGCCATTAGATCCTTGGTTGAGGCTTCGGTGTGCTCATGTTTTGGCGTGGCCTTTGGTTTTTTGCCCTTGGTCTTATCTTTGATCATCTCTTCAAGCTCTTCGGTATAAGTGTCACGAAGGTCTTCTGTGATGAATGGTTTTGTCTCTTGCTTGATGAGCTTGATCGCCATCTCGACTTCTTTTTCACTCAGGTCTTTGTCGGTGGGGAAATGCAGCTCACCTGGTTCACGAAGATCACTTGGGTAACGCATTTGGTTGAGCACTAGAGCACGGCCAACCGGCTTGATGACTGCTACATGCTCACGTTGATGCATTACGAATTTAGCCAATGCCAACTTATTAGACTTCTGTAGTGCTGCACGAAGCAGGGCATAGGCTTTTTCGCCGCCCTTCACAACTTCTAGGTAGTAAGGTTTTTCGAAGTAGCGAATATCAACGTCTGGTTCATTTACAAACTGGAGAATGTCTATGGTTTGGGTCTTTTTGGCGTCGATACTTTCGAGCTCTTTTTTGGTAAGAACTACGTAGTCGCCGTCACGGTATTCGTAACCTTTAACTACGTCGTCCCAAGGCACTTCTTCGCCGTCTTTGCGGCAAATACGCGCGTAGCGGATAGGCGCATGATCATCCTTGTGCAACATGTCGAGGTCGATACCTTCGTGCGGGTTGCTGCCGCTGTAAATCCGTACAGGGATGTTAACTAGTCCAAAGCTGATAGATCCATTCCATAGTGGTCGCATAATTCTTATGGTATCACGAATGTTTGGCGCCGTCGTGATAGCCGTCCAGTAGTTCAGCGCATTCTTGTTCTAAAATGCCGCCTTGTACGTGCATTGTAGTGTTCTCGCGTAGATTCATTCGGGCGGCTTCTTGCTCGTCGCTAAAGTTACCTTCGATGTCAAAGAGGGAGGGGTCAACATCTTTGCGGTAGGCTCCAAAGAACACTCGTGGAATACGAGCCCAGGCGGCAGCACTGAGGCACATGTGACAGGGCTCAAGCGTGCTATACAGGGTATAATCGTATAAGTCGTCAGTCTCCAACTTACTAGCCGCTTCTTGAATGCAGGTTATTTCGGCATGGTCCGTAGGGTCATGGGTAACACCTACAATGCTGCCACCTTTGGCTATAATATGGCCATCTGATTCTTTAACAAGGACTGCTCCAATAGCGACGCCGCCATCTTCTTTGGCTTCCTGTGCTGCGGCAATGGCTAACTGCATGTACTGTTTGTTCGGCTCGATCATATGACTTAATCATAGCAAATAGTGGCCTGTTGCTATGGCAGTAGAGCAGCTAAAGACGATATACTGATACGCGATGAGTGTGTTTGACCGACCATTAGTGTTTGTGGATATTGAGACCAATGGCCTTAGTGCTGTTAGTGGTCGAGTCATCGAGGTTGCTGCTCTTCGTGTTGAGAATGGTGAAATTACACAAACTTTTAACTCGCTAGTTGATCCTGAAACTGACTTGCCCTATTTTATTACTGATCTCACTGGTATAACTGCTGATGATATTGTTGGTTCTCCTACATTTGCACAAGTTATAGATGATCTAGAAGCTGTACTCCAGGGCGCAGTTTTTGTAGCGCATAATGTCAGCTTTGACTATTCGTTTATCGAACAAGAATACAAACGATTGGGGCGTGATTTCTCACCACATCGACTGTGTACTGTAAAACTTAGCAGGGCGTTATATCCCAGTGAGCGAAGCCACAAGCTAGGCTCGCTTATTGAACGTCATGGCTTTACATTTGCTGCTCGTCACCGTGCTTATGACGATGCTGCAGTGCTATGGCAGTTTGTGCAGCATGTGCGCCAAAACTTTGCGCCAGAAGACGTAGAGAAGGCAATTGCTAAGCAGCTCAAGTTTCTAGCTGCTTAGGAGCAATACTTCAAACTGCTAGAGGCGTCGAGGATAAGCACGTATGAATAGCAATGAACTCCGAAGTAGCCTTCTCCAAATTATTGTTTGTAATTATGTAGGTTGGAATGGAATATTCTTGCCCTAGATCTTGGCAGAGGGACTCGGTGCGCTGTTGGTATGTGTCTATCATCAGTAACTTTTCATTACGATTAATATCCGAAGGGAATAATGCTCGCTGTTTCGAGTCATTTTCTACGCGATATAAGATTGTCTCTGGATCCGCTTTGACCATGATCAGAGCATCGTACTCGCCTATCCACGAGCCGTCTCTTCTGATGATCTTGCCATTTGTTAAGTTCATAATGTGGGTGTCTAGCAGAAAAGACTCATCTGAGTTTTTATCTATTAGGGCTACAGCCGTTTCGCCCCACTTAACTAAGACTTCATCCTGATTAAGGGCACGGAGTGCATCGTAGTTATTTGGGATTCCTAAATACGTCATAAGTTCGGCCGTTCCTTGAACTACTTTTAGGTCAGCTTTGTTACTGATAGCTTTGAGCAGCGTAGTTTTGCCACTGCCATTTATGCCGCAAACGTAGTAGTGGCGTACTTGATGATCCATGCCTTTATGGTACCCGGTCGAGTGTGTTGCATCAATTCGCACTTAGCACGTCCTGGAGTGGTTTGCGGTTTGAAGGCCTGTGCTGGGCGCGCGTGGCCTGGCCGATACGGTAGAGTGCTACAGGGTGTTCTACCCCAGAAATTGCTGCAACTTTCGGCAGTGTGGATCTATCATCTACAGCAACAGAGTATGGCTGGTACGAATAACCGGCAGCATTTATGGTTACCCATGATCGTAGTAGTCTGCGTCCAGCATCAAAGAGTGCCGGCGGCGACATATCAGTCGACGAAAGAACTGCAACGCTAGGTGCTTTTGTAAACATACTAGCTTCGCTAGAAGCATACAGCCATTGCATAGGGCGCGACTTGAATTTGCCGCGCCAGAAAGCAAGGTCAAGTGCGAGTGTGCCAAGCCTTCCGAGTCTCAGGGCACTGGCTGTAAGACCGTCAGGTGCTCTATCGCTCTTGTGAAACCATCGCTTCAAATCGGCTACGTATCGTTCGCTGGCCCAGGCGTTCATGTTCGCCTCAAGCACGACATCTTGTAGTGCCTTGGGGTCCGCGATGGCATTACCTAGGGCTTCTAGATCCTGCTTCAGTTCGTCAGGTAGAGGGTCTTTTTTATAAGCACTCCTATTGGTGGTGCGATTGCGGACTACACTACTCAGGGGATCGAGGATATGTTCCTCGGTCGAGCTAGTGATAGCTACATGAGCAATATATAAATCACGCCCCTCGCATGTAAGCTGGGGCGTGACGTTGACATCAAATCCGCGGTTCGGGCCTTCTAAGACCATTGTCTCTACAAAGGCTCCCATAGTCAGGTAGGCGTCTTTGTTGTCATGGTCTTCGGGAAGCTCCTCCGACTGGTTGTAGTGCAACTCATAACTTTGCCCATCCGGCAGTGGTCTAATTATCCAGGGTTGGGCATTATGTGCAGAAGGTGCGCGTAGGGTGTCGTCCAAAAGCCCAATATGCTCTTGATTTGGAAGTCCTAGCACTTCATGAGGCTGCCACTCAGACATAGCTGCATGATACTGCAAGTAACCGAGCAATACTAGCTGCTATTTCCGTGAATTATGCTTGGGCAGTTTTTACCTTGCGCCAGCCACCGGCACGATTGTTGGCGATGACGGCCTTAAAGAGTTCGAGCAGTGCCACTTCGTTTAACGCATCACTCTGGTAGATCTGAATTGAGCGGGCAGTAAGATTCTCGTTGCCTTGATTTATGATGTGCTGCGGATCGGGCGCGATAGGGTCGTAAATAAAGATGTTTACATGATCACGTGTACCCATGAGTGCGCAAATGTTACCGTCTAAAACAAAATAGGGAAGAACACTTCTTTTAATTGTTTCATTAACTTCGGGATCAGCTTGGTGTACGATGTCTCGCACTTGTTGGCATATTGCCGCTTGCCAGGCTGGTAGCGAGGCTATGTACATATC
>Ga0075366_10000008_pt1 | contig 89973 bp, 83 predicted proteins | sample EndMethybrTD3031_FD_72351 | JGI IMG/M metagenome (GOLD analysis project Ga0075366, IMG submission 72351) | Populus endosphere microbial communities from Tennessee, USA - Endosphere MetaG P. TD hybrid TD303-1 | ecosystem: Host-associated > Plants > Roots > Endosphere | place: USA: Tennessee...
GCGACTCGAGTCGCAAAATTGTGCTTAACTCGGCAGACGCAGGACGGCGGTAATGAAGTGGTGCTTGGAGTTACGCGTGAAATTATTCGGCATGCGCTCCTCAATAACGTATGGCTAGAAGACGAAGCAGATGAGCTACTGTATCTGGAAGTTGAGCGTGTGCGGCGGGAGCCACCACCGTCTCCGGCATCGTAGCATGGTGTGATAGGATTATTGCATCGGGGTGTAGCGCAGCCTGGTAGCGCGCTGCGTTCGGGACGCAGAGGTCGTGGGTTCAAATCCCGCCACCCCGACCATGTAAAGTGCACAACAACGTATGAAACATGGGCAACCCGCAGTACAATGGGCCTATGGCACTCGTTTTAACTGTTATTGGTGTGCTGGTTGTTTTGCTCGTTGCTGAACACCTAGCCCGCCATACCAATTTACATGCCGAGCTTACTCGCAAGTTTGTTCATATGATTGTGGGTACGTTTGTGGCCTTTTGGCCGTTCTTTTTATCCTGGCGCGAAATTGAATTGCTTAGTTTAGCGTTTTTGGCGGTCATTGTTATATCTGTTAAATTCACTATTTTCCAGTCGATTCATACGGTGCCTCGGCGAGCGTTTGGTGAAATCAGTTTTGCTATGGTTATTGGCTTTTTGGCGCTCTTTAGTAGTAGTGCCGAAATTTTTATGGCAGCAATGCTTTGTTTGAGTCTCGGTGACGCGCTGGCGGCTATTATTGGCCTTTTGTACGGCGAAAATAATCAATACAAGGTGTTTGGAAAAGTAAAAAGCGTTGCTGGCACGGCAACGTTTTTTGTTACTGCCGTGTTAGTCATGACCTTGTACGTTACGCTGACTTCCAATTCGGCGAGCCTTATGAACTTGTTTATTATTCCCGTGCTGGCAACGATCACCGAAAATGTGGCGGTGAATGGTGCGGACAACCTGATTATGCCGCTTCTTGTTGCATTATTGCTCGGTGGCACTGCGTAAACCTTAAAGCTAATGCTATAATAAGGCCATGCTCGCACTAGCGCTTTTCTCGTGGTGGTATACCACGGCCTGGAAGAACCTCGCTCAACAGATTGAGCGACGCGTGGATCGATGCCTGGACTTCTTTTCGGTAGGGCTTTTGTTTCGCACGCTGTTTGATCCGTTCCGCCAGATTTCCGCTGGATCAGTTCGTGGTTCCATGGATGTCAAAATGCGCGCCTTTGCCGATCGCTCGTTTTCGCGTGTGTTTGGCGCGTTTGTTCGCACGCTGTTTATTGTGCTTGGATTGCTCACTAGCGCTGTGCTTATAATTGTTGGCTTTGTGCAGCTACTTTTGTGGCCGATCGTACCGTTTTTACCCCTAATTGGAATTGCGGGTTTTGCGTTAGGATGGGTGCGCTAAATGAATCCTGAAATTGCATTTCAGAGCCTGCGGGCCCAAAAAGCACGTATGGGACATCTGTTATTGTCGCCGGCAATGCAGATGGTGCGCACGACTATTTTGCTGCTAGCTATAATTGGTACTGCATATTCATGGTGGGCCGGCATGTCCGCCGGTTTGTTGCTCTTATGTGTGGCTGGTCCTGCATTTATGGTGGGGGCGTGGGCCAAGAATGACCTAAAAGTTAACGCGCCTGCTGCGTTGCCAAAATCAATTGACGACGTTTTGACCACGAGCTTACTGGGTATGTTGCCCAAAAATTACACACTCAAAGATGTCGTAGACGCAGCGTTCAAGACTCCCGAAGGTACATTTTTTATTATTCGATTTGGGCTGTCGCGTGACCTATTCGCAACTATTGCCGATCATGAACAGATGGACATAAAAGCTGTGTGGCAGCAGGCCGAGACTATTCGTCAGAACTTACAGCTCAAAGAAATTAGCGCAATTACTGTGCTTGTTGCGGTTCTTGAAACGGTACCGAATCCTGATGCAATGTTGGCGCAATTCCAGCTGGGCCGTGAGGACCTTATTCGTGGCGTAGCCTGGTATCATCACCTGCAAGACGTCATTGCTCAACATAAAGAGCGCGTCAAAGATGGTGGTATTGGTCGTGACTGGTCATTTGGTTATACGCCCATGCTTAGCCGTTTTGGTCTTAATATAAGCGAACGTATTACCAGTAATGGTTTGTTGATGCGCGATGTCGCTGCGCACCAAGCTATTGTTGATCGCATGATGACACTGTTTACACAAGGTGGTCGCCAGAATGCAGCGCTGATTGGCCCACTGGGATCGGGCAAAACCACTTTGGTGCATGCGTTGGCAGAGCGTTTAATGATTGGCGGTCCAACCGTGCCACGTGCGCTCAAGTTCCAGCAGGTGTTCTCGCTGGATCCATCGTCGCTGATTGCTCAGGCACATGGTCGTGGCGAGCTGGAAGGTTTGGTGCAGCAACTGTTCTTTGAGGCTTATAACGCCAAAAATATTATTCTGTTTCTTGACGATGCTCATTTGTTCTTCGAGGAAGGTACCGGCTCAGTTGATCTAAGCAATGTGCTTTTGCCAGTTCTGGAAGCGGGCGGTTTGCGTATGATTTTGGCCATGGATGACCAACATTGGCAACGCATTTCGCAGCGCAACGCGGCGTTGGCTCAATATATGAACCGCGTCATGGTGGCGCCAGCCAGCGAAGATGACACGCTGTTGATCATAGAAGACCAGCTGATTATGATTGAGCACCAGCAAAAGGCAAATTACACCTACCAAGCGTTGCGCGAAGCCTACCGATTGTCGGACCGCTACATGCGCGACCAGTCGATGCCGGGCAAGGCGTTGCAACTGTTGGAATCAGCCGGCGGTTTTGCTGATCACGGATTGGTTGATGCACCGTCGGTACGTCAGGCAATTGAACAAAGCATTGGCGTCAAGGTTGGCACTGCTGACACCACCGAAGAGCGCCAAACTTTGTTGAACCTCGAAGATTTGATTCACCAGCGAATGATCAACCAAACGCGTGCTGTGCAAGTAGTGAGCGACGCGTTGCGTCGTGCTCGTGCCGGTGTTCGCAACCAGCAACGACCCATTGGTACGTTCCTATTTTTGGGCCCAACCGGTGTGGGTAAGACCGAACTTTCCAAAGCACTGGCGGCAGTGTATTTTGGTGGTGAAGAGCACTTGGTGCGCCTGGATCTTAACGAATATGTGCAGCCAAATGACGTCAACCGTTTGATTGCAGATGCTGCGAGTGATCCACACAGTTTAACGGCGCAAATTGCTCGCCAGCCTTTTAGCGTTGTGCTGCTGGACGAAATTGAAAAGGCACACCCCAACGTGCTAAACACCTTGCTGCAGCTGTTGGATGAAGGTATTTTGCGCGATATAAATAACAGAGAAGTTAGTTTTCGTGACGCCATTATTATTGCGACCAGCAACGCTGGCGCCGATCGTATTCGTCAATATGTTGAGGCAGGTTGGCAAATGGAAGATTTTGAGCAGAAGTTTACCGATGAATTAATCAACACCAACCAATTCCGTCCGGAATTTTTGAACCGCTTTGACGAAATTGTTCTGTTCCGCCCGCTTAACCAAGAAGAGCTGCTGCAGGTGATCGATCTGATCTTGGCGGGCATTAACAAAACATTGGCTGTGCAGAAGATTTCGGTGGCAGTTGATACAGACGCCAAGCGTTTGCTGGTGCAATCTGGCTACGATCCTCGTATGGGTGCGCGCCCAATGCGCCGAATTGTACAGCGTGCTGTGGAGAATATTGTGGCTCGCAGAATGCTGGGTGGACAAGTTATGCCTGGCGAACAGATCAGCATTACGGCGGCTGACGTGCAGACTATTTTGAGCCAAGAGGCTCGTCCAATGGCTGGCGGCCAAACTGCGCAGCCGCAATCCCCAACGAATACTGTGCCTAGCCAACCTACTGGTCCAGCACAACCTTTTGTACAACAAACCGACAATAGCGTCTCGGTAGACTTCCACCACCAAGATTAAAAGCCGCGCTTATGCACGGCTTTGTTTTAGAGGGCACGGCGAATTATGGACGCTTGCCCAAATGAGCGCGTAGGGCATTAAAGATAACCACTACGTCTACTAGCTCCTGAATGACAGCGCCGTACACAGGCTTGAATTTGCCTGTTGCAAAAATGGCCATCAGAATCACGCTCAGGCCAATGCCGATGAAAATGCTTTGCTTGGCAATAAAGAACGTGCGCTTGGCGATTTCTACAGCCAAAGCCACACGGCCCAGGTCATCTTGCATAATTACCACGTCGGCGGATTCACTGGCAGCGGTTGAGCCGCGTGCACCTAATGCCACGCCAACATCGCTGGCGGTCAAAACCGGCGCATCGTTAATACCGTCGCCCACAAAAGCCACGGGCTTGAGCGGTGCTTTTTCAACGGCCAATATTTTATCTTTAGGTAGTGCTTCGGCCACTACATCTGTAATCCCAATTTTTGCAGCGATAGTTTGCGCAGTCGTGTGGTTGTCACCAGTGACCATTAGAATATTCTGCGCACCAGACGCAAATAAGCGCTGAATAGTGGCGGGCGTTTCGGCTCGAACCTCGTCATGTAGCGTAATAACACCGGCCAGTAGACCATCGATAGCAACAAAAACAGCAGTCTGCTGTACTGTGCTGGCAGCAGCCTGGTGCAGTTCAACACCCTCGGCTTCAAGCAGGCTTGCACGACCGACCAAAACGTCTTTGCCGCCTACCAGCGCGCGGACACCTTGGCCCGGAATTTCCTTAACATGTTTAGCTTTTTTGATGGCTAGCTTCTGTTGCGTAGCTTTGGCTACGATTGCTCGTGCTACCACGTGGTTTGAGCTGGACTCAAGCCCAGCGGCAAGTTGTAGTACCTCGTCTTTGGGGTGTTTATTGTAGGTGGTCACGCGATCAACGCTTAGCTCGCCACGGGTAAGTGTGCCGGTTTTGTCGAACGCAAATGTTTTGGCTTGAGCAAGGCGCTCTAGTGCCGAGCCAGTTTTCATAATAATACCGTGTTTGGCGCTGCGGCTCATGCCGGAAATAACAGCGATAGGCGCTGCTAAAATCAGCGGACAGGGTGTGGCAACCACCAAAACTTCTAGGAAACGAATTGATTCGCCGCTAATTGCCCAGGCCGCACCAGCGATGACAAACGAAATAACAGTGAAGGGAACGCTGTAACGATCGGCTAAGCGAACAAACGGCGTCTGGCTTTTGCTTGCGGCTTGCACCAACTTGATGATTTGTTCGTATTGGCTATCAGCGGAGGTGTGAATGGCTTTGGCAATAACTGCGCCGTCCAAATTTACTGACCCACTAAGCACGGTATGATTTGCTTCGTGCGTTTGTGGCAGGCTCTCGCCAGTCAAACTTGATTCGTCAAAGCTGGCGACACCCTCAACTATTACGGCGTCGACGGGCACGATTTCGCCGGGTCGGACTACAATTTTGTCGCCAACACGGACGGCATTTACTCGCACGTCCAGCTCTTTGCGGCCTTTAATGACATGTGCCATTTGTGGTGCGCGGTCCAGTAGCGCATCCAGCTCACGCGAAGCCCGCTGTTCGGCGTAATCTTCTAAACTTTCGCCACCGGTTAGCATCAAAACAATGACAATCGCTGCCCAGTATTCATGCATAATAACAGAGGTAGCTATAGCGGTGGCGGCCAGAATATCAACACCATAGGTGCCAATACGCAAATCTTGCCACATACCCCATAAAAGTGGTACTAATTCCAAAACAGCAATAATACCAAGTACCCAATGCGCGGCGGTATCATATCCTAAAAGATCCAAGGTTAAGGCAATAAGCGCACCCACCAATGCGCCACTAAATAATTTGTATTCTCGCAAAAAGTGTACAATTCGTTGCACAAGTATCTCCATTCTACTTCTGGTAATAGTATAACAGACGTACCTATGCGACGTGGGGTGAGGTGGACGCGGAGCGAAGAGCGAGTGCTGATGCACCCAGGATCTCTTGCTCCGCATCCGGGCCTCTGTTTTCCTCCTTGGACGTGTTTAGGGGGCGGCCGGGACTGTCACGATGGTGGGCACCAATCTGCCTTGGATTTCGTCGAGCACGATCACTCGTGAGAACCTTTCGGCATGAACGGTTTGGTAAAGATTGCCCATGAGCATCGAACTGGGTTGCCAGCGCTTGACGTCGAAGTAACCTTCGAGCAGATTCCGCCACATGAGCGACAGCTGTTGAGGCTTGCCGTCACATGCATCGAAATCTTCTTTGTCGGCAATGAACACCGTGATCTGCTGCTCGCTTTCGACGAACTGAGGACCGAACGCGTGCACCGTGGTGACATGGACGCTGTTGTGCGCGACCATCACGTTTGGAATCAGTCCGTTCTTGGCTTGGCGGTAGGTCCAGTGCGTCCAAGCGTGGTTGAACCCAGACTCGTCGGTGGCCAGCTGAGCCATGGTGAAGTCAGGTGACCCCACATAGATAAGCTGATCGCCGGCGCCGAGCCACTGCTGCATGGCTTGGATGCCGTGCTCGGTCCAGGTGGGTGTCTTTCGGCCGGGCCAGAGTGCGCTGATGTCCGGAAGGATCAGCACAGAGGCCATATCGCCTTCTTTCATGATGCCCCTTCGGAGGCTGAAGCGGCTGCTCAGGGAGTCAGCGGGTATTCGGTGGTCACCAGCTCCAGATCGACGAGCGTGCCGATGGTGATCGTGGTCGGACGCTCGTCGTTGATCACGGGGTTGATCGCGCGCGGCGGCAGGCGGTGACCTTCCTCGTCGGTGGGGGCCAGGTTCTCGGTCAGCGTCTGGAGCGAGTTCCACTTGCGAACGTCGAAGCCCAGCCGCCGCAAGACACTGGACCAGTCGTAGGTGCGGCGGCTGGCCCTGTTGCCTACGAACCAGAGTTCAGTTCGCTTGACGCCCGGGTCGGTGCTGCCGAAACTGCCGTCGACGTAGGTTGAGCCGACGAAGCGCGGCAGGACGGTCAGATTGCGGCTGGCAAGGTGCTCGTCCCACCTCCATCCGTTCGTGAATCGGCTGTTGAGCAGCTGCTCGGTAGTGCGGCCTTCGGCACCGATCAAAATCGGGAGCTTGCTGACAGGCAGCTGCTCCACCATGGTGGTGAGAGCGTCCAGCCGCCAGCTCAGCTGCTTCTGCTGAGGATCTGTCCACAGCTGACTGCCGTCGGGGATGATCAGCAGGGTGTTGCTGGGCTGGGCGGTGTCGGACGTTTCGGCGATCGTAGCCGGAGAAGACACGTCTTTTGCTCCTAGATTGGGTCCAAAAAGGACGGATTTGTGGGGGGAAACCTGCACACAGAAAGCATACAGATTCCCGCCCACAAAAAACAGAGGTAGTTAATGTGCTTTGGAGCGCACATGGCTCAACAAAACCTACCTATAATATCATGGAAATCAGATTGTGCAAGGATAGGCTATTCGACAACAAGACCAATTTCTTGCGCAACGTAGGGCAGTAACGCCACCAATTGATCAGCAGTAATGTGTGCTCCTTTTAGACCCGACAAACCCTTAACGCTAACGAGCCGTGAACGAGTCAAATCAACGTCAGTTAGCTGAGCACCCGAAAATTCCACATCTTCAATATCGCAATCAATGAATTCCACATGTTTGAGCCGCGCGTTATATAGGTCAAGGCCTGTCATTACGCATTGCTCAAATTGCACGTTTTCTAGTTTGGAAAAGCGGAAGTTAGCCATGTCCAAGCGGCAGCCAACGAACCGAACATTTTTGAGTAGACTATTTGGAAGCTGTAAGCCACTGCAACGCGTCGACTGCACGGTTACGGTGTGCCAGCTGGCATCGCTCAGGTTGCTGCCAGAAAAATCGGAATTCTGAAGCAAGCAATCCTGTAACTGTAGTTTCTCGATTTTGGCCTGTAAAAATGTGCAGCGCATGATGCGCGATTCGGCCAGCGCTGTGCCTTTGGCGGTAAGTTTGGGCAGTTCTATGTCTTGCAACAGCAAACCAGTAAGCTGTTCGTCGGTTCGAAGCAGACTCCGGATATCGGGCACGGTGTGCAGCTCGTGTGGAATGTCTGGTTTAGCAATTTTCATAAGGGCAGTATACCAAACAAATAAAAAAGACCCCTATCTGTAGGGATCTTGTATAATTTTGGGGCGAATGATGGGGTTCGAACCCACGGCCTCCGGAGCCACAATCCAGCGCTCTAACCTACTGAGCTACATCCGCCAAAATATAACAGATCTACTGTACCATTTTTACTCTGAAAAATCCAGCACTTCTTGTAAACATGGTAATGTTAAAAACACAGCAAAGTCTTTACAAATACCAATACTTATTATATCATATATATCGAAACGACGCATCTCGTGTGCCGCTTTAAGTCCCCGTCCGTCGGCGGGGCATGATATTTTTTCTAAACAAAAGGATTATTCACTATGGCTCTTTCAGGCTCAGCCCGCGCAGTTGATGAACTTCTGGGCGTAAAACCTTCATTTTTAGATAGCATTGTTGGCGATTCACGCGACAACGGTTTTGGTAACACTCACCACAACACATCAATGCAGGCGGATCAGTCAGAGACTACTTATGTTGCTGCAGAATCTGACGATGACCGCGAGTGGAACAACCGCGCTGCAGTTATGGCTCAGCTGGCTGCGCAGCGTGCCGTGCAAGAAGTTGTCGCTCCTGTTGAAACGCTTGATCCAGCGGCAATCGCTGCGCCTATTGTTGCGGCAGAAGTTGGACTTGGCGAAGTAGCCTAAAAATAGCGCAAAAATACAAAAAACAGTGGCTGAGCGAGTTAGCCACTGTTTTTGTTTGGAGTTTTAATAGAGATAATTGTTTTGGTTTTACCCTTTTGACGGGTGATTTTTATCCGTGGTCGTAAAACGACGGATATTTGGTACCCCGGACAGGATTCGAACCCGAAACTTGCCAGTGGCAAGTTTCGAAGTAAGACGCCTGGACCTTGGACCTTTTGGTACCCCGGACAGGATTCGAACCTGTGACCTTGAGCTTAGAAGTCTCTTGCTCTATCCAGCTGAGCTACCGGGGCAAACGCTGGTCAGATCTTCGTCCGCAGGTCGTAAAAACGTGGTGCGGGTAGCGAGAATCGAACTCGCGTCTCCAGCTTGGAAGGCTGGCATATTAGCCACTATACGACACCCGCGTTTCTCCGAAGATATGGCTATTATATCAGACCTTCGGAGGATTTTTTACAATTCGTGTAGAACCGTAATGTTGGCGCCAAGGCTGTTCAAGCGTTCAGCTAGGTCTTCATATCCGCGCTGGATGGTGTAAATATTACGCAGCGTAGATACGCCGTCAGCAGCAAGCATGCCAATGAGCAGCAAGCTGGCAGGGCGCAAGGCAGGCGGACAAACAACGTCGGCGGCGCGGAAGTGCGTGGGGCCTTCGATGTACAAACGGTGCGGGTCGGCCAACTCTACCTGCATGCCAACTTTGGTCATTTCGGTGTAGTAAATGGCGCGGTTTTCGTACATCCAGTCGTGGATCATCGTGCGACCACGAGTTACGCCGGCGATTGGCACAAAGTATGGCAGGTTGTCGGCGTTCAGGCCGGGATAGGCACTGGAGTGAATTTTTTCGGTCAATGCCTTTAGTTCGCCGTTGTGTTTGTGAATAGTTAGGTCAACGAGTTCGGTGTGGCCGTTGTGCGCTTTGTAGCGGTCGCTGAGGTCGTATTTGAGGCCCATTTTTTTGAGCTTCAACAATTCAACTGACATAAATTCGATTGGCACACGGCGAATAGTAATCTGGGAGTTCGTGGTAACGGCAGCAGCGGTGAAGAACATGGCCTCAATAGGGTCTTCGGCTGGCGTGTAGGTGATGTTCTTTTTGATGAACGGAACACCTTTCACGCGTAGCTGGTTGTTACCGATCTCTACCTTAACGCCTAATTTGCGCAAGAAGAACGACAGGTCTTGCACCATGTAGTTGCTAGTGCCGAATTCAATAATGGTTTCTTCAGGGGTACGAGCAGCTGCGAGCAGCGCGTTTTCGGTTACAGTGTCACCGGCCTCAAACAGCGTTACACGACCAGCTGGCTTTTTGTTGACGCTTACTTCGTAGTGACCGGTGGTAGCTACAATGTTAACGCCAAACTCTTCCAGGGCGTACAAGTGTGGTGCAACGGTACGGGTACCCAGTTTACAACCACCTGCGTATGGGATTTTGAAGCGCTTGTGATCGTGCATCAGCGAGCCCATCATCATAAGGACTGAGCGGGTTTTGCGCGCAGCAGCAGCGTCCATTTTGGAAAGTTGCAGCTTTTCGGGACGACGAATTTCTAGGTCGTTGTCAATCCATTTAGCTTGCACACCGATGCTCTCCAGCACTTCGATAATGCGATAGACTTCCTCGATACGAGGAAACGAGTTAAAGCGAGTTACGCCGTAGTTCAAAAGGCTGGCGCACAGGAGTGCAACAGCGGCGTTTTTACTAGTTTTAAGGGTGATGTCACCGTGCAGCTCGTGGCCACCTTCAATGCGCAGGTTTACGGCGCTGGCGTTTAGGGTGATTAGCTGCTTGTTTAAAACATCGCTAATGCGGCCCAAAATGTCCAAGCTCAGGTTTTGCTTGCCGTGCTCCATGCGGTTAACGGCAGATTGCGAGGTTGCTAAACGACGCGCAAACTCGGCCTGTGTGAGGCCGCGTTCCTGCCTGATTTGTGCAATAAGTTGTCCAATTTTTTCGTTAGTCGAATCCATAACGCTTAAAATTATATCGAATATGATATAAATGTCAATAATGTTTATTTTTGTATAAGAGAACGTAATTTAAAACATTTGCAGTGTAGCATGGCCTAATGTTTGGTACAATGGCGGTATGATCTGAGTACGGTTATCCACCAGTTAAACCCCAGCAACTACAAAGGAGTCTTTATATGGATGACCAAAAACTTACAAAATCTACTAAAAAAGTAAACGATCAGGCAATTGCCGATCTTATAATTGCCGAAGAAAAACGTCAGCGCGATGGCCTAGAGCTGATTCCATCCGAAAACTACGTCAGCCGCGAAGTGCTCAACGCTCTGGGATCGGTGTACACCAACAAATATTCTGAAGGCTATCCTGGACGACGGTACTATGGCGGCCAGGAAAACACCGACCAAGTGGAGCAAATCGCTATTGATCGTGCCAAAGCGCTCTTTGGGGCTGATCACGCTAATGTGCAGCCGCACTCCGGTGCGCCAGCCAACATCGCTGTTTATCAGGCGTGGCTGCAGCCCGGCGACACTGTTCTAGCTATGAAATTAGACCAAGGCGGTCACTTAACGCACGGCCACCCGGTAACCAACAGCGCTAAACTATACAACTTTGTTCGCTACGGCATTAAAGATGTTGAAACGGGTGAGATCGACTATAACGAAATGCGCGAAATGGCGCTCAAGCACAAGCCAAAGATTATTTTAGCCGGCTTTAGCGGCTACCCACGCAGCCTGGATTACGAAAAATTTGCTCAAATTGGTCGCGAAACCGGTGCAATGCTCATGGCCGACATGGCTCACATTGCTGGTTTGATTGCTGCCGACGTGCTTCCTAATCCGTTTGATTACGGATTTCACGTCATTACCACCACCACGCACAAAACCTTACGTGGTCCACGTGGCGGCATGGTTTTAAGCAAGGGAACGGTGGGCAACCCGCTGAAGGCTCCCGAAAAAACACTGGAAAATCTGCCAACGTTGATTGACCGCGAAGTCTTCCCTGGTTTTCAGGGCGGCCCTCACATGCACACTATTGCCGCCAAGGCCGTGTCATTCTACGAAGCTGCGCAGCCCGAATTTAAGGTGTACGCGCAGACTATTTTGGACACTGCCAAAAAACTGGCTGACGAACTCATGGCCCGCGGTTTCAAGTTGGTTACTAACGGCACCGATAATCACATGATTCAGGCCGACATGATGCGCAGTTTTAATATTGACGGTCGCGTTATGCAGGACACTCTCGACAAAATTGGTCTGAGCGCTAACTGTAACTCGATTCCGTATGACACGCTGCCGCCGTACCGCCCTAGTGGTTTACGATTAGGAACGCCAGCAATGGTTACGCGTGGCTTGCAGGTAGAGCACATGGCTCAGATTGCTGAATGGATGGCCAGTGCTGCCAAAAACTACACGGATGACGCCAAACTGGCGCAGCTCCACCAAGAAGTTATAGCGTTTGCCCGTCAGTTTCCACTGCCCAGCGACAGTTAGTCAGCAAATCGTGAGCGGCCCTGGTGCTTAACGCGGTCAATGAATCGCTTAGCGCCCCGCTTGCTTAAGTATGCAATGCGCCAGATTCCTGCAGGCTCTTCGGCTGGCTCGCCCTCAAATACAACGCCAACGGACGCAACTGCTTCGGCTTTTGCTGCCGCCGGTGCTTCATACTTTTTGGTATGCAAAGGCTGCGTATGCCCATACCAAGGTTCGGGTGGATGGTGCAGTTCGTAGTCTATTTCTTTGCGAAGCTGTTCTAGCTCGGCAAGTGCCACATCTACGCTGGAAGGCTCGGGCTCAACCAGGCGTAGCTGCAGCGTATCGGTGTCTTTGGGGAAATGCGCCCGATATTCAGATACACGTTTCATGCTCTGGAAGGCGATAGTCCGCGCCAGCGCTTCGCCGTGTGCTCGTTGATCTAGGTACGCTTGCTCGGCTTGCCGATCCCAGATAGTAGGTGCGGCTCTATATGCTTCAAAAGAGTCATATTCTTTGCTTACGAGCGTATCAAACGATGCCGTGAGCGGATCGTATGCTTCTTCGTCTGGCGGAGCAATGCCCAAATCTTCTTCGTGAAATAGGGTATCTTCTCCGACATACGGACGAGTAAGGGTTCCATTGAATTCGTCCTCAAGCATATCACCGCGTCGAGCGGCTTCTTGCCAGGGGTCGTATTCGGAGTGTAGGAGTGTTTCGTATGCCATGGTGCCCTTTGCATTACAAAAAATAAAACACCGGTACCCGTTCGAGTACTGGAGTAACGTTCTTGGTATACTCCTGTATGCCAGTAAAAGCAAGCATTTTTTACTACATTTTGAACACTTCAAGCGCCGACGTATAATCAGATCATGGCTACAACAGAAACTCCTGCATCCAATCAACCTGTCGGTCAAAGCCCGGCACCAACAGATCCACACACCATGCGTGCTGCGGTATATCTGGTGTTTGAACGAGGCGACAAAATCCTGCTTTCGCACCGAATTAACAGTGGGTATCATGATGGCGAGTACGGCGTGCCAACGGGCCATATTGAGGACGGCGAGCCAGCATCAGGCGCCGCAATTCGCAAGGCCAAAGAAGAAGTGGGCGTAGACATTCGCATGTCTGAACTGCGATTAGTGCACGTGATGCACCGCTCTAGCGGCAGCGATAAAACCAAAGATTACATTGATTTTTACTTTTTGGCACTGAACTTTGCCGGCGAGCCCGTCAACAAAATTCCGCGCCAATGCAACGACCTCAAGTGGGTCAAGTGGAACGAACTACCCGCCAACACGGTGCCCGAGGTCCGCTATGCGCTCGAACGCATCAAAGAAGACAAAATATATTCAGAATTCGACTTTTTGGCCGAATAACAAAGGTGACTTATGATTATTGATTTAGCAATTACTGACTGTTTAGTGGTTAAAGACAGCACATTTTTGGTTATTTCCGAGGGAAAACCAGGCCGTGAAGGCAAATTTAACTTGCCCGGCGGCCACGTGGAAGCTGGCGAATTTATTGCAGACGCAGCAGTGCGCGAGACACTGGAAGAATCTGGTTACCAGGTAAAATTGACCGGCTTTATGGGTATTTATCAACATATTTATGAAGATAGGCAGATGAATGTGGGCGGTCCGGTCTTTGTGGCTGAAGTTGTTGGTGGCGAGGCCACACCTAGCACCCAACATCCTGAAGTCAAATGGATCACTGCCGAAGAAGCAGCGCAGATGGAACGTGACGGCCAATTTTGGCCAGTACATCCGGCAAAAGTGATCGCCGACTATGCTCAGCGCGGTGCGTATCCGTTAGACGCTGTGCAATCCACGCGCGGCTAAGGAGTTACGGCAGAATTTCGGGCTCTTGCTCAAGGACGATGTCGAATTTTTGCTGCACTGTGTCGATAATTTTCTGACGAAATTGCAGGAGTTGGGCTGTGGATGTGGCATGCTCGTTTACCAAAACTAGTGGTTGAGCGGGCCACGTTCCCATGCCGGTTTCGGCATCATGCACGTCTTTGAATCCAGCGGTTTCCAGCAGCCAGGCAGCCGGAATTTTGATTTTATCGTTGGCGGCTGGCCAGTGCGGTACGTCGGGATAATTAGACTGAATTTGCACCAAAATGCCTTCGTCCACAATAGGATTGGCAAAAAACGATCCGTTGTTGGCCACAACGGCTGGGTCTGGCAATTTGCTACTACGAATGGCGATTACTGCGTCGCGAATAACCTGCGGTGTGTATTGGTTGCCCTCAACCGGGTGTTCGCCAAAATAACGCTCCAGGGCTTGGTAAAAGGGTGGCTCAGGATTTTTGATCTGCAAATGAAAGGTGAGGGCGGTGATAAAGAAGCGGCCGCGATCAGTGGTTTTAAATCGGCTGGTGCGATATCCAAAACCACATTCAAATGCCGGAACGCTTACGAAGCCGCCGGTTTGGCGGTCGTAGGCTTCTACGCTCACGAGGACATTGGCGATTTCTTGGCCGTAAGCGCCCACATTTTGTACCGGTGTTGCCCCGGCTGTGCCAGGAATGAGTGACAGAAATTCGAGGCCTGTGGCGCCTTTTTGCACCGTGCGTTCTACAACTTTATCCCAATCTTCACCCGATCCAACAGTGATGTAATAGTTCTCATCGTCTTCTTGCTGCTCTTCAAAACGCATTATTTTGTTGATCATCAAAAGACCCGGGAAGCCTTCATCTTTCCAGATAATATTGCTGCCACCACCAATCATCATAACCGGCAGGTTGCGTTCCTCGGCCCAGGCGAGCGCTTCGCGGAGTTCCATCCGGCTGGTGATGTCAACGGCGTAGGCAGCCACGCCCCCTAATCGCATGGTGGAGTGTTGTGCAAGCGGGACGTTCTGTAAGATGTTCATGCTTGCATTATACACTGGAGTGCTGCGCAAAAAGTTATAAAACAACCAGTGCTTTTGCTTGGCAAATTGCCTCAAGGACGATACCATAGAATGTATGAGTGAGAAGTCACAAGAACAACCATTTCAAAAACTAGGCAACACCTTGCGTGATTTGCGCAAGAAATCGCACGAAAGCGTGCTGGACGTTTCTGGCGCGGTAGAAATTGACGAATCCGCACTCGAGAAGATCGAAGCTGGTCGCGAACGCCCCAGCGAAGATATTTTGAATCTGTTAATTAGCCATTTTGGTATGCAAGATGACGATGCTGCAAATTTGTGGCACTTGGCCGGCTACGATCGTCCACATAATCATGATGATGATATTCCCGAGGAACTAGCTTCTGGCCGAGCGGGCATGCTGGTAATGGCTATCGACCCGCGCGTTATTTATACCGACGGCGTGCACGTAAATGCCGGTCCAAATGGCGTGGTGCTGAGCTTTGCGCAAACTGCAAGCATGCAGCAGCCACTGGTAACTGCTCGTGTGGGCATGAGTCGTGAACAGGCTCGTAATATAATTCGTGTGCTGCAGGGTGCTTTGGATAAAACTGAACCTCGCGAACTCCCCAGCGGCAAAAAGTCTAACGACACTGACGCTACCGACGAATCTACCGCTAACGCGTAATGTATTTGCGCTAAGACCCAGTGTTTCGGTATACTTGGCATATATAACATAAGCGCAATAAACTATGTCACGATTACCAACAGTGGGCGGCGATTCGGGTAACTGGGGAACGGTCCTCAATGATTTTTTACAGGTTGCGCACACTTCTACCGGTGCATTAATTCGTGATGGTGATATTACAACCGCGCTGTCTACGGCGAACACGGCACTGACAACTGCTAACAGCAAGCAGAGTAAGTTTATGCTTTTGGCCACCGATTACGGTGTGACGTTTAATGGCACAACTGATGACGCTGCCAATTTGCAAACTGCCATTGACGCTGCCATAAGTGCCAATTTACCGCTCGTACTTGGTCCGGGAACCGCCATTGTTGGCACTACTCTATCTGTTAGTGCGCCTGTTACCATTGTGGGAAGCGGCCGGCAAGTAACCACGCTTAAAGCCAAAAATGGCCTCAACGGCTATGTTATTAGTTTTACAGGCGGCGCAACCGGCGTGGGCATTATTGCGGCTCACCTCAGCGATTTTATGATTGACGGAAACAGCGCCAATCAGACTGCAGGCGGCGGTATAAAAGCAGATGGAGCAGTGCAATGTAGTTTTGAGCGCTTGCACCTGAGCAGCTGCTACGACTGGGGTCTCAAACTAGGCCCAATTACAGGTGGCGCGTTTGGTCACCACAACCGAGTTATAAACTGCTTGTTTGACCAAGGCGGACTGAGTCCTGGTTTTGGTGGTGGCGTGTGGACTACCTCTAGCGATGAGAACTGGTTTATTGGTTCTGACTTTGAATATTTGGGTGGAGCTACGGCACCAGTTGGCACCAATCCGGTGATGTTTTACGATCAAGCGGGACTGCAACATGTGATTGCGGCTAACTTTGTAGCGGGCAGTAATAATGCCATCGCTTTGCGAGTTCAGAACACCAAAGATACAAAGATTGCCAACTGCACTTTTGATGGAACAGCTGGCGACAGCATTTTTATTGCTGGCAACAACTGTCTTATTGTGGGAAACGTGTTTACCAGTCCGGGCGATAACGGCAGCGTTGCAGCTTCGGGTGTTCATCTGGAATTTAACACACACTTTAACGTGGTGAGTGGCAACATGTTCGAAACTGCTAATACTGCGGCCAAAACACGCAGCCTTATTCGTGAAGAAGCAACTGGCGGTAGCGGTGACAACATCATAACCGATAATGCATTAGTGCAGAACGGCGTGCCGAGTGTAGCACTGCTAGAAAGCGCTGGCGCTGCAACAACGATTATTCGTGATAATGTTGGCTGGAAAACTGACGCCAACGGCACTGCAACGGTAGCCAACGGCACCACTAGCATAGCGGTAACGCACGGCTTAAGTATCACACCTACGCTAAATATGATTTCGGTAACGCCAACGAACAGCATGGGCACGGCGGCCAAGTTCTGGATTTCTGGCGTGGGCGCGACTCAATTTACTATCAATGTTGACGCCAACCCGGGCGCAACCACGGCTACTTTTGCGTGGTCAGTTCGATCGTAATTGTTCTTTGATGTAGTCGGCGTACCAGTGTGCACTGGGGCGAATGGTTCGCTGCTGGGTTGCACGATCCACATGAATGAGTCCAAATTGTGGCCACCAGCCATAGGCCCACTCAAAATTATCCAACAGACTCCAGTGCAGATAGCCGCGCACATCAACGCCCGTTGCGAGGGCAAGTTCTAACGCCTTCATCGTTTGCTGGAGCCACCACGTTCGCTGCTGGTCGGTAGCGTCGGCTAGGCCATTTTCGGTAACAATAATCGGCTTGTGGTAGCGCTGGGCAATGTTTTGCAGCAGTGATGAAATGCTAGCTGGCTCCATATACCACCCCAAATCACTGACTGGTTTGGGCGGGTTTTTAATTGCGCCACGCCAGGTGATATATTCGGTAAAGTAAAAATTAAGACCGATAAAGTCCTGGTGCTTTTTGATGCGATTTAGAAACCACCAATTCCAGCCGTAGGCACGAATACGAACAGTTAACGCGTTAAGCAACATACGTTTGACCGGCCGCATTTCTGCTAGCTGTGCAGCAACGCCGATCTGGATATGCGGTGTCTGTGTTTTGGCGATTTGGTAGGCTCGCTTATGGGCTTGCGCGAGGTTGTATAAAACGCGCAGCGTCAGCAGTACACTTTTGCGCTGCGGCGGCCACTCGCCCATCTGATAACTGAGCCCGGCGTATACGGTGGGTTCATTCAGTGTGACAACGTACTGTAGGTCGTTTCCGAATTCGGCCAGAACTTTGGAGACATACCGATCAAAATGATGCAGATTAGCATGCTTTTCAAAGCCGCCTTTTTGAGTGAACCACTCTGGCAAGGTCCAGTGCCATAGCGTGAGTACTGGCGTGATGCCGCGCTGTTTTAAGGCCAGCAGCATGCCGCGATACTGTTCGATTACTGCTTTGTCCCACACGCCTGGTTTGGGCTCGATCCGTGACCACTCAATACCAAATCGATAGGCGTTAAGGTGCAGTTTTTGCAACAGATCAAAATCGTCTTTATGGCGATTAAGATGATCTACGCCTGCTCCCGAAATATAATTGCTGGGATCAGTAGCTTGCGCTGCAATAGTATTCCAGTTGGGCAGCCACCCAAGGCGCTTTTGCGCGGTAGCCGCTAATCGCTTTGCTTGTTTTTGTTCCCAGGTGCTCCACTGGTTGTGGGTGCCGCCCTCTACCTGATGGCTGGCGGTGCCTGCTCCCCATAAAAAATCCTTCGGATATGACATGTCTTTAGTATGCCACAGATAGGTGGTAAAAATCGGAAATCAATAAACATAAGTGCTATAATAAATCCAAAGAGAGGTAGATTTATGGCACGTTTACCAGTACCAGGCGGAGATACCGGTGATTGGGGTACAGTCCTCAACGATTTTTTGGATGTGGAGCATAACGCGGATGGCACGCACAATATTGCAGGCTTATCTGCTACGCTAGCGGCCAAGGTAGACGAAGGCGCATTAGTTTTTAATGTTATGGATTATGGCGCCAGGGGCGATGCACTGCGCGTACGAAATGTGAGCGCAACCACTGGCAGCCCCACGGTTACGGCCAGCGGTGCATCATTTACGAGCGCCGATGTAGGCAAGTCGGCTGTCGTGTTTACCGAAGATGGCGCAGGCACGGTAACCACCATTGCCTCGGTGGGTTCGGGGACACAAATTACGCTGAGCGCCAACGCCGGAATCACTGCCAGCGGCACAGGTGCGTATCTGTTATACGGTACTAATGATAGCGCTGCTATTGCTGCTGCGTTTTCAGCGGCAACACTGGCTGGATCGGACGTTACGGTTGGCCCGAATCAGCCGATTGGTCTGGGAATCGCCAGAGTATTGTTACCAGCTCAGGCTAGACAAGGTGGTTACGTAATTACGTCGCAGCTGACTGTCCCAAGTGGCGTCGATCTAGACGGCCCCGGTATGTTGGTTAACATGTTAAGTGATCGCTACCAGCCGGCGGTGATTCTGAATCCATATGCTGTAAGTAGTAATCTGCAAATGGAATGTCTATTTGGAACGGGCGTACAAGCTGGAGCAAACACAACCGACCAAGCGCATATTCGCATTGGCAATATTCGGATGTGGCACGTGGGAACGGCTACAGAAAGTGGCGGTTTGGGTCGCTCGCAGGATGCGCTGGCACTATTGGGTTATCATTTTGAAGTTAACGGGTTCTTTTGTAAGGGAGGCGTGCGCGCCATTTACCATAACCAGGGCGGCGATGCGACTATCAACTACGCCTACGCGATTGGTTCACTGACTGGTGTGGCGCTTAACGGCAGTAACCAAGTCTCGTACGCTAAGCTACTGCTGGATACGTGCGGCGCTGCTGGCGGCGGCCACAATGGTGTTACGATCAATAATTTTGCCTCGAATATTTCTATGCATATTCAGGCGTTCGAGGTTACGGGCACAACACATACACTGGACAATGTGGTGTCAATTGGCGACGCTAGCACCAATGTAAACAAAGATATCCAGCTCGATGTGCAGGCTAATAACACCGGCGGCGCATTGTTGAGCATGGCGTATACGCAAGAAGCGTCGATTACCTTGTTGGGATCGAATTCACAATTTCCGTCGGGCGCAAACTTGCCAATTACCACAGCGGTTGCGTATGGCACCGGCAACACCGGCATCAACTCAATTACGGCGATGTTGGAAACGTCAATCACGCCGTACACCGGGACCAAGCAGGGCACCTTCCAATACAACCAATTAGACACGGCAACGTTTGCCAATAACGTAGCCGTGGCTGGAACAGTTACCGCTACGAATGTGCCATCCACGGATATTTATAACGGCAACGCAATTGCCACTGGCGAAGAAGTTTTACCTCGCTTGAACGTAAGTAGTGCGCAGCAATTGGCGGCGAGCGGAACATTGCACCTAACGTACTTTACGGCTCGCAAAACAGAGACAATTAACAATATCCGCATGGTTTCGGATGCCACAGCGGCCACTGGTACAACGTTGGCTCGCATGGGCATTTACAGCGTTAACGCAAATACTGGTGACCTTACACTGGTAGCGGCCTGTGCTAATGACACTACGCTATTTAGCGGAACCTATACGGCGTACCAGCGAGTGCTGACTGCTGCCTTCAACAAAGTAAAGGGTACGCGTTACGCTGTGGGTGTTTTGGTTGTGGGCGCCGGCATGCCGGCAATTACTGCAACCACTTGCGCTGGTACAGATGCCGCACTGCCACCGCGATTATGTGGTATTGTAGCAGGGCAGGCTAACTTGCCGGCCAACATTACTGGTGGTACAGTAGCCGAAGATTATCGTCTGTTTCAGGGTACGATGACCCCATAATTACTTCAGAAGGACTCTCATGGCTATCAACGCTAACAAAGAAATTACTCGGCTGCGCGATGCGGAAGACCGTGTTTCGGACAAAATTACTGCATTTGCTGGCAACATGAAGTTTGTGTATCTTCACACGATTTGGTTCGCGATGTGGATCGCGCTGAACGTGGGTTTGTTCGGCTCGGCCCTGGTTTTTGATGACTTCCCGTTTGGCTTGCTCACACTAATTGTGTCGCTAGAAGCAATCTTTTTGTCGACCTTTGTGATGATTAGTCAAAATCGCCAAGGCAAGGCAGCCGAACTTCGCTCGGAATTGGATTATCAAACAGACGTAAAAGCTGAGCGCGAGATTGATATTATTATGCAGACGCTGGAGCGAATCGCCAAAAAGCAAGGTGTGCAGGTTGATGATCTGGTTGCTGGCCTGGAAAAAGTGCGCAGGCAGCCCGGCCTTCAACATACTGACGACAAATAGCGAATAACATTGTATAATTAACGCGTCAACTACCGTTTTCCGCTTAGCGGACGAACACGAGGGAAGTGATTGACGTGGACTCGTTGAGGGGTCTGAATGTAAAAGCTTCGTACGACAACGAGCTGGGGGCTGTGAAGTTCTATCTGCCCCAGCGTCTGCCGTTCAGCGCTGCAAGTCTGCGTGGCACGCTGACCGCCATCGAGCCGTTCGCCGATGACAACGAGGTCACCGCCACGTTCATGCCGAGGAGCGGCATGGTCATCACCGCGGCGCTCACCGGCGACACACCCAGTACGGTCATCGAACAGATGTTCGTCGAAGGTGTGCCGCTCAAGGCCACACCCACCGAGCACGACGAGCGCATCGACCTGCTGCACGTCGACATCGACAGTCTGGAGACCATGGTCGACCCGGCGCAAGTGCTCACCACGATCCAGCTCAAGCAGTTCCTGCGACGGCTGGAAGTGACGGAAGAGCACAGCGCGCTGTGCGGCTCGGACCTGACCAACATGTGGCGTCTGACGCTACGGGAAGGTGGCTACTTCGCGCTGGGAACTGCCCACAACTACCGGCCTGCACTGAGTGCGGCGGCGCTTCTGGACATCCTGCGCCCCAAGTACGGCACGCGCAGTGTGGAGGTGGTCGAGCTGATCAAATCCGCCACCGAAGAGGGCAAAGTGCCCACCGCGACCGTCCGAATCTACATCAAGGGCGTGCTGTTCGACAGCGTCTTCCACGAGATGGCTGATCGCCTGCGCGACAACCTGCCGGCTGGCTTCTCGCATGTCGCGGTGGGCCGCACTGGCTCCTTCCTGCAGATGACCTACACCGGCGGCGCCTGCAACATCGCACATCCGCACGAGCTGGGCGTCGCAATGACGCAGCTGCTGCGCCCGGTCTTCCGGATCATCAGCGCCTCTCCGGCCGACGGCTGCGTGCTCCGGGTGTTCTACCCCAACTCCCCGGACTTCGTGCCGATGACCACGGTACAGACGTCCGTCAGTCACTACCTCACGCTCGTCTCCGATCGCTGATCGCCCTCGTGGCAGAAAGGTAGTTGCCCATAGAAGGCCCGGATGTTTTGTTGATGGCTTCAGCCATCGCTCAGCAAGACATCCCGGCCGGCAACACACAGTAGTATTTTTAGCCTCGGCATAGCCGAGGTTTTTGTATTAGTTAACACCTACTTAACAAACCCTTGTTATATTATAAAACATAACTTTAAGGGGCGATTCATGTATTCAGGCGGCGGTTCGCAGCATCACGATGGTGTAAAAAAACACTCTTCACAAAAGACCTTGATGCAATTTGTTACCGATACGCGGTTGCTTGTAATGACTAGCATTATTGTAGTGCTGGTCATTATTTTATTTGTAGTGCTGGTTTCAAAAACTGCACAGTCATCATCGCGGAGCGAGTCGTACAAAAAGGTGACAGGTGCGGCAGGGCTGAACGCGTCTATTGATTATGATTGCCAGAAATCGTGCGGTCAGAAATATAACTTTAATGTATATATTTTTGAGGCCGGCGGCCAACAGGTGAGCGTGGCTCGTCCAGACAAAGACGGTCATGTTCGATTGGCAACTGCAGCCGGTAATTATGTCATGCTTATTGGCAAACCAATTGGCAAAGACGGTGTATTTCCGCAGGAAAAACTGACGCTTAAGAACGGACAGCAACTTGATCTAACACTGCATTATAAGGGAGGGGAATAATGAAATTGGGCACAGCATACAGAGAACGCATAAAAAAAGGATTACGGGCGCGGAGCTTTTTTGCGTTTGCCATTTTGGCAGTACTGACGGTGGCTGCGGTTGTGCTCCAGAGCCCGATGGAGGTATATGCCAGTACCAACCCAGGGCTTGATAGCGGTAATGCGCAAGTAACTACGGTGGGTGGCGACACTGTGCTGCAATACAAGACGACGGGCAACTCTACCTTCAAGGCGCCAGCTGGTGTGACCAGTGTACGCGTGCTGGTCATCGGTGGCGGTGGCGGCGGTGGCAACAACCATGGTGGTGGCGGTGGATCTGGTGAGCTATATCAAAATAGTTCAGTCGCAGCCACACCGGGCGCATCAGTTACTGTGGCTGTTGGCGGTGGTGGTGCAGGTGCGACGACGAATGGTGCTGCCGGCGGCAAGGGCGGTAGCTCGACATTCGGCTCTACAACTGTTAACGGAGGTGGTGGCGGTGGCGGCCGTACCGGCGCTCCAGGCCAGGACGGTGGTTCTGGCGGTGGTGGCGCTGGAAATATTCAATCACAGGATACTCGTCCCGGAGGTGCATCGGTTAAAACTGGTGGTGGACAAGGAAACAACGGTGGTACGGGTGCAGTCGGCGCTGCAGCTGGCTCAAGCATTACAGACTCAGGAGCAGGTGGTGGCGGTGGTGGCGCTGGCGCCGTGGGAGCCAATGCGGCAAGTAAACAGGCAGGCAACGGCGGCTCAGGTATAAATAATGATATTACTGGTACATCGACCCCTTACGCAGGTGGTGGTGCAGCGGGTGCATGGACAGCTCAAGGCATTGCAGCCGGCGCACCAGCAGCTGGTAGCGGTACGGGTGCGACAGGCGCAGATGGCTCTGCGGGTGGCGACGCAACAGCCAATACAGGTTCTGGTGGTGGCGGTGGTGGTCCGGCGTTTGGTAAGGGCGGCAACGGCGGCTCAGGTATCGTCATTATCCGTTTTACCACCCAAAACCTTCCCGACCCAGGTGGCGTCAGCGGCGTTTCAATGTGGTATAAGGCCGATAGTTCCGGCAATACCAACGCACAGTGGAACGACGCTAGTGGCTTTCAGCGTCACTTGACTCAAGGTACTGCAGGCAAGCAACCAGCCCTGACCGCTAACCAGATTAACTTTAATCCAGCATATGTGTTTGACGGCACGGACGATCAGCTTAGAATGGCCAACCAAGGAATCGGTGGCAGCGAAGGTATGACTTCATTCTTTGGCGCCACGGCAACTAGGAATGACGGTGGCTATCGGTATTTGAACGAATTTGGTGACGACACGCCGAGTATTGGAATGAGTAACGGCAAGCCAGACCTCTATGTTCGTGGCACCAGCCCAATCCAGCTAACATACGGCTCAGATGCAAGCGGTAGTCCGCACTTGTTCACATTTGTCTCGCCGAATGCGAGCAACCAAAGCCGCGTCGTTGGTGTTGACGGCAACGAAACAACACAAAACGTCACAACGGGCACGTACACGACAAATAGTGGCGGCCAGACGGGGACATCATTCGGTGGCACAAACGGAAGTTCCGGTACTTCGTGGGCCGGGCCAATAGGCGAGGCAATTTATTTCAACCGTGTGCTCACGGGTGCAGAACGTCTGCGAGTAGAGTCGTACATGGACATCAAATGGGGTGTCGTACGCTGGCAGGGCACGACGGGTGGCGGTATGGTCGACTCGTCAAATGCCGGAATTTGGACAGCAGACAGTACGTATAAAAATCGCATCGCAGGTATTGGCCGCGATGATACAAGCACCTTGAACCAAAAGCAATCCAAAGGTAGCAGCGACGTCACGATTGGGCGCGGCACAATTGCTGCCGATAACGCCAGCAACAGTAACACGTTTACTAACGACAAATCGTTCCTGCTATGGGGCGATGATAACGGGGCAACCAACGCGAGCACCTCTGTAACAGGCGCCTATGTTCGATTGAATCGTACCTGGAAAGCGGTGAGCACCAACACGCCGGGTCAGGTTAAAGTGAGTGTACCTAAAACGATGGTGGATGCAGCAGGAGCCAACGGCATTCTGTACACCAGTAGCAGCACAACATTTGACGCATCATCGACGCGCACGGCCATGACTTTGAACGGATCGAATTACGAAGCAACAGTAACGTTGGGCGCTGGCACGAGCTACTTCACCTTTGGTTCATTGTCGGGATCGGACATTCAGTTTGTTAGCAAAACAGCCACAACAACGGGCGGTACACCAATTACGAGTTACACGCCAGGCGAGCCACTGGAATACAAACTGACAGTTAAAAACAACGGCCCGGCTAATGCGGGAACGGTTACGGTGACCGACACGTTGCCTACGGGAATTGTACCGGTTAACGGTGGTGCAAGCGGCGGCGGCTGGACCTGTAACGTAGCTGGTCAAACGGTAACCTGTACTCGTCCAGCTTTGGACACCGCCATTACGGCTCCGGTAATTACAGTCGAGGCAACTATTGCGAGCAGCATTACCGGCACCAAGAACAACACGGCGACGGCCAGTGTGTCGAATGATCCAGACACCAGCAATAACAGCGCCAGCCTGAGCTTGCCGGCTGCGCCTAAAGCTGACTTGTCTATTACGAAAGCTCACAGCGGTACCCCAACTGCTGGCGGCAGTTACAGTTATGATTTTGTGGTAACCAACAATGGCCCATCAGATCTGTCATCGTTTACAGTTACGGATACGTTGGACAGCAATTTGTCATACACTAGTGCTACGGGCGCCACCTGTAATGCCGTAAGTCAAGTTGTGACGTGTACTGGCGGCGCACTGACATCGGGCAGCACGGCTTCGTTTAGCATAACGGTAGGCGTGTCGGGCGGTTACGCTGGCGGCGCAATTTCCAACACGGGTACAGTAAGCCCACCAGCAGGTGCAACTGATCCAAACAGCGTTAATAATAGTAGTGTTGATAATACGAACGTCTTAGTAAGCACTAATTTGTCGATCACCAAAACCCACACCGGCAACTTTACCGCTGGCAATAACGGTGTATTCACGCTAACGGTAGACAACGCTGGACCTTCGACTACAGTAGCCAACGGTGTAACCGTGACCGACACGCTAGACCCTGATTTATCGTATGTATCAGCGGTTGGCACAAACTGGAGCTGTAGCAACGGCGGCGACACAGTAACATGTAATTACACCGGCACGATTACGGCTGGCAACTCGTCAACACCAATTACGCTAACCGTTTTGGTTGACCCAATTGCCAAGGGAAGTATCACCAACATTGCCGAAGAGAGTGCCACTACTCCTGATCCAACAGGCGACAGCACCTCGACTGACACGGTAACGGTAGATTCTGACGCAGATCTGGCGTTAACCAAAACGCACGTAGGCACAGGATTTGTGGCTGGCTCGCAGGAACAGTACACGTTTAGCGCCACCAATAATGGTCCTTCGGCTGACTCGCCCAGCTATACGATCACCGATACCTTGCCGGCGGGCGTAACCTACGTAAGCACCGCGGCTGGCAGTGCGGCTACGTGTAGCGCGGCAAGCCAAGTTGTGACGTGTACTGGCGGCGCCATTACTGCTGGCAGTGCAGCTCAAACTACGACGATCAACGTGGCAATTTCGGGCAGCGCCACGGGAACGATCAACAATAGCGCCACGATTGCACCAGCATCGGGCACGACCGATTCGAACTCTAGCAACAACACAGGCACGGACTCGGTTAGTGTGGAACCAAACGCCGACTTATCGATAGTAAAAACCCACACCGGCAATGTGATAGCCGGCAATAACGCAACCTACAGTATGGTTGTCAGCAATGCTGGGCCTTCAAACGTTTCGTCGTTTACCCTAACTGACACACTAGACGCAAACTACACGTACGTGAGCGCTACGGGAGCTACGTGTAACGCAGTGGCTCAAGTGGTAACCTGCACCGGCGGTGCAATCACGAGCGGCGCTAACACCACTGTAACTATCACGGCTACTCTAGAATCAAGTGCCACTGGCACGATTGCTAACACTGCAACCGTGGCTGTTCCGTCGGGCGTTAACGATCCAGACACCAGCAATAACAGCAGCACTGCGACCAATACCATTGATACCAGCGCTGATCTGGCAATCACCAAAACCCACACCGGCAACTTTACGCCTGCTCAAAACGGCACCTTTACTATTCAGGCGGTCAACAATGGCCCATCGGACGCTGATACTGCCACTATCACCGACGTTTTGCCCGCTGGCCTCACCTATGTGAGTACTACTAGTACTGACACAACCTGTACTAATGCCGGCCAAACGGTAAGCTGTGAAATCGGCCCCGCAATGTCAAACGGCCAAACCGCAACGATTACACTTGTTGTGGCAGTTGATCCCGCCTTTAATGGCACAAGCTTAAACAATACCGTGTCGATTGCCTCGGCCACATCAGATCCAAATACTGCAAACAATACCGACACCGACACAGTTAACTTTGACACAGCCCAAGCGGACCTAAACGCAACTAAAACGTTACAGGGATCCATTACAGCCGGCAACCAAGCAACCTATCGCTTTACTGTTACCAACAATGGCCCCGACAACGCTGGTGTAGTACATGTTGCGGATTCGCTTCCGTCCTACATGACCTACCAAGGCTTTACTAGTGTGAGTGGCGGTAGCTGGGACTGTGATGCGAGCAGCCAGGATGTGACCTGTGACCTGGCATTGTTAGACAACGGTGACACCGCAGTCGTAGATGTGACGGTTTTGGTAGCGCAGGATGCACCAAATCCGGCCGTCAACAGCGCAACGGTGACCTTTAACGGCACCGATACGTCCGGCAATCAACCAAGTACATCTGACCCTGTGAACTATTCGGCAGATCTAGAAGTTGATATTACGCACGAGCAAAAAACCTATCACGAAGGTGACCAAATCATCTATACCTACACTATTAAAAACCATGGCCCCTCAACGGCTACAAACGCAGTTATGACCTCCGACCTGCCAAGTGGGCTGGACGTGAAAAATGTAAGTGGTACGGCGCCTGGTGGCTCATCTATTTTGGCCACGCTGAACAACGCCATCTTTCCACGCGCTACTGCTGCCAGCAACCCGTTCGGCTGTAGCTTGAGCGGCACAAAACTGACCTGTAACGCGGCAACATTGCCGGTGGGCACGTATCAGATTTTCTTGACTGGCGTTATAGGTCGAGCAGGTACGTTGACAACAACTGCCAGCATTACATCGGCAACGCCTGATCCTGACTTGAGTGATACCACCGCAACCGACACTGTCTCGGACGTGTTGGCTAGCGCTACTGGTGGCCTGACGAACACCGGTGAAAAAGTGACTGCGTTTATCGCGGGTGCAGCAGCCTTGATTGCTGCAGCACTATGGATTCGCGCTCGCAGACATGCCAGGGCACAAGGGTAAATAACCTCGTACTGTGCATAACCGGTCGCTCATGGTAGTGGCCGGTTTTTATGCCGACCGATACGCAGCTAGGAATTGCTCGGCCTGATCCAACGCAACAAACGTTTCGGCCATAGCGGTATCTAATGCAGCGAGGAGCGTGTCGATAGTGTTATGAGAAGAGTTGATCAGACCGCTGTCTGCCAGTGCGCGCCGACTTTTTTGAATATGCAGCGTAACAGTGCGACAGATTTGAGGCAGTGTGTGATGCCAAAATTGCTGATCGGCTTGTGACATGAGCTCGGTAAAGTCATACGTGCCAGCTGTAATTTTAAGCGAACGTAGTATATGGATCACCACATAGGTAAGGCGACCTGCTCGCAGGTCTTCCTGCCAGTCGTGCATGTCGTCGTTGAGCTGGCGAGCAATCAAATAATGGTGCATCGCTGCCTGAATAGCCTGCGCCGCTGCAGATTGTGGCGATAAGCCACAGGCTGCCAAGACGCCGATGACCGGTAGCGCGTGGCCGAGCGAACGCTCTGCTAGTCGATCGCGTGTTCGGTATTCAGGCAGGGTGTCTAGGATAAGAGTTGTGCCCGCAACGCTGCACCGACAGTGCTGAGCCTCCCAGGCATTGGCGGCATCCATACGATCAAAAACTGTACGGACATGTGCTATAAAAGCAGGATTTGTGGGCACAGCTTGTTCAAAGGCGACCAGCGATCGGCGCATAGCACTGTTAGCGGCCGGCAGCAAGGCAGCGCTAGCCTCACCATCCAGAATATCGTCGTACATAGTGTACGCCGTCCAGCCGTACAAATTGGCAAGCGCCAGGTTCTCGAATACAGTGGGCGACAGACGCGCTGGCTTCTGCAGATCGTTATAAAAGCGATGTGCCAGCATGGTAATCTCTGCACCGTTTTTGCCAGCCGCAGCTTGTTTGAGTGCGGCCAGAATTGGTCGACGAATAGGCGCTTCCAACTGAGTGCATTCTTTGGTGGCGCGCTGTATCACGGACTTTACGAGCGGTGCGGGTTGCATCGTTTTGGCGCGGATTTGTTTGGTACTACGATGCCATGCAGCATGAAGCGCCTCCACCACTAACGCTGTTGTGAGCGCTGGCGACCCACTGTAAAATGTTTTTCCATTGAGTGTCGGATCAATGCAAAATGCTTCGGCCGGCCAGCTGCCGTTGGTTTGCTGTGTGCGAGCCAGATACTGCGCAGCACTCTCATCAGTTTGGTGACCCAGCCGACTCAAGCTGGTTATTGCAAGCGCCGTCTGTAGTGGCGACCCCCAACTACCGTCGGCTTGTCGCTGCGCCAAAATATACGCTGCTAGGGCAGGACTGTTTTCTCCGCGGTAGGCTCGAGACAAATAATACACTACGGGATACACCGTGGGGTAATAGGGAGAAGTATAGGTTTGCGCGCAAATTGCATTTTCCATATAGGCCGTCAGATTGGGCAGCGGCTCGATTGCCAGCCGCAGAAAATACGCAACGTTGGCATTAACTGCATTGTCTATGTCACGCCAAGCTTCGGCGCTATTACGAGGAGCGAGCCAGGTACGATAGGGCCCGCCTACCTCAGCCTCGGTGGCGATCAATAATTTTACAATATGGGCAAGCGCTCCTTCATTAATGGAGGATTTGTCATAGCGCCATAAACTGCTCAATGCGCAAAAGGTGTCATCTAGATCGTCAGGATAAGGCATGGTAGCTGCTTCCTTGCTGCCGCGATCCCAGTAGTTAAATGACCAATGCTCGCTTTTTTGACGCAACAAATATGCTGCTATCTTGCTTTTAATTTGCTCGGCCTGGGGCACCGATACATTGTTCAGCGCATCCAGAATAAGTGCCGGTGCTAATACAGTTTGATAGGTGTGCTCGGCCGCAAACGGCGCAGTGTGCGAACTAGAAAAACTGACAAATGTACCGCTATCTTGCTGGGTAGTGGCTAAAAAATGCAATGCTTTTTGCAGCGATGTATTCATGATCAGTGTCTGATGGGCAACGTAATGGTGAATGTGGTGCCATGGGATTTATCGCTGGTCACGGCAATCTTACCGCCAAAATCTTTCTCGACCATGTGTTTGGTAATTGATAATCCCACACCGGTGCCATTCTTTTTAGTGGAATAAAATGGCTCGAATATTTTCTGCAAATGATCAGCGGGTACGCCCTTGCCAAAATCAGTAATGGTTATAACAATGGCAGCGTCATTCTGCTTTGCAGACAGGCGCACGACTTTTTGAGTGCTACTTTTGTGGCCGACGTAGGCGTCAATGCCGTTCGAAATGCTGTTCATCATAATCTGGCGAAAATGGCTAACACTGCCGGTGTGAGCCAGCGCTTTGTGTGTTGGGGGGAATTCCCATTCAAAATGAACGTTCGCCGAGCTAGCTTTATATTCCAGAATTTTTATAATCTGGTTAATCTCATCGGCAACATTAAATGCGGCAACGGCCGTCTCGCCCTGGATTTGGTTACGCACCTGCTTAATAAGACTGTTCAGGTGGCGCGTACTTTGCTGCACGCGGCCCAGCACAGTTGAACGATTTTTTCGTGTTTGTCGTAAATCTTCAATGTCCAGTGACAAGACCGTAAGGTAGTTTGCCATGTCGTGGAGCAATGCCAGGCTCATATGCCCTAGTTCTGCAAAGCGATACAGTTCCTGCATATGCTCGAGCTGCGCCGCTTGCACCTGGCGAGTGCGCTCCTCAATCTTTACTTCCAGTAAGGCTTTTTGGCGGAGGAGCGCATGTTCGGAATGCTGCGCCCGTGCCAACGATTGTTCCATAGAGCGGTTAAATAACCACGAAACCAACGCAATATTGCTCAAAATTATGGCAAAAACCAATACATCGTAGAGTCGAGCTGGCGTTGCCGCCCAGGCTAGGTTTGGATGAGCGATTCCCTTGTGCAACAACACCACAAAAAGCCCTTGAATACCAACGGCTAACAGTGCTGCATATAACGCGTAGCGTGCTCCGAGTAATATACCCGAAAAAATAACCACTAATACAAATAACAGCGTGCCAATTGGCGTTTCGACACCCCACAACCACGCCGCGCCAGTGGCTGCCGTAAAGTAAATCAAAAGTAAGCAAAAAGCTGGCAGTGTAAAACGTCGCCGCAAAATCATGCCATACAAACTGAGTAATAGCAGCGCAACCACACCAATAATAATGATGCGCAGCAGTAAATAGTGCAGATGCAGTGCAAAATAATTAATACAAACAATAAGGAGCGCGCCAGCGGTTAGGCCGAATGTGCCCAAGAAAACAGTGCGAAGTGCTAGCTCGCGACTTCGCTGATCAGGGTCGTCGGAGCGAAGCGCTAATAAAAAATGCGCCCCTTGTTTGAACGTTTGTGAAATTCGAATGGGGCGCATCATAATTCAATATGCCCGTCTAGTCAGCCCATGGCGATGCAACGCCTACCTGCTGAATAAGTACTTGCTCGACGGCGACATTGTCGCGAACGTCTGTGCTGGTTAGAATGCTGGTGATAGCATTTTTCATTTTTGGCCCCCCTTATAACGCATTTATCCACATAGTACCATATAGCTATGGACCTTCCAGGATGTACCCCACACCACGTGCTGTCTTGATGAGCGCAGGCGCTTCAAAAGGCCTGTCAATTTTATCGCGAAGATGTTTAATATGAACGCGGACCGTGTTGCTCCAGGCGTCTTTCTCGAATTCGTCCCATACATGATGCAGAATCATCGTAGAAGTTACGACCTTGCCTTGATTTCGTGCCAAGTACTCCAAAAGATCGAATTCCTTGCGGCGCAACATAATTGGTGTGCCAGATCGCTCTACACTACGCTGCTCCATGTTAATCGACAAATCGCCAATCTGCAGAATAACTGGTGGCGCACCTACCTGACGCCGGCGCAGCAGAGCATTAATACGAGCTTGTAATTCTGAAACTTCAAACGGCTTGGTTAGGTAATCGTCGGCGCCCATTTCCAGTAATTGTACTTTAGACTGCACAGTGCTCTCGCCGCTCAAAATTAGAATTGGCGCAATAACGCCATTAGCGCGCAAGTTTGTGCAAATTTCAGCGCCACCTATATCGGGCAGTCCAAGATCGAGGATAATAGCATCAAAGCGCCCAGTTTCTGCCTGGCGCTGTCCGTCGCTACCGTTTCGAGCTACCTGCACTTTAAAAGATTTCTCCAGTAGCGCCTGTAATCTCCATACCAATGCAACGTTGTCGTCAATAATTAGCAACCGCATTGTATCCGATCTTACTTTACTATATTAAATATAGAGCGTCGATGTTAAATATTTGTTAAATGTTAATAATTTGTAAAAAATTATCGAATTGTGTCTAGAGCAGCGTGTTTGCGAATAAATGCACGGTATTCGCCTCCCATACCAAACCACAAATACGTACCTACGCTGGCTATTAGAATGCCCACAACATTGAGCGCGAACAATGAGAAAGCGGTGGCCGCAGCGGTGTGATCGCCGTTGGTGTAGTTGACGCCGGTAGCGACCAGCGGTGGCATCAATGAAACGGCAATAGCAACGCCGGTGATAGCCGATGCAACTTTTGGCTTCACCATGCCGTAGGCGGCAATCACACCCGAAACCACAGCTATGGCAACTGCAATGTGTCGGTTGCTATCGAAACTTATGTAGTGGTCGGGGACGCGATCACTACCGAACGCGGCGGTAATTACCACGGCGATTATAAGCGCTATTACACAGGAAAAGATCAGCAGAATGGCGGAACGCAACATAAGCCGAACCTTGCCACTAACAATGCCCAGGCCTAATCCCAAGATAGGAGAGGCCAACGGAGCAATGATCATGCTGGCAATAAGTACTGCAATACTATCCGTAAAAATAGCGCCAATTGCCAGCAGGCTGGAACCTACAAGCAGCATATAGTAATCACCATCGTGCGTGGTTTTGGCAATCAGATCGGCGATAGCTTGTTGCTTAGCGTCTGAGCCGATATTTTTAGGCATGATTATTGTACCGTGGTTTTCAAGAACTGCTCTATACGATTTAAGGCATTGTGGCCATCAGTTGTAGAAAGGTCAAATTGGTACTCGTGAGGAAGCTGAGGCTGGTGATTTTCGGGGTAAAAAAGCGTATCGGTCTGAACGCCTAACTTTGTAAGTACTGTGGCGAACTCTTTGGACTGTGCCTCGAGCGGATCGGCGTTACCAGCAGTTATGAAACTAGTTGGAAAGTCTTTGGTAGCGTAGTCGGCGACCGAAGCTTTTTTGATAGCTGGGTCAGAAAGAAAGTCTTTTGATCCAGAGTATGCCCACAACACCGTTTTTAGGAATTTGCCGTCTTCACCATTGTAATTGGGCAAGGTCAGATCGTAGGCACCGCAGTTAAGTACCATGGCTTTGAGCTGATTGGCGGCAATTGGTGCCGATATACCCAGTTCTTTGGCGTAGGTCGGGTTGGTAATAATAGTGGCTACCTGTGCGGCAATTTGCGATCCCGCCGAATCGCCAGCCAGCACTATGCTGTTAGGGTCAATATGAAGTCGGTTGGCATTTTGCTGCAGATAGCGCAGAGCGTCATTCGTTTGTAGCACCGGCGTAGGATATTTAGCGTTGGGGGCAATTGTGTAATCAATGCCAACAGTGGTATAGCCCTGGCCGGCTAAAATTTTCAAATATGGATCTACAGTTTCCTTGCTGCCAGAAACCCAGCCACCACCGTGTACCCATACAATCGTGGGCAATGCCTGTGTGGTATTTTGGGGATAAAACACGTCTAGTTTGCCGTCTTTGTCATGTGCACGATACTGCTGATTTTTGATAGCAGTAATACCTGATGGCACGTATTTTTGCATACTAGCGGCAGTTTTGGCGCCGCCTTTGTCAAAGAAGTAGCGAATAATAAGTGCATTTGGCCACGGGCTTACCTGGAACGCAATATACACGGCAATTACCAGTGCAATTACAATACCACCGCTGTACGCAAGGTATTTATATAGTCGTTTATGTTGTGGTTTGGCGGCTGCCGTGTTTTTTGTTTTTTGTGTACCCATATTTTCCAGTATATAAAAAATTACCAGAAACCACATCAACAATTTGTTAAAAGCAGCCAAATTGCAATGCCGATGCTATAATTACAGTAATGACAACCTTTACCACAAAGCTTATAAAGATCGGCCAAACAACATTGTTGACTCTACCCAAAGAGGCTAGCGATCCATTGCCGTCTCGTGGCATGGTAGCAGTTACTGGTACGTTGAACGACCATCATTTTTGGGGTGTACTGGAACCGGATGGGCGTGGTGGGCATTGGCTCAAGGTGGACAAAGCATTGCGTGACGCAGCTACCATAACAGTGGGCGATGCAGTAAATGTAACGCTGCAGCCAACCAAAGAATGGCGCGAACCAGACGTTCCCGAAGATATTGCGGTAGGGCTCAAAGCTGATCCAGAAGGCTACAAAATTTGGCAGAATATTACGCCCATGGCTCGCTGGGACTGGATTCGGTGGATCCGAGCCACTAATAACCCCGATACGCGTGCGCATCATATAGAAGTTGCGCTATCCAAATTAAAGCATGGCATTCGGCGCCCATGTTGCTTTAATCGTTCGATGTGTACTGACTTTTCTGTGTCTAAAAGTGGCGTTTTGCAGCTGCCGTAGTTACATGCGTTTAGGCAGCCAGTTTGACATAACCTTTATTTGCGGGTAAAATAACAGTCTATGCAAAAAACTAAGCAAGGCAATCACCCGGCAATATTCCGAGCCCCATCCACGGGGCAGGTTATGGCTGGCCAAAACCTTTTTAGTAATACAAAAAAATAGTTAGTTTCAATACTATCCAGCGCGCGGCCAGCCATTAGGGCTGGTTTTTCTATTGGAGAAGTATATGAAACGCTATCACAAAAAGCGAACCGTTCGACATGGACATTCTGCCGAACGGTTGAACAGTCGTGTTGTACGACAAGAAGAGGGCGGTGGATTTAAGTGCTCACATTGTAAAAAATGGGTAGTGATCAACGAATATATGGGCACAGCTAATCGCAATCATTGCAATATATGCCTGTGGTCAAAGCACGTGGATGTCAAAAAAGGCGACCGACGAGCTACATGTCAGGCGGGCATGAAGCCTGTCGGGCTGACGTTCCGCATAGAAGGTAACGGGCAATATGGCGAAGTTATGCTCATTCATGACTGTATGGGCTGCGAAAAGGTATCAATTAACAGATTGGCAGCCGATGATTACGATCACCTAGTGCTGGAGGTATTTGAGGATTCTTTGCAGATGTCCGCCGAAAAACGTACGGAATTAGCTGAGATTGGCCTCTATGTTGCTGGTGCCGAAGATAAGCCAGAGATACTCCGAAGTCTATTTGGAACCGATCAAGCATATATTTCTGCCGATTAAAGCTAAAACGCCACCCCCGTTATGGAAAATACGCAACAGGGGTGGCTGGTAGACAAAAGCACTAGCATTATTGATAACTTTGTGGTATAATATGTTTACTTCGTTGAGAAGTCATTTCTCCGAAGGTACATTACCAAATCCTCTCTGTTACAACAGTAGATAGCTGGACAAAAGCGCGGGAAGTTTCCTGCGTTTCTTTCCAGTTATCTGCCACTGTTCCGTGAAGGGCAACACCATTATGATCAGAGGTTCGGTCGCGTTCCGTATCGTTCTTCGTCCTGTCACCAGTGACGACGAACCCATCATCCTGTACCAGGGTGAAGCTACGACTGCGGAGCTCGGAAGCCTGCCTGCGATTGATCGCAGCAAGATTCGACACTTGATGCAAGAGGGCGTCGTATACGTCGCTGACATCGAATGTCACACCTTCGCCGGCTGGGAACACTTCATGCCGATGGAGATCGCTTTGCCTGCTGGCTACCACCCGTGGCCGCGCGCATACCAGTTCGGTGCTGAGCACTTCACCAGCGAACATGTAACCCTCGTTCGGGACCCCGCTGACCCCAGCATCACCCCCGAACACATTGCACTCGTTCCCGCCTGACGATCAGATTGTCTCCCCCCACATGCAACGATGCAACAGAGAGGTTCCGGAAGGGAATGCAACGATGGCGCCACCAGCGCACCAAAAACATCGCCAGCATTTCCTTCCGCATCTCCCCAAGTACAGCACATATTGCCGTATTTAGTAAGATGAATAAAGCTTAGATTTCAGAACGACTTTTGTTGGTCTTTTTGAGCTTGTCGCCCAACGCCCAAAGTACGCCAAACGGTGCCACAAAACTCCATAACAAACCCAGGAACGAAACGGGCGAGTAGGTTATACCAACCAGTACTACAAATGTGATGAGGCTGTAGCGAATATATCGGCGAATAAACACCTTTTCGTACGAGTGAAAATACTTGTCGGCAATGCGCCACCCAACCAGGCCTGCTCCAAAATATGCACCGATGATGCCAAAAATAATCAGCAAGTCAAAAAATAGTCCACCAGCACTGAGCCAACGGGGGCCAACTCCTGATACAAAAGCGTAAAATCCGGCCACAATACTTCCGCAAATGGCCGACCACAGCCAGCATTTCCAGAAAATATCAGATTTTGTGTGATACATATATGGTGATTGTATCACAACATGTATAAAAGTTGATCTGGTGCTAAGGGGCGATTATAGTGAGCGTATGATTACACAGAACACGAACCAGAAAATTCTTATTGTTGGCACGGGATATGTAGGGCTGATTACGGCGCTTGGACTTGCCAAGTTGGGGAATACTGCTGCCTGCGTGGACATTAATCCGGAGCGTGTTGCGGGTCTGCGCGCAGGCAAGGCTCCATTTTTTGAACCACAAGTAAACGAATTGATTACCGAAATGGCCAGTGCTGGTCGCATTAGCTTTTCTGAATCGCTGGCCGATGCCTACGAAGGTCAGCGTTACATTTTTGTGGGCGTGCAAACGCCGCAGGATGCTAACGGCAAGAGCGATTTGTCTATTTTGCGCGCAGCAATAACGTCGATTGCCAAAACGCTCACTAAACCCGCGCTTGTGGTGGTGAAGTCCACGGTGCCAGTAGGTATTTTCGACGAACTCACGCAGATGCCAGCTGTGCAAGCCAAAAAAGACCTGATCACCTTTGTGTCTTGTCCGGAATTTTTGGCCGAGGGCACTGCGGTGCGCGATTTCTTTAATCCCATGCGCACCATTGTGGGCTCCGATGACCAAGCAGTTAGTGAAGAAGTTGCGGGTCTGTTTTATGGCTTGGGCGGCACCAACATCATTACCGACGCCAAAACGGCACAGATGATCAAATACAGCGCTAACTCATTTTTGGCAACGCGCGTAGCTTTCATTAATGATGTGGCCGAAGTCTGTGAAAAAGTGGGCGTGAACGTGCGCGATGTGACCAAAGCTTTGGTGATGGATCCGCGCGTTGGTGGCACGTATTTATCGCCGAGTATGGGCTTTGCGGGTCCGTGTTTGCCCAAAGATATTGCAGCACTGATTGAAACCAGCGAACGCGTTGGCGCACCAGTTTTGTTGTTGCGCGGCGCCAGTGAACACAACCAGAGCCACATTCGGCACGTGATCGACGCTATTGTTGCGCAACTGGGTGCTGGAACACGCGTGGCAGTGTTCGGCTTGTCGTTTAAACCCAATACCGACGACGTGCGCAATGCGTACTCGTTCAAAATTATTGCGGCACTGTTGGAGCGCGGTATTGCCGTGCGGGCAACTGATCCGCATGCTATTCCGGCTGCACAGCGCATTTTGCCCGAGAGTGATCTGTTAACGTTTGTACAAGATCCGTACGAGACTGCTAAGGATAGTGACTTGCAGCTGTTGCTTACGCCATGGGACGAGTTTAAACAGCTCGATCTGACACGCTTGGCTGAAGTGGTAAAAACCAAAAACATATATGACGCCATGCAGGTTCAAATAATCTCGCAACAAAAAGCACAGGAAGCAGGGTTCACGTATCGCGCGGTGGGCGGTGTAGCCGATGGCGACGAATCACCTCTGTTTGCGATTTCTGAAAATCCTGCACAGAAGTAGCACATAACCTTGAATCTCACTGAACACTTCGGTTGTTCGTCTTGAATTGCCGCCGCGCTTGAGTACAATAGATAAGGCAATGAGGGTAGCAACACGATTTCGTCGCGGATTAACTAAGCAAGCATGGCTGATGCCAGTTTACTTTTTGGTAGCCGCCATGTTGTCGTATGTACCTAATACTATAGGAGTCGCTATGGCTTTGACAGAGCCGCAGCCTGTGACGCAGGCCACAACAAATCAAAACGGTATGGATTATGATGCCTGGATTTACCCTGACGCTGCTGGCGCTATGCAGGCCGTGGCTCAGCATAATGATTTGCACGTGGTAAAAGCAGAATATATGCACGTAGAGGATGACGGATCGATCACGCAAATCAACCAAAGCGAGGAGTACCCGAACGGCTACTCGCCACAAAACGCCCAAATTATTCGCCAGCACAGCGAGGGTCAGTACATCACTATTTCGGGCACGCCCGAGGGTACTGAACAGGCTATGCAAAACAGCCAAACCATTCCGCAAATTGTAAACTTTGCCAATACTATTAACTTTAGCGTTGAGCTAGACTGGGAAGATTTTGGCAGTTGGACCCCTGAATATTATCAACAATATAAGTCATTTGTGAGCACGCTCGCGCAGCAATTGCATGACAAAGGCCAGCGCTTGATGATCGACGGACCAGCTATTCACGACGCTTCCAGCCAAAGCTGGTACCAGTGGAAATACGAAGAGCTGGCGCCACTCGTGGACTACGTTGTGATGATGATTTACGACAACCAGTATGACACTGGCTCGGGTAACGCTATTGCGCCACATGATTGGTCCTTGGATTGTATGAAATGGCTCAAAGACAAAGCTGGCGACAAGGGTATTGCTGGTATTGCGGCCTACGGCTACAGCAGCCAAAACGGCCGAATGGCAGTAAACACCAGTGATGCCGTGAAGCGCCGCGCAAGCACCTACACCAACGCGCTACCGACGCGCAATGCTGCTGGTGAGTTGGTGGTGAACGCCGACGGCTCGTTTTACGATTATGCCGATTCACAAACCATGCAGACGCGCCTTAAGCAAGTGCAGGACAGCGGGCTTAATCGGCTGTCCGTATGGAGCCTGGGCGATAATCCGTGGTTCAACTAGCACGAAGTTGTTTTATGGCCTCTAATCTGTTACGCTACAAGCACCGAAACACGCACCCGTAGCTCAGCGGATCAGAGTACTTGGCTTCGAACCAAGGGGTCGCAGGTTCGAATCCTGCCGGGTGTACCAATAAAAGAGTCTCATGTAAAATGGGGCTTTTTTATTGGTCTATTTCTGGTGTCGAATCCCGCCTAGATCGCCATGACTTTCGCAAAATTTTAAGTTTTTATTGGCTAAATATTAAGCATAACCATATACTGAGTGTAAATATTTCAAATAAAGAGGTTGATATGAGATTTTTTGTGAACGAGCAAATAAAACGACATTGGCGCCAGTATACTGCGGTATTGGCATTTGCTGTGGTTGGCGGTTCGCTGGTCCTTTTTACCAGAGCAGCGACGCCGAACGGCACAGTGGACTTTACACAAAATATAACAACTCTTGCGAATAAGCCTTTTTCGAGCACTATCTCAACCTACGGTGAAAACGGTGCAGATATTATTAATAACGCTTCGCAGCGCGCAGTACTTGCCAAATTAAAGGCGGGATATTACCGAGTGCCTTTGCAGTGGAATGGCGGCAACATTATGTCGAGTGCTGGCGGGCATCCTGCAGGGTCCGGTGATGCTTGGGTCACGAGCGTCAAAAACATGGGAGCTGAACCACAAATAGTAGTTGGTGGGTCGGCTGACAATAATTTCACCCCAGATGACGCTGCAAGTTTGGTGCGTCATTTCAATAAGCCTACCAGCGGCAGTCCAAACCCTGTAGCGGTGTGGGTTATTGGCAACGAGCCAGGTAACGGCGGCATGTCTATTCAGGACTATTGCAATGTATTTAATGCCACGGCAACAAAAATGAAAGCCGTAGACCCTAGCATTAAGGTTGCTGGCCCGGCGTGGGCATACTTTGACATGAACACTATCAACACCTTTTTGCAATGCGCCGGCAACAACGTAGATATTGTCGATTTCCATCATTATGCCATGGGTGGTAGTTTTTTGAGTGAGGTTGATGCGCTTGGGCAAACTGGTGACTGGGAGTCCGAAGTAAGCCAGGTGAAGCAAGCAATCACCAAATATGTACCTGCTCGCGCTGCTCAAATTGAAGTGCAAGTGGGTGAATACAACTGGTCGTGGCGTGCCGAAGATGGTTTTGGCGGATGGCAGGGTGACGACAGGTTCTACCAGGCTGTTAACACGGTTTGGGGAGCGAGCGTTGCTGGGCATATAGCTAAGGCCGGCGGTCGTGGTCATGAATACGCTGACCTTAACGGTCCACTGGGGCTGACCTTTGAAAAAACGGATGCCGCAACGCATTATGGCCGTAAAGTTACTGATCCGATGCCCATTTATTACGGCATGGAAATGTTTACCGGCGGTGATTTATTCCGTCCATTTGGAACTGCGATGGTTGCAGCAAACACGACGCTCAGCAACGTTGAACTTTACGCGTCTAGCAATGATAAAAACATCGTAGCGATTAACAAAAATGCTACCACAGCGCAATCGCTTGCGCTCAATCTGAAAGGTTTCGAGGGTGGCACGGTAGAAGTATGGCAAACCAGTAAAGACGCGCCGTTTAATGCTCCGGTCAAAAAGACAGAGCTCCAAAATGTTACTGATTCCTTGAGCTATGACGTGCCGCCATATTCGGTAACTACTTTTGTTTTGCACGCTGGGACGGTTACGCCGCCAGCACCAGTACCGACGCCAACCTATAGCTGTGACGCTTTGAGCGCCAAGCTGGTATCTGGCCAAACATACGAATTTACCACTAAAACAACTGCAACAAACGGTGCACAAGTAAGCGGTTATTCGTATAACTTTGGTGATCAAACAACTGCAACAAACGGTGGCAGCATATTACAGCACACCTACAAAGCAGGCACATTTACGGCAAGTGTTACAGTGACCTTTACTGTAAACGGTCAGAATGTTCCGGTGACGAGCCAGGCATGTACGGCAACGGTAGTGGTGGCTCAGCCACCGGCTCCAACACCAACCCAGCTGGCAACCCCAATACGAATTAACGCTGGCGGTACCAAGATTACAGATAGCTCTGGCAATGCCTGGCTCGCAGATGTGAACTTTGTGGGCGGCAATACTGACAACCAAGCCGCAGGCCGCACGATCTCTGACACTACTAACGCCGCTTTGTACCAAGATGAGCGGTGGGGTACATTTAGTTACCATCTGCCTGTTGCGAACGGGACATATCAGCTTCGATTGCACTTTGCCGAGATCTATAATAACTGTACTCAAAAAGGCTGCCGCGTATTTAACGTGAATATTAATGGCGCGCCTTGGCTGACGAACTTTGATATTGCTGCCAAAGTTGGGGCAAACAAAGCCGACATAGAGGAAAAGACAGTAACTGTAACGCAAAACGCAGTTGATATCACGTTTGCTGGCGTTACTGGATCACCACAGCTTGCAGCACTGGAACTTCTTGCTCCGACAGCTCCAACGCCAACGCCGCAGCCGGTTACCAGCAAATTTATAAAAGGTATCGCTGGTAAATGTTTAGATAATAAATATGGAAAGATGGTCAACGAAAATCCAATTCAGCTCTACACATGTAACAGCACCGACGCCCAAAAATGGACGATCAAGAACGGAGCGATTGTAAATGCAAATGGCTACTGTTTGGATGTGCGCAATGCGGGTAAAACTCCTGGTACGCCAGTACAACTGTACAAATGTAATGATACTGACGCCCAAAAATGGACTGTTGACTCCGCAAAGCAGACTATTGTAAATCCATCATCTAAATTATGTTTGGACGATTACCACTCAGGCACCGCTGACGGTAATAAAATCCAGCTCTACACATGTAACAGCACCGACGCCCAAAAATGGAAATTTGTCGACGCACTGTAGTTTGTAGCCTAGCCAGGCACCTCCTTGCTTAAAGCAAGCTTGAATTATATGTTGTGAAGCGTACAATAAAAATCAGAACATATAAAACAAAAAGGATAACTGATGCCCACGTCTAAAACGAAAAGCTCAGGAGTTAAAAAAGTACCTAAAAAGACAGTTGTTGTTGGTGGCGGTGTAAGCTCGCCCCATCGACGACTTATGTCGCTTGTATTTGTAGCAGCCTTTGCAGTAGTTGGCGGATTGATCGCGTTGTACGTAACGCATGCTGCAGCGAAGGGCGGTGTGATTCACTCTGCAGTTGGCACTAACATGTGCCTGGACAATGCCGGCAACAAAAAAGCCAACAGCAATAAGATTCAGCTGTATAAGTGTAACGACACGGCGGCTCAAAAATGGACATTCCCCGATAACGGCACCATTGTGAACGTCAACGGCTACTGTTTGGACGTGAAGGGCGCCAGCAAGCAGCCCAAAACCGTTGTGCAACTGTATGTTTGTAACGGCACCGTTGCCCAAAAGTGGGTTGTAAAATCTGACGGTACTATTGTTAACCCTAATTCTGGTCTTTGCTTAGACGACAAGTCGGCCAGCTCAGCCAATGGCACGCAAATTTGGATGTGGCCATGCAATAACACCGTTGCCCAAAAATGGACGGTGGTTGCCGACAGTGGCACGCCAACCGGCACACCACCGGCAAATGGTGGCGGTGGCTCAGGAACTGGAACGGGCGGCGGATCAGGTTCTGGCTCCGGTGGGGCCAACTCGGGTACGCCTGTAACACTCTTTGACCCAGCCAAAAAAGAAATCGCTATGGAATTAGTTTCGAGTGCCGAAAACTCTTCACTCAACTGGAAAGCGCAATATGGCTATATTGAGGACATTGGCGATGGTCGTGGCTACACTGCTGGCATCATTGGATTTTGTTCGGGCTGTGGCGACATGCTCAAACTTATTCAGTATTACGGCAAGTTGCAACCTACCAGCGTGCTGTCTAAATATATACCTGCACTGCAAAAAATTGGCTCATTCGATCCCACTCACAAAGGCTTGGACCCCAATTTTACCACAGACTGGAAAACGGCAGCCAAAGATACTAAATTTCAGCAAGCTCAGAATGATGAACGTGATCGTGCCTACTTTAATCCAGCCGTAAACCAGGGGATTAGCGACGGACTCCACGCGCTGGGGCAGTTTGTATACTACGACGCTATGGTTGTGCATGGCCCAGGCGATGATGCAGCGAGCTTTGGCGGAATTCGTGCGGCAGCCATAAAGAAGGCCAAGACGCCAGCTCAAGGCGGCAACGAGACTACGTATTTGAACGCATTTATGGATGCTCGTGTTAAAGCTATGCAGGCTGAAGCTGCTCACGAAGATGTGACTCGTATCGAGAATGCACAGCGTGTATTCCTGAAAGCAGGCAACCTGAATTTGGATCCACCACTGAAGTGGAGCGTGTACGGCGACCCATACTCGATTGCAAAATAGTACTTACTAACTGGTGATGCCAAGCCCGCTTTCGAGCGGGCCTTGTGGCCATTCAACACAAAACATTCCCAGGTCGTGCGCCAGTTGTTGGCCACGCTCCTGCGTTTCTTTGGTTCGATAATTAGGGCTGATTTCAATCTGGATACTTGCGATTTGACCGGCCGCCACTTGCGACACGCGCTGCACTAATGTGGCAGGGCTTTGGGCGGTGTACACTTCGCCTTGTTGGGGTTCTTCGTTGGGCAAATAGGTACGATAGCCGCGCGCGTTGGTGAAAGATGCAAGCTGGCGATCAGCGTTGGAATCACCAACGGTTTTACGATGTGCAGTTCCCAAAATTAGATCATAATCTTGTGTTTCGGGATGTTTGCCAAAACCGTGAATGTCGAGGTGCAGCAAGGGTCCGTCGTGTTCACGTCGTAACTTACATAGTGCTTCGTACGTTTTGTATTCAAAAAAGGCACGCGTTTCTGGTGTTCGATAGGCTCGATGGACAGCGTCGATCAGAATAGTTGGCGTGAGTTGGCCGCACCCTTGCATGAAACGGTGTATATCTTGAGCGATGAATCTGGTGGCGCCGTCTGACGCTTTGCTGTGTGGTGCTCGCGGTAGTTCTTGCATGCCTAATGTTTTGCGCCAACCATTGTGCGGAGCGGTAACTAGCACGGGCAGCGTGCCGTCTTGCTGCCAAAATGATTCTTGTAAATGTGGCGCCATGAGTGTGTCCGTACGATCTGTAGTATCTACGGCGCTACCAAATAAATCCGGAAATTGCCTGCGCACACATGCAACACTTTCGTCACGTAAAGCAGCGAGTTCGAGCACTCGTGCTTTGGATGGTTCAGGCCAATCAGAAATGGGGCTTTTGTCTTCAAGCAACGTCGTTACTGCCGACTGACCCAAGGTAGAAATGGTATCAATCGCTACCTCATGCGAAATCTCGTCAGGTCGTGGCGGCTGCACATTGTAGGCAACATCCAATAACTCCTCCGCCTGAGCGTGGGTATCTACAAGATTATAGGGCTGCGTCTCGCGCGTGTAAGTACTGAACGGAATTACCACTAGGAATATTTGCAGCTACTATATCACCGCCGAGTGTACTTGGCAAGCTACTAACTGGCTTTGGTTTTGGTTGGTGGTCGCTTTGAGCGTTGGCCGCCAAGTCGCCCAGCGCGCCGGGCTTTTTCGCGATCGTTCGCGAAGTTTCCGCCGCTGTTACTGCCAGCTCGTCGTGCTTTGTCTCGGTCATTGGCGAAGTTTCCGCCGCTCTTTTGACCGCCCAAACGTCCAGCTGCTGCGTGTCCAGCTGCATCGCCGTGCCAGCCGCGCCCCGGATGTTGCTCGTCTGCCATTCGCGTTCCTTTCCTTAGTTAGATTACTGTACAGTTAGGCTGCCGTGTTGGCTTGGGTCTAGGTGATTATGAAATCCCCAGGTGCCTTTAGTAGTCAGGGTGATAGTTTTGCTTTGGCCAGATTCGATGGCACCCACGTTCAGTTCTGGATTATTGGTGTGGGTTGGATGTGGGTCAGAATCAAAATCGAGTTCACTGCTAGAGTTGTTAACAATCTTTACGTTTTCTCCAGATGTAATGCTACTTGGAGACACGTTGAAACTGCTGCCGTCGTAGGTGATAGTCATGGCGACGTTGGTGGAATCGGTGGTCTTGGTACCGCTTTCTTCTTGAGAACTGCTGCTAGAGCTTGCGGTGTTGTTGTTCGACGCAGTGTCGTCTTTGTTTTTGCCGTGGTTTTGAACCAGAATGGCGCCACCAGCGATGACCACAACCGCTATCGCAATAATTACGAGCTTTACTGTTTTGGACATCGGAATGACCCTCCATTACATAACATACCTTTTATGATTACGGGAAACGGGTATAATGTCAACAGGACAACATACTTTAGGGGGAATCATGCAGCGGCTTTCGGTTATTACACCACAATTATTGTTGCGTATCGGCTTGGCGATCATCTTTTTGTATGCAGCAATCTCTTCATTTACCAATCCGCAAGATTGGGTTGGTTATTTGCCATCATTTGCTACCGATATGGTAGATTCACGTCTGTTATTGCATGTATTTTCGGTGTACGAAGTTAGCTTAGCGATCTTTTTGTTGGCCGACGTATTAACTCGATACGTGGCATTGTTGTGCGCTGCAACCTTGCTGGGAATTGTGGCGTTCAACAGCAGCTTATTTGCTATTACGTTCCGTGACATTGCGCTCATTTTTGCCGCACTAGCCCTGGCTCGTATGTCTGAGCCTACTGATTAGTTTCTTGGTCCTTGTGGAGCTTTTCCATATGTTTCAGAACTTTGGCCAGATCGTTGCCGGGGCCTAAAACTGGCTTCCATAAATCGCCAACGCGAGCAAGGCGGCGATTAATATTCTTGATGGTGTAGTCGGTGGGCAATAGGCCTTTCTTTACTTCGTCCCAATGGAGCGGTGTGGCCACAGTGGCATCAGGTGTTGGGCGTACCGAATACGGCGCGGCCAGCGTTTGGCCTTCGCGGTTCTGCAAATAATCCAAATAAATTTTATTGGGACGCTTGGCAGGCATGCGTTCCAGGCTGGTGAGTTTTGGCTGTCGTTTATTCACTTCCATGGCCAGCAAATGCACAAAATCTTTGGCCTGATTGTGGGTGTATTTGGCGCCCAACGGCATGTAAATATGAATGCCAGTTTTGCCAGACGTTTTGGGAACGGCTGTTATGTGTAGCTCCGTGCAGATGTCGTGCACAGTGCGTGCCACGGTAATCACATCGTCAAAAGTAACGCCTTCGGGGTCTAGGTCCATCACTGCCCAGTCTGGTTTATCGAGGTGTTGAACGCGTGCATTCCACGGATTAATTTCGATGCAGCCCAACTGCACCATGTATTCTAACGTCTCGAGTTTGCCGCCCACTAGCCAGTGAATGTTCGCTTGATTGGACTCTGAATAAATGTCGGCGGTTGGCGCCCACTCTGGCAAATGTTCCATGTTTTTTTGGAAAAATCCGTGATCGGTTACGCCACCCGGCTGACGCAAGAGCGAATGCGGACGGTCGGCCAGGTATGGCAAAATGTACTTCGCAACAGATTGATAATAGGCTATCAAGTCGCCTTTGGTGTAGTTATGCTTGGGGAAGAACACTTTGTCCAGGTGAGAAAATTCGGGTTTGGCGGTGGGTATGGTTTTGCCCGCGGGCTTTTCGCGCTTAACGTTCATAGGTTTTTTGTCCTCTCGCATGCCAACAAACTTGGGCTGGCGCATTTGGCCGCCGCTCGTCCATTCGGCAAAGTTCATTTCGCAAACCAGTTCGGGTTTTACCCAGTGCACAGATGTGTCGGACTTGGGAATGTCGGTACTAAAGGGCGAGGTTTTACGCTCCAGCTTTTCTAGTTTTTGGCGTAGCTCTTTGCGCTGGGCGTCAGGGATGCCTCCGCCAGAGTGGCCGACGTATTCAAATGTACCTTTGTTATAAACACCAACGATCAATGACCCCAAATAGGTTCGACTACCTCGTGGTTCGGTGAATCCGCCAATCACAACTTCCTGGCGCAAGTGTGTCTTTATTTTGAGCCAGTCAGCTCCACGTACGTTTTCTTGGTACGTGCTGTCGGCTCGCTTGGCAACGATGCCTTCCAGGTTGTGGTGTTGCATTTGCGCAAAGAGCGCCGCTCCTTTTTCTTCTACGTGATCGCTGTATTTGATAGCTGACTGCGCCGGAATAATGCTGTGCAGCAAAGCCTTACGATCGCGCAGCGGCATGGTGCGAACGTCGTGGCCATCGCACCACAAGATGTCAAAAACCTGATAGCGCAACTCGCCATTGCCCGTGCGCTTCCAGTCTTGAAGCCACTCAAAATGAGGCGTGCCGTCAGCGTCAACCACGACAATTTCGCCGTCTACAATAACGTCGTGGTCTAAGTCGTGCAGTGCTTCAGCCACTGGCGGAAACTTTTCCATAAAATCGATGTTGTTGCGCGAACGCAAACTAACCTGATTTTTATGCTTTGTGCCAATAGCCCGGAACCCGTCCCACTTAATTTCGAACAGCCAATCTGGTCGATCAAACGGCTCTTCTATCAATGTGCATAGCATCGGCTGCGGCTGCCATGGCGCTTTTTTGGGTAGCCTGCTAAGGTCAGGCAGTTTGTTGTGTGCGCCCAATTGGTCTACGGTACGACCAGTTTTGATCGACTCATTTTGCTGAGTAATGTCTTCAGTAGAGGCAAACGAATCACCTTTTTTGATCAGCAGCCAGGCACTGTCGCCCTGTTTGTGCATCTGAATTAAGGCAAATTCACCGTGCAGCTTCTTGCCGTGCAACACAAACGTGACGTGACCGTTTTGCAGCTCTTCCAATAAAGTCTTTTCGGGGTCGTCGGTTTCGGTGCGGGGCTCGTACCAGCCCTCATCCCAAATAATAACGTTGCCGGCACCGTAGTTTCCTTCGGGAATGACGCCTTCAAATTTCCGGTACTCATATGGGTGATCCTCGGTTTGTACTGCCAAATGATGCTGATGGGGGTCCATGCTTGGCCCTTTGGGAACGGCCCAACTTTTGAGCACGCCGTCCATTTCCAGGCGAAAATCGTAGTGCAATGCCGTGGCGTGATGTTCCTGAACCACAAACGCCAGTTTTTTACTGGCAGATTTTTTTACTGCGCCCTTTGGCTCGGGTGTTTTTTTGAACGAGCGCTTGGCAAAGTACTTTCCAAGTCCCATTGCAGACTAGGCCTTCAGGCTGGCTTTTAACGTTTCCATCAGATCGGCACTGGTGGTGTGTTTGGGCGCCGCAGTAGTTTTGTGCGGCTTGGCGCCTTTAACTTTTGCCGTAATGATATCTTCCAGTTCCTCGGTGTAGGTGTCGTGAAAATCCTCAGGAATGAATGGCCTTGTTTCTTGCTTGATCAGCTGTACAGCAACGTCCAGTTCTTTTTCGGTCACTTCTTTGGCGGTAGGAAAGTGGAGCTCGCCAGCTTGGCGCAAATCTGTTGGGTAGCGCATTTGGTTTAGCACCAACGCACGCCCCACTGGCCTAATGGCGCCAATATGCTCTTTTTGGTGAATCACAAAGCGAGCAATTGCCAATTTGCCGGACGTTTGCAACGCTGAATGGAGAAGGGCGTATGCTTTATCGCCACCTTTTTCGGGTTCTAAATAGTAGGGCTTTTCAAAATAGCGAATATCAATTTCGTCAACATTGGCAAATTGCTGAATGTCGACGGTTTGCGTCTTTTTGGGATTGGCTTTTGCAAAGTCTTCGTCGGTAATGACCACGTATTGGTCTGGCTTATATTCGTAGCCCTTTACAATGTCGTCCCAGGCAACTTCTTTGCCGTCGGCTTTACAAATGCGCGCATAGCGAATAGGGGAGTGGTCGGCGTTGTGTAGCATATCAAGATTTATACCCTCTTGTGGCTGTACGCCGCTGAACATCCGCACGGGAATGTTCACGAGCCCAAAACTGATTGATCCAGTCCAGATTGGTCGCATACTCCTTATGCTACCAGAACGTCAGGCGTTCGCAAAGCCTAGTCGACTTCTGGCTCGGGCGTCAGCATTGTATAACCGGGGTGCTCAACAACACGCTTGCGCACAATAATCGTTACCGATGTCACTGTGCAATTTAGCAGCACGTACACTGGGTAGGCGAGCAAGATTGGTCGGCTAAAACTGCCTACGGCGAGCGCCGCACATAATCCTGCTAGACCCGAAAATACCCAGGTAGAGAGCGTCTCGCCATGCGGGTCGTGATAGGCCTTCACTGCTACCAATGCTGCGCCGATGCAGTCCACGCCAATGGCGATTAGCAATGCGACGGTGGGTTGTTTAGTGATTGCCCATAGCGCTAATCCGGCGCCGGCAATCGCGAGCGACATCGCGTCCCGTCGCGTGAATTTACCGTAGCCGTGCTTGAGTGCCAATATGAATACCACTAAGTTGCCGGCCATTTGCATGCAGGTAACCCAAAGCGATTCATGCGCGCCTTTGGCCATTTGTGTGAACAATATAACGCCACCGAGCGCAAACCAGATCAGCCACGCAACGCGTTGCGGCCTGGTTCGTCCTCGGACAGTGTCATAAATATAAGGAACATATTGCACGGCAGCGCAGGCCACCGCTAGGAGACCGAAGAACTTCTCAAACATAAAAAAGACCTCTGGTTAGGGTTAAGTAAAATCTCTAATCGGAGTTGGCCAACAGTGCTTAAGTGTACTACACTATTCCGCTTATGGCTACTTATGTTGTGTGTATTACGTAGTATGCGTTTGGTAAGCTGTTAATAACGATGTGTTTACAAAAGGAATTATGGAAGTTTGTGCGGATCTCGCCACTGGTACTTACCATGCAAATTATTGAGTACTGCCATCTCGTTTTCTGTCAGAGTGAATGCAAGATGGATATTTTGAGCGATGTGTTCAGGGTTGTGCGAACGTACCAACGGTGTCACGCCATGCTGCACAGACCAGCGGCTGAGCACTTGCTGCGGTGAAACATTATGTGCCGTAGCAATGGCGTGGACAACTTTATCCTGGGCCCATTGGCCGTTGGCAAACGTGCTGTGACCTAGTACCGCAATGCCATGCTCCTGACAGTATTGTAAAATGTCCCGCTGCTCGGCAAATACATATGGATGGAATTCAATCTGATTTACCGCTGGTTGCGTGGCTGCACCACCAAGCTCCTGTAAATGATGCACCGCGTAATTCGATACGCCAATGGCTCGAGCGCGCCCGCTTTGCTGAATTTTCTCCATTGCCCGCCATGTTTCCAAGCGCTTGGCAGGATTTACTGGCCAATGTACCAAATAAAAATCCACATACTTGAGTGACAATCGCCCAAGCGATGCTTCAAGCTGATCCAGAATGGTTTGGTATCCGTGCTCGCTTTCTTCGTGGGCGCCTTTGGTGACTACTAGAATTTCTTCACGCGGGACAGCTGCCACGGCAATCGCTTGACCTACTTCGGCTTCGTTGTTGTATCGAGCTGCCGTGTCGATTAATCGATAGCCGCTGTCTAAGGCCATGCCTACGGCACTTACTGCTTCGTTACCTACAAGTGTTCCGGTGCCAAAGCCAACTTCTGGAAGCACTAACGGGTCCTTCATTATTTGTGTGATGGCTTTTGCAAATTGCGCTTGAACAGAAAAACCTCATCTAACACTGCCAGGATCACAAAAATCCAGAGCCATTGTGGGCTGGTGAGTTGGTACATCGCAACAGCACTTACGGTGTAAATTGCGGCTTTGGCGCAATAGTAGGGCAATAGTGTGAACCTTTTTGTGGCTCGAGGCGCCATAAAGATACTCCAAAATGTTACGAGTGCACCCAAGAGCGCAATGCTTAGAATGATCTGCAATGGTCGACCAAAATGTATAGTAAAACTAATGGCCGCAAAGTACGCAACCGCAACAAGTTCTAATAAAAAGGCAAGGGTAAGAGCAAGTGCGTTCATTAGAATAGATGCTTAAATCGCTCGCTTACAGTGGCATTTTGATGGCCACTACATGAAGCCGGGTCTTGTGTCTCGTCGGCCTTTTTGGCGTTGTTGTTAATGCCTGCGTATTCCATTTTGAGCCGGTTGCTGGATACATCGCCAAAGCTTACGAGCAACTTGTCTTGATCGCCGATGACCATGTTGCTTACAGGCGTCAGGCCGGTGTAATCTTGGCCGTTCAAAATAAGGTGTAGTTTCTGATTGCCGCTGGCTACGTACATATTATCGCGAGTTTTAACAAAATTATCGCCTAAATACCATCCAATGTTCTCAAAGAACTGACCCCAGGTAACGGCGTCGTCGTGCACATGAATAACGCTATTGTTGTTGCCATGCAAATGTGCCCGTTCTGCGGGCGTAATGTTGTCGTATGCGGTGCAGGCTGCAACGTCTTCATAATAAGTGGGATCTTTAAACTCTTCACGCTGGTCATTAATGTATACCGCAACGTTAGCGTGGTAGTGCGTGTGCTGCGGGTTATAGGTGGCAAATCTAATTCCCAAAATAATCAGTACGCCTAGCAGGATACCGCAAGCAAACCAAGCTTTCTTGGACATGCGAACAAACCAAGGTTTTGTTGGGCCATCAAGCGGTTTTAGTGGTGAAGATGCAGACATGTCACTATCATAACTGGTTATATTGCACGGCGCAAATTACGGTATAATGATGCGGTCAACTACCATTTTGCGCAGTTGCGCACCCATTCTGGAGGCTTCGTGCTACCTGATTTGCCGTCGGCAGCCCAACTGGGCGTGCGGATGGTCGACGATGTTCGTGGTCAGGTGACCAGCCTGACGATTCCGCCCGAGCGTGTGGTTTCGGCCACCTGGCTGGCGGATGCTGCACAGCTGATTCAGCAGATCACCCTTCGAGAGCCAGCAGTCAGTGTTGGTCCGGACGGCATCTGCTTTACGCTGGGCTACTGCACCATACCGCGTCGTCGACAAGTGATGAACACGCCACTTCCGGCGCCTGTGTTGCTGGACGGTGAGCAGCCGCTCCGCCCGCCGCAGGTGATGTACGTCAGCAAGACGGAGCGCTTCGGTGTCCTGAACGCAGACCAACCGGTCAGTGGTCGTACGCTGATGAGCCTGGAGACAGGTTTGCCATCGGATCGTCCGGGACTGCGCAGCAAGGTGGAGCTGCTGCCTCGAAGCCGTCGACTGGTCTGGCAGCTTCACGACAACTCCGAACTGCTGGGCTACGACGACCTTCGAGCGCTGCAACAGCCGGTTATGGCTGGCACATGCTCCTTGGAGGTGTGGCCGCACAATGCCCAGACTCGGCTGCTCCAGATCGTGCTCAGCGGACCGCCGGACTACTCGTTTAGTTGGGAGGCTTTGCGCCAGATTCCTGGCGTCACCAGCATCAGTCGAACCAGTGGCACAAGCATCGAGATCATCGCCAGTTGTGCTTGGGATCGCCATTCGATCTGGCAGTTGGCCGAGGCAATCGCTTGGTCACAACGGCTGTATCCCGTCGGATGGCGGGCTGGTCTGGTGCCGATTCCGCCGCTGATTTGGCACGATGAACCGGGGAGTCGGATCATGCTCGATCGGCCTACTCGCCGATGCGAATGGCCGCTGGAGGCGGGGTAGTTGTACGTCAGTCGGGTGCGGCTGTTTTGGCCTTTGGCCACGCCGTACCCGATCTCCGCATAGATTATTTTTTGCTAGCGGGGCAGTCGATGCTGTCGGTGTTGGCGTTGAGCAGACGAATCAGTAGTCCCCTAAAACAGGTCTGTTCCGTTGCGTCCAGCAGGCTATCTATTGAATGCTGACTTTCTTCGGTCAGTTCCTGCATAATAGCGGCGCGCATTTGCTTGCCCTTGGCAGTGAGCCGCGCCATTTTAATACGGCGATCTTTAGAGCCCTCGGTGCGCTCAACTAGTTCTAGAGCTACCAAGCGGTCCACAATTCCGGTTACATTAGAAGCATCGCAGTGCATCAACATAGCGATCCAGCTCATAGGGTGCGGTTCGCCATCGTTTAAATAGCCCAAAACATGGAGCTGCATAGCAGTTAGACCGTGTTTATTGGCAGCTTCAATAAGCTGCGGCTTTAAGCGCATAACCAGTTCAAACATGAGTGAGAGCGTGTTGATACCTGCGTAATTATCTTGCATAATTGCTATTATACGCTAGAATAAAATACTTGACAACATCAAATATTTAGATTTACAATTGTTTGTGTAACTAAAATAACGAAAGGACATATTGTGAAGCAACCTTTTAAATGGGGATTGCTTGGACTGCTGGCGCTTGCTCAGTTCATGGTGGTGCTTGACACCTCTATTGTGAACGTGGCACTGCCTGCAATTCAGAAGGCCTTGAACTTTACCGCAAGTGACCTGCAATGGGTGATTACCGCCTACACGCTCGTATTCGGTGGCTTTTTGCTGCTGGGCGGACGTGCTGCCGACTTGTATGGCCGTCGTCGCATGTTTATTACTGGCGTCGTTGGTTTTACGGCCATGTCGTTGGTTGTGGGACTGTCTCAAAACAGTACCATGATGATCGTGGCTCGCGCACTGCAAGGTTTGTTCGCTGCCCTGATGTCTCCAGCTGCGTTGTCGATCGTGCTGACTTCCTTTAAGGAAGGCGCCGACCGCAACAAAGCGTTGGGTATCTGGGGTGCAGTAGCTGCTGGTGGAGCAGCCGCAGGTGTATTGTTCGGCGGTTTGCTGACCGAATACACTAGCTGGGAATGGAACTTCTTTGTGAACGTTCCAATCGGTTTGTTCATTGCCCTTATGGCAACGCGCGTAGTGCCTAAGCATGCTCGCGAAGAAAAAGATAACGCATTGGACCTGCCAGGTGCCGTATTGGTTACCGGTGGTTTGATGACGTTGGTATACGTGCTCACCAAGGGCTCTGAGTGGGGTTGGACAAGTGGCTTAACGCTTGGCTTGTTCGCTGCCGTAGCTGCCGCCTTGGGTGCATTTATTTGGAACGAGTCGCGTGCGAAGCACCCACTGATGCCGCTCTCGATCTTTAAAGTGCGCAACGTAACGGGCGCGAACTTGGTTATTATGCCATTAATGGCTGCAATGCTGTCGATGTTCTTCTTTGTATCGTTGTACATTCAGACAGTTATGCACTATTCACCGGTTCGCACAGGCCTGAGCTTCTTGCCCGTAACCTTTATCATTGGAATTGTGGCGACAATTATGTCGAACCAGGTTGCCAAGATTGGTTATAAGCGCATTCTGATGGTTGCACCATTGTTTGTGGCTGCAGGTTTGTTCCTGCTGGGGCACATTCCGGTGCACGGTACGTACCTAGCAAATGTTCTTCCTGGCCTGGCTCTGATTGCCATGGGTATGGGTGGTACGTTTGTAACGGCTACAATTACCGCAACTTCTGGTGTTCCAGGTGACGAAGCTGGTTTGGCTTCGGGCTTGTTCAACACTTCACAGCAAATTGGTGGCGCTGTTGGCTTGGCAGTTTTGTCAGGCGTTGCAGCATCGCACACCACAAGTGAACTCAGCAAGCTGGGACACGCACCTTCAATGCTCGACATTGCAACCGCAACGGTTGGTGGTTGGCACATCGCTTTCTACGTCGGTCTTGGATTTGCGCTGTTGTCTGCCGCTGCTGCCACATTTATTGTGAAGCAGCACAAGCATCACTTGGCTGCACACGCACCCGCTGCAGCAATGCATTAAACCGCAACGGTTTTAGCGAAAAACGAGCTCTGGTAAAGGGCTCGTTTTTTCATTGCAAACACATGCACAGGCGTATATGATGTGTACGTTAAACAGGAGCGCCCTTTGCATAGGGCGTGTATTTTTTGATGCCGCATCTGGAAGTTATCACACCGCACGAACTGAATATTATTCCTGATCCCGAATATGGTGAGCCGGTAGATCTGCCATCGAACACTGCAGAATTGGGCGTGTTACGCGCCGACGAGCCCTGGGTAGAAAAGCTTGGTTCGGTTATGTTAGGGAGGTCCATAGTTCCGGTAGGCGAGATTACCTATGGTCAGGCGGTGGACGTGCCTCCAACTGACCTGGACGCATATTACGTTACTAGCAAGTTGTCGATTTCGGCGGTGCTGCGAACGCCCGGTTTGGAACAATTAGCGCCACGATTGCTTTATCCGTTTGCGCCGGTATACGATCCAAATACTGGTCGTTGTTTGGGTTCAAAAGGCTTGGCACTTCCTGCGCTAGGCACAACGCTACCGCATCAGGAATTGCCTGCATTTCCGTCGCTGCCGCTCACGGCTACAGCAATTGAAAATACCTGCCCATTTCCTTTTAAATTATATGATTTAATCACGCCAGATGTGGTGAGTGAGCACGATAGTGTAGCTCATGAATGGCAAGCGAGTGCTCGGCCACTGCGCGTGACGTACGGTCGCACCGAATATCTGGCAGATTTGTCGGAGCAATTGGGCGTGCCAGTATTTCAGCCAGAGGTGGCTGGCGTACAGCACGACCGGGTTGGTGAAAGCTGGCAGCTATGCCATCTAGATGTGCCAATGGCAATGGGCAACGCCGCGATGCACCTAGTTGGTGGTGATTTGGTGCGCTCGTCAGAAACAGGTCAAATGTGCGGATTTCGGGCCGTAAATCGTATTGCTGCGCAGCACTTTGACGAACCAGTCTTTTAGTATATACTAGGCTGGCTTGTTCCCATCTGTGTCTCTTTGAGGAGGAGATCGTTGTCATCGATCTTGGAGCAAAAGCCCGAAGCAACCCTGCGGGAAGTCCTGGAAGCGGTCGACGAGAGGCAGCTCAGCACGCGTGAGCGCATGCGTGTTCTGGCGGTTGTCGGCGGCGTGCCCATCGCGATGCTGGCTGAGCTGAGCAAGGATCGTCTGGCAGACGTTCTGCGCAACGAGCCTGGTGAATTTCCGGCTGATCCAGCCGTGAGGATCGGGCTGACGATGCGCTTCGCGCGCAACCGCGTCAACGCTGTGGCCATGCTCATTCTGGACCAGCTGCGCATCGACCGCTCGCCGGCCGAAGCGCCTGAGCCCACGCCCGGGCCTCAGCCTGCGTCTTCGCCGGCACGGTCGACGTTCGTCGAACCCACCGCGCCTGCGCGTTCGTGGCCTGGTCCTCGTCCTCGCCCGGCAACACCCGCAGCACCGCAACTTCGATCAGCGCATCGACCGGCCCCGCCGTCTGACGAGGACAGTACTCCCGCGAAGTTCGCCGGGAAATCGTCCGGTCGTCCCAAGAAGCGGGGGAAGAAGGGTCCTCGCAAGAGGCCCATGGGTGGCCAGCCTCGCCCCAAGGAGTAGCACAGGAGAGGAGTGAGCGTGGACGGGCTTGGAGGCAAGGCGCATCGCGCTTTTTTATACCTTCAAGCTCCGTCCGCCCCACCAGATTTATTCATTTCGCATAAGCACCTTGCTTCGCCAGGGAGCACACCGTACAATAATGTACATATGTATAGGGGTATTAACCGTGGCTAAAATTGCTCGATGGTGCTTTCGGCACAAATTTATTGTAATTGGTCTGTGGATTGTCGCGTTGGTCGGGATCACTGTTGTTAGCCAAGGTGTCGGCAGCAAATATGCTGAAGACTTTACCTTGCCAAGCACTGACTCTAGCAAGGCGCTGGACCTGTTAAAGAGTATTTCTAAAGATGGCTCAGCAGGCGAGACGGACACTATTGTCTGGCACGTTAATACCGGCACTGTTCGCGACGCTGACACGCAGACTCGCATGAGCGCTATGTTGGGCAAAGTTGCAACTATAGGCGCTGTTGAGTCAGTGACCAGCCCATACGCACCTGAGGGCTCGTATCAGGTGAGCAAAGACGGCAAGACTGCGTACGCCTCGGTGACGTTTAAGCAGGATGCGGCGCATATTAAAAGCACCGATGTGAAAAAGCTTATTTCAACGGCACAGGCTGTGCGTACCGATGGTCTACAGATTGAGCTGGGCGGCAACTCTATTAAGCAAGCGCAGCAGGCGCCGCCATCTTCGAGCGAGGCTATTGGTGTGGTTGCTGCAGCCGTTATTTTGTTTATCGCTTTTGGGTCACTACTGTCTATGACCGTGCCAATTATTACAGCGCTCGTTGCGTTGGGCGCCGGCATTGGTGGTATTGAGCTCTTGTCGCATGCCATGAGCATTTCCAGTATTGCGCCAACTTTGGGTGCGCTGATTGGCTTGGGTGTGGGCATCGACTATGCGCTGTTCATTATTACGCGATACACCTCTGGCATTATGGGCGGTATGAAGCCCGAAGAGGCGGCAGTGAAGTCACTGAATACGGCCGGCCGTGCGGTGATTTTCGCGGGTGGAACGGTGTGTGTGGCGCTCCTTGGTTTGCTTACGGTGCGCATTAGCTTCTTGGGTGGCATGGGTATCGCCGCCGCAGTAGTTGTGCTGATCTCGGTATTGGCCTCGATTACGTTGTTGCCGGCTTTGCTGGGTGCATTCAAAATGCGTTTGTTGTCGCGACGTAATCGCCGCAAACTACGTGAAAACGGCCCTGTAAATGAAGAAACAACGCGTGGCTTTTGGGCTCGCAACGCTAGTTTTGTCGAAAAGCGCGCTGTGCCAGTGGCAATTGTGGCTACACTGGCAATTGCAGTGCTGATCGTTCCGTTCTTCTCGTTGCGATTAGGCTCTTCTGACTCTGGAAACGACGCCAAAAATAGCACCACGCGCAAAGCGTATGACATGCTAGCCGATGGTTTTGGCCCTGGATTTAACGGCCCGCTGCAATTAGTGGCCGAGGCAAAAACGCCGGAGCAAAAACAAGCATTTGCCGCCTTAGCAACCTCGCTGCACACTACGCCGGGTATTGCAGAATCGGTTTCCATGCCGCAACAAGCGGGATCGAAAGTGGCGATTATTCAGGTCATTCCAACCACATCGCCGGAATCTAAAGAGACCAGTGAGCTTATTAACAACTTGCGTGACAACGTTGTGCCCAAGGCTGTTGGCAATTCGGAACTCAAGGTGTATGTGGGCGGCGCCACGGCAATCTTTGACGACTTTGCTACCATTATCGCCAACAAATTGCCAATCTTTTTGGCGGTGATCATCGGCTTTGGCTTCTTGATTCTGATGGTAGCTTTCCGTAGTTTGCTCGTACCATTAACAGCGGCGGTTATGAACTTGTTGGCCGCAGGTGCGGCGTTTGGCGTGGTAGTTGCGGTCTTCCAATGGGGATGGGGATCTAGCCTACCAAGCATTGGTGGCGCTGGTCCGATTGAATCATTCCTGCCAGTCATTATGCTGTCGATTTTGTTTGGTTTGTCCATGGATTATCAGGTGTTCTTGGTGAGTCGCATGCACGAAGCATGGGTGCACGGCAAAGATAATCACTACGCTGTGCGTTTGGGCCAACGCGAGACCGGCCGTGTAATTACTGCCGCAGCCACCATTATGATCTGTGTGTTCTTGTCGTTTGTGATGGGCGGCGATCGCATTATTGCTGAATTTGGCATTGGTCTGGCGGCTTCTGTTTTGATCGATGCCTTCATTTTGCGCAACTTCTTGGTGCCGGCACTAATGCATATTTTTGGCCGCGCTAACTGGTGGTTGCCAGCTTGGTTGGACCGCATTTTGCCACACTTGGCAGTGGAGCCTACGGACGAGGCTGCTCCCACGCGAGCACCAAAAGCTGTAAAGTAACCACAACAGTTCCTCCTTTAAGATCACTTTAAGCCTACCGCGGTAGTATGGCTTTGACCACCTGCGTAGCTCCCTCATCAGATGGTTCTTAAAGGAGATTATATGGAAGAAAGTACGAAGCCGCAGCACAAACAGCATGCGCCAAAGGCTATGAGCAAAGCGGTAAAAATAACTGTTTCGGCTGTAGTTGTCTTGGTCGTTGCCGTAGTTGGATTCTTTAGTGGCGTACAATACCAAAAAGGTAAAAAGACCGCTGCGACTGCCTCGAATGGCCAGTTTCAAAATTTTGGTGGTGGTGCCAATGGCTTCGGCGGCCAGGGCATGATGCGTCGAGGCGAAATCGGAACAGTTACGGCCATAAGCTCATCGAGTATTTCGGTTAAAAATGGCCAAACTAGCGAAGACAAAACCTACACAATTGGTAGTTCCACCACGATTACCAAAGACGGTTCAACCGCTACCTATAGCGACATTGCCGTGGGCGACACTGTTTTGGTTGAGAGTTCTGATTCATCAACAGCCAACAGTATTGTGATTAACCCTAACCTGAATGGTGGGCCACAAATGAATAGCTCCTCTGACACAACTACCCAAACTAACTAGTACAGCAAAAACCGCCACGATAAATCGGGGCGGTTTTTTATTGCAACCAAGTTTGCATGGCGTTAAACAGCTGCGGATAGTAATTGTTGGCGCGCGGCAGGTATTGCTGGCGAGTGGCGTCATTGCCAACATCGCTCATAAGCTGCATGATCGGCACCCATGCGAGCTGGGCAATTTTGGCGGGATCAACCTGCAAGCTCGCAATATCAACATCTTGCTGTACCAAAAATACATGGCCAAAAACGTTATGCGTGGTACCGTTTGGCAGCGGATTTTTGCACTGAATATTGAATAGATGCTTGAGCTCTTGCGGTGCCACAGCAATGCCAAGTTCCGACTGCAGACAGCGTTGCGCGGCTGCCTGGGGCGTTTCACCTGGACGCACGTGGCTACCGGTGCTCACGTCCCAGACGCTTGGCGATAGTTCTACTCCGGGTGCGCGTAGCTGCATTAGTAGCTCGCCTTTGCTATTCACGACCCAAACATTTACTACACCGTGCCACAGTTGTTGCGTGTGTACAGCAGATTTGTCTGCTAATTTTCCGGTTGGTATACCGGTTTCATCGAGCACTTCATACTGAACGGTCGGGACTGCTTCCATAGCCTTATGCTAGCACGCTCGTTTATATAAGCAAAGGTATATGCCTTTTGCGTAATTATTTAGCGTTCGGTTGCAAGCACACGGCGAGCTGCAAAAATACTAACGTGCATCAGCAAAAAGAGGCCAAGCATACTAACGCTATGCACTGTGCTTTGGACAGAATTGTTGGCCAATAACAGACCGCTGCCCACCGCTATGCTTAACGTGCTAAGAGTGGCAACTTTGAGCCAAGCGGGAGTTAGGCTGCGCTGCATAGCTCGCATAAACCATGCACCATGCAAGCCCAGCGATAGCACACTACAGATAATGTGAATAATCAACGTCATTGTTGGTAGTATAGCTGGTTTTGGGGGTTGGTGCTAGGCTTTGCGCAGTGAAGCGGCAAGCGTGATGTCGCCAATTTTGAGCGGCGTTTCAGGACCAACCGGCGTAGTGGTTAATTCAGTGGCAAGCGTTTCTTGCTTAATGGTTTCACCAAATGTTTCAAGTGCGTGCTTGGCTTGATCGTTTTCGCTGCTGAGGTGCAAAATGATGCGATCCTCAACCTGTAAGCCACTAGATTTACGCAGATTTTGGACGTGACGTACGATGTCGCGCATCAAACCTTCGGCGCGCAGTTCATCGGTGAGCTCTATATCAAGAACGACTTTCAGCTGTTTGCCAGTCGCAGGGAATAGTGCAATCGGTACGTTCAGTTCTTCGCAGATAATAGAGTCAAAATTGCCAGTGCCGTTACTTAGAAATGCTGGTGCGTTCTCAATTGTCACTTTGCTGAGTGGTTGGCGTACCTTCACTTTGGCGTCGGCGCGTTGCTTAAGGCCATCGGCGATGATGCTGCGAACTAGCTTCATTTGGTCCAAGGCTTCGCTGTTCACTGTGCTAGCTTTTGGCCAGTCACTGAGGTGAACGGATTCACTGCCGGTGAGTTCGCGGTATAGGCGATCAGCAATAAACGGTGCCCATGGCGCCAGCAATTGCGTGGTGCGAACTAGTGCAAAGTGCAGCACGGCGTAGGCTTGTTGCTTGTCCTGATCGTCTTCGCCCTTCCAGAAACGGCGGCGAGAGCGCCGGATATACCAGTTAGACATGTCGTCGATCAAGCTAAATATCGGTGTAATAGCGTGGGCCAGACTGAAGTTATCAGCACTGGTAGTAACTTCGTTGATGGTTTCGTTTAAGCGTGCCAGCATCCAGACGTCGAGCGGATTAGTGACCGTAGGTTCGTCGGTAACGGGTGCTGGTTTCCAGCCGTCCAACTCAGCATACATCTTAAAGAAGCGCTGGCTGTTTTGCAGTGTGCCCAGCACGTTGCGCTGCAAATCTTTCATGCCGTCGCGATTAAAGCGCATGTAGTCGGCATTCACGGCTTGGTTATTGCTCAGCAAGTACAAACGCAGAGCATCTGCACCCTCGTGCGAGAACACGTCGTCGAGCGGCGGATAGTTCTTGAGGCGCTTGCTCAACTTCTGCCCATCGGCGGCCATAATCATGCCGTTTACCAGCACGTGTTTGTATGCTGGGCGATCAAACAAGATGGTCGAAATAACGTGCTGCACGTAAAACCACAGACGAGTTTGGTCCAGACCTTCGCCAATATAATCAGCAGGGAAGGATTGCTCGAATTTTTCTTTGTTCTCGAATGGATAATGCTGCTGCGCAACCGGCATCGAGCCGCTTTCAAACCAACAGTCAATGACTTCCTCGATACGTTTATAGGTTTTGCCGCCTTTGGTGAAGCTGACGTTGTCGATAAATGGACGGTGCAGGTCGGATAGATCGGCGTCGGGCGCCAGTTGCTGCAATTCTTCGATGCTGCCAATTACCAGGTAGTCGTTGGAGTCGTCAACGTTGACCCAGATTGGCATCGGTGCACCCCAGTAACGGTTGCGGCTAATGGCCCAGTCGCGGGCGCCAGCGAGCCACTTACCAAAGCGACCTTCTTTGATGTGCTCAGGCGTCCAGCTGATTTCTTCAGCGGTCTGTAGTAGCTCTTTTTTGATGGCCGAAACGCGTACAAACCAAGTAGAGATGGCGTAGTAAAACAGCGGGCTGTCACAGCGGTAACAGAATGGATAAGTGTGCTGGAATGTCTCGGCGGCAAAAACGTTGCCAGTTTGAGTGAGTAGCTCGATTACTTCGCGGTCGGCATCCTTAAAGAACATGTCGGCTAGCTGGTCAACGCCAAAGCCTTTGTTCATGCGGCCGCTGTGATTCAGGGAAGACAGCAGTGGGAATTTGTTGGTTTCGCCCAACTTGAGGTCTTCCTCGCCGAAGGCAGGGGCTACGTGCAAAACACCGGTACCGTCGTCGATACTAACGATGTCGGCCAGCCAGACGTGATACAGATTTTGGTGGTTTTCGTATTTTGCTGCGTCCGCTAATTGGAATAGAGGTTCGTACGTTTTGCCGGCTAATTCCTCGGCCGGAACCTCTTTGAGCACGGTGTAGTTTTGCTCGTTTTTAAGCACGTCGTCGGCTCGTTTTTTGGCCAAAATTATGACTTCAGATTTACCGTCATCGTCGTTTAGTTGCACGTAGACGTAGGTTTCTTCGGGACGCACAGCGATTGCGGCGTTACCGGGCAATGACCATGGAGTAGTGGTCCAGCCTAGTAGGTATGCGTCTTCGTCAACCAATTTGAATTTTACGAACAAACTGGGGTCGGAGACATCGTCTTTGTAACCTTCGTTTAGCTCGAAGTTGCTGAGCGGTGTTTCACAACGAGGGCAATACGGCATGCTCTTGAAGCCGCGGTACAGAAGGCCTTTGTTGTGCACTTGCTGCATGACCCACCAGACGCTCTCGGTGTAGTTGCGGTCCATGGTGACGTAAGCGTGTTCGGTGTCGGTCCAGCGACCGATGCGGTCAAAAAAGCCTTCCCACTCGCCTTTGTACGTAAAGACTGATTCGCGGCAAGCGGCGTTGAATTTGTCCAAACCCAGTTCTAGAATCTGCTTTTTGCCACTCACACCGAACTGCTTTTCGATGGCGAATTCCACGGGCAAGCCGTGTGTGTCCCAGCCATTGCGGCGCTCCACGTAGTAGCCTTGCATGGTTTTGTAGCGACCCAAGCTGTCTTTAATGCTGGTCACCAAGCTGTGCCCAAAGTGTGGCAAGCCGTTGGCAAACGGTGGGCCATCGTAAAAACTAAAAACTGGTTTGCCTGCACGATTTTGAATGCTTTTTTGGAATGTGTTTTCTTTATTCCATGTCTGCAGTGTCTGCTCTTCGGCGGCTGCGGTTGGGCTGGTGTTTGGTGTGGTGTCGGCCATCGCGTGGTGCTCCTTTTACAAAATAAAAAACTCTTCTGGTTCGGCCGGAACCCCGTATAACAGGGCGGTACCATCCGGCTTCCAGAAGAGTTTGTAACTCTTTTTGGCGCTTAGTTTTCAGGCTTACGGGCTGAGGACCGGCGAATTCTACTGAGCGATTGACCGCTGTTCTTTTCGCTGCATCGTGGGTGATAGCCACTTACTTGTCGCGATTAGCAACAAGGCGCTTTGTAGACAATTTTACCAGATTTTACTATTGCTCGCAAATCGACGGATATTACAGGCCGAGTCGTTTATGCGTTGCAATTTTAAGAGCTATCGTGCGTCGGGTGCTCGGCTCGGCAGTCGCCAGTGCGTGAACAGCAGTAGCGCTGTAGGCGCGAACAACCGCGCGAACGACTGCTCTGGCTCGGCGGCCAAAGGAAACGCCAGGTTCGTTCTCTGACTTCCAGGCAATCTTGCGAGCTTGTTCTGTAGCGTAGGCAGCGGTGTAATCGTCGCCATATAATGAATGACCTACTGCTAGGTGGCTGAGCGAGTTGATGCGATACTGATCAGTTGCGGCAGTTTCGGCTTCAACCATTTCGATATCTCGAAGTGCACTGTCGAGCATGGTGAGGCCGGGGTTTGCTTCGGTTCGGGCATCGTCGGTTAGTAGCTCGCCTGATAGCTCGCGCCGAGCAACGGACGCGGTGACGAATCGTCCTAGTACGCCGGCGCTTTGGGCGCGTTCGCGAAGGCCACGGAGCCGATTGGGGCCACCAAACTGGGTGCTCGCCTCGACAACTTGGTCGTGAATAGAAAACGCAGCCTCGGCTTTTTCACGCGCGTATGGCTCATTGCCTCGCTGATAGGCGCTGGCGGCGTCACCTCGAATGGCTCGAGCTTTTTCAATAGCATCGGGCGCGCAGTTTACGGCTTGCTGCCAATGTTCCTGCGCAGTCTCAAAACTACCTTGCTCATGTAAGTCTTGCGCTTGATTCATTAATGCGTCGAATGAAACAGGCTCGTCGACGGGGCTTTGTTCGGATTGTGTCATGTACTGATTATGCCACAAACGCGAAGCAATTAGTGTATGGCAAACAGCGTCTAAGGCACGGCGTCGAGCATGTGGCGCCAGTAGGCGTACTGACTGGTAATGCGTCCGATGTTTTTAATGCGGTGCATGCTTAGAGCGGTCTTTAGGCCACGTTTGCTTATCATAAACGCGGCAGCAGTTTCTCGGGGATTAATCACAAAGCGCAGGCGGTTAGGGTCAACGCACACAGAATAACTGTAAATAAATGTGCGGTTCAGCCGCGCCCTGTTGCGGTGGTTGTATACAGTTTTGCCCAAAAATCGTAGCTCTTTAGGATTAATGGCTACGCCCAGTTCTTCTTTGACTTCGCGGATCGCAGCCTGTTCGGTGGTTTCGCCGGCGTCTACGCCGCCTCCAACCGAAATTTCTACCTCATTTGGGTGATACGCTAGCGTTGGCGCACGTTTTTGCATCACAATACGTCCATCAGGAGTGTAGACAATAACGTGTACGCCGCGGTGCCACAGCCCACCGTTGTGAACTTCGCTGTACGCGGCGGTTCGGCCCAACATATTGTCGTGCTCGTCAACTAAATCGTAGTGTGATTCTGGGGTTTGTGCCATATCTTTATGCTAACAAATCTGGTGATATGTGCTGTAAGTTTTTTTGCACGCGGTGCAAGACCAATTCAATTCGTTTAACAGTTGTCGGCCCATCGTTTAGTTTGGTGCGATCACGAATAAACCAGCTTTTTACATACGATCCGCGCGGGAATTGTTGCCAGGTCAGGTCTACATGTAGAACACGGCCGCCATCTTTAAAAATAGTCCAGAAATGTTTTTCTTCGCTGGTAGGTGTGATAACGCGACCTTCAACAATCTCGGCTTCAGGAAAATAATGTTGGATTACTCGCGAGGCGTCATAACAGTGACCCAATGCTGGGTTTCCGGGCTCTGAAACTTGTCCAAAAGCGGTGTCGGGTTGCCAGGTGGCTTCGATGGCCCGCCGCAACGCAAGCATATCAACAGACATGCTATTTTTTGCGGTTCTTCTGGTGCTGAATGATCAAATAGAACGCAATAATGCCTGGCACGACATGCACCGCCAGTACACCAATAAGCGTCGGGCCGCCCCAGTCATTTTTGTAAGAAGCCGAATTGCCGTAGTCGGTAATAACGAGCTCAACGATTGCTCGAATGATCAAATAGATGCCTAAAACGTAGCCAAAAATTAAACCTAGGCGAGTGAAAAATTTCTTCATATTTGCAGTATACCAAACTAGTGATAAGGTAGCGGTTGAGGCGGGCCTCATAAAGATACTTTTACCTATATCTCCAGATGCGCTTTCGTGACAGGCAGCTCGACCATAATGGTTGCCTGGGCTCCGGGGGTCGTGTAACGGCAAATTCGATTACATTCGTTGCCAACACGCACCATAATATTCAGCCTGTCATTTGTTGCATCAAACTGTATGATGTCCGGATCGGCTATAACCTGCTCATTTGACACTGTAAAACCCAGTTGCTTAAAGTGCGTCATCAGTAGTTGCTCGGTTGCCTGATTACTCACAGGCTGCGCGTTTTCATAGGTGTAAACCCACATCGATTCAAGTGATGAATCAAAAGCATTCACATCATCCCATTCTTTGCCTCTAAGGTGGAGCGTGGCGGGTAGCTGAATCTTGCTAAACTCCTTAGGGATGTAATACTTGCCGTTTTCGCGGTATGGGTAGGCCTTGGCAATATGAATGCCAGCAAAGACGCTTCCTACAAGTGCCACGAGTGTTAACAGGCTGATTGTAATCTGTTTTTTGGTCATGTCTTAATTTTAGCAAAGTAATTTCTTAATTGAACCAGCCCGCACTATACTAGGCGAGTGATTATACATATGCTGGATTTGGTAAGCGTATTTGCCTTTGCATATTTTGGCGCGCATGCTGGCCTTGAGCGCGGATTTACGGTGTTAGGTATTCTGACGTGCGCCTTTTTGCCAGCGTTGGGCGGTGGGACGATCCGCGAGATGATGCTCGGCCATGTGCCGACGTACTTTCATAATTATACGTATGGCCTGATGGTGGTGATGGCCGTGATATTTGCGCTCATTACTCAGTACGTAACAGTGGTGAAACGCTACATGTATATACTGGATGCGCTAGGTATGGCGGTGTTTGCATACTTGGGAACTCGAGCTGCGTTGCGCGCTGGACTGGGTGTGAGTGGCTCCATGTTATTTGCTGTGCTGACCGCTTGTGGCGGTGGCATTTTGTGCGACATTGTGACTGGCAGGCGGCCCCACGCTTTTACAAATCGTTGGTATGCTGCGCCAGTGTTGTTGCTACCGGTGCTACTGTGTGCGCTCGGTGGCTTGGCAGTATCCACGCCTGCTCGCTTGCTCGTAATTGGCGGTATTTTTACGCTGCAATTAACAGTGACATATCAGATGTTTCAAAACGCTGAGCGGCGAAATGCCGAAGTTGCATCTGGTTTGGGCTAGATTTTTAGCTCTTGGTTATCCAACAAAGAAGCAGCTTCGTCGTCAATGATCCAGGTTACGTGGCCACCAGCTTTGGCGATAGTTTGCGAAGCAGTCACAATTGGCAACGAATGATCACCGTCTGCAATTTGCTTTAAAACGGGAGCTTTGCTGGCGCCAGTTATAAAGACGACGGCAGATTGGGCCTTGCGCAGTGCAGCGTAGGTGAATGTTATGCGATCGGCCGGCGGTTTTGGCGAATCATGCACAGCGGCAACCAGCTTGCTGGTTTGCTCCGTGGCGGCCGGGTTACCAGGGAACAACGACAGTGTATGGCCGTCCTCGCCCATCCCGAGCCAGAGGTGCGTAAACATACCACCGGGCACGGCTTGAACAGCGTGCTCGTAATCGGCCGCGGCTGCCTCGGCTGATTTTTCGCTGTGCGGACGCACCCGATGTTCTGCAGGAATTTCAGGGTGCGCGGCAAACAGTGGTGCAAAGGCATTCCAGCTTGCGTCAGGACTATCCCGTGGCGCGCAGCGTTCGTCACCGATCAAAAATGTTACCTGGCTCCAATTAAACGTGCTCGTATATTTTTGAGCGAGTATAAGCGCTGCCACTGGCGGTAAACGCCCGCCAGCTAGTACAAAAACAGCTGGCTTGTGGGCTGCTTGTGTTGCAAAGATGTCTTGCGCGGCTCGCGAAGCAGCCTCCTGAGCAACATCATCAGCAGTGGCAAGGCGTAGAATTTCAATCATGGCTCTCGAGCAGGCTTTTTATGGCGTCGTAGTTGGGCCGTACTTGTTCGCGGATATCGTCAAACGAGATTTTGCTGTACATGTCGCGCTCAATTTTCTTTTGGAGCCACGTGCGATATTGGTCAAAGCTTCGGCCGGACTGGCCAAAACCAACTGCCGCAAAGAAGTAAAAGTCGGTTTGTAGGTGCGCCAACGAGTCGGCTGTAGCTAGCACAAGGCCCTCCAGACTCTTTGGGCGTTCATTATCGTGGCAACTGTGGTATTTGACGGCGTCATCAATCACTAACTGGATTTCTTGGTCGGTGTAACCGTGTTTCTGCATCAGTTCACGACCGACTGCAAGGCTTTCAGTTTCGTGGTTAGAATCGGCACGCTTCATTTTGTAGTCGGCTACGTCGTGCAATAGCGCGGCAACTTGCGATAGCTCAACGTTGGCGCCTTTTTGCTCAGCAATTTTTTTGGCGTTGTTGGTCACGGGAATCACGTGATTTGGGTACAGCCAATCGGCCCAGTCTTCCCGGGTGTCGAGCTTTTGATTGTATAAGAAGGTTACTTCTTTCCAGAGGTCGTCAAGTCGCGTCATGGGTTACCTAGGCTTCGTCCCGGTTGATAAAAGGACGAGCGGCGGCAGTAATTTGTTTGCTCATTGTGGCAGTATAGCAAAAGAAATCACCCTTCGGCGAGGCGGCTCAGCCCATTCTCTGCCCAAAACAAAAGACCTACGGCGAGGTAGGTCTTTTGTTTTGGAGGGCCATCTGGGACTCGAACCCAGGACACGTGGCTTAAGAGGCCACTGCTCTAACCAGCTGAGCTAATGGCCCACATCAGTGGGCTAACGAAACGTATTGTAACAGATTGCCTGCACTTTTTCCAGTCCTTTTTTGCGGGCGGGAAGGGTGTGCTGGTCGGACGAGTTCAGGGGTAGATGCATAAATGCAAATACGTGAACCCGTCCGGCCGAGGCGTCACCTCCTTAGTGTGTTCGTATGTGGGTGAGTGCTGGGGTTGACCGGTGGATCAGATCCAGGACGGGAAGTCGTCGATCAGGTTGTGCGGCAGCATGTCACGCTTGAATCGCGGGTCGGTGGCGGGGACGATCTCGTCCTCGTCGGTGATGTCCACGAGACGGTAGTGACCGAAGTTGTCGACGCTGATGATGCCGTCGTTGTAGGTGCCGGTGTGGAACAGCAGGCTGAGCATCAGGATGCCGTCGCCTTGCCACACGGTGGACTCGGAGCCGGTGTTGTCGGCGCGAACGATCTCGTAGCGGCGGCAGGCGCGCTCCCAGATGTTCATGGGGCACCAGCCGGCGCGGAGTGTGTTGGTGGCGGGACGAACCAGCGCGACAACGCTCTCTCCCACGCTGGGAAGGTGACGGTCGGAGTGCAGGAACAGCCGGTGGTTGCCCAGGAACGGCATTTTCCTGCCTTCCATGGAGACCGGAATGCGGGCGTCACGGATGTGCATCGTAACTTCCCCTTCGGGCGTCTCGGCGAATGCCAGGCCCTTAGCAAAGTTGCGACGAGCGACGGTGAGCTCGACAACGGACATGAGTTCCCCCAGTTTTTCGTGTACGAACAGGAAGGTGCTGCATCAGGTCTCTCAATTGAGTCTGACTGGTAGATTATACCTTATTTTTACTATTTTGTCAATGTATGTAGCATTTCACCACCTCTGTACAAAGGTTGAATAAAACAATATTGCATGATATAATTTCGCGCGTTGTAGCTGCATATGCAGTCAACAGGGGAAAGACAATCATCGTCGAGCAAGGGAATTGAATTCCATGAACCGTAAGTCTGTCGCCGCCATCGCCACCGCCGTCCTCGGAGTGAGTATCTTCGTCACCGGATGCGGCAAGGCGGACAAGGCGGATCAGTCGGCCAACGACGGAGCTGCGATCACGCCCAGCGCGACTGCCAACGACAGGTCCACCACCAAGGACGACGTCGCCATCCAGCCCGCGGCCCCGGTGATCCACCCGAACGTCATGCTGACGCTCAAGTGCATGGACGACGGCAAGATCGTCAACGTCTCTGAGGACGTCAACGGCACGAGCGGCAAGCAGAGCCTCCCGCTCACCGTCCGGTACGCCAAGCCGCTCGCCAGCATCGGCGCAGACTGTGGCTTCCGACTGACGTCCAACGCGAGCACCGCCTCGTTCGTCATGGCCAGGCCGCGACTGCGCGACGGCGCCCAGAAGCACGGCATTCAGTGGGCCTTCAGCGAGGCCATGACTGCCCAGGGGTTGAACTTCGACTCTGGCCAGCGCGTTCCGCTGCTCTTGTCCAAGGGCCAGTGCGTCTACGTCTACGCCGAGGTCAACGGGCTGCCCAAGCCGGACTCGTTCAACAGCACTCTGGTGGACGCGTCCAATCCGAAGTGGGCCACCACGTACAACCGCCAAGTGCGCGAGATGAATGAGCTCACGCTCACCAAGCTCGCCGGCGTGAAGTTCCCGCTGTACACCGACTGATCCTCCCATCCCCCATCCACCCCAGCGCCGTTCGGGCCGAGGTCACCCCTCATACCCGAACGGCGCTACAACTATGAACCCGCTTGCATGCGGGATTTTTTGCGCCCAAAACCCAGGCAGCCTTTAGTTTTACAGATGAAAGTGCTATACTTGCCTTGCATGAAATTACTCAACGGAAAAGAACTTGCCGATTACATCAAAGAGCGCCAGGCACATCAAGTACGCGCGCTGCGTCAAGCTTGGAATATCCAGCCCAAGCTAGCGATTGTGGTGACCATTGACCACCCAGTGATCAATGTTTATATGCGCATGAAGCAAAAATACGGCGCTGATATTTTGATTGATACCGAAGTTCATCGCGTGGCGCAAAAAGACGCCCCAGCACTGATCCGTCAGCTTAATGAAGACCCCTCAGTACATGGTATTATTGTGCAGTTACCTCTGGAAAATCCTGCTGAAACTGACGCCATTGTAGATTTGGTTGCTCCCGAAAAAGACGTGGACGCCTTAGGCAAAAACGCCGTGTTTGACCCTGCGACGCCGATGGCTATTTTGTGGCTGCTAGCCGGTTACAATGTAGACTTTCGTGGCAAAAAAGTGCTGCTGATTGGTCGTGGCAAGCTGGTGGGCGCCCCTCTGGAAAAAATGCTGCAAAAATCCAACGTAGACGTTTCGGTCGCTGATCGAAGCACCAAAGACCTCAAAGCCGAAACAACGCAGGCTGACATTATTATTACTGCCACTGGTAGCCCGGCAATTTTATATCCCGACATGATCAAAGAAGGCGCTGTAGTCGTAGACGCTGGTGTAGCCGGTGAAGAAGGCAAAACAGTAGGCGATCTAGCCGAATCCGTGTACGATCGCGACGATCTAAGCGTAACGCCACCCAAGGGCGGTGTCGGTCCGCTTACTGTATGCGCATTGTTCGACAATGTTATTCGCGCGGCTCGTCTGCGTGCTGAATCGCAAGATCAAGGCGAACCCACCGAACAATCTGAACAGGAATAATTATGGCAAAAATTGGCGTGTTTGACTCTGGTTTAGGCGGGCTGTCGGTAGCCGAGGTGCTCAAAAAGACCATACCTCAGCACGATGTTATTTTTATGAGCGATCGCCACAACATGCCGTACGGCGACAAACCGCTTGAGCAGGTTCGCGGTTTTGTGTTGCCAATTTTGCAAAAGCTGGTGAACCAAGGCTGCGACTGTATTGTGATCGCCTGCAACACCGTAACAACGAACTTTATTTCAGAGTTGCGTGACCAAATTCCGGTGCCATTAATTGGTGTCGAGCCGATGGTCAAACCAGCTGCCGAGCAAACCAAAACTGGCACCATTGCGGTATGCGCCACGCCTCGGACGCTTGGTAGTCCTCGATATAAGTGGCTTAAACAAACCTACGCAGCAGATAAGACCGTCTTGGAGCCAGACTGCAGCCAGTGGGCCTACATGATCGAGCACAACCAGGTAAATGATCACGCAATTGCTGAACAAATTGACCAACTATGTGCCGCTGGCGCTGATGTTATTGTGCTGGGCTGCACACATTACCACTGGATTCAGGAAAAAATTCAGGCTATGGCTAAAAATCGAGCCGTCGTTATTCAACCCGAACAGGCAGTGATTGCTCAGGTGCAGCGAGTGCTGGCCAAACAATTTACAGCAGCTGCGTAACAACTTGCTTAAACTGATTACCGCGATCTTTGTAATCGGTAAACAGACCAAAACTGGCACAGCCGGTCGATAGTAGTACAACATCACCAGATTGAGCCGCTTTGCGAGCGGTTTCTACGATGGTGCGCATTGTGGTGCCGCCATCTACAAAGCTAGTAAAGCCAGCTTGCTTGAGCGCGGCAATAATTGCCGGGCCAGTTGCGCCAATAATAACAGCGGTACGAACGTTATTGTGGACAACTGCTTGAGCCATGCCATCATATGAAGCGCCTTTGTCGGCGCCACCCAAAATGACAACTTTTGGCTCTTTGAAGGCTTCAAGCGCCACAATGGTTGTTTCAGGGGTCGTACCAAATGAGTCATCGTAATATTTGACGCCCTCTAGCTCGCGCACGAATTCCAGTCGATGCTCCAAACCAGTGAATGTGGTAAGCACCTTGCGAATTGCATCTGGTGCTTTAACTGCTTGCCAGACAGCGGTAGCGGCAGCGCAGGCGTTTTGCCAGTTGTGCTTGCCTAATAACTTGAGCTCGCTAGTTTGGCAAATTTCTTCGTTGTCGATCACAATTACGTCGTCGTCAACGTAAGCGCCCGGTGGCGCGTAAAAGGTGATTTTTTTGCCGGGACTGTTACTGGCGATCTGATGCGAGATCGGGCTATCGGCAAAGTAAATCGCTGTGTCATCTGATTGCTGGTGTGCAAACAGCCGTGATTTGGCGTTAATGTAGTCGGGCATGTCAGCGTGCCAGTTGAGGTGCTCGGGCACCACCATTAAGCACATTGCAATGTGCGGTGCGTGGGTAATGTCCATTAGTTGAAAACTAGAAAGCTCTAAAACAACCCAGGAATCAGGGGTGATTTGCTGCAAGAAGTCAAACGGCGAGATACCAATATTGCCGCCTAGGAACACTTTTTTGCCGGCGGCCTCTAGCATTTTGGCCGTAAGGGTAGAGGTGGTGCCTTTGCCCTTGGTTCCGGTAATGCCGATCACGTTTTTGGTGGGGCAGATGCGCAAAAACTCGTTTACAACAGTGGTAATTTTGGTTTTTACGGTAGGATTTTCGCGCACAATGATGTCTGGATGAATACCAGCGCTGCGCATGATCACGTCAAAGCGTTCCAGATTGTGTAGGTAATTGGGGCCGAGCTGTGTGGCGATGGCGCTGGGCACTTGCTCGTTGGGATTATTGCTACAGACAGTTATATCTGCACCCTGGTCTTGCCAGTAGTGCAAGGCAGACTGACCCTCAATTCCAAATCCAATAATGGCGACTTTTTTAGACATTCCTAAGTATCGGCACCTTCCGCGAGTTTATTTTTTACTAATTCGGCAACCTGACGAGGCGTCATGTCGGCCTTCAAAATCAACGACGTTACGTGTAGCTCTTTTACCTCTGGAGGGATTTCCTGCTCACCGCGGTTCGTCAAAATAATAACTTTGATATCCTTACCCCAGTCAGTTTTACGCATTTTGGCAAGCATTTCCTCGCCGGTCATAATGGGCATCATTAAATCAAGCAAAATCACATCCGGCTGCATAGCCTTTGCAAGCTCAAGACCCAACTTGCCGTTCTCAGCGGTTTCTACTTGGTAGCCCTCCGCCTCAAACTTAATGCGGTACATCTGGGAGATTGCTTGATCGTCTTCGATGATTGCTACTTTAATCATTCTTGCCCTCTTTCTATTCTTAGTGTACCACTTTGGCTACTATTCACGCCATTATGTTGCTGGTTTGCCAAGTATCTCGCGCACAATGGCGACAACCTGGGCGGGCGTGTGATGCGCCTTCACGATATACCGATCAACATGTAAAAAACGAAGCGCTTGGGGCGCTTCATCCTTACTAATATTGGTCAGTACGATCACACGAGCGTCGCTCCCCCAGCTTTCGGCACGGAGACGCGCGAGCATCTCGGTGCCACTCATAATTGGCATCATGAGGTCGAGTAGAATAATGTCAGGCTTAAATGCTTTCGCGAGCTCCAGACCTTCTTGACCGTTTCCGGCGGTCTGCACGATAAATCCTTCACGCTCCAGCTTGGCCTTGTAGATAAACTGCAGGTCATGATCGTCTTCGACGACGGCTGCTTTGAAACTGGTAGGTGACATCGGGCTCCTGAAAAATTAAAACTGTGTACCCTGTTAGTAGTACCATAACCGCTGCGTAGTCCGCAAGATGCACGGCCGTGCGCATTTAGTAGTTTGGAGTACGATTTGTGGCCCCCGGCCCCCGTGAATGAGGGCTCAGGGTATTGAGTTTTTTACATTAGTCTTTATATTTTGTGTAGCACTTGCTGTAGCAACAGGTTATGCGCGGAAAATAGAATTATATGCTTTGTGATATATCACACGAATCAAACCTTGGATATTTACACGAAAAGAGAATACGTATACGATGTGTATATCACCAGGCGCATAAAATAGGCGAATGGGCGTTGACATTTTGTTCACTTCGTAGTACAATACGTACAGTATCGTAAGTATGCGATCGTAGATTAGTAACTTAGCAGCCATTGGCGAGAAATCGCCGGTGGCTGTTTTTGTTTAGAGAGACTGGACATGAAGATTCATATTGGTGCCGGAACAGGCACTGGAGCCACTAAGCTTTCTGCTTTTGACGCAGCGCTGCACGCTGCGGGTATAGATAACTATAACTTGCTTTTGCTGAGCTCGGTTATTCCTCCAAAGAGTAACGTAGTGGTTCATGATAATAAGATTTTGGAACAAATGCCCGGCGAGTGGGGCGATCGACTATATGTTGTAATGGCCGAACAGCGCACTGACGTTGTTGGCGAAGAAGTCTGGGCCGGCATTGGCTGGGTTCAAGACGAAGAGACTGGCCGTGGCTTGTTCGTAGAACACGAGGGCCACAGTGAACAGGCCGTTCGCAGTGATATCAAAAGTAGCTTGGAAACACTGATGAAAACCCGTGGCATTGACTTTGGTCAGATCCACATGAAGGTTAACGGCGCTACCTGCCAAGGTGAGCCTACTTCTGCAATGGTTGTAGCTGTGTATCAATCAAGTGATTGGCGTAACAAGCCGACATTGTTCGACGAGGTATAACCATGAGTACATACGAAAATATTATCCCCGAAACAACGATGAATGTTACGGGCGGTGAGTTTGTTGCACCACCAGAAGAGCTACCTGTTCCTATTGAGATTGAAGAAGATCAAGAGCCAAGTCGTTTACGACGAGCTATGGAAGCAGCTAAGACTGCAATGCTCGGCGCTGTCGTAGCCTTTGAGGCAATCCCTGTTACAAACGAGGGCACGCGTGCGTTAGTGTTTGCTGCCGCGCAAGCTGGCCACAATAATCTGTTACTGACCGCCGCAGCGACTGCTGCAACCACCTTTGCAATTGAGGCTAGTGGCTCTACTGCTGCTGCTAATCTTTTGGATGGCTCAACAGGAGAGCGTATTTATCACGGCCTGGATAAGGTTGGCCTCTCTGGTGTCCACACTAATGTAGCTACAGAATCTGCTGCAGCTATGGCTATTGGTGTGCCACTTACGATGGCTCTTAAACAACAACAGGATCCTGCTCGTACCGAAAAGCAAAATAGGAAATTTGGCTTGATTGCTTCGGCAGGCGTTTCATCGGTAGTGGGCGCATTAAGTTACATGACCGCTGAGGGGATGACTGCTTTTGAATCGGTCCCTGAAAAATTCGGCGTTGGTGCATTGGCGCTCAGCGGCCTAGCATGGGCAGTTAAGAAGTTGCGTAATACGGTAGGCAAGCAAAAAGAGATTGACCCTGCTGCCATGAGCGTTGATGCCGAAACTGAAAGTGAAAAAGTTGCACCTTCATATGAACTGTCGCAAGAAGCACTTCACGAACTCGAAGCAGATCTTGTAGATAAAGTTCATGCAAAATTCGGCAAGACAGTTGCTTCTGTATGGGTGTCATCGCACAGCCCTTATGCAAACTTTGTTAGAACGCACGAGAACGAGACTTTCTCTAAGCTGCACGTACCAGAACTGTTTGAAAAATACGAAGACGAGTCAGCGTTTCTTATTACTGTAGATACACGTAAAGGTCAGAATAGGGCCATTCGAGGCACGCGTCTTTCAAGTCCTCAGTTTAGCGCTAAGGCAGAGACAGAAGAGGAAGACGGTACAGTCCGTATTGCCATGATCCAAGATATGGTGGAAGCGGGCCAGTTCACAAACGAAGAGTTTGTAAACTACTACAAAGAGCTTGGTATTGATCCGAATAAAAGCGTCAGTGTCGAGACAAACTTCAGGATTGGTAAACGTGCACCACGTATCTTTGGAATGGTACCTGTTTCGCATGTAGCTTACTTGTCGATGTATAATTTTGCAGCTGGCATCGACACAAATGACACTTGTATCTTTGCCCACGTGAATGATGCTACGATCAACTCACTCACTCGTATGGGTATCCCGATTGATCCACTTATGGGGAACGAAAACCTGCGAACACCTGCAGGCGGCGGCGAGTACGACCCTAACTTCAAACCAGTCGCACTCTTTAACACCCCAGATGCTCGGAAAAAAATGCGCAAATTACGAATATTTGCGCCAAAAGAAATGCAGCTCTAACATAGCAGTCCTGCTATACTGCTAATATGCTTACGGCTATCTTGCTAACCTTCCTGTCTTTAGGTCAGCTCGCTATTGGTACATTATTGTGGATTGAGAGCCGGCATACAAAACGCGTTGACCAAGGTCTTTTTGCTTTCCTATCTTTTCTAATGGTAGTGTGGCTGGTCCTTGTAGGAGCGCTCATTAACGTCGACTCTACGTGGGCCGCCTCAAGAATTGGTCTGTTCACCCAGATTAACAAGCTTGCCTTCTTTGTTTCGTGCGCCATTTTGACGCAGGTTTATGTGTTTAGCCTTTTTTACCCCGTAAAAGCCAAGATTAATGTAGAGCAAAAAGTCTTTATTATTTGTGGCGTCATATTAAGCCTGGCTTCTATGTTGCCCATCATATCTGGCCACTTTATCGTTCAACACGGGAAACTGATTTATTCATATGGCGTACTTGTAATAGCCGTTGGTATATTTGCACTTTCAAGCTTGGCATCAATTTTTGCTCGAGAAGCCCATCTTTTACGTTCAGAAACTGATCCCGCTCTGTCACGTCAGGCCAGGACTTTGCTCACGGGGCTTCTATTTACCATTGTGCACACGTTGGTATTTGTACTGTTACTTCCTACTGTGTTCGGCCAGAATCACATCTTCTATGTTATTGGGTACGCCGCGCCGTATTACCTGACAATGTTTACAAGCTACGGATTACTACGGCAACGCTTATTTGACGTAAGATCTTTTGCGGCACGCGCTGCAGCCTACCTGTTTTCATCAGTTATTGTTGCAGCACTCTTTGTATCAATTGCCGTTGTAGCATCTAATGTTCTGCTAAAACGAACCGTGCCAGCCTCAACTTTGGGGATATTTATAGCCACGACGCTTATAGTTTCGTTTGCTTTTCAGCCACTCAAAACGTTTTTTAACAAAATAACGAATAAGCTTTTCTACCGAGATTACTATGATCCGCAAGATGTGCTGGACCGCTTTAGCGATGTGCTTGTTCGCACAGTGAATGTTGATGAAATGATCACTCGGACGAGCGACATATTAAAAGACACGCTACATCCTCAGCTTATCTCATTTCTATTTCTTAAGAATGAAGCGTCTTCAACGTATAAAAGCCTTCAGGCACACCTGTTGAAGGCCGAGGCACAAGTTATCGTTACTCGTCAGCTCGACCCTTCGCGCCACGCCGCCTTATATAAAGCGTTGCATAATAAGAATATTGCGATGGCAATACGATTACGCACAACACACGAGGACTTAGGCTTCCTATTACTTGGTACGCGCCAGTCGGGAATCGTTTATTCTACTACTGACGTTCGCCTTTTGAGTGTAGTTGCTGACGAGCTTGCCATTGGTTTGCAAAACGCGCTCCGTTTTCAGGAAATTGAAGAATTCAACAAGACATTGCAGCAAAAGATTGACGAAAAAACGCGTAGTTTGCAGCACGCTAACGACAAATTGCGCAAAATGGACCAAACCAAGGACGACTTTATTAGCATGGCGTCGCACCAGCTGCGCACGCCGCTTACCAGTGTAAAAGGCTATGTGAGCATGGTCCTGGATGGCGATGTGGGTGGCCTTAATCGCAAGCAGCGCGACTATCTGAATCAGGTTTTTGTGAGCTCTCAGCGCATGTCGTACTTGATTTCTGATCTGTTAAATGTGTCACGTCTGCGCACAGGCAAATTTATTATTGACCGCAATCCGTGTAATTTGGCCAATGTGATTCACGAAGAAGTCTCTCAGCTCATTGAGACCGCCAAAGCGCGCGAACTGCAGTTGATTTATCATCAGCCCGAGCATTTCCCAACGCTTATGTTGGATGAAATGAAGATGCGACAGGTGATCATGAACTTTATTGATAACGCTATTTATTACACGCCCAGCGGCGGTAGCATTACGGTAACACTGGCTGACAACCCGCAAAGCATTGAATTTACTGTGGCCGACACAGGTATTGGCGTGCCTAGAACCGAGCAGCATCACTTGTTTAGTAAGTTCTTCCGTGCGCAAAATGCTCGCATAGCTCGGCCTGACGGTACTGGCTTGGGCTTGTTTATGGCCAAAAAAGTAGTGACCGCTCAGGGCGGCGCGATTATCTTTAAAAGTCGCGAAGGCAAGGGTAGTACCTTTGGATTTACCATGCCCAAAGCCGCGGTAAGTATGAGCGAATCTGGTCCCAAAAAGGTCATTTTACACAGCTAATTTTGCCAAAATTGCAAAAAGCTGTGGATAACAGCTAGCGTGATACAAAACGTTGTGCTACAGTCATAAGTAACGAGCATGACTGACCGCTCCGAACTAAAAAATCCCCTGCCGAGAGACAAGGGATTTTACTTTTATAAGACTTGGGTGAAGCTGGAGCGGTGTGTTTTTTGGTGGCCTATAAAGCCAAACACACCGCCCACAGCAGTTCTTTCGATTTGCTAGAGAACAGTGCCTTGCTCGTACTTGTAGACGCAGAAGCCGCTGAACAGCGCGGTGCAGCAGGCGATGCACAGCAGTGCGGTGTCAGTGGAGTAGTGCTCGGTGACCCATCCCATCAGGGGTGAGACAACGAACAAGGCCGACTGAACAGCGCTCACAACCGAGTAGACGGTTGGTCCGTGTGTCATTGCCTCGGGAACGTGATCCTTGATTACGCCGGTGAGTAGCGGATCGGTGACGGCGGTCGCCAAGGCGTTGGCCAGTAGAATGGCGACTGCGCCAGTCGGGCCGCTCGGCAATCCCGCGAATGCGGAACACGCCACGACTACGGTGGTGAGGACGACTTGTGTGCTGAAGCGATTGTAGCGCTCCACGAATCCGTTCACGAACTGAGCGAACACCATGGTTGCCAGCGTGCGAACGGCGTACACGTACCCGAACATGTCCAGAGTGACGCCCGCGGCTTTCATGTCCGGCTGAGCCAGCCACATCATTGCCAAAACAGAGGCGTTGATACTGGCCGTCAGCAAGACCGCCCAGCGAACTTGTGTCCGCGTGATCAGCATCAGCTTGCCGATTTCGAGAATCGAGCTGAGCTTGGGGTGGGTCAATCGGCTGTGGATTGTCTCCTTTTGCTTCAGGGCGAACGCCACCGGCAGGGCCAGGGCAAACGCGATCGGCTGGATCATGACAGGGCTGGAAAGACTGACGTGAACCGCCAGAAATCCGCCAACGAGCACTCCGAAGAGCTGACCTACGGATCGTACCTGGACGGCACGAGCTGCGTAGTTGGTGATCTGCTCGGGATCTGTGGCCAGAACCATGGCTTTGGTAGTGCCATAGGTGAGGGCCCATGCCACGCCGGTGAGGCACAGCGTAATGCTGAACTGCAGAACAGTTCGGCACCAGAAGGCGAACAGACAGCTTTGGATCAGCTGCAATACGACGCCCAACAGCAGGATTCGGCGCACGCCAATGCGTACAGCCAAGTAGCCGAAGGGCACGTCACACGCAGTGCTGACCAGACCCATAAGGGCCTGCATACCCAGCACTGCGGCAACGTTAATACCGAACTGGCCGTAGAACTCGACGGTGATGGCGACACTAAAGTGAATCGCCCACAAGCATTCGAGTGCCAGGCACAGCGCGACATTGCGGTGCAAACCGCCAAATCGCATCGGGATGCCTCTCTACATCGAAGGGATTGAGCTTTGACGCTCCGTATGTAATTTATACCACATTAGAGCTGGTTTTGCAAGTTTTGGGCTGTTTTCTAGGGTAAACGTCTTTTCTTTTCCCTGGAGTTGTGTTAAAATAGAGCAGTTATTGGCGCAAGAATGTGTTATGACATGGCCCATATTGCTCTGCAATATGACGGCCTCCATCGGTAAATGAACCTACATGCAAGCATGCGCTTCATTTCCCTCAGTCGGCCTCATCGTCTAACGGTTAGGACACCGGGTTTTCATCCCGGCAATCGGAGTTCGATTCTCCGTGAGGTCACCAAGAAAAGAACGTCACCCTGTGTGGCGTTTTTTTCTTGGTTTTCTTCTGCACGAGAGAATCGACGAGTATTAGCAAAGGTGCCGGCGGCACGTTTGCAGTCGTACAGATGGATCTCCGTGAGGTAACCAAAAGAGATTTGGAAACACCCTAACAGGGGTGATAAAAACCTTCACATTACGTGAAGGTTTTTTGTTATCTTGAACTACCTCTGTTAATGTGTTCTACAATTTATTTTTCTTGCAAGGCTCGTGCCAGGGTGTGCCTGCTTATTACAGAGGTAATATGGTATAATATAAGTAGTGAAAGACGAGCTACACAAGCAGATCATAGAGGGTTTATCCGGCGAATTGCACGGTAATATCTTCGAGGCTGCTGCCGTAGACTTGCTACAACCAATCTACCCTTCGCTTACCCCTGTAAAAGGCGGAGGCGACGGTGGTCGAGACGGCCACTTCTTCACCATAAACGGTGCGGCAGGCGTACTAGTCTGTACGACAGGAGAAGACGTTGGGGGTAACTTGCGCCACAACTTGCAGGAATACGTCAAAAAAGGCCATAAAGGTCGCTCGGTGATCGTTGCCACAAGTCAGTCGCTTACGATTCTGCGTCAAGATAATTTGACCGCAGTGGCCAAAGAAGAGGGCTTCAAACTGATCAAAGTTCACGAGCAGAGCGACTTCACCTTGCGTTTATATAAAAATAAGGCTTGGCTGAAGAAGCTCTTGAACCTTGAGAGTAACCAGCAGGCGTTATCAATCAACCCAATGACATCGCGACCTGTGCTAAGCCTTTCGGTTAGAGGTCGTGAAGACGTACTTGAATGGCTCGGTAGAACCACCGGTGATAGTCTGCTGGTAGGGCAACCGGGTTCGGGCAAGACATTCGTTGCGAGGCACTTTATCATGGAGAACGGCGGTCTGTTTGTAGTCTCGGACAACAGAGATCAGATCACCGCCGAAGTACGTGAGAAGAAACCAGATTACCTTGTTATCGACGACGCGCACACGAAGCCAGAAATGATCCAAGTCCTGCGCCAGATCCGTGAAGACACCGGCGCCGGGTTCAAGATCATAGCGACGGGCTGGCTATCGAATAAGGATAGCCTGCAAAACGATCTCGTTATCGCTGACAACGCGATTTTCGAGGTTGAATTACAGGGTCGCGACACCATACTCGCAATCATCAAAGACTGTGGTGTAACAAGCCCAGACGCACTGCTTTACCAGATGATTACTCAGGCCGAAGGAAAGCCCGGTCTTGCCGCTACGTTGAGTCAGCTTGTACTTTCTGGTGACGCCAAAGGCGTTCAGGAGGTCTATATCGGCGACGCTCTTGGTAAGCACCTGCTGGCGTTATTTGAGAAGCAGCTTGGGTCAGACGCCGTTGATCTATTGGCAGTTGTTGCGATGGGTGGTGACGCTGGTATAACTCTCAAAGACGCCGCAGACATTCTTGGTACAACTGAGATAAAAGTCGGAAATCTGGCCGCCAAGTTATCCTTCGGTGGTGTTATTGTCGACCTGCCACCTGACGCAATTAGCGTTCGCCCAGCACCTCTTCGCTTCTATCTTGCCAAGAAGGTATTCTTCAAACCCGGCGCTGCTATTGATCCAACGAAGCACCTGAGTAAGTACAAGAGTTTGAATGACGTAGTTGAGGTTGTCCTAAACGCCGGCCTTAGAGGTGGAGCGGTCGACAAAGACGCATTGTACGTTTTGATTGAGAAGACCGGACTGCCGAAGCTGTTTGGTGGCTTCGCGGTATTTGGCAAAACTGAGGCAAAGAAAGTTCTTTTAGAGCACCCGGACATGGCCTTGAAAGCGATACACGACCTCTTGTCTGTCTACCCAGAAGGCATTCTACCGCTTATGTTAGACGCTGCCGTCGGCGATACGCGACCTTTGAACTCGCACCCTGACCACCCTTTCAGGGTTATTCAAGACTGGTGTAAAAACGTGGGTGAAGGATACTATGATCCGCTACCGCGCAGGAAGATCCTTATGAAGGTGCTAGCCGATTGGAAAACTGCCGGGAAAGATCTGCTTGTATTCGCGCAGGCACTTGATTATGCCTTTGAGCCGCATTTTGAGATACATCGAAATGACCCCGGTGCTGGGAACTCTATCAGTTTTGGTGGCGGACACTTGAGTGCGACCGGTATGCAACAGCTGCTAGACCAGTGGCCGACATTCAAGCCCTTACTGAGTGATCTGCCTGATGAGGCTTGGCATTATCTTGTAGACTTGCTTGAAGAATGGGCATACGAGCAACGTGCAATGGGCGGTACACCCAATAAAGAACAGAAAGAGGCGTTGCATAAAGGTGCAGCCATGATCATCGATGATCTCGCTGAACTTTCGGTTGACCAGCTGGGCATACAGGCGCGATTACGTGAACTTGCTCATCACCTGAAACATAAAGTCGAGACTACCAGGGCTCGTGAATACGATATTATTTTTCCTCATGAAGATGATCGGCGCGACTGGCAGAAAATGACCGCTAAGCAAGTCGAGGCTGCGAAAACATTGGCCACTGAATATGTATCAAAAGATCCCGGTGACGTAATAGCTTTACTTGTGAACATGAACAAGCATGCGGCTGCGGCACATAAGACTTATCCAGACCACACAACTACCGTTGCTTATGAGTTGGCCGATAAGGTTGCGGATCTTACCGCGTGGTCTGAAGCTGCCATAACTGAGTGGGACAGGCCTGATATATCGCTTGCATTTCTGCTTGTCCTACAAGCCAGAGATCCGGAAGCGGCTAAGCCGTTGTTGCTCAAAGCTCTAAAAGATGACCGCCATCGATACGCTGCCGTTGAAGTGATCCTGCGACGCAACTTTGCCGACGACGAACTGTGGAAGGAAGCCTATCCTCTTTTGAAAGACATGTCGCGGACGGCTGACATTTTAGTGCTGCGGCAGCAAACTGACGAAGAAACAACAGCGAGGCTTTTGCAGTACCCGACTGGTGATGTAGGGCTTATGGTTGCAGACACTATTGCTCACCTGTCTGGTGATACCATTCCAGCCGCCGTATTACCTCTTTGGGAAGCGGCGATCATAAACTACAAGTTCGAGCGCGACACTAGACACAATGATATGCACGTTAGTAACGCTCTCAAGTCTCACCCAGCGACTACCGTGAAGTGGTTGATTGCGAAGGTTGCAGAAGAGCATGACGGCTGGCTGGACGGGTTCAGACGTGAGTCTAGCGACCTAATGTCAACGCTGTCGCGCGAGCAACGCGTGCAGGTGGTGAGGTCGCTGAGTGATAGCGAACGCTCTGAGCATGTAGCCGCAGAACTTGTCGGTAAAAGTCTGAGTATGTTCAAAGAGTTATTGGCCAATAAAAACACTCGGAGGTATCAGCTAGGGGTTTTATCTCATGTCGATGGTGCTGAGTGGGTTCAGTTTGCCGAGCTTGCACTTGAAGCTGGCTGGGACGAAGACGACATCATCTCTGCTAGCACGTCGATGAGCGACAGTTGGAGCGGTTCAGCAGCACAACACTGGCTGCTACGCAAGGCGCGGTTTGATGAAGGCTTCCAGTCGGGCAACCCACGTATAGTCACGATTGCCCAAAAAGGCATTGCTCACTATCAAAGTCTGTATGACTACGCGGTTATAAACGAAAAGAAGGACGACATCTATGGCTACTAATCAAGACAAGATCAAGCAAGAACTAGAAGACCTGGTGGCAAAGTCTGTCGAGTTGTACGATAAGTTCGGCAACGGAGCCAGCGCCGCTAAGGGAAGCTTCTTCATCAATAACTACGAAGGTTGGTACACAGAGGCGCGACGAGTCGTAGAGCAGCTACTTCCCGAAAGGCTTCAAGACTTCGTATCGTTATATAAGCTACCCGGTGCTCGCAAGCAGGTCACTAGCGACAACTATCGCATAGTCGATTTCCTGCATGGCGTAGTTCCACCGGACATATTTGATCAATTCAATACGGTTGGCATTACCAAAAAACTCTTCAGTAATCAGGCTCAAATCCTCGTATCCGCAAATAAGAAAATAGTTTCATCACTTATGGATATACGCGAGGTGTTGGTGGCGGATCTCTTTGACACTGAAATTGATAGAGCTCGCGCTCTGCACAAAAACAAGTTGCTTCGTGAGGCTGGTGTTATCGCCGGTGTGGTACTTGAGGCGCACCTTCAAAACGTGGCTACCGCTCATGCTGTCAAAATAGCCAAAAAGAACCCGACTATCAGTGACCTAAACGATCCACTCAAAAACGGTGGTATTTACGATGTGCCAACGTGGCGGCTTATCCAGAGGTTAGGTGATATTCGTAACATGTGTGACCATAGCAAGGATAGATCCCCTACATCTGAAGAGGTTGTCGATTTGATCGACGGCGCTGATAAAATAAGTAAAACTGTATTTTAGCCTGCCTTAGGTTAAGGGCCTGTCTCTACGATTTGACTGCATTATAAATCACTAGCTGGTCACTTAGCCTCAGTATTCCAGGCCACAAAGTGTTCCAAAACTAGCGCGGAAAAGGGAAGGATAAATTCCCGTAAAACTATGCCAGTGCTTTTCGCAAGTGGCGCAAAGCAACGGCGTAACTAAGTACACCAACAAACGCGCTGCTCAACAGAACAGCAGCGCTGGTTCCGGTGTTTGGCAATGCGGTAGGAGCTGTAGCAACAGAGGCTGTTGGTGCAGTCACGACAGGCGCCGTAGTAGTAGATGTGGTTGTAACGGTAGGCGTCGTTTGCGTAGCAACTGGCGTAGTTGCACATGGCTCTACCCAAAATACTTTATGCTTAACGTCATTGCCTTTGGAGCCGGGCGCATTAACAGTCACCTTAACGTGGTAGCCCTGATTCTGCTGGGCGGCACCAGTAAAGTTCAGCGTGTAGTATTCACGGGCATCCAGGTCGTTGCCACCGCCTGCAGTATCTTCACCAATAAAAGGCTTTAAATTACCGCTTGTTACGGCCAGTGTATTACTGGAATTATTTGTTGGAGCTTGCAGTGCAAAACTCACATTTGCTTGCGTGTTGTTCTTGTCGTAGTTATAGAATTCGACAGAAAAATCGCAGGATACATGTGGGTGATTCTGCGGAATAGTATCCGGCATGATCTCGTTACTGATTTTGATAAACCCATTGTTGCCGGCAGGATTATGGCTGCTAGCGGCGTAGGCAGGGACAGATGCGCTAGCTACTATAGCTAACGAAAGAGCCGCACCACATAAAAGTTGGTGCTTCATGAGGACGTCTCCCTTAGTGACTTAACAAATTATACAACTATTAAACTATTTAGTCAAATACCACCCCTTTATGTAGCTACTTGCGGCGATGTAGTAATATAAAAGTAAGCATTAACAGAAAGGCTGCCAAAATGGCGAAAACTGAACGAAAAGCAATAGATAAGGTCTTTATTCTACTAGGTATTGCAATGACGTTAGTATTGTTAGTTATTGGTGGATTGGCGTGGTATGGGTATCATTTTGCTACCAGCACCGTAACAACTGAACTTTCCGAACAAAAAGTTTTCTTTCCGCCTAAAGGTAGCCCAGCCATAGCAGCTCTGCCAGCCGCGGACCAAAAAGAGGTTAACAAGTATGCTGGTCAGCAGCTTGTAAACGGACAACAAGCCAAAGTATATGCTAACAACTTTATTAAGGTGCATCTGTCGGAGGTTGCAGGCGGCCAGACGTACGCTGAAGTTAGTGCTGCGGCTCAAAAAGACCCGACCAATACAAAACTGCAAGCTCAAAAAGCTGTTCTATTCCAGGGGGAAACACTGCGAGGCCTTCTTTTGGGCGATGGTTATTCGTACTGGACGTTTGGCATGTTGGCTAAATATACAGCTATCGCAGCTTTTGTCGGCGCTGGCGTTATGGCAATCCTTGTTTGGCTTGGCTTAGCACATCTAGCCAAACTAAAATAATCTGAATTCGTATCTGGCGCATCATTGCTTATATGTATTTTTTATGCTATAATATGTACGCTTTATTGGAATGAAAATTTCTCATTTTGAAAGCACCTTTACAGAGTAGAAGGAACAGTTGAAGTGCTGCCATTAGCAACTGTCGCACGGTTGTTGCTAGCAGTACTTCAATGAAACCCAAGAAAGGGAGCTGATGGTCGAGCCATCACATATCGTCCACGCGCGGGCCCTGCTGCCCAAGTTTCGCATACCCGTGGAACAGATGTGGGTGTGTGACAAAGAGACCTGTTGGATTCCCGAGCCGGACGTGAGTTTTGAACTTAAAGCACACGTCTTCGCCGACAGGAAAAACCTTACCGCAATGCTCGAGTTCATCAAGAGTTACGATATGAACAAAGAGCATGGTTACTCGTCCTTTGCGGACGTATCCAAAGGATCTTGGTGGCTTGGTATCTGGTACTACGTTTTCAGCGCATATTGCGCCGGACTCACAGATACTCTGATGCAAATTGCACCAAAGCATAGGTGTCTCTATCGGAGATACTAAGCTCCTGGTGTCAATCAGCTTTCACCAAATCCACCTGCGCTCCTACCCTCTTTCACTCAAATTCTTTCTACTCTGCTTTACCCAAGTTTTCAAAATATTGAAGGTTTGGGCGATGCGATGCATAAACCACGATGCTCACCTAGCCGCCCTATTAAGCAAAATAAAGGATATAAAATGACAGACCATCAGTACCTCCAGCAAGCAATCCAGATGAGCCAAAAATCCCCAGAACCAGTAGGTTGTGGCGTACTGATCGTTCAAGATGGAGCTGTACTTGCAAAAACACACAACTCTCAACGAGCCGATAATATAGCAGTCAACCATGCTGAAATCAAAGCAATTATTGAGGCAAACAAGAAGCTCGGATCACGTAAACTTGCAAACGCCGTGGCTTATTGCAGCTGTGAGCCATGCGCTATGTGCTTGACCGCGTTGTCATATGCTAAGGTCGCGCGAATTGTTTTTAACAAGTTTATGAAAGACCTGTTTCCGGACGACCCACAATCGCAACTTAACCCATTTGAATATGCCAAAACCTTAAATTTTGTACCTGTTTTAGAAAAATTAGACGTCTAGCTCTGTAGGCCGTTTACTTGTCCCCGACAAGATACGATTGCAACAGCCAGAACTCCGCGGAAGTTATCCACTATTTATGTATTTTGCGTTTGGTTTACGCGGATTCTGGTATAATCATAAGCAAGAATACCGCCGCGTAATAGCAACTAACTGAGGATAGACAGGAAAGATACAAAAATGGCTCGCCTTCCGGTACTTGGTAGCGATGATGGTGTCTGGGGACAGGTACTCAACGACTTCTTAGGAGTGTCTCATAACAGCGACGGCACACTGTTACCGAGCGCCGTTACAAACGCTGGCGCGGCAGCTGACTCTGCTGTGGTGCACAATTCAGGCAGCGAAACCGTGGCTGGCACAAAGACATTTAGCGCTTCGCCGGTTGTTCCTGTGCCATCTTTGGGTAGTCAGGCTGCCAACAAAACGTATGTAGATTCTGTAGCGAGCGCTGGTGCACCTGATGCTACAACTTCCACCAAAGGCATTGTGCAACTTGCCGGTGACTTGGGCGGAACGGCAGCGTCGCCAACGGTTCCGGGCTTGGCTAACAAACAGCCGCTAGACAGCGATCTAACTACTATTGCCGGACTTACTCCAGCAGATGATGATGTTTTGCAGCGTAAAGCTGGAGCGTGGACCAACCGCACCCCGGCACAGCTCAAAACTGATTTAGTGCTTACCAAAACCGACGTTGGTTTAGGCAACGTGCCCAATGTTGATGCGACCAATCGTGCTAACCATACGGGTACGCAGCTGGCCAGTACCATATCGGACTTTACCGAGGCCGCACAAGACGCTGCGGGCGCCAGTCTGGCCAACACCAACACCGTCAACCTGACATATAACGATGCCGGAAATGCAATTACTGCCGATGCTCGCACCCAAATGTCCATTACCAGCGATAGCTCCGGCCTAAAATTATCGGGTGACGCTACAACTCCTGGCACCAGCAAATATTATGGTACCGATAGCGGTGGCACCAAGGGCTACTTTAGCCTTCCTTCGGGCGGCGAAGTTAACACTGCGTCAAACGTTGGCGTGGGCGGCGTGGGCGTCTTCAAGCAAAAATCTGGCGTTGATCTGCAATTTAAAAATATCAATGCAGGATCGAGCAAAGTTACCATTACCGACGACACTGCCAACAGCGAAATTGACATTGATGTTGTTCCGGCCAACTTTACTGGCATCCCTGAATCCGCTGTTACTAATCTAACAACCGACTTAGCAGGCAAACAGACCTCTGATGCTACCTTGACGGCACTAGCCGGACTGGACGGTACTGCTGGACTGGTTGTAGAAACTGCCGCCGACACCTTTACCAAGCGCACTATTACCGCAGGCTCTACCAAAGTTACGGTTACAAACGGATCGGGCGCTGCCGGCAATCCAACCATTGACGTTGATCAAACGCAGCTTACTCTGGCTGAAAGCCAAGTTACCAACCTAACAACCGATTTAGCTGCCAAAGCTACCGTTGCTAACGGTGGTGGTGAAACATTCTTTGATGCCGGAAACTCTGGTGCGGCGATCTCACTTGATTTGGCAAATGGCAACGTCCAAAAACTGACGCTCACAGCAAACTGCACCATTACATTAACCAGTCCGGCCAGCGGCGCAATGCGTTCGCTGACATTATTAGTTTTTCAGGATGCAACTGGTTCGCGCACCATTACCTGGCCAGGAACCGTAAAGTGGGGCAATGCCGGCGCGCCAACGCTCACTACTACGGCATCCAAAATGGATATGATTTCGCTGTTTACAGTTGATGGCGGCACTAACTGGTACGGAGCGCTCGGCGCCAAAGGGTTCTAGCAATGAGCTTGCCCGCATTTCGTGCCTCTGCCTTGCGACGTCGCGAGCAATTTCCCGGTCTTATCGCGGCGTGGGGCTTTGATGAAGGTACCGGCACAACGGCTCGCGATAGCTCCGAGCATAATCTGCCGTTGACTATCAGCGGTGCAGTAACCTGGGTTGCGGGACATTCTGGCGGAAGCGCACTCGAAAACAATGGCACGGGCACCGCGCTTGCCACTAACTGGACTAGTCTGGGCACGCCGGTGACAATAATGTGCTGGGCTAAGCCAACCGACTTGACGGCAGGCACGAACCGCCCACTTATTGGCGTATGGAACGGAACCGATGCAAACACATCCACCGAATTTGCTCTGTGGACGCAGCGAGGCGACTTTAGCACTGCCAATGTTCTGCAGGGTAATGCTCGCATAGGCGGAGGACTGGTGACCGCCAACCATACGGCGTTAACGTTGAATACATGGGTACATCTGGCCCTTTCGTATGACGGTACCACGCTTCGGCTCTATCGTGACGGTACAGAGGTAAGCAACTTTGTCATAAGTGGCACCGTTGCTACTGGCACATTCGATTTTATTGTGACACCAAGTGGAGCACACGCACAAATTGACGACGTTCGCGTGTTCAGCGTCGCGCTCACAGCAGCGCAGGTCGCTAGTTTTATGGGCGACCCCGTAGCGCCATAAGATATCCAAAGTACAAAATGTACCTCAAATAGCACAAATTTGTGTTATTTGATTCATTTGTGTATAATGGGGTACATGATCAACGATAAGATTATTACATACGCAGACCACATGGGCCGTTACAACGCCCAACGTCATGGCTTGCCACCAGTGATGGGGCGGGTTGTGGGCTATCTGTCGGTATGTGAGCCGATGGAGCAATCGATTAACGATATTGCCGACGCTTTGCTCACAAGCCGCAGCGCTGTCAACAACGCACTCAAACTGTTGGAGACCCAAAAACTCATTAAACGCCGCCGTCCGGCAGGCACGCGTGCCGACCTGATTAGTATCGGTAGCATTAGCATGGAGAGCGGTTTTGACCCCGCCGAATATAAAGAGCTAGCCGACCTAGCCCGTGAAGGACTGGAGCTATTAAAGGA
>Ga0075366_10000009_pt1 | contig 82858 bp, 69 predicted proteins | sample EndMethybrTD3031_FD_72351 | JGI IMG/M metagenome (GOLD analysis project Ga0075366, IMG submission 72351) | Populus endosphere microbial communities from Tennessee, USA - Endosphere MetaG P. TD hybrid TD303-1 | ecosystem: Host-associated > Plants > Roots > Endosphere | place: USA: Tennessee...
ACTGCTTGGTACCAAGCAGTTCTTGGCCGGATCGGACGAGGCAAAAGGCTTGTTCGGTATCTGGCAAGCATCTGCGCCTACTCCCAAGGTAGGAGCGACGAATTGCGAGAGAGGAATCGGAATGGTTGCGCCTAGAGGCGGCGCGCTGTTGAAATTCCACTGGTACGACCGATTCGTGGCGTTCGTCACGTCATTGGTCAGACGGAAACCGGCGGTCAGCTTGACCTGATCAGTCACGGCATAGGTTGCCTGGGCATAGACCGCTTTGTTGATGTATTCGATCGTCGAGATACTCTGGTTGACCGAAGCACCCGTCCCGCTCAAGCAGCGCATCTCGGCCAAGCCATTGTAAGGACCGACAAGGCATACTGCGCCGACGGAAATCGATTCGTTGTTGGTTGGATTGCCCGGCGTGGAATGTTCAAAATACAGACCAGCCTGGTACTGCAGTCGGCCATCGCTCGAATGTCCCTGGATCTGGAACTCCTCGGAGAACGAGCGCTGATCATTGCCGTTCTGACCTTCGCCGTTGAACGCCTGAGCGGTGGAAATACGGGAGTCGATCCCGGCAGCGAAAGGAATCGGGATCAAGGCAGAGCCAGGCCAGTTTGATCCGAAGACGCTCTGGTTGAGGTTCTGCTCGAACGACGCATAGGACACGATGTTCTTGAGCGTGAGAGTGTCGCTTACGTTCCACTTCGTGGTATTGATCACCTGGAAGTTCTTTGTATGCGATCGCGGATTGCTCATATTGTTTTCGACCCTGTAAGGGTCATTGCTCGCGAGCAAACGAGCAACTTGGGCCCCAGCCTTGGTAGCACCGCCGAAATTGGTGAATGGATTTGCCCGATACAGCTGCGGCTGCGTGCCGATGTGATCGGAGTCCGAATAGGATACGATAGTGTAGTTCTCTATATCCGGCGTGATGTCGAGCACGAGACTGCCGCGGAGAGCGTAGTAATCCGTGTCATTAAGCTTGGCAGGGCCAATTCCCGAATAGTTGTTCTGCGTGCCATCGCGCGTCATGCGGTCAACACCGAGGCGCAGGCGAGCCCACGAAGCGAGCGGCAGGTTAATCACAGCCTGAATCTGGAACATGTTGAAGTTGCCGTAGGAGCCCTGAACATAGCCTTCCAGCTGATCAGTCGGCTTCCTCGGCGTAAGCAGCACCGCGCCGCCCGTCGTATTACGCCCAAAAAGCGTGCCTTGGGGACCTTTCAGCACCTGGACGTTCTGGAGGTCGAAAAGATTGCCCGGGCCCGCGCCGTCGCCACCTGGGAACGCGCCAGCGCCGCCGCGCGGCGCCACGACTTCACCGAAATAGGTGCCGACCGCCGCAGTGGTGCGCAGAGCCTGGTTGAAGCCACGGATCGCGAAGGCGTTGGTTTCGGCGGTATACCGCTGCTCAACGTTCAGGCCGGGAATGATCTTCGAGAGATCGTCTGTGCTGTTAATATTGGCCTTGGTCAGTTGCTCCTGATTGACCACGGCAACCGAAATCGGAACGTCTTGCAGGCGTTCTTCGATGCGCCGGGCGCTGACGATAATGTCGTTCGCGCCACCAGCGCTTGCTTCGTCTTCCGGCGCATCCGCTGCAAAAGCCTGCGTGGCGAGACACAGCGACGACAAAGCCACCGTCGTACGGACAAATGTTTTGTAAGGTACCTTCATAAAAATCCTCCTCCCAAGGAACATTCAGATCTTGATCTGTGTGGCGCGCCGTTGTTGGACGCTGCCATCAGGTCAGTGACATGCCATCATCTCGAAGGCAGCGCCATATTCGTTGCTATGTGATTCAAAAATCCCTGTGCAACTGTGCTCTTTTGGAGACACCGCCGGTTGGCGGCAACCAAAGCGGTGCCGCCCCCTCGATGGCGCAAAATTGAATAATTCAGGGAATCATACGGCTTGCGCGCGATTTACGCGTTCTAAACCGGCAGTGGTAAATCGGCTACGCCTACGGACGGGTTGCGATCAAAGCTCGCCCGTGAACACTCAATGATCGACTAGAGATGTTGCTGGCTTGCTCGATGAGCCAGCCAATTTGCGAACCTCAGGGCAGCGAATGCCATTGCCTCGTGTGAATCCATGACGCCCGACACGTGAATTAGATATTGCGCAGCGCGCCTGCCCGCACCATGCGCTTTTCCGAGTTTTGTTTCCGGAGCACCAGATGACCATTCCTCGCCCCCGCCCTCGCCTTGACGAAGAAAACACCGCTTTCTGGACGGGCGGGGCCCAGGGCAAGCTGATGATCGCCCAGTGCGGCGATTGCGGCGGCTACACCCACCCGCCCCGGCTGGTCTGCCGCCACTGCATTTCGGAAAACATCGCGCCCCAGCCGGTCTCCGGGCTGGCCAAGGTGGAAAGCTTCACGGTCAATTACCAGGCCTGGGCCAAGGACATGGAAGTGCCATTCGTCATTGCCCGCGTGCGGCTCGACGATGCACCGGATGTGATCCTGACCACCAATATCGTCGGCTGCCCAGTCGATGCTGTGCATTACGACGATCCCGTCCGCGTCACTTTCGAGGAGCAGGACGGCATATTCTATCCCCTATTCGAGAAAGTTGCCTGAGCCATGGCACGAGAAGCCTACATCACTGGCATCGGCCAGTCCGAAGTCGCCATCCGCACCACCCGCCACCCGCTGTTGCTGACGCTTGATGCCGTGCGCGAAGCGCTGGACGAAGCGGGCCTCACCATCGATCAGATTGACGGTGTCGCCACGTTCCCCGGCAAGTCGAGCGCCAACCTCGGCTTCTCGCCGCTGGGTGCCGACGAAGTGATCGAGGCGCTGGGCATCAAATCAAAATGGCATGTCGGCGGCATGGAGCAGCCCGCGCAGCTGTCTTCCATCGCCAACGCTGCGATGGCCGTGAAGCAAGGCCTGTGCCGCCACGTCATCTGCTTCCGCACCGTTTATGAAGCCGCCGCCATGGCGCGCCCTCAGGAATATGCCCGCCCGCGTTCCGAATTGCTCGATGGCTTCGTGCAGTGGACCGTACCGTTCTGGGCAATGTCGGCCGCCTGCTGGACCGCGCAATATGCCATGACCCATGTGGTACGCTATGGCATGACCCGCGAGCAGCTGGGCCAGATCGCGATCAACGGATCGAAGAACGCCATGCTCAATCCGCGCGCTCGGGCGATCACCAAGGAAGAGCTGACGCTGGACAAATACATGTCCGCCCGAATGATTTCCTCGCCGCTGTGCCTTTATGACTGTGACCGTTTCAGCGATTGCTCCACCGTCATCATCGTCTCAGCAGGCGATGCGCTGGATGAAGTGAAGTGCACGCCGATCCGCATTGCGGCGACTGCCGGATCGGTCGACCGCCCATCGTGGGATCAGGTTGAATGGCCCGCCGCTTATGAGACGGGCGCGGACTTGTGGCGTCTGACCGATTACAAGCCCAAGGATGTCGACACAGTCCAGTTCTACGATGGCTTCGCGTTCCTGCCGATAAACTGGCTGGAAGGTCTGGGCTTCTGCGAGCGCGGCGAAGGCCACCGCTTCATCGAAGGCGGCACGCGCATCGCGCTGGATGGCGAGCTGCCGATGAACACCCACGGCGGGCAATTGGGCGCCGGGCGCCTGCACGGCTTCGGTTTTGCGCACGAAGCAGTCACGCAGCTGCGCGGGCTTGGCGGGGCGCGCCAGATCAAGGGCGATCCCAAGGTGGCCGTGGCGACCTCGGGAGGAGGTCCGATGGCGGCGGCCTTGCTGCTGACCAAGGACTGAACTGGCGGATCACGAGAAACGGAAGTCGTTTTCGGCAAGGAGAGGCAATTTGACCGACCTACCTGAGTACAAGAACGTCATCGATGGCAAAACACAGGCTCCGTCGACTGGCGAATATCTCGATTCGACCAACCCGGCGACCGGCGAAGTCTGGGCGCGGGTTCCGGCGAGCGGCCCTGCCGACGTGGCAGAGGCAGTCGCTTCTGCCAGCGCGGCCTTCCCGGCATGGTCGGGCCTGCCCGCCGCTGGCCGCGCGATGTATCTGCGCAAGGTCGGCGATGTCCTGCGCGCCAACAGCGATGAACTGACCCGGCTTGAGTTGATGGGCATCGGCTGCCAGGCACGCAAGGGCAACGTGCCCACGCCTGCTGGCGGCATGGCTTTCCTGTGGGAACGCGCTGCCGGTCTGACGCTCGATGCCGTCACTGGTCGCTCAGTGCCGCTCGATGCCAATACCATGGGCTATACCCGGCGTGAGCCCTATGGCGTCGTCGCCGCGATCGTGCCGTATAACTCCCCGCTAGGCATGGCCTGCTCCAAGGCGGCCATGGCTACGGCTGCGGGCAATACGATTGTCGTCAAGCCGCCCGAACAGGCCTCTCCCGCGATCCTGCGGCTTGGCGAACTGATCGCGGAAGTGCTGCCGCCGGGCGTGATCAACATGGTTTCCGGGCGCGGCGCCGATGTCGGCGATCCACTGGTGCGCCACCCCGAAGTGCGCAAGATCACGATGACCGGGGCGCCTGAAACCGCGCGCGCGATCCAGCGCGCCGCCGCTGATAACCTCACCTCGTGCATTTTCGAACTGGGCGGCAAGTCACCCAATATCGTCTTCGCCGACGCCGATCTTGACCGCGCGGCGCTGGGCGTCACCACCCAGGCGATCTATACCACCAATGCCGGGCAGGCCTGCGTCGGCGGCTCGCGCATCCTGATCCAGCGCCCGATCCTTGAGGAGATGCTGGGGCGGATGAAAGCCATCGCCGAAGCAATCAAGCTGGGCGATCCCTTCGATCCGGAAACCACCATGGGTCCGCTGATCTCGCAAGCGCAGCTCAATAAAGTGACTGGTTATATCGAGATCGGCAAGCAGGAGGCCAAGCTGGTCTTCGGCGGACGTTCAGGCCCGGATCTGGTGCCCTCGCGGCCAGGCGGATTCTGGGTGGAGCCGACACTGTTCATCGCCGAGGATAATTCGCTGCGCATTTGCCAGGAAGAAATCTTCGGGCCGGTCGCCGTGGTGATCCCCTTCAACACCGAGGAGGAAGCCATCGCGATTGCCAATGACAGCCGCTATGGCCTCGCCGCAGGCGTGTGGACGCGCGATCTGGCGCGCGCGCAGCGCTTTGTGCGTGACTTGCGCACTGGCAATGTCTGGGTGAACACTTACCTGCAGACCCGCTATGAGCTGCCCTTCGGCGGCATCAAGGACAGCGGCTATGGCCATGACGACATCATGGAATTCACTGTCGAGAAAACGGCAGTAATCGCGAGCTGACCCACTATCGGGGCGCTCTTGCGGCAAAGGCGCAAGCGCGCCCCGACATAGTTCCAGTCAGTTCGCCTGCGCTTCTGGCAAGAGATCCGGCCGGGGCATGGTCAGGAAACACAGGCTGCAAAGCAGAGTGCCTATCCCGGTCAGCCACATGAAGCCTTCATAGCTGCCCGTGGCATCGTAGATCATCGACGCACCTACGTGGCCGAGGCCCGATCCCAGTGTGAGCGTCAACAGAATGCAGCCGAACACCGAGCCGAAATACCGGGTTCCGAAATACCGCGAAGTCAGATAGCCGAAAACGTCCAGTTCCGCGCCCATGGCCACGCCCAGCAGGATACCTACCACGATCGCAATGGTCGGGCTGACGCCATAGGCGAGCAGAAACGCGCAGCCGAATGTCGGCGCCAGAAAGGCAACCGCGCCAACTTTCGTCGCGCTGATATAATCGACCAGGAAGCCCGAGGAAAGGCGTCCGGCGATTGAGGCAAAACCGATTATTGCGGCGTATGAAGCCGCCTGGATTGGCTGCATCCCGCCACCGGTGAGAATAGGGATGAAGTTGACCACCATGGTCGGGATCAGGAACGTATAGACCGTGCCCACCACCAGCATGCGCCAATAGACGCTCGAACGCAGCGATTGTTTCAAAGTCATCCCAGGCTCCAGCGCGCGCGCATCAGAGTGAACCTTGGCCGACTGCTTGTCCCGAACGCTGCGAAAGGCGATAAACATGAACGGCCAACTGATCGCGATCCAGATCAGCGCCTGATACAGCATGGCTTTCTGCCAGCCGAAATTGTGGATCAATATCGCCCCTGACCATGGAAACAGGGCCGAAGCCAGCGACGCGCCGCACATCGAAATGCCCAGGGCAAAGCCGCGCGATGCCTGGAAGCTGTTTGAAATTGCCGCCGTCCAAACTGTCGACTGCACCGGCATCGCCACGAAACCCATGATCAGCCACAGGATGATCCAGTTCGTCTGGCTGCCAGTCGCCGTGCTGATCAGCGCGAAACCAAGCGGCGCAGAGATCATGCCGAACAGCCCGATCCGCCGTGATCCGAAGCGATCGACCACATAGCCCAGGGGAATACTGGTGAGCGCCTGGACGAGCAGAATGATGGTAAGGCCCATGGTCGTCAGTGTGCGCGACCAGCCAAACCCGTCTGAGATGGGGACAATGAACGGTGAGAGGCCATTGATGTGAAACACAGTCGTGGCATGGCCGACCAAGCCCGCAAACGGCAGCAACGGGAAGCGTAGCCACTCCTCCCGGGCTGTCGTGGTCGAACTCCCGGTGGGTCCCATTACTGCGGTCACAAAGTCCTCCCGATACGAATGGCGGTTTTACCGTGCCGGCCATTGTTGCCCGTCGCGCCCAGGAAGGCACGCGAAATCTTGCGGGGACATATTAGCCTCAATTCCGATTTCGCCTGTCAACGCGACAATTTCCCATGGTCTTGCCGTTTGACATGACCGGGCCTGCCAAGCAACTTTCCGGCCGGATATTGGCATGTTCAGCGCGCTGGGGCGAATATCTCTGCCCGGCGGGGCAGAGCGGCGGCAAAACGGAACAGGCGGCGAAAGGTTCAGGCGATGAAAGCGGAAATTCTCATGACCGCGCGCAATCCCCGGATCGAGGAACGCTTGTCCAAGCGTTTCACGCTGCATTTCCTGTCCGATTACCCCCACCGCACTGAGTGCCTCGCCACGGTGGGCGATCGAATTTCAGGGATTCTCTACGCCAATACCGGCGGCCGCATTGGCGAATCAGTGTTCGATCGCTGCCCCAGGCTTGAGATTGTCTCTGTCATCAGTTCGGGCGTCGATTTCATTGATCTGGTGGCCGCAGGCGACCGCGGGATCGTCGTGACCAATACGGCAGGTGCGAACGCTGTCGATGTGGCAGAATTCGCCTTTGCGCTGCTGATTGGCGTTGGCCGTGACGTCAGCGGCGGGATCTATTTCGCCCGCTCCGGGCAATGGCTCGACCGGCGCATGGGTCTCACTCGCCGCATCAGCGGCAGGCCGATCGGCATTTACGGGCTGGGCAATATCGGCCTCGAAATCGCGCGGCGGGCGGAAGCCTTTGACATGCAGGTGTTTTATCACAACCGCAACGAGCGCAAGGACCTGCCTTACACTTATGCGGCATCGCTTGCCGAACTGGCGAGCAAGGTGGACTTCCTGATGATTTCAGCGCCTGGCGGCGAAGAAACGCATCATGCTGTCGATCGACCGATCATGGATGCGCTGGGCCCGGAAGGTGTGCTGGTGAATGTCGGGCGCGGTTCGATTGTCGATACCCGCAGCCTTATCGCAGCAATGAGCGAAGGCACGCTTGGCGCGGCCGCGCTCGACGTGCTGGAAGGCGAGCCGGAAATTCCCTCCGCCATGCTGGCGCTGCCAAACCTGATGATCACGCCGCACATGGCGAGCCTGACCAAGGACGCGCTGCGCTGCGCCTTCGATCGCGCGGCCGACAACATCGAGGCGCATTTTGCCGGCGAGCGGGTGCTCTCACCAGTTATCTGAAGTGGTGCTCAGGCCGCGGGTGAGCGGCTCGGCTCCTGCCACACGGGATGGCGCGGCAGCGAGATGATGAGCAAACCGGCAACCGCGCAGCCGATCACGCCGACAACGACGAAGATGTTGTAGCTTCCAGTATTGTCGTAGAGCACGCCGCCGAGGAACGGGCCGAGCGCGCCGCCAATCGCAATCAGGCTGCCCATGAAGCCGAAGATCGCCCCGTAGTTCTTGAGCCCGCCATAGCGCGAAGTCAGATAGCCGCAGATCTGCAGCTTGGTGCCCGCCGCATAGCCGCTGATGATCATGGCCGTGAGGATCAGCGCTGGCGTGCGGATGCTGTCGAGCAGGAAAGCGAATGCCACGGCGAGCACGCCCAGCGTGATCCCGCCCACCCAGTTTGCCCGGTAACGGTCCATCAGCGCGCCAGTCACGATGTTACCGGCAAAGCTGGCAACGCCGGCAAGCCCGGCCAGCAGCGCGGCATTGGCCCGGCTTAGGCCCGCCTCGGTCATCAACGGAATCTGGTGGACGGCAAGCGCCTGCGTCATCAGCATGACCAGTAGCGTCGCGATGGCGACGCTCCATAGCCCGCGATCGCGCCAAGCTTCAGGGATCGAAAGACCCTGCAGCTCGCCCACTTCCTCGATCTTCTTGTCTCGCAGAGTCCGGCGGGGAAGGCCCGCCTTGTCTCGCAGGAAAAACAGGCACAGCAAAAACGTGGGAGCGCCCCAGAGAATTGCCAGCACGAGATAGGAGTGACGCCAGCCGACCGTGTCGATCAGCCAGGTCGCAAGGCTTGGAATAACGGTTGAGACGACGCCCGAACCCGCCAGCGCCAGACCCAGGGCCAGACCGCGCCCTTTGTCGAACACCTGCGTGACCGCCCCGGTCCAGATGCTCATCATCATCGAGATGTGCGCCAGCCCGTAGAGCACCCAGAGACATGCCCACTGGATCGGCGATCCATTGGCGAAGCCGAAAGAAGCCGTCGCCACTGTCATTAGCACAACGCCGGGAAGCGCGAGGCGACGCGGGCCGTGACGGTCGACCATCGACCCGGCAAATGGCGAAAGTAGGAGGACGAAAAGGCCGGCGATCACCATGCCCATGGTCAAAGTCGCGCGGCTCCACCCGAATTCCGCCGTAAGCGGATCGATGAATGTCCCGAGGCTGCCCATGACAACGGCGAGAAAAGAGATGCCCATCGATGAGGTCATGACGACAGGCCAGCCGCGCCTCCACTCTCCGGCGCTTGCCGTGTCAATTTTCAAGAACGCTCTCCTGCCTTGGACTGTCGCGGCGTCCGTGCCCTTAGCTGCGGAAAAGCGCAAGACCGCGCTTTGCGGAATTGCTGCTTGTGGCTGGCTACGGCGCGAGAGCGTGCTGGTTGATCAGCGTGCCATCCCCAGCCGCCAGATCGTCGACTTCGGCCAGCACGAATAGGTCCGAGAGACGATGTTTTCGACCACACGGCGCGGTCGCGGGCTGACTTTCAGGGTCATCTCCATCAATTCCTGCAGATAGGCATTTTTCGGCAGCTCCAGCCGCCCGGAAGTCTCGACCAGACAATCGACTATGTCGCGGACCGGCCTGTCGAAAGCCGCGAAGGCTGGCTGCGACGCCTAAAGAGATCGTTCATTACCAGAGTAGGCGCAACGAAAGGCACGCCGAAATCACGCGACTGGTATTCACGCTCCTCGCCCCAGACCACAGCGCAGGAATGTCGGCGAAGAAACTGTCATTCAGGTGTCGCGATTTGGCCAACTTTGACAGATGCCGAGAGGCACTGAGTGCAGAGTCCTACCCCTAGGTCACAATTCGACGTTGACCGCGCTGGTCCCACTCGCCAATCCGCAACGAAACCTATGTTCGTGAAAAAGGAGCCTCGAAGGTGGCCGATCGCATTCTGACAACTCACGTGGGCAGCCTTCCGCGCCCGGAATCGCTGCTCACGCTCATGCACGACCAGGTGGAGGGTAGGCCCTACGATCCGGCCGAACTGGACGCCGAACTCTCCCGTGCCGTCAAGGAAGTGGTGCAGCGCCAGGTCGACCTGGGCATCGATCTGGTCAGCGACGGCGAGTTTTCCAAGCCGAGCTATGCCACGTACGTCAGCGACCGGCTGACTGGTTTTGGTGGCACCGGCAAGATCATGACCCCGGCTGACCTCAAGGAATTCCGCGATTTCAGCGCCCACCTCGTCAAGATTGGCGGCATCGTGCCCAAGGGCATCGGCTCGTGCTGCCAGGGCGAAGTCCACGTCAAGGACACGACCGCGCTGGAACTGGACCTCAAGATCATGAAGGACGCGGTCGCCGCATCCAAGCCGGTCGGCGCATTTCTCAATGCCGCATCGCCGGGGATCGTCGCGATCTTCCAGAAGAACGAATTCTATCCCAACGAGGATGACTATATCGAGGCCGTCGCCGAAGCGATGCGGGTGGAATACGAGGCGATTGTCGCCGCCGGATTTCAGCTTCAGGTCGATAGCCCCGATCTTGCCATGGGCTGCCACTTCGCTTTCGCCGGAGAGCCGGACGAAGTGTTCCTCAAGGTTGTTGACCGCAATGTCGCCGCACTCAACCACGCACTGCGCAACATTCCGGCAGAAAAAGTGCGCATGCATCTGTGCTGGGGCAACTACGAGGGCCCGCACAACCACGACATTCCGCTCGAGAAAATCGCCAGCCGCGTGCTGAATGCCAATGTGAAGTACATCCTGCTCGAAGGCGCCAATCCGCGTCACGCGCATGAATTCGGCGTGTTTGAGACCGTGAAGCTGCCGGACGACAAGGTGCTGGTGCCCGGCGTGATTGATTCCACCTCGAACTTCATCGAGCACCCGGATGTCGTTGCCAACCGGCTGATCTCCTATGCCAACGTCGTGGGCCGCGATCGTGTGATGGCGGGTTCGGACTGCGGGTTCTCGACATTCTCGGGCTATCCCTCGGTCTTCCCGTCCATCGTCTGGCGGAAACTGGAAGCGATGGTAGAGGGCGCAAAGCGTGCCAGCGCCAAGCTGTGGGCCAAGGCCCCGGCCTGAATCCTGTAAAAGACAATAGAGCCAGACAATGAGCACCCAGAATCGCCCGCGCCGCAGCGCACTCTATTTTCCCGCGACCAATGCCAAGGCGATTGCCAAGGCGCGCAGCCTGCCGACCGACATCGTGATCATCGATCTTGAGGATTCGGTTGCACCGGAACTGAAAGTGGAAGCGCGCGCTGCTGCGTTGGCGGCAGTAAAGGAAGGCGGCTTTGGCAGCCGCGAAGTGGCGATTCGTGCCAATGGCCTCGATACCGAATGGGGCATGGACGATCTCGCCGCGATTGCCACGTCGGGCGCCGATGCTGTGCTGGTGCCGAAGATTTCCTCACCGCAGGATATCGACACCTGCCAGTCCGCTCTCGCCGCCGCGCCCGAGGCGATGCAGCTCTGGGCGATGATCGAAACCTGCCGCGCCGTGCCGCAGCTGGATGCGATCGCCGCCAAGGCCGCGACAACCCGGCTTTCGCTGTGGGTCATGGGGGTGAACGACCTCGCCAAGGAAATGCGCGCCCGCCTGACGCCAGAGCGCACGCCCTTCCTGCCCGTGCTCACCCTCGCGGTGGCCGCGGCCCGCGCCCATGGCGTCGCCATTCTGGATGGCGTCTGCAACGAATTTCGCGATGTCGAGGCCTTCAAGGCCGAGGCGGCGCAAGGCGTGCTGTTCGGGTTCGACGGCAAGAGCCTGATCCATCCAGACCAGATTGCACCTTGCAACGAGGCCTTCTCGCCAAGCGAGGAAGAACTGCGCTGGGCGCGCGTCGTGATCGAAGCCTTCCAGCAGCCCGAAGCCCAGGGCAAAGGCGCAATCAAGGTCGAAGGCAAGATGGTGGAGTTGCTCCACATGTGGCAGGCCAAGCAGCTTGTTGCCGTCGCCGACATGATTGCCGCCAGCCAAGCCTGACGCCAATGCGGCGGCAGCGAACCATCAGGAAAAAGCCATGACCAGCAACCGGCGCTATACGATTTCAGTCATTGCCGGCGACGGCATCGGCAAGGAAGTGATGCCGGAAGGCATCCGCGCGCTTGAGGCCGCCGCCGCGCGCTTCGGTTTCACGATCGAACAGCAATGGCACGATTTCGCCAGCTGCGACTATTACGCGAAGCACGGCCGGATGATGCCGGAGGACTGGAAGGAACGGATCGGCAGGCCCGATGCGATTTTCTTCGGCGCGGTCGGCTGGCCGGACAAAGTACCCGATCACATCTCGCTGTGGCAGTCGCTGCTCCAGTTCCGCCGCGAATACGACCAATACGTCAACTTGCGCCCGGTGCGGCTGATGCCCGGCGTGCCATGCCCGCTGGCAGGCCGCGAGCCGGGGGATATCGATTTCTGGGTGGTGCGTGAGAATACCGAGGGCGAATATAGCTCGGTGGGCGGCCACATGTTCCCGGGCACGGACCGCGAAGTCGTGATCCAGGAAACAGTGATGACGCGCTTCGGCGTTGACCGGGTGCTGCGCTTCGCTTTCGATCTGGCCCAAAAGCGCGAGCGCAAGCACCTGACGTCCGCGACAAAGTCGAACGGCATCGCCATCACCATGCCTTTCTGGGATAGCCGGGTCGAAGACATCGCTAGGGAATATCCCGGCGTCAGCCACGACAAGTATCACATCGACATCCTCACGGCGCAGTTCGTGATGAACCCGCAGCGCTTCGACGTCGTCGTCGCCTCCAACCTGTTCGGCGATATCCTGTCCGACCTTGGACCCGCATGCACCGGGACGATCGGCGTGGCGCCTTCGGGCAACATCAACCCCGACGGCACGCACCCCTCGCTGTTCGAGCCGGTCCACGGCTCCGCGCCGGATATTGCCGGCAAGGGCATTGCCAATCCGGTTGGCCAGATCTGGTCGGCAGCGATGATGCTTGAGCACCTTGGCGAGACTGAAGCCGCAGCAGCGATCATGCAGGCCATCGAAACCGTGCTGGTCACGCCCGCAGGACGCACCGTAGACCTCAAGGGCAGCGCCAACACCGTTTCCGCCGGCAAGGCGATTGTCTCGGAAATTGGCTGAGCGGCAAGGAAGGCCGGATCAGCCCGGCTCGTAAGCCTTCGGCACCAGCAGGGATGTCGCGGCGCTGGTTCCGGTCACGGAAGGGTCGCGCGGATCGAGCGCCGGGGTGAGGCTGGCGGGATCGAGAATGGTCTCCATGCCATCGCGCACACCCTCGATCGTCAACTCCGGATCATCGATGCCCGCGGTCATGCAGATTTGCCGCAGCGAGACTTTGCCGCCGCCCGCATGGAACAGCATGCCGGTGACATCGCAGGAAGAATGCGCCAGCCAAGCCACTGCCGGCGAGACCAGGCCGGGGCGGAAATTGTGCTCGAAGGCTATCCTGGCTTCGGGATCGGGAATCGAGAAGTGGCGCGTGCCGTTGCGTGTCGCCGCACCAGGGCTGAGCGCATTGGCGCGAATGTTGTGCGCCGCGCCTTCCACCGCCAGCCCGCGTGTCAGGCCATAAATGCCGAATTTCGCCGCGCCGTAGATGCTCATCCCCGGCATGCCCATCATTCCGCCCGAGGTGGTATTGACGATGCGGCCATAGCCCTGCGCCACCATCGGCTTCCAGGCGGCGCGGCACATCCAGATCGCCCCCATGAGGTGCACGTTGACGGTGGTGTGAATGTCAGCTGGCGTGATTTCACCGAATCCGGCGAGAAATCCGACACCGGCATTGTTGACGAGCACATCGACGCGGCCCCAACGCTCCAGCGCGCCCGCGATGATTGCCGCCGCGCTATCCTCGTCGGCAACGCTGCGTGTATCGGCAATCGCCTCGCCGCCCAGGGCATTGATCTCGGCCGCAACTGCTTCGGCGCTGGCCGGCACGCGGTCACTGCCCAGTGGCTCGCGTCCCAGATCGTTGACCACCACTTTGGCACCGCGCTCAGCCAGCAGCATGGCATGGCTGCGTCCGAGGCCCGGATTGCCGCCTGCCCCGGTCACGATCGCCACTTGTCCATCGTACCGAAGCTGGCTCATGTCGCTCATCCCTGCTGGCCGCCATTCAGCGGCGCGATGACTTCCGCGCCAAAGCTTTCGAGCGCGCCAGGCGTCGAATGGTCTGCCATCCAGGCATAGACCCGTTCAACCCCGCGACCGGCGAGTTCGGCAAAATAATCGACCAGTTCGCCGCCGCTGCCGATGCGCACGCCCTTGCGGCCAAACCGGCGCTTGCTCTTTTCGGCCACAGCCTCGGCGTCGGCGCCGCTGGCGATATGCGCCACTTTCTGCTGGATCGAAATCCGTGCCGAGCCGATCTGCGCCCGCAAGTCCTCAAATTCCTGCCCGTGCAAACGGTCGCCATACCGGGTGTCAAGGTTCCACCAGTCTGCATGCTGGCGCACCAGAGCCAGGGTCTTAGGGCCAGAGCCGCCAATCAGTATCGGGATCTGGCCCAGCGGCTTGGGCGCCAGCACCGCGCCGCGAAGCTTGTGGAAGCGCCCGTCGAAATCGACGCTTTCCCCCGACCAGAGCAGTTTCAGCACTTCGAGCGTTTCACCCAGCCGCACCACACGGTCACGCGGCTCATCGGGCTCGACACCGAACTTCTCGAAGTCAGGAGCCCACGAGCCCCAGCCGATGCCCAGTTCGAACCGGCCGCCCGAGGCATTGTCGAGCGTTGCGGCGTGATGCGCCAGCATGACCGGATGGCGGAAAGCATCGCAGGTAATCAGCGAGCCTACCTTGAGGCGACTGGTGCGCGCGGCAATCCAGGTGTTGACCGTGGTCGCCTCGAATGTCGGCTGCCCCGGCGCCCCGGGCGCCTCGATATGATCCATGCCGACCATACCGGTAAAACCGGCTTGTTCGGCAGCAAGCGCCGTCGCGACCAGCTTGTCCATGCTCGCACGAATCTGGGGCACGTACAGGTAGAACTCCATGTCCGCTGCCTATCGCATTGCCGGGGATCGCAGGCCGCAAGATGGCACCCACCCGGTGAATTGCCTCATACGGTCGCAGCCAGTGCGCGTTGGTGTTCTGGCCATGCCAGACCATCCGTCCGGTTCTTGAAGAAAGCTTCGGCATCCTCGCGCAATAGTGGCTCGACTTTGCTGAAGCCCGCTTCGTGCAGCATCTTGGTCATGTCTTCAATCGAGATGTATGAAGTAAAGTCGACAATGCCGCGCGGACCAGTCGAACGAGCCGGCCGACTTGCCGGCTCGACAATGGTGAGAACCAGTTCCGAGCCTGCGGGAAGCGAGGCTGCCCAGCGCAAGGTCTCCCGGATCGCATCGAGCGTCAAATACTGCGTCACGCCCAGCCAGGTGACGAAAGTGGGCTGCTTGGGATCAAAACCTTGGGCCGCAAGTGCGTCAGTCACCGACATGGTCTCGAAATCGCAAGGCACATAGCGCACCTGCGGCGGTGTGCTCAGGCCGATATCCGTGATGCGCTTGCGCTTCCACGCCTGGAATGGCGGATCGTCGACTTCAAAAATGGTCAGCGAGCCGAGGTCGTCAGCCTTGCGCAAGGCATAGGAATCCAGCCCCGCGCCAAGGATTACGTACTGCGTGACCCGGTCCTTCGCGGCGGCGAGACGGTCTTCGGTGAAACGGCTGCGCAGTGGGCAGGTCGAAAGCAGCGGGCCGGGAATCCGGGCATTGAACGTGCGGATTTCTTCCTCGGTCATGTCGAGCAGGCGGTGCGCGAATGAATCCTCGAAGATCTTCGGCTCATCGGCGTGCAAGTAATGGCCAGCGCGCAAAGTCGCTGCCATGAATGCGGTCTTGTGCACCTCGGATAGAGTAATGTCAGAATCAGTCGTCATTTCGAAGCATCCCGGATTTCAGCGTGAAGTGTTATATGCACGGAAGGTGCGGGAATGGCGGGTCAATTGCACCTAGGGAAATTGCATGGCCCTATTTGATTCCGCACAATCGAATAGTAACTTGCTGATTATCATGCTTTTTTACAGGAGTTTGCCCTGGATGTAATTTGCGCATGACCCCCGGCGATATTTCTGACCTGTCCTGAAGACACTCAAGCGCGCTTCGGCCGCCTGGCCTTCTTCATCAACAGTGGCACCGGTGCGAAAGCAAGCATCAGCCAGGTGAGCACGTAAAAACTGTCAAGGTAAGCAATCATCATCGACTGGCGCTGAACTTCGGCATCGATCATGGCCATCACGACATTGCCCAGCCCTTCCATCCTGGCCACGGCGGCAGGCAGATCGAGCCCCGGCACGGTTGCCGCGGTAATGTGGCTGGCAAGGTCGGCGTGGCTGATTTGCTGGTTGCGCGACAGCAGCGTGAAAATCACCGATATCCCTACGGAACCACCAAAGCTTCGCGAAAGGCCGGTCAGGCTCGACGCATCGGGACGCAAGCTCGGGTCGAGGGTCGCATAGGCCATCAGCTGGACAGGCGTCACGATCACCCCAAAACCGATGCCTTGAACAAATGCCGCAAACAAGATGGGCATTGTACCCATATCCAGCGTCCATTGTGTCATGGTCCAAGTGCCCGCTGCCGCAATCAGGTAACCGGACAGGATCACCAGCCGCGAGTCATACTTGCGGGAAAGATAACTGGCCAGCAACGACGTGCAGACCACGCCAAGCCCGCGAGGTGCCATGAGCAGGCCGGTATCCATTACCGGATACTGGTAAAGCGTCTGGAACATCGTCGGCAGGATGGCCGCGAGGGCGGATGAGGTTGCCCCCAGAATGGCCATGAATGCCAGGCCCGCCAGAAAATTGCGATTGGCGAAGACTGTCGGACGGAAAAGCGGATGCGGATGGCCCCGGCTGTGGACGACGAAAATCCACAGGGCGGACAAAGCGATGATCAGCTCGAAGACGATTTCCCTTGAGGAAAACCAGTCGCGCCCCTGGCCGCGATCGAACATCAGCTGCAGTGCGCCAAGCGCCACGGCGATGGCCACGTAGCCAAACAGGTCCAGCTTGCGTTTGACTATAGGTCGGCATGGCAGCAGCCACCAAAGCAGGACCAATGCGGGAATGCCGAGTGGAAGATTGACGTAATAGATCCAGCGCCAGCTCAGGTATTCGGTCAGGAACGCGCCGATGAACGGGCCAGTGATCGGCGCAACCATCACCATCATCCCGTAGATCGACATGGCTGTGGCCTGTTTGCTGGGCGGACTGATATCGAACATGATTGTCATCGTCAGCGGCCCGATGAACGCGGAGGCAAGGCCCTGGAGGATCCTGAACGTCACCATTTCCGGTAATGTTACTGACGCGCCGCACGCCGCAGACGACAGCAGGAACGCCACGGTCGCGATCATGAAGACATTGCGCGAGCCGAAATAGTCAGAGAGCCATCCTGTTATTGGCGTGCCGATCGCAGTGGCGATCATGAAACTGGTGAGCACCCAGCCGATCGACTCACTCGATGCCCCAAGCGCGGTCTTCATGTGAGGCAGCGCGACATTGGCAATGGTCGCATCGAAGAACTGACAGAGCGAGACCAGGATTACGCCGAACAGCAGGAGACCGCGATGCCGACTAGCCAGCAAGGGCTGGTCTTCCGCATCCCGCGCCGCAACGAGGCTATCTGCTGATTCGGGCGTCGACATTGATCGCTAGTCTGGATTGGCCGGACGCGAAATACCACCTGCCGCGTGCATCGCACCTGCGGACCGACCAGTGGTATGCGAGATTCGGCAACATGTGCATCTGTAGTTTCACTATGTGAAATATGATAGCGATGCTTATTATGATCAAGCGTTATGTCTCACTGCTGGAAAGCGGATTGGCATGAGGCAAGGTGTTCAAGTGGTATGGCTGATCAGGCTGCGGTCTGCTCGACTGCGCCAATAATCAATGTTCGGAGAGTTTATGGCGCATCTGGATGGTCTGGAGGGACGCACCGCACTCGTCACTGGCGCGGGTGAAGACTTTGGCCGCGTCATCGCGCTGGCGCTGTCGCAAGCCGGAGCCAATGTCGCAATTCACGCCGTGGCTGGCCAGGGGAATGCCGAAGCTGTCGCGACCGAAGCCCGCGCGCTGGGCGGCAAGGCAGCCGTGGCTACCGGCGATGTGACGGATCCGGGCGAGGCGGAAGCAATCGTTGCTCAGGCCCGAAAGGCGTTCGGCCCCATCGACATTTTCATCCATTGCGTCGGTGTGCGCCCGCACAGTGCAATTGCCGAATCGACAGTTAAGGAATGGCATCAGGCCATCGACACCAATTGCTCATCCTTTTTCTATCTCGCACGCCACCTGCTGCCTGACATGACCGCGCGGCAGTTTGGCCGGCTGGTTTCCGTTACGGTCGCTCTCGATGACCAGACCAGACCCTTGCATGGCGCCATCGCTGCTGCACGAGCAGGTCTGCGCGAACTGGTGAAAGTCATCGCGGTAGAAACCGCGGCGCAAGGCGTGACCTCAAACCTGGTGAGCATCTCAATCAACGAGAATTCCAAGCCGGAATTGCTGAAACCGGAAATGCTGCGCAAATTCGTGCCAGCGGGCCGGCCGGGAAAACTCGAAGAGATTGCGGCAGCATGCCTTTATCTCTGCTCGCGCCAGGCGGCTTACGTCACCGGGCAGACCTTGCACGTCGACGGCGGGTTTACGCTCTAGCCGCGCACAACAAATGGATTGATATGTCGGAAGTAGTGCAACCAGCAGGCGCTGGGTCAGGCACAGACAGTGTGGTTTAGCAGGAGATGGACAATGACTTATGACCTGGTCGTGCGAAACGGCACTGTCATCGATGGCAGCGGCGCAAGCCGCACGCGCGCCGACGTCGCCATTGCGGGCGGAAAGATTGCCGCCATCGGCACCATCGCTGAGAAAGGCCGCGAGGAAATTGATGCCGAAGGCATGATCGTCGCGCCCGGCTTTGTCGATGCCCACACTCATATGGATGCGCAGGTTTTCTGGGACGATCTCGGCTCGACTTCGTGCTTCCACGGCGTGACGACAGCTATCATGGGCAACTGCGGCTTCACCCTCGCCCCTGCCCCGCCGCAACATCGCGGCCTCGTCGTCAGCAATATCGAGCGCGCGGAGGATATCTCCGCCGAGGCTCTGGCGCAGGGCATCGACTGGACCTGGTCAACTTTCGCCGAATACCTCGATGCGATCGATGCACTGCCCAATGGCATCAATTATGCCTGTTCGATCGGCCATTCCGCCCTGCGCATCTGGGCGATGGGAGACAGGGCCTTCACTGCCACGGCCACGCCGGAAGAAATCGAAGTGATGGCAAGCGAACTGCGCTCCGCCCTGGCTGCCGGTGCCGCAGGATTTTCCACCTCGCGCCAACTGACCCATGTAACGGCGGACGATCGCCCCGTCGCCTCGCGGCAGGCCAGCTGGGATGAAGTGGTGGCGCTGGTCAATGTGATGGCCAAGGCAGGGCACGGCGGCTTCCAGCTCGCACCCGAAACCCACCACCGAGACCCGGATGGCCAGGCCGACTATGAGCGGCGTCTGCAAGAACTGGCGCTGGCGACCGGCGTAACGGTTTCCTACGGCGTGATTGGCGGCAAGACCACCCGGTTCATTGACGAAACGGCGGAACTGGGCGGCCACATCTATGGTCTCACGCACTGCCGGGGCGTTTCCGAAGTCCAGTCATTCAAGACCACGTTGCGTTTCGACATCCTGGCTGAATGGAAGGAAGTGCGCGACCGGCCGCTCGAAGAACAGCGCAGCCTGCTGCAAGATCCCGACGTGCGCGCCAGACTGATCCACGCCGCTCACCACGGTGACTATGGCGATTCACGCGGCGACAACTCCAAGCCGAATTACGGCGAACTGCGCGTGCTCCGCTCACCCTATCTGCCCAATCCCACCGTAGCCGAAATGGCCAGAGAGCGCGGTGTCGATCCGGTCGAACTGATGATCGATCTTGCCCTGGAAGAGGACTTCGACGTGTTCTTCCAGCAGTTCTTCGGCCTCGAAAACGACGAGCAGATGATTGCATTGCTGCGCAATCCCAACACCGCGATGACTTTCTCCGATTCTGGCGCGCATGTGCGCTCGATCATCGATTCCTCGATCCAGTCGCATCTTCTCGCATACTGGGTGCGCGAGCGCGGCTTGCTGTCGCTTGAGGAGGCTGTCGAAATGATGACCAGTCGTCCGGCGCGGATCTGGAAGCTGGCAGACCGCGGTCTCCTGCGCGAAGGCTATGCCGCGGACATCACGATTTTCGATCCTGACACTGTCGCGCCCGGATTGCCGACAGTCGTCAACGATCTGCCAGGCGGGTCGGCCCGTCTGTTCCAGAAGGCTGTGGGTTTCAAGGCTACCATCGTCAATGGCGAGCTGTTCATGCGCGATGGCGAACCGACGGCGGCGCGCGCTGGCCAGTTGCTGCGCGCAGGCGCCGCGAGGATGCAATGACTACCGCTACTGTCGAACAAACGGCGCTCGACGCCTATTTCCGTGAAGGCGAAAAGCGCGCAATGCAGCTGGGCAATCGCGGCCCGATCCGCCGGACTGCCGATGGCAAAATCGCGCCGGAGATCGTCGATGCCTACCGGGAATATGGCTTCTACATCCTCGAAGGCGTGTTCGATCAGGCGGAAGTAGCCGACCTGCGCGCTGGCCTGGACCGCATCATCGATCGACTGCCTACAGGGCCTGACTCTCAAGTCGACCATCTTGGTCGCCCCGCCCTGGGTTTGGGTCTGCCAGTATCCCCGTTTCACTGGTCGAAACCGCTCGGCGATCCGTTCGGCGGTGCGGAAGGCATGGAACGCGCTCCGGTCAAGATGTTCGAGGGCGCACCGGCAAAATCGCAGCCCGAATTCGTGGTCTTTATTGTGCGCGCCCCGCTCCAGCTATCTGACGAGGCGCTCAGAGCCTATGGCCACCCGGGATTGCTCGGCGTTGCCGAAGCCATCAATGGCGAGGACTTTGTACCCTTCAGTGAAGGATTCGTGATCAAGCAGCCCGGCGCGGGCGCGGCCTTTGCCTGGCATCAGGATGGCATGACTCATTGGGACCATCCGGAATGGGATCCGCTGATCCATGGTTTCAACTTCATGATCCAGCTCTATCCGTCGACCGCGGCGAATGGTGTGTGGTATGTTCCTGGCAGTCATCGCCAGGGAAAGATCGACATTCCTGCCATGATCGATGCAGCTGGCGGCAACCTGCTTCCCGATGCCGTCCCGTTCATCTGCAATCCCGGCGATGTCGCCATCAGCAACCGTCAGATCATGCACGGCTCTTTCGCCAACTCGAGCCCGGACCTCAGGGTCTCGCTCAATTTCGGCTTCCATCGGCGCAGTGCGATCATTGGTGCGCATGGCAAGGGCCAACAGCGAGATACTGTCTATGATGCCGAATTCGTCCGCAAACGTTCGGAAATGATTGGTTATGCGATAGATGCGCGCGGACAGCACTTCCCTGATGACCGGAAATTCGTCTATCAGCCCCATGCACGAACGGGTGAAGCCTATCACTGGGACGAAAATGCCCGTTTGGCCATCGACGGATATTATATGCGTGACCTCAATATCTAGGACTGTGCCGCACGCTGCACGGACTTGCAGGGGCAGGCGACGGCAAGGGAGAGAAATGGGTGGCAGTCCTGTTGTCTGACGACATTACACCGCCGGACGACCTGACTGGACCAACCACGTCCGCAGAAGCGCTGGCCAGCAAGATTCCGCTCGCAAGTTGGTATGCGCTGACGATTCTGACGCTGATCCACATTTTCAGCCAGATGGACCGAGTTGCTCTCGCGATCCTGCTGCAGCTAATCAAGACTGACCTGCACCTCACGGACGCGCAACTGGGGCTGCTGTCCGGATTGGCTTTCGCGCTGTTCTATGCCTTGCTCGGCGTGCCGCTGGCCTGGCTGGCGGACCGCACCTCGCGCATCCGGCTGATTTCCATTTGCCTGGTGCTGTGGAGCGGGATGACCGCGCTGGGCGGCATGGCGCGGACCTATCCGCAGTTCTTCTTTTCGCGCGTGGGCGTCGGCATCGGCGAGGCTGGTTGCCTGCCGCCGTCCTATTCGCTGATTTCCGATCTTTTCTCGCGCGCCAAGCGCCCACTCGCGCTCAGTTTCTACAATACCGGCGCGGCCATCGGCATGATCGGCGGAATGACCCTGACCGGCTATTTGGGCGAGCACTATGGCTGGCGCGTGGCACTGCAGGCGATTGGCATTGCTGGATTGCCGCTCGCGCTGCTCGCAATCCTTACAGTACGCGAACCGGCGCGCCCCAAGACGGAACGCCCAGTCGAAACCATGCTGCAATCGCTCTGGGTGCTGCTGCGCCGGCGCACTTTCATGCACATATCGATCGCCTATGCGCTCAGCCATGTCGCCACGCAGGGCTATTCACAATGGGCGCCGTCATTCCTCATGCGCAGCTTTCACATGCGGCCAACCGAAATCGGCGCCTGGCTTGGCTCGATCGGGGCGTCGTGTGGCCTCATCGGCGTGCTGTGCGGCGGCTTTCTCGCATCCTGGCTGATCCCCCGCAATCAACGCTGGGAAATCTGGCTTCCGGCCGGCTCTGTGACCATCTGCCTGCCGCTGTTCATTGCCATGGTCCTCAGCCCCTATGTGTGGCTGAACCTGCTGATGAACGGCATCATAGCCTTCCTCACCGGCATCGCCGGAATCGCCACGGCGACGGTGCAAAGCTATACCGAGCCGTTCCGGCGCGCGACCGCAGTCGCCATCATGATGTTCCTGCTTTCGCTGCTCAGCAGCGGCATCGGACCTTACCTGATCGGCCTGACGAGCGACCTCTTGGCCCCATCCGTCGGAACGGAGAGCCTGCGCTACGCATTCCTGCTTGCCAGTGTCATGATCCTCTGGTCAGTCGGCCATTACCTGCTGGCAATGCGGGCAGCCGAGCATGACAGCCAGATCATTCGGTCGCACTAGAGCAACCGTTCAGACTGCTTTGCAAGGGGCACGCAAATTCGCATAAAAGAAGTGTTCATTGAGGTACACTTCTTTTATGCTGATGCCACATTGGAGACATGCCGCGAGTCTCCGACGACCCAATGACTACGGAGATGGATATGGAAAAGCTCACAATTGTTTCGGTCGATGGCCACGCGCAGATGCCGCCCGAAGCCTGGCCGAAGTTTCTCGACAAGCGCTACCATGACCACCTGCCGGCGTTGATCAAGGAAAACGCCAGCTACACGAAAATCAGCGGCCACTTCCTGGGCCGCCTGCACAATTCCGATCTCTACGATATCTATGATACCGAACACGCTCTGCGCGACGGCGGCATCATGGGCGTGTGGGATTGCAAAACCCGCATCCAGGAAATGGACCGCGAAGGCATCGCCTCCGAATTCGTCTATAGCGGCGATCCGCGCGCTTCGGGGCTGTTCTACCAGTCTTCGAACTGGACGACGACGATGGAACTCTGCCAGGCAGGTGTGAAGGCCTACAACCGCTGGCTGCTTGATGAATTCGGTTCGGAATCCGATCGCCTCCACCTCATCGGCATTATCGGGTCTGCCCCCTGGCGCGATGTCGACGAGATGATCGCCGAGCTGGACTGGCTGGCTGACAATGGCTTCAAGGCCACTTCGGTCCCTGGCTTTACCGCCTATCCCGGCCAGCCGCCGCTGTTCGACAAGTATTGGGATCCGTTCTGGGCCCGCTGCCAGGAACGCGACATCACACTGTGGATGCATGCGGGTCAGGGTGAAGGCCAGGGCGAGCTGGGCGCGATTTTCCAGCGTATTGGCAGCCAGATCGAGGATGAGACCGGCGATGTCGGTGCGGCGGTCGACAAGCTCGCCAAGGAATTCTTCAAGGGCAAGATCTTCTCCAGCATTAAGCCGCGCCGCGCGATGTGGCAGATGATGATGGGCGGGGTGTTCGACCGCTTCCCCAATCTTCGCCTGATGCTTAGCGAAATCTATGGCGACTGGCTCGGACCGACGTTCAAGTTCCTGGACGAGCAATTCGAAGCAAACCGCGACAACCTGCCTGCCAAGCGCAAGCCCAGCGACTATTACAAGTCGAACTGCATGAACGGCCTATCTTTCATCCGCCGCTGCGAGGTGGAGCTGCGCCACGATCTGGGCGTCGAACGGCTGGCATTCGGCCGCGACTATCCGCACGGGGAAGGGACCTGGCCCAACACCATTCCCTGGCTGCGCGATGCGCTGGCCGGGGTTCCAAAGGATGAAGCCATTGGCATCATGGGCGGGAATGCGATCCGCTTTCTGAAGCTCGACAAGTCCAAGCTCGATGCGATTGCGCAGCGTGTAGGCCCGTCGATGGATGCTATCTTCGGCGAGCATCCGCCGCTGCCTGAAAGCCTGATCGCGCACTTCAACAGCCGCGCGCAGTATCTCGGTGAACCGGAGCGCGAGAGCCGCATCCCCGAAATGGACCGTGCAATGAAGGAAGACCTCTGGCGCGCCAAAGCGTTTGCCTGACAGCAGGGCTATAGACTCTGATTCAGTTATACTGAAACAGGTGCGGCACCGACCCGCTTCCACATAAGTGGCACAAACTCTAGTGCGCCGGGGCAAGACCTTGAAACGGATGGAAACAGCCATGGATCATCTCGTCATTGCCTCGGCCGACAGCCACGCGGGTATGTCGCCCGAACTGTGGGCTGAATACCTCGAGCCGGAATATCACAAATATCTGGCGCGCCTGCGCGAAGAGCACCGGCTGTTCGGCGGGACGATGCAAATGCTGTGCGACCTGCGCACGCCCACATCGGCTCGTCCGGTGTTCGATCCGGAAGGCTGCTTCGAGACCGGCCATCTCGGTCTGTGGGACCTTGATGTCCGGCTGGCCGAAATGGACCGCGAAGGCGTTGCCGCAGAACTGGTGTTTCCCGGCGATTTCCGTTCGTTCGACATGTTCTGGAATACAGTCAACGGCACCTATTCGATTGCCGCAGTCGATGCCGGGGCACGCGGCTACAATCGCTGGGTCAGCGATGCCTTCGGCACCGCGCGAGAACGCCTGCTGCTGATCGGCGCGCCGCTTTCTGGCCTCGATATGCAGTCGGTATTCGCCGAGGCGGACTTCATGGCGGATCACGGCTTCACTGGCCTGTTCACGCCCGGCTATTGCGCTTTGCCCGGTCAGACCCCGGTTTTCGAGGCGGAATGGGATCCGGTCTTCGCCGCCTATGCCGAACGCGGCCTGACGCTGATCACGCACGCGGGCTATGGCATTCCGCAAGGATTCATGCTTTCCGAAGTCGAAGCCGCCGCCGCCGCAGTGCGCGAAGAGAACGGCGGACCGCAGGATCTGATCCACAAGCTCATATCGACGGTCTATAATGACAGCGGCGTCTTTGCCGACCTGCGTTCGCGCCAGGGCGTCTGGCAATTCATGCTGGGCGGCGTGTTTGACCGGCACCCGACACTCAAGATGATGGTGACCGAAATCCGCGCCGACTGGATTCCGGCGACACTGGCATTGCTCGACAAAGTCTGGGAGCGCCACCGCGAGCGCTTGCCTGCCAAGCGGCCGCCCAGCGAATACTGGACATCCAACTGCATGGCCGGCCTGTCATTCATGAACAAGGCTGAGCTTGCCATGCGCGACGAGATAGGCGTCGACACCATGGCATTCGGCCGTGACTATCCGCACGGCGAAGGCACCTGGCCCAACACGATTGCCTATCTTGCGGACCTGATGCGCGGCGTGCCGGAAAACGAGGCGCGGGCCATCCTGGGCGGCAACATGATCCGTTTCCTCGGGCTCGATCCCGCGCCGCTGGCCGCCATCGCAGCCCGCATCGGCGCGCCCGCATGGCAGGAACTCGCTGGCAAAGGCCCGCTGACGGACGATCTCGCCGCCCATCTCGCCATGCGCTGCGGTTATGCCAAGCCTGCGGAGAGGGACCGTAGGATCGGCGAAATCGAGCCAATCGTGGAGCGTGACATCCCCCGCCTTATCGCCGCTGGATCAGCCTGGCGCTGATCAGCCCTGTGCCGGGCGCATATCAGCCGGCCGCGAAATAAGCGGCAGTGGCGGCAAAAGCGCCGACGTCGATCCCCGATTCCTCAGCGGCCGCCAGCGCCACAGCTACGTCCTTCACGAGGTAGGGGCGCGAGGCCTCCAGCATCGTGCCGACTGGCTGGCGTTCGAACAGCCGCATGGCAAAACTTGCACCGCTTGATGCCTGGATCACTTGCGCAACTGTCGTCGTCTCGAAGCCCAGCCCTTCCGCCATACTCAGCAACTGGACGGCGTTCATCATGTTGGTGGCGAGCAGCAGGTTGTTCATCAGTTTGACCAGTTGAGCGTGGCCCAACTGTCCGACGTGGAAAATCCGGGTCGAATAGCATTCGAACGCGCCGCGAACACGCTCCAGCGCTGCCTCATCCCCGCCGACCATGAGCGTGAGCGTGCCAGCCCCGGCATCCGCCGGTCCGCCGCTGAACGTGGCGTCGATCACCTGCACCCCGGCTGGTGCCAGCGCGCCGAGTTGCCGCATCAGCGCGGGCGAGCCGGTGGTGTGAACCGCAAGGATTGATCCCGGCCGCATCGCAGCAAGCGCCCCGCTTTCGAGCAGCACGCTGCGCACTTGCGCGTCGTCATAGACACAAGCCACCAGCAAGTCGCTGCCACTGGCAAGCTTGGCATAGTCCGCCTGCGCCGATGCGCCCGCCTCACACACCTGGGTCAGTCCCGCACCGCGCGGAAAGACGCTAAGCGCATTTCCCTCCGCCAGCAGACGCAAGACCATCTGTGTGCCGATTGCGCCAAGCCCGATCCAGCCGATGTTAAGAGCCGCCCCGCCAGAATTGTCGTCGATTGCTGCGCCCTCGTTCATGCCTTGCACCTTATGCCATTTTCTCACTGCCCTGCTCCATCAGCAGGCGAGTGAGGTGGTGGTCCTGGATCACCCAGCGTCCGGCAATGCGTCGCAAGGTCTGGCGATAGTGGCCATAGCCGCGCATCCAGTGGCGCATGCCGTCCTTTTCCCAGGAAAGTATGTCATTGAGCGGCCAGATGCCGGTCGCCGTGTCATCCGAAAGGAACTCGATCTCGGGCGCGTGCACCTGATGGACAGTCGTAATCCCTTCCAGCGCTTTCGCCAGCCACGCGGCAATCGCGCGGTTGCCCACCACTTTGCCGCCCGGCGCCGAGCGCATCGAATGCGACTCGGCATCCTCGGCATAGCATGCGGCAAAACTGTCCCAGTCCTTCTCGTCGATGCTTCGCACGCGGCGGGCCATCAGCGCCTTGATATCTTCCCGCGCGACCAACCTGCTCAGCTCATCCATTGTCCGTTTCTCCCGCAATCGTGTTCTTATGGCGTCACCCATGAACGGGTTACGCCGCTCTTTACAAGGTCTCCGCCTGCGATAAGCTAAGGCATAAGACCTAATTTAGGGAGCGGCGTAATGGCAGATTTGATGATTCGCGATTTGTGCCGCGAATTCGGCGCTGAAGTGACTGGGCTTGATCCCACCACCCCGCTCACCCCGCAAGCCGCCAGCCAGTTGCGCGACCTGTTCAAGCAGCGCGGCATGCTTGTCTTTCCGGACCTTAGACCCGATGCCCGATTCCAGACATGGCTGGCCGAGCAGATGATCAGCGAAGAACCGGTCGATCCCGCCCAGCTCCACGTCGATGAGCTCCACCAGGTCTCCAATGTCGAGAAAATCGCCGCAGTGCCGCTGGGTCGGATCATGTTCCACAGCGATACGATGTGGGAGGAAGACGGCTGCAAGGCAATTTCGCTTTACGGCAAAGTGGTTTCACCCGGCGCGATTCCCACCATGTTCGTCAGCATTGCCAATGCCTGGCGGACTCTGCCCGCAGACCTGAAGGCTCGCGTCGAAGGGCGCTATGCCATCCATTGCCCGGATGCGACTGATCAGCGGAAGACCTACATTTCCGATGACGTGATGGTGGTCGATTTCGGTTCGAAGCAGCAGCTGCGCCTGCCAATCGCCTACACGCATCCACGCACCGGGGAAACATTGCTCTATGTCTCCCCGCAGCTCACACACCATATCGAAGGCATGGATCCGGAAGATAGCGAGGAACTGCTCAACGCGCTGTTTGATCACATGTATGCCCCGCAGAACATCTTCACTTATCATTGGCGCGAGGGAGATCTGCTTGTCTGGGACAATCTGACAATGCAGCACGCCCGGGCCGATCTGAGAGCCGACGAAGCGCCGCGCACACTGCGCAAGACTCTGGTTCCTGCCTATATGGTTGCGGAAGCCCAGACGGGGACTTTCAAGGCAAGCTATCGCCGCTACGGCGATTGATAAACCTCGAGGCGAATGCCGTGCTGCGCAATTACCAGCGGAAAGGCCAGTTCCATGCCCAGCCCCACCGATGCCGTGGCAGCGCAGGTGCAGCGACTGATTGATATCGAGGAGATCAAGGCCCTCAAATACCGCTATATCCGCCTTGTCGATGCGCACCGGTTCGAGGAATGGGGCGAGAGTTGCTTCACGGCGGACTGCCACCTTTCCACCAACGATCTGGGAACCTGGACGGGGCGCGCCGAAATTGTCGCGGCAGTGCGGCGCGGCTATGGTTCGGCCAAGACAATCCATCAGGTCCACATGCCGGAAATCACGTTCACCGGCGCCGATAGCGCCACGGGAATCTGGGCACTGAGCGATTACGCGACGTGGATCGCAGACGGCAAACAGGTCATTGACTGGGGCCTCGGCCGCTATGAGGACAACTATGTGCGAACCGGCGAAGGCTGGCGGATCAGCCGCACGGTTCTTCTGCGCGAAACATTACCTGCGCCGAACCGCTGTGCCAGCACGCCAGACAAGACCGACTAGATAACAGCACGAGACGAGGATCCCGACTATGGCCACCATGGAATCACAAGACATAGCCAGCCAGGTGCAGCGACTGGCCGACATCGAGGCGATCAAGCAATTGAAGGCGGAATACATCCGGCTGGTCGACACCCAGCAATGGGATGCCTGGGCACGCCTGTTCACCGAGGACTGTGAGTTGGAGCTTGATGGCGGAGCGGTCAGCGGCCGTGACAATACAGTGGCAAAAGTGTCAGGCGCGCTGGCGGGCGCCAAGACAGTCCACCGCATCCACCAGCCCGAAGTGACCATTACCGGTGCCGACAGCGCGTCGGCGCGCTGGCCCATGTCCGATTTCGTGCGCGGCACGTTCGGCGGCAAGCGCCTGACGATCAATGGCCACGGTTATTACCACGAGGACTATGTGCGAACGGTCGACGGCTGGCGGGTGAAGCGCAGCCAACTCATTCGCCAATTTGTCGAGATGGTCCCGACGGCAGAAGACTGACCGGGCGCCTAGAGGTCCGGAAAGCGCGTGCCGATTTCGTTCACCATGCCGCCATTCATGCGGAACAGCGATCCGGTCACCCACGACGCCGCAGGTGAGGCGAGATAGACAGCGGCATAGCCGATGTCGCGCGGGGTGGCATTGCGGCGCATGCGGGTTTTCTGGATCAGCACTTCGCGCAAGTGCGGCGCCTTGACGTCCATGAATTCCTGCAGCTTCGGCGTTTCGACTTGGGCGGGAAGGATCGCGTTGACGCGTATCTTGGGGCCGAGGTCCGCAGCCATCGAAAGCGTAAGCTGGGCTTCCGCTGCCTTGCCGGTGTGATGCGCAAGGCTGCCGCGCGTCTGCACCCCCACCACGTCCGAGCTCATGTTGATGATCGATGCGCCCGGCCTTTGCAGCAAGTTCGGCACGGCATGCCGCGACAGTTCGAAGGGGACGACCACATTGAAGTGAAACGCTTCCTGCAGGTGACTCGGCCGGGTGTCGAGAAACTGGGGCGAAATCTCGCCGCCTGCGTTGTTGACCAGAATGTCGAGCCCGCCAAACTCGGCCACCGCCTGTTCGACCAGCCCGGGCAGGCAATCGAGATCATTGACGTCTGCCGTTATCGCGATCGCCTTGCCCCCGCCTGCGCGAATGTCCTGCGCCACTGCCTCCACCTGAGCCGTGGTGCGCGCGACCAGAACGACGCTGGCGCCTGCCTCGACAAATGCGCGGGCGACGCCTTCGCCGATGCCGCGGCCGCTGCCAGTGATCAGCGCCACCCGGTTTTTCAGGGAAAATGCCTCCATCGTCGCTTCCTCTCACTTTTATTGGTTCAAAAGCCCCAGCAGCATCACAAGGCTGAGGCTAATTGTCGAACGCCCGTTTCGCTTTCTGTCAGGCTGCAGTCGGCGCCTCGGCAGCTTCAGCAGGCACTTCATCATGTGCATGGCCAGGCTTTGGCCGGGGGAGCAACAGGAACAGCAAACTGCCGAGAGCGACCGAAATGCCGGCAACCATGACGAACGGCGAATAGGAATCATATTTGTCGAGCAGCAGGGCCATCAGCCCCGCGCCAATGAAGGCAGCAATGGTCGTGTTGGCCGCAATGAAACCAAAAACTGTGCTGTAGGCCCTGATCGGAAAAATTCGCGAAATCAGATAGCCGACAATGTCCGATTCGGCTCCGAATGACAGGCCCACCACCATCACCGCTCCCGCCAGCACGGCAATGGGCACGCCGTGCTGGGAAATGATCATCAACCCCATGGCCGACAATGCAAGCGTTGCCGAAGCGACCAGCGGGGCGGGAAACTTGTCCAACGCGAACCCGCTGGCCAGCCGCCCCGCCATCATGCCGATCGCATAAGCCGAAACGATGATCGAGACAGTCTTGTCCACCACGCCATGCTCGCCAACGATCAGTCCCATCTGCGTCAGCAATATGGCCATGGGCATCGTGCAGAACAGAACGGCTCCGTTCAGCAGCCAGAAGGCCGGGTGCCGCAGGATCAGGCCATAGTCACCGCGCGTTGCCGCCGGCCTGGCTTCGCCCGCAACGCGCTTCTGGCCAGCGGGCATCAGCGCAATGGCCACGCCGCCGCCAATGGCCGAGCCGATTGCCAGCGCGACATAGCCCGTGCGCCAACCGTAATCGACGACAAGGCTGTTGAGCAAAGGGCCGCCGACAGCGGCAATCAGTGAGGGGCCTGCGACTGCAATGGCCAATGCCAGCCCGCGCGCAAGGCGAAACCGCTCCACGACGACACGGCAATAGACTGGCGGCGTGGTTGCAGCCAGGATGACGCTCTGGGCGACATAGAGAACGGCATAGCTGGTGAGATCGTCTATCCGGCTCAATGCGAAAAACAGCACGGGTGCGGCAATGACGCCAATCAGGGCCGTGCGCCGCGCCGAGAATACGTCTGCCAGGCGTCCCACCAGAGGGTATGCCAGAACCGATATCAGCGACAGCATCTGCACTTTGACCAGATCGGCTTTCGGCCAGCCGAATTCCTTGATCAGGTGCGGCCCCATGATGCTGATCGAATAGGACATCATCATCAGGCCGAAGCCGAGGCCGATAGCAGCAGATGTAACCGCTCGCCACTCGGTGCGGAATTCGCGCCAGTAATCCGACATTTCTCTCCCTCTCACGTGATATTTTGCGGAATGGTACAGGCTTGCCGGGTTTGTGCCAGCCCGTGCGTTGCGCGCCAGACATTTATTGTCCTGGGGCCGTCCGCGTACTTTTCCATTTGCGTGCAATGACAAAGTAAATGGCATTGCCTGACGCGCAGGCATTGCCTGGCGCGAAATTTGCGGCATTCTGCACCGGCCTCGCGAAGAGCGGACACTGACCGGCGCGGCGAATGGGAGGGCATGTGGAGTTCGATTATATCGTCGTGGGGGCCGGCTCGGCCGGTTGCACCCTGGCTGGCCAGCTGTCCGCCAATCCTTCTGTCACTGTCCTGCTGATCGAGGCTGGCCCCTGGGACAGGAATCCCTGGCTCAAGGTTCCCAAGGGATTCGCCCTGATCATGGGGCGCAAGGAACTCACCTGGAACTACCCGGTCGATTATCGCGAGCCCGGCATCGCCAACGAAGTCTGGCAACGCGGCAAAGTGCTGGGCGGGTCCAGCGCGATCAATGGCATGGTCTACAATCGCGGCAACAAGCCCGATTTTGATACGCTCGAAGGCTATGGCGGCCCCGAATGGGGCTGGCAGAGCATGCTGTCGGCATACAAGGCCATGGAAGACAATGCTCTGGGCGCGTCGGAAACTCGCGGCGCGGGCGGGCCGCTGCACGTATCCCGGTTCCGCGGCGCCGATCCGGTCAGCCAGCGCCTGATCGAGGCTGGCGGAAGCATTGGCCTCGATATGGTGGAAGACTGCAACGAAAGCGACAATGCGCGCATTGGCTACACCATGTGCACGATCCGGAACGGCGTGCGCGTCAGCGCGGCAAAGGCCTTCATTCATCCCGTCCGCAGCCGCCCCAACCTGACAGTCACTACAAGTGCCCAGGCCGTGCGCCTGCTGCGCAAGGGCAATCGCATTTGCGGCGTGACTGTGCGGCGAGGCGGAGTGCTGGAGGACATTGCCGCAAGGCGCGAAGTTCTGCTCAGCATGGGCTGCATGGGCACGCCGAAAATGCTGCAGCTTTCGGGCATTGGCCCTGCTGACGTATTGCGGGCGGCGGGCATTGATGTGCTCGTCGATTCGCCCAATGTCGGCGCCAACCTGCGCGAACATCGATCGCCGATTTTCCAGTTCCGGCTCAACCGGAATGTCGGTTACAACCGCATGCTGAGCAGCCGCACGCGCCAGGCGATCTCGGGCATGCGTTACCTCGTCGACCGCGGCGGGGTGATGGGCCAGAGCGCATTTGACGTAGTTGCCTTTCTCAAGACCCGGCCGGAACTGCCTCGCCCTGACGTGCAGCTGCTGATCGCTCCTTACTCAAGCGGGCGGCCGCGGAAGGGAATTTCCATCGAACAGGAGCCGGGCATGCAGGCACTCGGCATCGTGCTGCGGCCCGAAAGCCGCGGAACACTGGCGATCACATCAGCCGATCCCGATGCCGATCTTGCCATATCGCCGAACCACATGACTGCCGCCTATGACCGGCAGGCCATGGCCGGGCTATACCGGGTAACGCGAGACCTGTTCGCAGCCAGTCCGATCGCCGACTATATCGACCATGAGCGTTACCTGCTGGGCGAGCCCGCCGGCGAAGACGAAGATAGCCTGGCCGAACACGTGCGCAGGCGCGGCGTTTCAAACTACCACGCCGTCGGCACGGCAGCCATGGGCACGCAGGACAATGCGCCGATCGACCCGCAATTGAGAGTACGCGGTGTCGAAGGGCTGCGCGTGGTCGACTGCTCAGCCTTTCCTGAAATGGTTTCATGCGGCACCAATGCGCCCGCCATGGCGCTCGGCTGGCGCGCGGCGGACATGATCCTCAGCGAACTCTGACATCCGGCGAACAGGAGAAACCGATGACGAAGCAACTCGATATGCGCCTCGATCTGTTTGCCGAGCAAGCCCGCGCCAAGGCCGCAACCCTGCAAAGCGCCCGCCAGCGCCAGATGATCGACGCCTATATCAGGCACACGACTGCGGAAATCGCCGGTGAGCTCGAGCCCGTGATGGCGACAATGTGCGCCGAGCCGCGCTTTCACGTCTGGCACAATGGCGCCGAAATCGGCGCAAAAGGCCAGGCAGAGGTGCGAGAGATGTACACGCGCATGTTCGAGACTTGCAGCAATTTCTTCCAGCTCGATATCCAGCGCATCGTCATCGATGATCACTGCTTCGTGAAGGAATATATCCAGACCAATATCCTGCCGGGGACCAATTTCGTCACCGGGCCGCGGGCGGCGATGGCCCGAGACTTGGGCGAAGAGCCCGATCCCGATGCCCATTACATGACGCAGGGACGAGTCCTCGTCATGATTCCGTTCGACGAAGATTGTCTCATGCTGGGCGAGGACAGCTTCACCGGCGGCGGCTCCACCGTGCGCAAATTAGCCGACGAGGAGCTGCCAGACAGCTACCGGCAGCGGCTCGGCATTTGACTGGCGTCAGCGCTCACGCCAGTCGCACGGGCTATTTGGGCACAGTAACGGCCGTGACAAATATATGGGGGTTAAATCCCATTTATAATTAGACAGATATATTTGCATAGACTTCTGTTTTATGGCAGCGACTTCGCGGCGCCGGTCGACTACGAATTGCGAGCGGCGATCAGGGAAAAGCATCGACAGGAGAATTCAGGTGAGCGGCAAGGCTATCGACAATCAGGCACTGGACCAGCTTTTCCTGGAAGCGCGAACGCAGAATGCCTGGAAACCCGATCCAGTGAGCGAAAGCCTGCTACGCCAGCTTTATGACCTGACCAAAATGGCGCCCACTTCGGCCAACGGCAGCCCGGCCCGCTTCGTCATGCTGACCACGCAAGCGGCGAAAGAGCGCTTGCGGCCGCTGCTGGCGCCGAACAATTCCGAAAAGATGATGGCCGCCCCGGTGAATATCATCATCGGGCATGACCTGGCGTTTTATGACAAGCTGCCCCAGCTGTTTCCCGCAGGCGGCGAAGGCTACAAGGCCTACTTCGCCAGCAATGAAGCGCTGTCGACGGAAACCGCTTTCCGCAACGGTTCAATGCAGGGCGGATATCTGATCCTCGCGGCCCGCGCGCTGGGGCTCGATTGCGGTCCGATTTCGGGCTTCGACAACGCCGGCGTCGACGCTGAATTTTTCGCAGGCACGACCATCAAGTCGAACTTCATCTGCGCCGTTGGCTACGGTGATCCTTCGGGCGTCTGGCCGCGCAATCCGCGCCTGTCATTCGAGGAAGCCTGTCAGGTACTTTGAAGCGAGACGGGCTGCCCGCATCCTACAGGTCGAGGTCCATCTCCGCGATGAGTTCCAGCGAACGGATGCGGGCGGCGCGGTTATAAAAGTTGCCCGCGAACATGATTTCGTCCGCCCCGGTGGCAGCGATGAAGGCGCGCAACTTGCGCTCCACTGTCTCCGACGAGCCCACGATCGAGAAATGGTGCATGTGCATGATCATCGCCCTTTCCTGCGGCGACCAGATTGCCTCGATATCGTCGACAGGCGGCCGGGTTGGGCCAAGCCTTCCCCGGAAAAAGTTCACCATGCCCAGCAAGGTCGAGGAAAAATGGCGCTGCGCTTCCTCGTCCGTCTCTGCCGCATAGATGTTGATGCAAGGCATGAAGCGCGGCTTCGATCCATCGACCGAGACGAAATTGGCGCGATAGAGCTGAATCGCCTCCATCAGCCCGTTTGGCGTCACGTGCGAGGCGAAAGCGAATGACAGGCCTTTCTGCGCCGCCAGCCGCGCGCTTGAAGGGCTGGACCCCAGCAGCCAGATCGGCACCTGGCTGTCTTGCCCGGGGATCGCCGTGACGGGTTGATCGGGCGCGGGCTTGCCGAGAAAGAACTGCAGCTCTGCCAGATCGCGCGCGAAATGCTCATGCCCGCGCGGGTCGCGGCGCAGGGCCTGCACTGTCAGCGTGTCCGTCCCCGGCGAGCGGCCCAGGCCGAGATCGATGCGCCCGGGATGGAGCGCGGCGAGCGTGCCGAACTGTTCGGCCACCACCAGCGGCGCGTGGTTGGGCAGCATGATCCCGCCCGACCCGATCCGCATCGTCGACGTGGCCGAAGCAATGTGGCCGATCATCACGGACGTCGCGGCGCTTGCCGTCCCGGCCATATTGTGGTGCTCTGAAATCCAGTAGCGATGATAACCCAGCCGCTCCGCCGCCTGCGCCAGTTCGCGAGAACGAGCGAGTGCTTCGGCAATGGTATCGCCCTCCATGATCGGACAGAGATCGAGAATCGAACGGGGAAACATGGCTCTCCAATAGTGTTCTAGCCAACATTGTCTGGCGCCGGCAGCGCGGCCAGATACTGCCGCTAAGGCCAATTATTTTGTGAGTCGAGTAAAATATGGGTGACAACTAACACTTTTTGCCATAGCTTTGAAACTCAGGAGTGCGCCGCGAATCGCGGCGGGCGCTCAGCAGAGACAGGCGGAGGATGAATATGGCCAGTCAGGTTCTGGAGAAACTGCACCTGCCCTTCCCGAGGGAAGACGTGCTCAATATCTCTCCTGTCTATGCAGAGCTTCGCAAGCAGGCGCCAATCGTGCCGGTGATCACGCCGACGGGCGATAATGCCTGGGTTGTGCTAGCCTACGATGAAGCCAAGATCGCCTTCTCGGACAAGCGCTTCGGCTATTACACGCACCACGATCCCAAGAACGCGGCGCGCATGTCGGAAGCGGCGATGCATTCGCATCCAATGGGCGGCATCGATTTCGAAGAACAGATGGTGCGCATGCGCAAGCTGCTGACGCCGGGCTTTGCCCCGCGGCGCCTCGCGATGCTGCAGGAATGGGTGCAGAGTCTCACCGACAGCTGCCTCGATGCCATGCAGGCGGAACATGACGCCAACCCTGGCAAGCCGGTCGATTTCCACGAACATCTCGGATTCCGCCTGCCCGTTCTGGTGATCACTGCCCTGCTCGGCTTTCCGATTGAAGACGGCGACTACATCATGCCGCTGTCCCACCGCATGGGCGCGACGAACAATGGCTCCGATGCGCGCGCCGCCGCGGCCGAACTCACCGGCTACATGCGCAAGCTGGTCGAAGTGAAACGCGCCAATCTGGGCGATGACCTGATTTCGGACTTCATCCGCGCGCAGGACGAAGATCCGAATTTCTTCGCCTCGCAGCCGCTCGAGGCCGTTGCTGCCGGACTGGTGTTTCCTGGCCATGAAACCACTGTGGTGCGCATGGATTTCGGCGTGCTTTATTTGCTCAGCGACCTTGCCCGGCGCGACTGGTTCATGGAAGATCCCGAAGGCCGGATCGATCTGGTGGTCGAGGAAGTGCTCCGCACCACGTCGGCGCATAATTTCGGCCTGATGCGATATGCCAATGAGGATATCGAACTTGGCGGCGTGCTGATCCGGCGCGGCGATCTGGTCATCATTTCGGAGAGCGCCGCCAACCGTGATCCCAAGGTATTCGAGCGACCCGAGGAATTCGATCCTACCCGCAAGAACACCGGGCACCTTTCTTTCGGCCATGGCAGCCACCGCTGCCTGGGGATGAGCCTGGCGCGCATGGAACTGAAGGCAGTGTTCCTTTCGCTGTTCAAGCGGTTTCCCAATGTCCGCCTTGCCGTCGATGCTTCAGAGTTGGAGATCGATAACACCCGCTTGGGCGGCGGCGTCGATCATGTGATGCTGACCTGGTGAAGCAGGAAACGTTCTGAAACCAGCCCACCCCCCTCACTAACGGAGAAACCTGCAATGTCCGCGATCACCGCCAAGGACCTGACTCCCGGCTTCGGTTCCGAAGTGTCGGGGCTTGAGCCGCGCGTCCCGCTCGATCCCGCCACCATCGCCGAGCTTCGCAAGCTGTTTGACGAGCGCGGCCTGCTGGTCTTCCGCAATACGCCGGTGGACATCAAATTCCAGACTTACCTGTCGGAATTGCTGATCGGCAACGATGTGCCCGATCCGGACGCGCTGTTCGTCAAGGACAACTTCCTGATTTCCAATCGCGAGCCGACCGGCGCGGCGCCGCGCGGACGGCTGCTTTATCATTCGGACCAGATGTGGTCAGCGAAGGACCGGGTCGACCTGATCTCGCTCTATGGCAAGGACGTTGCCCAACCGGCGACACCGACCATGTTCGTGAGCGCGGTGGAAGGTTGGGAAACTTTGCCTGAAGATTTGCGCAGCCAAGTGGCGCATCGGTCAGCGATCCAGCACTACGATCCGGAAGTCTATCGCAAGCGGGCCAAGGGCGACACTGATGTGCTGGTTTCGACCTACGAGACCGGCGAGGACTTTTTCACCACGCCTATCGCCTACAAGCATCCCCGCACCGGCAAGACGATCCTCTATGTCTGCGAACAAACAACCCAGAAGATCGTGGGCATGCCCGACAATGAAGGCGACGCGCTGCTCGAGGCGCTGCTCGATCATCTCTATGCCAAGGGCAAGGAATTTGCCCACCATTGGCAGGAAGGCGATCTGGTCATCTGGGATAATCTGGCCCTGCACCACGCCCGCCCCAACGTCGACATCGAAGGGCCAGCACGCACGCTGCGCAAGACCTTGGCACCTTTTCCCAAGATGGCCATGCAAGGCCCAACATACGGCAGCGTGGCCGAGGCCTGACTTTGCGGACTAGACTCTGTTTCAGTTGGAGTGGGCTGGTGCTGCTTCCACAAAAGTGGAACAAACTCTAACTGCCTCGCCAGTACCGATCGCAGAACAACCGCAGATCGCGGTCCAGCTCTGCCTCTTCCGGCGAAATGTCACCAAAGGCACCGTGCGGCGCGGCTTCCAGCACATGCAGTTCAGCAGGCACATCGGCAGCGCGAAGCTTGCGATGCATACGCACCGCGTTTGAAAGGAAAAGATCGCGCGTTCCTGCGGTCACGAATGTGGGCGGAAATCCTTTGGTGAAATCTCCGAACAATGGGGAAAGATAGGGATCGTCCAGCCGATGGCCGCCGGCATAGAGCAGATTGACTGCCATCAGGCTGCCCATCGCGTCGATGCCGGCATTGGTCTGGAAACTGTCGCCTGCTTCGGTCAGGTCCAGCTCGGGCGAGATGAGAACTGCGGCGGCGGGCAGTGGCAACCCCTCGTCGCGGGCGCGCAGGATCGTGGCCGCCGCCAGGTTCGAGCCGGCTGAGCTGCCACCGACGATCACCTCAGCCGGATCGCGATCGCGCAGCAGCATGCGGTAGAACGCCATGCAGTCGTCCAGTCCCGCCGGATAAGGGTGGTCCGGCGCCATTCGGTAGTCAGGAGCGAACACCCGCACGCCAAGCTTGGTCGCGGTGGCCGCACCCATTATCTTGCACAAGTCGCCACCGCCCATGATCAAGGCACCGCCGTGAATGTCGAGATAAGTGCGGCGATCGGAGGGATCGAGTCCTTCAGGTACAATTTCGAAACCGCGCGCCGGGCCTTCGGCGATGTCGTGTATTTCGCCCCTGAAGGGCGGCCACATTGCCGCAAAGGTCTGGGCCATCATGGCATCAGTTGCCGTGACAAATTGCTTCCAACCCTCGGCATCCTCCGGCGAAGGATAACCGAAGCCCGGGAAGCGGGTTATCGACAGCACGGAGCGCGCCACTTCGCTGAGGTGGCCTGGCACAGGTATGGTTCGCGCCGGGACCTGCAAGGCGAGCTCGTCTTTATCTGGCATTTCAGTGCCCTCTCGGAATGGCTGCGCTGCGCGGAATCGTTTCAGCAAGCCGCCAGTCTATCTGCTGACTCACCGTTGGCAATCGCCACCGCTGCAGGGTAGTCTCAGAGTCGGTGCTCAAGCCATGATGGCTTCCAGCGCCTCGCTTGCTTCCAGCCAGGCGGCTTCGGCCAGTTCCACTTTCGCCTCGATTTCAGCGCGGCGTTTCATCAGTTCGGTCATGGTGAGCTTGGCCAGAGCCGGCTCGGCGGCGGACGGATCGAACATGGCGTGGTCAACTGCGCTGCGCAGCGCAGTCAGCCGCTCGAGCTCAGCTTCGGCCTGCTTGGCGCGCCTACGCAGTTCCTGCCCTTTTTCCCGCGCCTCGGCCGCAGCCTTGCGCTGGTCCTTCTTGTTGACGCCTTTTGTGGCGTCCTTACCGCCATCCTTGCGGGCGGCCGGGGGTTCCTTGGCCAGCACGAAGGCAATGTAATCGTCAATCGAACCGTCGAATTCCCTGGCCAGTCCGCGATCCACCAGCACCAGCCGGTCGGCCGTCATTTCCAGCATATGCCGGTCGTGGCTGACAATCACCACCGCGCCGGTATAGGCATTCAGCGCCTGGATAAGCGCCTCGCGGGCATCGACGTCGAGGTGGTTGGTCGGCTCATCGAGGATCAGCATGTGCGGCGCGTCACGCGTGATCAGCGCCAGCGCGAGCCGCGCCCGTTCGCCGCCCGAGAGCTTGCCAACTTCGGTGGTCGCCTTGGGCCCGGAAAAGCCGAAACGGCCCAGCTGCGCGCGCACCGCTGACGGCGTCGAACCGCTCATCAGGCGAGTCATGTGTTCCAGCGGGGTTTCCGACCGGTCTAGTTCTTCGACCTGATACTGGGTGAAATAGCCCACGCGCATTTTCGCACTGGCATTCATCGACCCTTCCATTGGCGGCAGTTGTGCTGCCAGCAGCCGCGCAAGCGTGGTCTTGCCATTGCCGTTGCGGCCCAGCAGGGCGATGCGGTCATCGGGATCCAGCCGCAGGTTCAGCCGGCTCAGCACTGGCGCATCGCCATAGCCGACGGCTGCGAGATCGAGCGTGATCAACGGCGGTCGCAGCGCATCGGGAGCCGGGAAGTCGAAGCTGAGCGAGGGATCGTCGATCATCTCGGCAATCGGCTGTAACTTCGCCAGCGCCTTGGCGCGCGATTGCGCCTGCTTTGCCGTGGAAGCGCGGGCTGAATTGCGCGCGACATAATCCTGAAGCCGGTCCCGCATCGCCTGCTGCTTTGCCTTGGCCGACGCGATCTGCGCCTGCCGCTCGGCTCGCTGTCGCTCGAACTGGTCATAGCCGCCGGGATAGAGTGTCAGCTTGCCGCCCGTCAGATGGAGGATGTGATCGACTACGTTGTTCAGGAAATCCCGCTCGTGGCTGACGAGCAGGATCGTGGCTGGATAGGTGCGGAGGAAATCTTCGAGCCACAGCACGGCTTCGAGGTCGAGATGGTTCGACGGTTCGTCTAGCAGCAGCAAGTCGGGCTGCGAAAACAGAAGCGCCGCCAAGGCCACGCGCATGCGCCAGCCACCGGAAAAGCTTTCGAGCCCGCGGTGCTGCGCTTCTTCGTCAAAGCCCAGCCCGCTGAGAATGCGCGCCGCGCGCGATGGGGCCGAATGGGCGTCGATGGCAATCAGCCGCTCGTGGATTTCGGCGAGACGGTGGGCATCCTCGCAGCCCTCGCTCTCCTCGATCAGCGCCGCGCGCTCGGTATCGGCAGCCAACACGGTCTCGAACGGTGTGGCATCCCCGCCCGGCGCTTCCTGCGCAATATAACCGAGCCGGCTGCCGCGCGGCATTGCAACGTCGCCCCCGTCCGCCTCGAGCATGCCGGCGATTACCCGCACCAGTGTGGATTTGCCCGCGCCGTTGCGTCCGATCAGGCCAATGCGCCCGCCCGGCGGCAGCTTGGCTGTCGCATCGTCAATAATCGTTCGTCCGCCGAGGCGAACTGTAATTCCGGAGAGATTGAGCATGGCGCTGCGCCTAGCAGCACTGCGGCCAGCGGCAAGTGGGGATCGCGCGTGTCGATAAAGTAGCTCTCAGGGAGCAAGTCCGGTCTTGAGCAGCCGCATCACCACATCGAGCAGCGGTTCAGGGCCCGTCGATCTCGCCAGCGCCCCTCCACTTACCATCAGGATCAGGATGCCAACGTGGTTGATGTCGAAATCCTGCCTCACCAGGCCAGCCGCTTTGGCCCGTTCCAGCGGCTGCGTCAGGATTAGCGAAACTCCGCTGACAAAAACGTCCGTGTGAACAATCGGGTTGTTTCTGGTTGCAAGCAGCCTTTCGAAGCCGCCCGAATTGAGCGTCCGTTCGGCCATCATTTCGATCGCAAGCAGAAACGCATCGTCACGATCAGCCCATTGCTCGACCAGTTCCCGAACCCGATTGAGATGAATCTGCTGGACCACCGCGACGATCGTCTCACGATCGGGAAAGTTGCGATGAAGCGTCGTGCGGCTAACTCCCGCGCGGGCGGCAATCTTTTCGAGCGGAACGTCGACGCCTTCGCTGCCGAATAATTCCACAGCCGCGGCAATCAGGCGTTCGCGGCGCTCTCTGGCGTCCTTGCGGCCCTTGCGCACTACCACGTTAAAGCTTGAACGATCCGATACAAAAGTACCACAGGTCTTGCCCCCTCGATAGCTGCGCGTGTCCTGACCGACTAGCAGGATTTGCCTGGCGTGTAAGTGCTGATTCCGTGCTCATGGCAGGGGACGTCGGTCCTTCGGAATCTGACGCCCGCGCTGAAACGAAAGGCACCCGGACGGCTACCTGCCAGTTCGAACTTTTGGCCCAACTTTTGGCTGGGCCTTTGGCTTAGCAAATACCGCGAGATCCGGATTGCCGGCAAAAAGCGAATGAAACAGGCCGAACTTGCTCCGGATAGCCTCGCCCAGTGGCCCTGAGAATTTCTCGCAAGACCAATCGTTAACGGCCGCCTTGTAGGTTGCAAACAGCACTTCGGTGAACAGTCTGGTCGCGGCATCAGGCTTATCAAGGCCGTGCTTCTTGGCCACGGCATTGGCGATCTCATCGATACTGATTGCCACCAACTCGGCAGCTTTCCCTCGCAGAACATGCGAATTCTCGACAATTTGGCCGTAAGCCATGACCGACTTGCGATCCATTCCTTCTGCGGCCTCGATAAGGGATTCGCAGAAAGCATCGATTTTAGCCAGACTGTCTGGCTGGTTCATGTAGCTTGCGGCGACAGCCTTGGCCCAGGCGCCCTGCCCCATGAACACGACTTCATCTTTGGTCGCGAAGTAGCGGAAAAACGTGCGCACGGAAGCGCCGACGCTCTCGGCGATTGCTTCTGCCGTGGTCGCATCATAACCGTCGGCCAGGAACATGCGCAAGGCGGCCTGCCGCAGCATCGTCAACGTACGCTGCTTATGCGCGTCACGCAGCGAGAGGCCCGCGAACTTCCTTTCTATCGGGACAATCTTTACCTCAAACATTGTCACGGGAATGCTCTTTAGGCATTTTAGTGTCAACTGCTTCGCACAGAGGTTGGGTCCCAGGGGTTTGCGTGCCCAGAATGCGCCGCTTAGAGCCTGATCCGAAACTGTCGTTTCGGATGTCGCGGCACCAGCCCTCCAGATAGCTGGCGAGCACGTCGTCAAAAGGAAACGACGAGAACTCGACCTAGAGCTCGGCTGAAATCGTCACCATGGTTAGGCGGCCGTCCATATCGTTGTTGGCCAGGTGGAAACCGAATACAACGCTTATCCGTGCGCACCGGCAGCGTGCCGCGCCGCGCGATATCCAAAGATGAATGACGCACCGATGCTCGCGCCGGCGCCGGGGTATTTGTCGCCCGTTACTGATGCTGTGGAATTACCCGTTGCGTAAAGACCGGGCAGCACAGAGCCGTCCTGCTTGATAACACGCCCCCATTCATCAGTGACAATGCCGCCATAGGTACCCACGTCACCGGGATAAAGCGCGACTGCATAGAAGGGCCCCTGAGAGAGCTTGCCGAGAGTCGGGCTGGGCTTGTGGCGGGGGTCGCCAAAATAACGATCGTAAGCCCGCTCACCGCGGTGGAAATCCTCATCCCGGCCCTGGTCGACAAAGCCATTGAAACGCGAAACTTCGGCTTCCAGCCCGGCGGGATCGATCCCGGCTTTCTCCGCCAGTTCGCGCAGCGTGTCAGCCTTTTTCATATAGCCGCTGGGGAGCCAGGATGGCGGCATGTAGCGCGGCGGGGTCATCGCCCAGTTGTATCGGGCCCGGTGCCGGGAATCCATGATCGCGAAACATCGCACAGCGCCGGCCCGGTAGATGTTCTGACCGGTTTCCATGTAGCTGCACGATTCGTCGGTGATGCGCTTGCCGCGTTTGTCGACAACGATGAGATGCGGCTTCGCCAGCTCGTTGGCATGCATGCCGGGCCTGCCGTCCGGCTGACGCGAGTAGACGCACCAGATTGCCCGGTCGAGGCCGTGCACCGCAATGCCAAGGTCCATCGCCCGCAAGATCATTTCGCCGGTGTCGCCCGGATTTGAGACGGTCCACTCGGTAGAGCTGGGCTGCGGCCCGTATTGCGCCCGCATTTCCGCGTTGCGGGCGAAGCCACCCGCATTGATCAGGACGCCCCGCGTTGCCCGGATACGCTTCTGGACGCCGCCCGCATCGACAATCACCCCGGCCACCCGGCCATCTTCCACGATAAAGTCGGTCACTCCGTGATTCACGCGAATATCGATGTCATGCTTCAGCGCGGCTTCCAGCATGCGGCCCTGGATCGCGCCGCCGTTGCTGGCATAGGCAATGCCGAAGACATGCTTCTTGGCGATCCGATAGGCGACTTTGAGGCTGACGCCGAAACCCTTCAGCGTTCGTGCGAAAAGCGCGAGCTTGTGCCCTTCGGTGCCTTGAACCCGAATGGGAAAGAAATTCCCGCGAAGCTTGTCCTTCCAGGCCCCCAGCCGGTTGCGGTCGAACAGTTCCATGCCCAGGGATCGACCGTCGGATTTTCCGCCGGGCATCTCGTCATAATAATCGGGCCAGCCTCGGCAATAGATCCACTTGATGCCTTTGGACCTCAACCAGTCGACCATTTCGCGCCCGGTCTCGATGTAGGCGCGCTTGCGTTCGGGCGTGGAGCCGGGTTGATCGGGAACAAGGCTCGTGAGGTACTGCAAACCGTCTTCAACTGAGTCCGGCACGCCTGCCTCAGCCATCAGTGAATTTGCAGGGATCCACAAGATGCCGCCCGACATGGCGGTCGAGCCCCCGACCATCTCCGTCTTTTCGAGAATGATCGGCTTAATGCCCAGATCGACGCAGGCCAGAGCCGCACACATCGATCCACCACCGCTACCGATAATCGCGAAATCGGCAATCTCATCCCATTGAGCCAAACGCTTATCTCCCCGCCGCCAGATTCTGCGCGGCCCCGTCTGTAATTCCGCGCCTTATCGGGCCCGGCATCTTTCCGTGTTCCCGGCCGGCTGCCTTGCAATATCAGCCACCGCCTCGCAGGCCTTGTCCAAGTTCATGCCAATCGCGGTCATTTCGCGCGCAATCTCCGATCTAAAGCGAAGCCGGAATCCCGGAACGAAGGCGAAAAAAACTGATTTTCAATTGGCCAAACCCAGGCTCGAATCCTTAACTGTACGCGAGTGTGCGTTTAGTTCCCGTGGCTGTCCAGACAAATTTGTCGCGGAAAAGCTGCTCGAACATGCGCCGAACCTGCGAAACATGACTATGCCCGCAGTGCACCAAAAAATCTGTCATTGAAATGCCATAAATACATTGGACTGTCGCCAGCATTGACGCCCAGCGGGAAGGAAACTAACTTACGTCAGGAATTTGCGACCACGCGGTTTTACCGTTCGTGGTTTCTCGCTGAAAAGATGCCGGTCCAGCCGGCAGACGCTTAGATCAGCGAGCAAGCCGTGCAAAGACGGCGGATGAGGAGAGATTATGGCCAGCGCACCCAGCAACATGTCCGTCAAGGATTCAACCGCTTCCGGCCGAGACGACCGCAAGACGGCGCACTTTATCGGCACCGTCGTGAAGCCCTTTCCCGGGGCGAAAATCTCGAAGAACTTCGAGTTCTCTCGTGAAATTCTCCGCTCGCCCAATATGCGACAGGCCGGTGGCAGTGCAGACTCGATAAAGGTCGACAATCCTGACCACACCTCGTTCTTCTTTCTCGATGGGGAACTTCACAAACGCCGTCGAGCCTCAGTTGCTGCCTATTTCACGCCCAAGGCGATCCTCACGCGTTACGACCCCCTGATGAAGCAGACGATGGCCGAGATGATCGCCGATTTTCGCGCCAAGGGAACCGCAAACCTCGACCAGATCGCGCTGGAGCTGGCAGGCAAGGTCACACTCGAAATTCTGGGGCTGACCGAGAGTGACCCACTGAGCACGATCAAGTTGCTGAGGGCACTGATGAGTTCGAGCACTTCATATGAAACGCGGCCACTCCGCCGCTTCATCAACGACAAGGTGCTTGGTCCCTTTCGCCGGGCCCACACAAACTACCTGATGAAAAAGCTCTACACCGATTGCATTGTCCCGGCAGCGGAAGCGCGCAAAACTGATCCAAAGAACGATGTCGTCAGTTACATGGTCCAAAACAATTACGGCCCGAGGGCCATGATCATCGAAGTCATGACCTATTCCGGTGCCGGCGTTTCGACGACGCGCGAATTCATGCAAGTCGCAGCTTGGCAATTGTTCGATCATCCCGAACTGAAGGATCGCTTCCTGGCCGAGGACGAAAGCGGTCAGTCAAAGATCATCCAGGAATTGCTCCGTCTCGATCCTGTCGCGGGATATCTGTATCGCCGCACGAACGAAGAATTGCAGTCGCCTATCGCGGGCGTGCTTCCCAAGGACCAGCTGCTGGCAATTGACATCCGCGGCACCAACCAAGACCCCGCGGTTGTCGGCGATGACCCGTTCGCAATAGATCCGGACCGGGCAGACAGGTTGAACCAGCTGCCGACCTGGGCGAGCTTTGGCGATGGCCCGCACCGTTGCCCGGGCGCTCAGGTCGCACTTCACGAAACGCGCGTCTTCCTCAACCATCTGTTCCGCGTCCCTGGGCTGAAGCTGGAAAAGGCGCCTGATATGGGTTGGAGCATGGGGACACAGGGGTATGAAATGCGAAACATGATTGTGAGCTGCGATCGCATCTGATGGCGCGGCGCAGGCAAACCCGCTCGAACCTGATAAGGAAATGGGCCTGGATTGCGGAAGGCATGCCGCCCAGCACGCTGCTCATCGCCATGTGCATGTTCGCCCGCATCGGCCGGATTGCGCGCGCGATTCCCGTGCAACCGATCAAAGCCACTTCGGCCTGTCTGATGGGCAGTTGGGATTACTGTCGGGCCTAGGCTTCGAAGGAGCAGAGAATGGAACGACACCAGGGAAAGGTTGCGATCGTCACTGGCGGCGGAGCCGGCATCGGGGCAGCCATCGCGCGAAAACTGGTCAGCGAAGGGGCGAGCATCTGCATTGTCGATCGCGACGAAGCCTCCGGGAAGGCCATAGCGCAGGAACTGGGGGAGTGCGCATTGTTCGTCGAAGCCGATGTGGGGGACAGCGCCCAGGTTGAAGCATTCGTGAACCTTGCCGTCGACCACTTTGGCAAGCTCGATTACCTGGTCAACAACGTATCATCCGGTGCGACTGGCAAGGTCACGGAAGTTCCCGAAGAGGATTGGATCAAGGCGACCGACCTCACCCTCTTCTCCATGGTTCGCGTCTGCCGCCATGCCATACCGCATCTTACGCGTGGCAGCGGAGCCATAGTCAACATCGCGTCGACAGCGGGCCTAGCAGGCCAGTATAACATGGGCTGTTACGCCTCTGCGAAGGCGGGCGTAATCGGCTTGACCAAGACCCTCGCGCTCGATCACGCTGCAGACGGCCTCCGCGCGAATGCAGTCCTGCCGGGGCTCACGGCGACCTCCGCAACTTCCCGCATCAAGGACTTGCCTGATCTGTGGAACGCTTATGTTGAGCGCATTCCGATGCGGCGTGCCGGCAAGGCAGAGGAAATTGCAAATGCAGTGTGCTTCCTCCTCTCGGATGAGGCGACTTACATAACGGGCACGACGCTGGTGGTCGACGGCGGCAACGCTGCCTGGTCAGGGCAGCCCGTCACTGCGGATTATCTGCCACGCGCCCGCAGCTGAGTCGGGCTACAACCGCCTCAGCTTTTGTAGACCGGAGCCTCCACTCGCATCATGCCCATGGGGGCGATCGCCTTGCGCAGAACGCGCGCTGGACCGCCTTTGTCGACGTTTTCGCGTGAATGCTGCATGCGAATATTATCGATGACCAGCAAATCATGGGGTCGCCATTCATGCACGTAGACATCTTCGTCATCGTATAGATGGTCAAACAGCTCCAGCAGCAATGCTTCGCTTTCGTCCTCGTCCATATCGACGAACCTGTGAGTCATCTGCTGACTGACAAATAGAAGCTCGTCGCCAGTATCGGGGTGAATTAACGGAACCGGCTTGATGCAATGCGATTCCTGCGATCGCTGGGGCCGGGCCAGGTCTTCGCCACCTCGACGGTAGACCTGTCCGCTTTCATGCCATGCCTGCTTCCCGCGCAGCTTTTCGCGCATTTCTTCAGGCAGGGTCTTCCAGGCATGGGCGCTGTCAGCCAGCATCGTCCGTGCGACCCCTGGGTCGATCATTTCCCCGTATAGCGAAATAATGCGGTGCTGTTTCGGATGCCACATCGCGTCAGCATGATACAGCAGCCTGCCGTTCGGCGCGAGTGCATCCACATCGCCGCGGTTCGAGACCCGCCGTTCCACCAACTTGGCTGGATCGCCCGGACCTTCATCGCCTGCCAGTAAGCGGCAGATACGATCCTGTCCGGCAAAATCGACATCAAGATCGCGAAACACGAAAGCACCGCGTTCATCGAAGGCCCGCCTAAGCCGGGCCCGCCCTTCTTCTGTCCAATCCCTTTTGATGTCGAAACCGATCACCTCAGCCCCGAAAGGCATCGGCAAATTGCGAATTTCAAAGGTATCCACTTTCATTCCTCACCCACTGGCCAGAGACATGCGCACAAGAAAAATGCGACTCGCCCAGCTCAAACACGCGTAACAGTGCATCTGTGTCCGGTTATATCCACAGCTGGCACAACACCACAATCCCTGTTCTACCTGCATTGCGGCCGCGCCTTAGGCATCTTGCACTGGCCGGGCATTTTCACTTCGAATGCAGCAGAATCGCGGCACTCGCGCAATGTAAACCGAAGCGGCTCGCGAACCAAGCTGCCGGGTGCTCATGACAAACGCAATCCGTAGACTTGCGCCGGGGCGAGCCGAGTAGCGCGACAGCGCCGCACTGCCAGCGGCGAGGTTGGAGAACATGGGCGGTGGCCTCTGAGCCTCCGCCCAATCTCGTTGGCACTCATTCAGTTGGCCTGGCGGCGTCCGGCAGCAGCCTGCCAGAGCGGTCACGGCAGCATGGTGGTCCCGCCATCCACGCTCAAGACCTGCCCGGTGACATAAGCTCCATCGTCCGACATCAGCATAGTGCCGATCGCGGCGATATCCTGTGGCCGGGCAACGCGTGATTTGATCGCCGCGCGGGCCTTGCCCGTATTTTCCATCGCCGTTCGATATTCGGTCGGAATCGCGTCCCAGGCGGGCGTCTCGATCATGCCCGCGGCGATGACATTGGCCCGAACCCCGCTGGGCCCATAGGCCTTGGCGACATTGCGCATGAGCGCGTGCACTGCCGCCTTGCTCATGGCGTAAGCGACAAGAATGGGATCTCCAACATGGGCGGCGATTGAGCTGGTATAGATGATCGCTCCGCCGCCTCGCTCCACTATTGCCGGCACCGCATGACGGGTACACAGAAGAAAGCCCCGAGCGTTCACTTCCATCGTCTTGTCGTAGACGGCCATCGAGATGTTCACGGGATCGCTGTCTTCGCGCGCCATGGAAAGCGCAGCGAAATTCGCATGCATCCCATCGAGCCCGCCATAGACTGCTTTTGCATGAGCGACGGCCGCGGCAATCGTCCCCTCGTCAGTCCCGTCTAGCGGCACTGTCGACGCAGTGCCGCCCGTTGCGAGGATTTCCGCGACCGTCTTTTCGCCGCGCTCCGGATGATTGTCGCCAATGACGACTTTCGCCCCCTCGGCCGCATATTTGCGCGCCAGCTCGTTCCCGACACCGCCACCGCCTGCGACCAGTATGACTTTCCCTTCGAGTTTTCGCATTTGTTTCTCGAACCTTGTTTGTTGTTTCATCATGCACCGGAAGCACAATGCCCCGCTTCACCGAAAGAAGTGAAGCTGCGTTTTCGCATCCGAGCGGGAAATGCGCTCAGCGCTAAAGCCACTGGTCTTCCACGGTCGGGTTGCGCGGCAGCAAAAGGAAGAGCGAACTCGCTGTCATGGCCATAACGCCCGCGAGCACAAAGAACGGCGCATAATGTCCATAAAGCTTGAGTATCAAGCTCAGCAAAAGGGCACCTGTAACCGAGGCGATTGAAGTGGCAGAGCTGACGATGCTGAAAACCGTGCTGTAGAGCTTCAGACCGAAATTGCGCATGACAATATAGGCGATGATGTCGCCTTCCGAGCCAACCGCAAGGCCAAAGCACAAGGTTGCAAGAAAGACGACTATGGGCGAGTCATAAGGTGAAGCCAAAGTCAGCATTCCTATTCCGGACGAGGCCAGACTGACAGTCGCCACCAAGGGTGCCCAGAAGCGATCCAGCGCTACACCGCAGATCAGCCTGCCGAGAATTGTGCCGATCGCGTAGGCAGAAATCATGATCGAGGCGCCTTTTCCAACTGCCCCGTTTTCGGCGAGGACCAAGCTAAGCTGGTTCATCATGATCGCGTTGGGCAGGTTACACAGCAGCATCGCGACACAGATTATCCAGAATGACCTGTTCCTCAGAATGAAGCTGTAATCCTTCTTGGCGTGCTGCTTCTTGGTCTGCATAGTGCTCGAAACGATCTGATCTGGCGGCAGCAAGAGAAGTGCGATCAGTCCTCCGACCGCAGTTATGGCAGCCACCAGCAGGCAACCTGCGCGCCAGCCGTGATCCGCAATGTAATTGTTGAGCAGAGGGCCGCCAATGGCGACGGTCGACGATGGACCAGCCATGGCGATCCCAAGCGCAATGCCCCGTGCGCGGTTGAAATGTTGCACCACTGCCCGGCAATAGACCGGCGGAATTGTGGTGATCAGGATTGTGGCGAGGAGGAAAAAGACCGCGGCATAGGCTTCGAACGTTTTGACCCAGGTTATTGCCACGAAAAGAAGGGGCGTGAAAACAACGCCTACGCCGGCAACCTTGCGTACGCCGAGGATGTCGGTCAGCCGCCCGACTATCGGAGCCATGAAGACTGCGCCAATCGACAAGACGCCCACCAGCGCCATCTGTGACTTGGTCCAGTGAAACTCCGCGATCAAAGCGGGTCCGATCATGCCGAGCACATAGCTGACTGTCATCAGACCGCACGACAGCCCGAACACAGCTGAAGCCAGCGCGCGCCAATGAATGCGCAATTCTCCAAGGTAGGGGTTCATTCAGCTGTCCTCCCACGGGCAGTTTTTGTTTTATCCTGCATTAGTCAAAGCATGAGGAGCCAGGACCTGAATGACAACTTCGACTTGCGCTGCGGTTGGCACAAGGAAAGCGAAGGCGATGCGGGTTGCTGAAATGTCCGCGCGGTTCCGCTAGAGCTTTGATGCCCGCTGATTGGAAGAGACTGCCGTCAGTTTTCTGCATTTGCAATCAACTCGCAGTCTCAGTCCAACTGATGAAAGCCTTTGTTTCCCTCGCCCATGTGGGTGCGGATCGTATTATGGACCGCCCCGCTCATGAAATAGGTGCCGACAAGTGAGGGGAACTCCAGCATCTGCCGATCGGTCAATGTCTGCTTCAAGCCTGCCCAGGTGTCGTCGCTCATCGCCTGGCGCTCATATAATTCTTCTACACCGCGCAGAACAAACCGGTCGTGATCGCTCCACCCCGGCGCGGTCGACCCGATCTGAACCCGCCTGATCTCCTCGTCCGACATGCCCACCGAGCGCGCCATGTCGACATGGGGGGCGTAAGGGTTTGGCGAACCGCAAAGCCAGAGGATCCGCAGGATGATCAGTTCGCGATCGCGATTGGATAAGTCGCCCTTCGCCAGCAGGAACGTATAAAGACCCATCGTTGCGCGAAACAGCGGGAAGTGGCGAAACAGGGTCCGGAACGTGTCGGATATTTTTCCCGGCTGGCTGGATAGTGACATGCTGACCGAAGCTGCAAAATCCAGGGCCTCCGGGTCGAATTCGGAATCTTCCAGCGGAACAAGCCGCTGGGGCTTGCTCATTTCCCGCTGGCGCTCTTCATAATCGAATTGGTGACTGCGTTGGGCTACCGTTTCGGTCGATTGCATCGTTCTCCCCTTCTTTTTCGCAAATCTCGATTTGGCGACCTATCTGTCCGCTCAGTTTGAGACCCGGCGTTTTGCGTCACGTGCTCATTCGCCCCGTGCCGTCCCTGCCGCCTTGCCGTGCCCGCACAAATCCTGAAACAAGACCAATTCGTTGCACTTGGATCATCAATATCCTTGAGATTTTAAGTGTGCAATCTTAATAATGCGCAGAGCGTTGGCGAGGCCTCGATTCTTGGGTCCATTTGCCGGTTGCCGGTTTGACGGCCACGGCAATGAGGCATGAAGTTCGCGCAAGCAAAAACGCGCCGCCAAGGTGCGGTGATCAGGGAGAAAAAAAGATCATGCCCCGTTTGTCGAACGAAGGCCTCGACCTCATTTTCCGGAACGCGCGCACCTTCACGCGCTACACTGATGAACCCGTGACGGACTCCCAGCTCGACGAAATCTGGGAGCTGATGAAATATGGCCCGACTTCCGCAAACCTGCTGCCGGCGCGCATTGTCTGGTGCAAGAGCCAGGAGGCGAAGGACAAGCTGGCGACATTTGCCACGCCTGAGAATGTCGTGCCGATCCAGACCGCGCCGGTTACTGCCATTATCGCCATGGACATGAGGTTTTTCGACTACAACGACCGGCTCTTCCCCCTCGCCGATGTGCGCGCCTGGTTCGAAGGGTCGGAGGAGCAGGTCAGGGAGCCGGCGCTGCGCAACAGCACGCTTCAGGGCGCCTACTTCATCATTGCTGCGCGGGCGATTGGCCTCGACACCGGGGCAATGTCAGGTTTTGATAACCTGGCCGTCGATGAGGCGTTCTTCTCCGGCACCACGCACAAGTCAAACTTCCTGTGCACCGTAGGCCATGGCGACCGATCATCGCTCCACGAACGCATGCCGCGTCCGCCGTTCGACTGGTTCAACAAGATTATCTGAACCAGATTAGGCCGTGCTTCGACCGCAAGTGAACTAGGCCGTCTCAGCCCAACCCTTCTGGGTGGTATACCGGCGCTCCAGGCGGCTGCGCCGGATTTTCCAGCCTGCTGGCGTGCGGACATATTCCTCGTGGTAATAGCCGTAGCCCTGGAAGCTATAGTCCTGGCCGCCATGGATGACGCTGACGACATCCTGCTGGCCCCAGATGACTTCGGCCGTGTCGGGCCCGATGAACGTGATCTCGGGCATGGTCACACGGTGGATGGTGTTGCCATTGCCAATTGATCGCGAAATGCCCTGGACAATATCATCGGGTCCTTCGTGCACGCCGCCTTCGGTATTCAGGATGCAATCTTCGGTGAACAGGTCCCGCCATTCATCCCATTTCTTGCTGTCGACAAGGCGGATGTACTTATGCTTCACTGCCTTGATCGCCTCGATGTCTGCAAGACGCTGAATTTGCGATGCAAGATCTTCAGTTTGCGATTCAGACATACAGGACTCCCTTTTGGCAGTGAGCGCCTCAGATTGGCGCTTTCAAATCATCGTTCAGTTTGCGGAACTCGAAGCCCGGCGATGCGCAGCTGTCTTAACCCATGAACGGCAGAACGGCATGGGCGAATGGCTGGTCAGGTCGGGCGGTATGGCAACCGCTTGAGAAGAGAGGCGACATTTTTCCCTTCCACCTGTGATCTGGAGCGAGGGTTCGTCACCACGGTCAAATTCGCTTCGTCGAACATGTCGTCTATGCCCGCGCTGACATCTTCGATCGTCAGGTCGTCGTGTGCAATCCCTTCGGTGCGGCAGATGACGCGCGCCGAAACATGGCCGCCGCCGGCTTCGAAAAGGCTGCCGGTAACCGCGCAGCTTTCATGCGCGAGATAGACGATTGCCGGCGAAACGCGTTCAGGCGTGAATTTAGCATTGTAGGCCTTCTCCATCTCGGCTTCCATTTCGAAGAAGCGCGGTCCGGATACAGTTGCAGCACCGGGGCTCAACGCATTGCACTTGATGTCGTACCGAGCGCCTTCGTTGGCCAACCCGCGCGTAAGACCATAAATTCCGAATTTCGCGGCGCCGTAAACAGTGAGCCCGTCCATCCCGAACATGGCACCCGAGGTGGTGTTGACGATACGGCCATAGCCTGCCTTTTTCATGTGCGGCCAGGCAGCTCGGGACATCCAGAGATGCCCCATCAGATGCACATTTATCAGCCTGCCAATGTCGTTGGACGAGATTTCGTCGAAATCCGCAACCACGCCGATGCCGGCATTGTTAACGAGCACATCCAATCTGCCCCAGGTATCTAAAGCGGTCTGTACGACTGCCTTCGCATCGTTTTCGCCGGCAACGCTATGGAGATCGGCGATTGCTTCGCCTCCGGCCGCGCGAATTTCATCGACGACTGCCTGGGCATTCGAGCGAATTTCGCCAGACCCGTCGGGGCCGACCCCAAGATCATTGACGACGACCCTGGCACCGCGTGCTGCCAGCAATCTGGCATGGGCCCGGCCGAGGCCGGGATTGCTCCCGGCCCCGGTAACGATTGCCACCTGACCATCAAACCGAAGCTGCTCTGCGCCCCTTTCGGCATTCATGATCAGGCGTAGACCGAATTGGCCGCCTGCAAACGCGGAATGTCGATTTGCAGCATATGCTCCATGTCGGCAAGCCGGCGGTCGCCCTCCCACGGATCGGTATAGCTGTTGCGCAATTGCATGTGCTTGACCATCTCCGGCGACATTGGCCCGCGTCCGACAAGCTGCTCGTAGGTCGGCGCGTTGATGCGATTGGCGACGCCTTGCAGGTAATCCATGTCGAGCCCCAGGAAGCGCGCCATGTTTTCGCCAATAATGCCTTTAACTTCGGCTTCAGGCACGCCCTGGAACACGTCAGCCAGATATTCGACAGTGTTGGGCCAGGTTCCCTCGGTGTGCGGATAGTCGCGGCCGAATGCCATCGCTCCGACCCCGATCTCATGCCGGTGCTCGATTTCGGTCCGCTTCATGAACGACAGGCCCGCCATGATCTGATCGCCCCAATATTCGCTGGGGCGACGCTTGTTGGGCAACTTGTCACGGTTCTTTTCCCAATAGGCATCGATCAGCTTGAGCGCCGAGGGCACCCAGTCGGCGCGGACTTCCGTCAGCATGATTTTCAGGTTCGGGTGGCGATCGAGGATGCCGCCGAGGATGAACGTCCACACGCTCTGGCGTGAACGAAGATCGGCAAATACGCCGTTGGAGTTGAAAACACCGGAAATCAGTTCGTGCGCCATTTCGGCGTCGCCGCCGCCAGCCGCACGAACCTTCGATGCAGCGGCTTCGACTTCCGAATGCATATAGCCTTGCGGCATGCCGTAGCCGGCGTGCGTGATCTGCGTCAGGCCTTTTTCGGCATAGGAAGCGAATACCGGATCCCAGTACTTTTCATAGACCGGGATCTGCCCAGGTACGGAGCAATAGCCGGGTGTGTAAACGCCCTGGAATCCGCTGGTGGCCATGAAGTCAGCCTCGTCCAGCACTGATTGAATATCGATCCCGACCAGGGGTGCGCCGATCAAGCGCATGCGGTCCTTGGACTGGCCGAATTCATCAAGGGCCCAACGGTTGAAGGCACGCGCGCCCGCATCCAGCGCCGGCAGGGCGTAAGTGGCATTCGTGGTGTTCCAGAACAGATCGATGGCGCGGAAGTCGCCCGGGAACATTACCTCGGCAGCAATACCTTCACGATCCATCTCAGCCAGACGCGTGTCATGATCCCATACGCCCTTCTGACCTGCCTCGAAGTTCTTGTCCTTGTCGAAGATGCGCTGCTGCTCTTCGTTCACGCGAAGACCACCGAGCTTGGCCATGTTGCCCGAGAACAATTCCCGGTCCTCATGCAGGCGCTCCAGGTAGTGGTGATATTTCGGGTCAAGGTAGTCTGCCCATTTCTGAGGCGGGATAACGGCATGTCCATCTGCCGATGTGATTATGAGCTTGTCCACAGGCCTCTCCATTCTTGAATTCAACGGCGGTTGCATGAACCCGGTCCCGGTTCCGCCATTCCCCGAATTAATGACCACGCAGATTTTAAGTCAAGAGTCTTATTATAACCGGGCCGCCCAGCCGGTCACGTCAGGCGGCGGGCTGACGGGTGCGCGCATCGCCAAAGCGGCTGTAAGTGACCTTGGGTCTCGGCAAATCCTCTCCCGTGAGGTAAGTCGGAACCAGGGTTTTACGCAAGGTCCTCGCAGTTCCCTCCGATCTGAGATCGGGGCGCGAATGTTGCAGGGTAAGATTGTCCCAAACGATCAGGTCGCCCTGCTTCCATTCATGCGTGAAGACCTTTCCAATGGCGCCAACTTTTCGACTTGCAGATCCGCCATTTTGACCTCTCCATCTTTTAAGTCAAGCATCTTATAACCTTTGTGGCGGAGAGTCCAGTCCATTAGAGCCCGTCCTGTGTAGGTAGAGGTGCCGGCACCACCTCTCGCCAGATTGCGGTTGCCAAATTAACTGCATCGTCTTAATACCCGCTGAGAAAAATCGATAGGCGCCGCTTCAAGCCAGGCGATCTAATCATTGGGGAAGGATCAGCGATGCTTGTGGACACTGCAGAGCTCGTCGTGAAGGAGCTTTCACCGCTCATCGGTTCCGAGATCCGGTCCGATATCGACACCCTGCTCAGCGGCAAATATGCCGGCCAGATCCGCTCGTTGCTGGAACAGCGCACTGTGCTCCTGTGTCCGAAAATCGGGTTTACCGAGGAACAGCATATTGCTTTCACCCGAACGCTCGGTGAACTGGGAATCGAAAATTACAGTGGCACACCGAAATCCGCCGATGACGAACCGTTCCTCAAGATCAGTCTCGACAGCAAAGTCACGCCAGCGGCGGAAGGGCTGAAGACATCATTTTTCTGGCACCTCGACGGGTCATTCAGCGAGACACCTCTGCTCGCATCGCTGCTGATGCCGGTGAAGCTCTCCGAGACAGGCGGCCAGACCGAATTTGCCAATATCTACGCAGCTTTCGAAGCGCTTCCCGAAGAGACGAAGCAGGCGATCGACGGCCTGCGCGTGGTGCACAGCAACTGGGTGCGCGATCGTTACCTGCACCCCGAGCCTTCCTATGAACAATTGCAGCGCGCCCTGAGAGGACCGTCGCGTGAGCAGCCGCTGGTCTGGACGCATCGCTCCGGACGCAAGTCGCTGGTTATTGGCCTGACTGCTTCGCACATTGTCGGCATGGATCCGCAGGAAAGCTGGGAACTGCTGGTCAAACTCCGCGATTGGGCAACCCAGCCGAAATTCGTCTATCACCACGAATGGTCGATGGGCGATCTGCTGATTTGGGACAATACCGGGTCGTTACACCGGGCCTTGCCCTATCCCTATGAATCCGGACGCCTGATGCGGCGCTCGATGCTGGCAGGTGAAGAACCGTTCGCCTGACACGCCAGCTCGACGCAAGGGAACATGGAATGCCCAGCCAGGAAGAACTGCAACTGCTCATCGACAAGATGGCCATACAGGAACTCGCGGTGCGTTATTGCGATGCAACGACGCGGGGCGACTGGGATGCTTTCGCCAGTCTGTGGATGCCGGATGGGGTGTGGGCTGAATCCGCGCCGTTCAGCGGCGGGTTCTCTGGTGTCGCGGAAATCCGGAACCGATCAAAAGCCATGCTCGATGCTCAGGATGTTTTCATCCAGATTTGCCACGGCGTGGTGATTGAAGAAATCAGCGGAAATCACGCCCGCGCCCATGCGACCGTTCAGGGTATCGCGCGCGGCTTGCACGGCAGCTGCATCAATCATGTGATCTTCAAGGATCGCCTGGTCAAAAGCGACGGGATCTGGCGCTACGCCAGCCGCGACCTTCACAACATCTATTACGACGATACTGCGCTGGCCGGCAAACGCGTGCTTACCCGGGACGAAGTGGCCGCCGTTTGCCGGGTCGAGGGATAGGACGCATCGCGAATGACCAAGGTAGTGATCGTCACCGGTGGTGCCGGGCACCTCGGCAAGGGGGTTTGCCGGGCGCTGCGCAAGGCGGGTTGGACTGTTGCCGCAGTCGACATCCAGGGAGACGGCCCCGAAGATTTCGCCGACCTGCTGATCAAGGCAGACCTGACGCATGCAGCCGAAAGCAAGGCGGCAGTTGATTCAGTCGTCAGCACCTTCGGCGGCATCGATGCGCTGGTGAATATGGCGCAAAAAACGATCATCGGCGTGCCCATCGGCGAAGTCACGGATACGCAGATGCTTGAATCGTTCATCTCCGGCCCAGTGGCTGCGCTGAGGATGATGCAATTGTGCCAACCCGTGATGAAGGATCGCGGGGGCGGATCTATCGTGAATTTCGCATCGGACGCCGGAACGTCAGGCAACAGCGGCATGGCGGCATACGGGGCGGCCAAAGAAGCCATGCGCGGCCTCACGAAAACCGCCGCGCTTGAATGGGGACCGGACAACATCCGGGTAAACAGTCTTTGCCCGGTGGCTTTCGGGAATCCTGACAGCGATTGGGCGAAAGCCACTATCCCCCGGACCCAGCTGGCGCGCGTCGGCAACCCGGAAATCGATATTGGCGGTGCTGTCGTGTTTCTCGCCGGTCCGGTCTGGATTACCGGCCGTACTATCCATGTCGATGGCGGGTTGGGTTCGTTCCGATAGATTATTACGCGGTGCTGTTGCCACCCAGGCAACCGGCATCCCCTGCCCGGTCAGGCGCACTTATCTGGCGACAACGCAAGGCATCGCAGTCGCCGGAAAGCCATGCCTAGTGCTAGGAAAAAATCCGAATTCATGCCACGACAGCAAGCAAGCCCGGCAGTTGCGGAGGTCGTCTCGCGGGGGGCGTGAAGGCGGAGACAGGAGTGAAATGATCGGTTCTGTACCAAAAGACGGGCGCCTCGCCCGCGGCCATTCCACCCGCGTGAAAATTCTGATTGCCGCCGAGCGGCTGTTTGCCGAGCGCGGCATTGCCGGCGTGTCATTCAAGGATATCAGCGCGACGACGAACCAGAAGAACAATGGCGTCGTCCAGTATCATTTCGGCGACCGTGCAAACCTGATTCAGCAGATCGTGGCCTTCCGCGCCAAAACAACCGAGGAAATTCGCCTCGCGCTGCTTGAAGAAGTCGTCATGACCAAGGGGCGCCCGGAAGTGCGCGACTATGTCAGCGCCTTTGTCTATTCACTCGCCAGTTTGCTTAATGATAACAACTACTTTCTGCGCCTGCTCGCCCGTCTGCAGTACGAATGGAGCGAGCGGCCCACCACATCGGTGCCCGAAAGCACGCTTGCTTTCCTGAAGTCGGAAATGCTCGCACTGATGCCGCACATGTCGGAGGGTGTCCTTGAACAGCGCTGGCAGATCATGACCAGTGCCACAGTTCAGGTGCTGGCAAAGTGCGAGGATGCCCAGCGCGAGGGCGCTTTGACGAACTCGGTCGATGAACTGCTGAATGACCTGGTGTCATTTCTGACCGCCGGAATCCTGGCGCCCATCGAGCCCTTGTCCAAGTCGTCGGGTGTCCGCGCCCAACGCGAACGCACAGGAAAGAAGAGGGCCGAGGGCGACAAAGCCGCCAAACCGAACAAGGGCAAGAAGGTCGTAAAAAAAGGTCCGCGAGCGGCAGGCTGATGCGGCAACAATGCCAGGCACCTGTTTCTGCCTGTGCGCCTGATCTTCAGAGCCAGGCATCCAGAAACAAGCCAGGCATGATGGGAGTTGACTAGGATGATGACGAAAGGGGCACTGGCTGGAAAGGTCGTTGCAGTCACGGGCGGCGGCCGCGGCATTGGCCGCGAGATCGCCCTGATTTGCGCGAAGGAAGGCGCTGCAGTGGTGGTGAATGACGCCGGCGTTGCCCAAGGCGGAGATGGCGGCGACGCTGCGCCTGCCCGGCAGACTGCGGATGATATTCGAGCAGCGGGTGGCTCGGCACATGCCAATACGGCCAGTGTTGCCGATCCCGATGGCGCGGCTTCGATTGTCGCCGATGCAGTTGATCAATTCGGCCGCATCGATGCGGTGGTCAACAATGCGGGAATCCTGCGCAACTGCATGTTCGCAGACATGAGTCTGGAAGACTGGCGCTCCGTTCTCGATGTGCACCTCAACGGCGCCTTCCTGGTCAGCAAGGCAGCGCTGCCGCATTTTATCGAGCAAAAGTCCGGCAGCTACATCCACTTCATTTCAGCCGTCGGTCTGGTTGGCGGATTTAAACAGGCCAATTATGCAGCAGCCAAAGCGGGGATACTGGGCCTTTCGCGAACCATGGCCCACGAGCTCGGCGGCCATGGCATTCGTTCGAACTGCGTCGCTCCCTGGGCATTTACGCGAATGCTGGAAAGCATGACGAAAAACCTGCCTGCCGGGATCCCGGGCATGGCAAACCCAGCTGGCTGGGGCCCGGAAAAAATTGCGCCGCTGGTTGCCTACCTTGCGAGCGATGGAGCGAAGGATGTGACCAATCAGGTCTTCGGTGTGCGCAAGAACGAAATCTATCTGTTTTCCCGGCCGGAGATCATCCAGCGCGTGGTCAAGGTGGATGGCTGGACCACTGCCGAGATTGGCGAGGTGCTTATGCCAGCCATGATCTCCAATATGCCCGACTCCTCATTCAATACCGGGTCGTTCACGCCTTATGAACCGTTGTGAGAACGGCAAGTTTCCCATTTCCCAAATTAGTGAGCGCCGCGCTTGCCTGAATACCTGACCAGATGGAGGTGCTGAATTGACCGGACAATCGTCGCTTTCAGAGCACGCAGACCTCGTCGTGGTAGGCAGCGGCGCGGCCGGACTGACTGGCGCGCTGGTCGCCGCGATCGAGGGCGCAAAAGTGCTGGTTGCCGAGAAGACCGGGCTGATCGGCGGCACGACTGCCATCTCCGGCGGCGGCGTGTGGATTGCCTGCAACGCGCACATGGCGGACGTTGGAGTGCCCGATTCCCGCGACGACGCTCTCGAATACCTGCGCGCCTGCTCTGAAGGATGCGGCGACGATGCGCACCTTGTGACGCTGGTTGACCACGGCGCGCCGATGATCAGTTACCTTGAACAGAAGGCCGGCATTCCCTTCAGGGCATGGAACGCCCACGGCGGCATGATCGACTATCGCCCCTGGCTGCCGGGCGCACGCCATGGCGGTCGTACGCTGGAAGTCGAAGGGTTCTCGCTACGCCAGCTGGGTGATTGGGCAAGCCGGATCCGCACCGAGCCGCGCCTGCGCAGCGTGACTGACCTGCTGGATTATTACCGCCAGTCAAAGCACCTGTGGTCGCCGTCGGCATTGGCGGGGATGAAGCCGCCCCCGGACGATTGCGACACATATTGGCGCGGCACCGCTCTCATCGCCCGGTTGCTCCAGGCCTGCCTGAGGCACGGGGTCGAAGTCTGGACCGAGGCCAGAGTGGAGCAGATCATGATGGCTGATGGCCGGGTCGCTGGGCTCAGTCTGGATCATCAGGGTGCGAACAAGCGAATCGCGACCAGCCATGTCCTGATGGCAACGGGGGGCTTTGCCAACAACGAAGAACTCAAGAGCCTTTGGCTCAACCAGCCGCTGATCCACACTTGCGAGATAGAAGCCAACCAAGGCGATGGCCATCTAATGGGGCAAGCCGTCGGCGCGCAGATGGCGGGCTTGGGCGATGCATGGTGGATGCCGCATATTCCGCTGGGAACGGAAAACGGCATGGCCAATATCGCCGGCACCCGGGAAGACCGCGCCCTGCCCCACACCCTGATGGTCAATTCGTCAGGCCGCCGTTTCATGAACGAGGCGACCAACTATTACGACTGCGGTGAAAAATTCGGCGCGAGGACCGGAACGGGAGCGCGCGATTTCCCCGCTTGGTTCCTGTTCGACAGTCAGGGTGCCCAGCGTTACATGCTGCTCGCACTCAAATTGCCGGCGGGCGAAAAACCGGATTGGCTGCACCGCGGGGAAACCATCGCTGAACTGGCATCCTCGATAGGCGTGGACTTTCAGGCGCTTGAAGAGACAGTCGACCGCTTCAACGGGTTTGCCCGCACAGGCATCGACCGCGATTTTCACCGCGGCGAAAATCCATGGGACATCAATTGGGGAGATCCGGAAAACAAGCCGAACCCCAGCCTGGGCACATTCGCGAAAGCGCCATTCTTCGCGCTTCCCGTCTACCCGGGCGCCACTGCCACCCGCGGCGGGCTCAGGGTCGACGCGCGCGGCGCGGTTATCTCGGCCGCCAACGGCGAGCCGATCGAAGGTTTGCATGCGGCAGGCAATTGCTCGAACGGATCGGCGGCCGGTGCCTATGTCGGCGCCGGAGCGACGCTGGGGGCGGCAATGACATTCAGCTATGTCGCTGCGCTTGAGGTCGCGGCGCGTTTGGGAAAAAGTGGAAGCTTGTGAAAGCATCCTGCCAAAGTTGGTAGCGGAGGAGGGACTCGAACCCCCGACACGCGGATTATGATTCCGCGCGTTTACCGCCGATTTTCAAGAGTTTTTTGAGCATTGTTGCAACTGTGTCGCGACCCCAAAACCGGCAATGCGCATTAGTGATTCTGCCAAGGGCGCACCACGGATCGATCAGCCCTCTTAGCCGAGGATAAACTCAGGTGCATAATTTCAAGGGCCAACGAATCAAATTTAAGGCCAATTTTGTGCATCTTGATTAACAGAATGACAGGATAATTTGTCTAAGATATTGATCTTGAACCATTTATATATTTTTTGAGTGAGTTGAAAAGTTGGCAATTTGTGCATATTGCAAGGAAGCAATTAATTTGTTGCCGATAAGAAGGAATTACCCATGAACCAGCCTCAGGCGAAGCGTCAGGCACATGCTATCGATATAGCGCTCCTAATGCGATTGGTTGCGGACGTGCGCATGCGTACAGCAGAAGCACTTGATGAGTTAGTTGGTAATCTCGAAAACGCCTGCAAATCAGACTCGGAGGTTGACTTTCCGGGCCTCATAAAAGTTTCCCAACAACTCCTCCTTCTGGACGATTTGGAAATGTCTCGTCTTCTAATGGTTTCGCGTCCCACAATTGGGCGTTGGATGCGAGGGATTTCCGCGCCACACCCATTGGGCAGGAGTGCTATTTTTGACGTGCTCGTCAAAAAGGCACGGGCGCGCGCCAAAGATTTTCGGACTGAGTAGAACGCTAGTTGCGCAAAAGCGTTGGCTGCCATAACGCGCCCTCATCCAAATGAGAATGAGGCGGGGGGCGTAGTTTGTCTACAACATTTCGAATAATTGATGCCTCCGAAGTAGGCCGAGCACATTTATGGCATTTGGAATTTGCCCAATTTAACAAGGCGATATTCCCACGCACATTTGAAGCCTTCAAGGGGATGGTTTCTGCGCGTTCGGTTTGGTGTGCTATCAGCTCAACCGATGAATATCTCGGCATGTGCTACGCACATTTCGATGAGGAAATGTATGAATGGGAAATCGGAGGACTAATGGTATCAGATTCTGCCCAAGGGCAGGGTTTGGGAACCACATTGATGCGCGTTTCAACAGCGCACATGATTTTTAATGAAGACCCCCTTGGCTGGCGCAGACGACCTGGCATCGTCAGCCACGTGCTAGAAGGTAACGAGAGTCCTCGCAGAATTATCCCATTGTCAGGATTCAAACATTCACGAACGGTTCGCATTCCAGGCCACGTTTTGCCAGGATTGCCAACCGATGATGACGGTTACGTAAATGGAGATGAATTCTGCCTCGACGTTCCGGCTGGACTCAATTCACTAGCAGACTGGTGCGAAGCATGGGAGGGAAGGCTTAAAGACGGCACATCTGGCTCGATCTTGTTGCTTGATGGATCAACCCTAGCAACTTGGGCACACGCATTGCGAGATATGGCAGATCGCAATCCAGCCGACTAAACCTCACGCAAATAAATCGCGGCTGGCCCTAAGCGCCAGCTCGGCATCCTTCTTTTCATCCTTAAGCAGGTGCCCGTAGGTGTCGAGCGTGAGCCGGATATTCTCGTGCCCAATCCAAACCTGAAGGCGCTTCAGGTCGATGTTGCTTTCGATCCAGCCGCTGGCGGCGGCGTGGCGTAGGGAATGGAAACTGTGCTTGCCGGTCAATATCGGCTGGCCTTCCGCATCGCGGGCAATCTGCCCCTTTGCGTCGATCCTGGGCACGCCCAGCCCGGCCTGCACCTGAAGCGGGAAATACATGCGACGAAGCAAGTTGTTATGCCGCAAGGGCGTGCCGGTGCTGCTTGGGAAGGCGAGGTCGATGCGGGATGGCGGGCTGCGCAGCTTCCACCGTTTCAGCTCTGAAACCAGTTCGGGCGGGATCGGGATTGTCCGCTTGCCTGCCTCGCTCTTGGGCGGGCCAATCTGCCCCCATTGGTCCGCGCGCTGTCGCACGGTGATGGTGCCAGCCGCAAGGTCGATATCCTGCCAGCGCAAACCGCGCAGTTCGGACGACCGCAAGCCGGTGGTGATGGCTGTCAGGATCAGCGGGCGTTCCTTATCGCTGGCGGCGGCAATCATCGCTTTCAGGTCAGCGCGGGCGGGAACGACGATCTTTTCGGCTTCGCGCTTCAGCTTGCCCACTTTGACCGTGCTGGCGACATTCTGATTGAGCGCGCCGATTTCCATCGCATTGGCGAGAATTGCGGACAAGGCTCGCAAGACCTTTGCCGCCATCGCACGCGACATTGCCTGCATCAACGCCAGCCGGAAATCCTGCACCATGGGCTTTGTGAGCGCGGTCAGCTTCAATCCGCCCAAGCGGGGCTTGATATGCAGGTCCGCCAGTTCGCGGTAGCGTTTGGTCGTTGAACGCTCCAGCCGCTCGGCTTCGGCGGCGGCAATCCAAAGGTCAGCGGCAATGGCAACGGTGATGCTGTCCCGGTCATGGGTATGCGTTCCCTGCCTGACTTCGCTGCGGGCGCGGTCGGCATATTCCTCCGCTTCCTTCTTGCGGGCGAATTGCTTGGCGCGGCGCTTTCCGGACTGATCACGATAATCGACCAGCCACGCGGTCTTGGCCTCGCCTGTTGGCGTATTCCAGCTGCGCTTGCGAATGGCTGTCATTGCTGGCTACTCCAAGCTGTCGGGGGTCGATTGGCTAACCCAATTGTGAAGATCGTAATGGAAATTTGCGGCGGTTGGTCCTTCCTCGGGGTGGATTTCAAGGTCGCTGGCAGCGCCAAGATCCAATTCGAAGAGGGCGTCCTTGATTGCGGCGATCGTGCCCTTGACGTTGACAATTGCAAGGCGTGGAACGTCACCCTCAATCAGGAAGTCCTCGATTGTTTCCTTCAGGGTGCCTTGCCCGGCGTAGTGGAAGGTCTGCTCGGCAAAGTCATACTTGCCGCCTTTGTCGCCCAGTTCGGTAAGCAGGGCCGGATCAAAATAAAGGAAAGCGGGCGAGAGTGAATCCTTCGAGGGCACAGCCAAGGAAATGCAGAGCCGGACGCGGTCCTGATTGTCCCTGATGATTCGAACTGCCCGTTCAGGGGTCAACCCGAGCTGTAAGAGTTGCATTGCTATGGCAATCACGAGCACTTGATTTGCCCGATATTGCGCCTGTTTGCCGCGCCCTGGATTGATTCCTTCTACCAACCTTAGCCGCTGCAAATGTTGGAAGCGGCCCAGAAACGCGCCACCCCCTGTGGTCTCGACCATCATCACGTCAGCCAGCACATTCAGCAATGCTGAGCGACCAATTCCGAAGTCCATATCCATTTCCAGCGCAAGATTGTTTTTTATCTTGCCCCAACGCGGAAGCCGTGGCAATAGCCGTCAAACGCAACAATAGTATTGCGCTGGAAATGGACTGAAGCCAATGCTCGGTATTGACCTGATCAAGGGTGCTAAGGCGGTGGAAGCCGAAACTGGCGGCGTGATAACGCAGCGCCAAGTATACCATCTTGTTGATCGCGGGCTGCTTCCCGTCATCCGCAAGGGCCGATCAATGTATTTCCGGCGCTCTGAACTCGAAGCGGCATTCCGCGCTGAAGCGTAGTTCACTTCCTGCCTGACTGGGTTGGCTCGAAACTCTGGCGGTCAGGCAATATCCCAATACCAGAAGGGGTCAGTCACATTGGGAAGCCGAGTTCGAAAGGCAGAGCGGCGACTGGCGGGGCAGAGAATAGCCTCGGAAGCAACTGCCAAGCATCTGGCGATCTCTCGACCAGACGCGCCCTGAAGCGACGGTCGGCTCCGAGGTTCATACTCAGCCAATCAGAGCGCAAAGTGGCCGGACAGCCTTTGCCATCGGTGCGTGAATGCGCAGCCAGGGGCGGGGGTAGTCGTCCTATGCCCTTTGCGCTCTGGTCTCACCAAGGTTCATATGCAGAGCAAGTAGATAAGACTGGGATCAAGAGCAATGACCAGCGGCGAATGAGGTCACGGAAGGCGGCATGATTTGGATCACAATGGCCAAGATGATTCGTCAAAAAATCGCGGCGGAAATTTCGCCAAAAAAGACCGGCGGTTCGCTACTTGTATCTACTTTAGCAACGAGTGGCTTCGCCCAGACGTCGTGTTCGTGGAGAAATGAAGATGGCAAACCGGCATTCTGAGCCGCTTCCTGGCGCACCCATTTCGCAAGATGGCAAAATCAATCCGGCAAAGATCGATGTTGCCACCAAGGCCAAGCGTCGGCGCAAGGCGCGGAATCGCCCTGAGCCAGCGCCTGAGCTACGCAAATGGTCGGTGGCGGCAGAAGCCCGCATGTTCAAGCGGCCATATCCGCCAAACATTATCCTGGAGCCAGCCGGTTTCGATGAGGAGCACTGGACCTCACCGCATAGCGATGCAGACCTGTGGACTCTCCAGATTGCCGATGCGTTTGGAACTCGCTCGCACTCCGTCCTGGCGACGTTCATGGGGCAATTGGAGGCTCTGTGCGGTGTGACTCACTGGGATGACGAGGCCAAGCAATGGCGGCTCGATGAAAATCATTTCAGCGCCACGTTGGCCTTGGTCAACAGGGTCAAGCCGCGCAACGAAATGGAGGCTGCACTTGCTGCGCAGATGGTGGCGGTGCACCTGATGACCATGAAGGTCTCCGCAAGAGCGCTCAAATACGACTATGAGACTCGTACAGCGTCAGTGGCTGGAAAACTGGCCCGCACCTTCGCCCAGCAACTGGAAGCGCTCCAGCGACTTCGTGGCGGGCGCAAAACAACCCGCCAGCTGATCAAGGTAACAAAGGAATTGCACCAGCATGTGCATTACCACCGGGGGGAGGATGAAAATGAAAGGCAACCCCATGGACCGTCTGCCGGTGCTGCTAACAAATGCACCGCTTTGCCAGGCCCGCAACCGGGCGGGGAGGTCGTGCCGCTGCCCAGCCGTGCGCGGAAAGCGGGTGTGTAAGATGCATGGCGGTAAAGGCTCTGGTGCTCCCAAAGGCGAGCGAAATGGCAATTGGAAGCACGGTGGCAATACGCGAGAGGCCATATGCCTGCGCAAATCGGTCCGCCGCCTAATGACCATGCTGGCAGCAGACTAAGTTTTCGCTACACAGAAACATTGCACCCCCTCGCGCTCGCGCGCGCGAGAAAATCGGTATTTGCATTAAAATGCGGCTGGTAGGGCGGTGTCCGGCGGGATGGTCAGAGAGATTCCGTTACCCCCTACCCAGGTGCATTGCGGATTTGTTGCCGACGGGCGGTATCAGTCCAGGCCATGTGCTTCTTCTATCGTCTCGACAATGAAGGTGACTCACATCTCGCTGATATCACTCAACTCCTTTTCGTTCGGGCTCTGAGAGCCTTGCGAGCATGGTCAACCAAATCCGAATTCGCTTCCAGCGGGACAATGGTGCGCCAACACTGTTGGAACTCTATCATTCAGGACCTTCCCAACTTGTGCGCCCAATACGATCATGTGCGTCAGTTTGCAGTGCGCGCGTCTATTTTCGCGATGACCATCGGTAATTAAATTTGCTCAAGACAGGTTGCTTACAAACGGTATAGTTCCTGAGCGTTCGTAATCGCTTCGGGGGGATCCGTGCAGCCAACCTACATTTCGATCTCAACGTTGTTTGGATCACAGACTCGACACACTGTTCCGCTCTTCCAGCGGCCATATGTCTGGTCGCAAGAGGACCAATGGGAGCCACTTTGGGAGGACATTTCGGGCTTGCTGGAGCGCCTTGGACGCCGCGAAGGCGAGCAGCAGGTTGCAAGTCACTTTCTTGGCACGATCGTGCTTGAACAGGCCAGCAACCCGACTGGAAGCCTGCCACGCCGTGAAGTGATAGATGGCCAGCAACGCCTGACGACATTGCAGCTGCTTTTGCGAGCAGCCGAACATGCCCTGGTCCGTGCGGAAGGCTGGGCGAAGGATGAAAGCATCGGCACCGAGGACGACCTCAAGTCACTGGGTGTAGCGCGCAGGCAGATCGCCACCCTAACTGAAAATCCAGCCTACTCAGACGATGAAGAGCGCTACAAGGTCTGGCCGACGAACGAAGATCGATCGCAGTTTCAGGCCGTGATGGATTGTTCGATGGACAGCGCTCCAGCACTGGATTCCAGCCGGATGGCCGCTGCCTATTGGTATTTTCGAATCGTCTTTGAGGAATACCTAGTCCACGCCGATGTGGGAAACCGGGCCAAGTCGTTCTCGGCTGCCTTGCGCGACTATCTCAAGCTCATTGTCCTCGACCTTGACGTCTCCGACGAGCCGCAGGCAATCTTTGAAACGCTGAACGCGCACGGTACGCCGTTGCTTCCTGCCGACTTGATGAAGAACTGGCTGCTCTGGGAAGCCGCGCGTCAGAAGGCCGACGCCAATGAGCTCTACAGCACTTTCTGGCGACCGTTCGATCGCAATCATGACTATTGGCGCGAGCGGGTCGGGACTGGGCATGCCGCGCGGGCAAGGGTCGATACCTTCCTGCAAAATTGGCTGACCATGGCGACGGTGGAGGTCGTGTCTGCCAAACACCTGTACGACCGCTTCCTCCGTTATGCCCGAAAGCTGACCGCGTCTGCGGATGATGAGCGGGTCGACCTCACGGAGATGATGGGCTTGATTCGACACTTCGCCGATCTGTTCGAACGGATCGACAAGCCATCAGGAAGCGGGCGCTTCGACCGGTTTCTCAATAGGCTGAAGTCGCTGGACGTCGTCGTTTTCCATCCTTTGCTGCTGGAAATCATGGACCGGGCTGGCAACGACGAAAGCCAACTGGCTGACGTCGCCGAGGTTCTTGAAAGTTTCCTGATCCGCAGGATGGTCTGCAACTACCAGACACGGGGTTATGGTTCGCTTGCGATCCGCCTGCTCGAAAAGGTCAAGACCCCTGGCGAGGACCGGTCCATCGCGGAAGTTCTGCGGTTCGAATTGAGCGGCAATGATGGTCCACCCGATCGGTGGCCGAACGATGCCGAATTCAAACAGGAATGGTGCAACCGCCGGTTCTACGGTGGGCTTCGCCGGGATCGCGTGTTGATGGTCCTGCGCGCAATCGAGGAACATTCTCACGCCCACTCCAAGCTGGCCGAGCCTATCGTCAACTTCGATTGGTCGCAGTTGCAGGTCGAGCACATCCTGCCACAGAGCTGGGTCGAGCACTGGCCGCTACCGTCCGAGGTGTCCGCCGATGAACGAGATCTTCGCATTCACGGAATTGGCAACCTTACCCTGGTTAGCGGCAAGCTGAACCCGACTATGTCCAATGCCCCGTGGTTGGCAAACGGTGTGACCGCCATGAGCAAGAAGGAAGCGCTTCGCCAGCATAGTCGGCTGGACCTCAATCGCCAGCTTCTGGAAACGGCAGGGGACATCTGGGACGAAGCGAAAATCGCGCATCGCGCAGAGCAACTGTTCGACACAGCGGCGAAGATTTGGTCAAGCTGATCGCATGACCCCGCAGGACTTCATCGCCAAATGGCGCGCTGCCGAATTGAAGGAACGGTCCGCTTCGCAGAGCCATTTCAATGATCTGTGTGCGCTCCTGGGCGTGCTCGATCCGATTTCAGAGGACCCGACCGGCGAATGGTTCGCCTTCGAAAAGGGCGCGAGCAAGACCAGCGGGGGCGAGGGCTGGGCCGACGTCTGGCGCAAGGGCTGCTTCGCTTGGGAATACAAGGGGCCAAGGAAAGACCTCGACAAGGCCTTCAGCCAGCTATTGCAATATTCAGTCGCGCTGGAAAATCCGCCGCTGCTGATCGTGTCCGACATGGACCGTGTCCGCGTGCACACCAACTGGACCAACACGGTCCAGGAGGTCTATGAATTCACGCTCGAAGACCTGCTCGACGGGCAGGTGCGCGAACGGCTCAAGCGCGCCTTCACCGATCCCGAAGACTTCAAGCCCAGCAAGACTCGCCAGGCATTGACCGAAGAAACCGCGCGCGAATTTTCTGGGCTGGCCCAGCGGCTGCGCGATCGCGGGCAGGAAGCGCACCAGGTAGCGCACTTCGTCAACCAGCTGGTCTTCTGCATGTTCGCCGAGGATGTCGGTCTGCTGCCCGACAATTTGTTCACCAAGATGCTGGATCTGTGCCGCAACGATCCCTCCAGCTTTGCCGAACATGCCGGGACGCTGTTCGGGGCGATGGCAAATCAGGGCGGCAAGGTCGGCTTTACCCGGATTGACTGGTTTAACGGCGGGCTGTTTCAGGACGATCACGCGCTGCCGGTCACCCGCGACGACGTGGAAGACCTGTTCAAAGCGGCGCAGCGCGATTGGTCGCAGATCGATCCTTCGATCCTTGGCACTCTGTTCGAACGCGGGCTCGATCCTGCGAAGCGCAGCCAGCTCGGCGCGCACTACACCGACCGCGAAAAGATCATGATGATCGTGCAGCCGGTGATTATTGACCCGCTAGAGGCCGAATGGGCTCTGGCGTTGGCAAAGATTGCCGCCCTGGTGGAAAGCGCTCCAAAGCGCACCACCGAACGCCTGCTGACCCCGGCGGAAAAGCGAAAAGCGGAAAAGTTGCATGATGAGGCAGCGGCAATCCATAGCCAGTTCATCGAGCGGCTGACCAATTTCCGGGTGCTCGATCCGGCCTGCGGATCGGGCAATTTTCTCTACGTCGCGCTGCGCTCGCTCAAGGACATCGAGCACCGCGCCAACCTCGATGCCGAAGCACTCGGCCTGCCGCGCGGCTTCCCCCGCGTCGGGCCGGAATGTGTGCTGGGGATCGAACTGAACCCCTATGCCGCCGAATTGGCTCGGGTATCGGTGTGGATTGGTGAAATCCAGTGGATGCGACGCAATGGATTTGACGCAGCGAAGAATCCGATTTTGCGGAATCTGGATACGATCGAATGCCGGGATGCCGTGCTGCGCGATGACGGCACAGAGACAGAGTGGCCGGCCGCAGACGCAATTGTCGGCAATCCGCCGTTCCTCGGTGCCAAAGTTATGAAGAGATCGCTCGGTATCAACGAGACCGAAGCGCTTCGTAACGCGTTTGCTGGGCGATTGCCCGGTTTTACAGACTTGGTCTGTTACTGGTTTGAGAAGGCTCGCGCACAGCTGGAGAACGGTCTCGCAACTCGGGCTGGATTTGTGGCAACCAATTCCATTGCTAAGAACACCAATCTTCCTGTGCTTTACCGCATAGTAGAAACTGGTGCGATCTATAACGCGTGGGCCGATGAGGCATGGGTAGTAGATGGTGCGGCGGTTCGAGTGTCGCTCATTTGCTTTGAGGGCAATGCTGCAGAACCTCAGCCGAGAAACCTTAACGGTGCATCCGTCAATGACATCAATCCAGATTTGACAACCGGGCTAAATGTTTCGGCCCTACCGGCGCTCCACGAAAACCGAGGCTTGGGGTTCGTGGGCGTGCAAAAGAGTGGTCCATTCGACATTCCTGGCGACTTGGCGCGGCGTTGGTTGCAATTGCCGTTGAACCCCAACAGGCGTTCCAACTCTGAAATATTGAAGCCGACGTGGAACGGTCGCGATATCACGACCTCTCGCCGAGATAGCTGGTTCATCGATTTCCCGAGAGGACTCTCTGAGCAAGATGCAGCTCTCTGGGAAGCGCCGTTTACCTATTTGCAGTCTGCTCCTTACGATCCAGACGATCCGGAATCGTCGGTATTGAGTGATACGCGGAAGACAGCCCGGGACGTTCATCCCCGGAATGAATGGTGGACCACTTATTGGCCACGCCCAGAAGTGCGGAAGTGTCTATCGGAGCTTCACCGTTACATCGTAACCCCAATGACCGCTGAGCATCGCATTTTCCTTTGGCTCGCGCTTCCAACGCTACCGGACAACAATCTTGTAATCTTCGCCCGAGACGATGACGTACATTTCGGCATTCTGCATTCAGCAATCCATGAAGCTTGGTCCACTCGCATCGGCAATAAGATGGGCGTGGGGAACCAACGTCGCTACAATCGAGAAGCGATTTATGACACCTTCCCTTTCCCCGAAGGCCTGACCCCCAACATCTCCGCCGCCGACTACGCCGACGATCCGCGCGCGCAGACCATCGCCACTGCTGCCGCGCGGCTCAACGAGCTGCGGGAGAAATGGCTCAACCCGCCCGATCTGGTGGTGCGCGAGGCCGAGGTCGTACCCGGCTATCCCGACCGCATTCTGCCGCGCGACGAAGCGGCGGCAAAGGCACTGGCCAAGCGAACCCTGACCAACCTCTACAACGCTCGCCCCGCCTGGCTCGGTCATGCCCACCGCGCGCTCGATGAAGCGGTGGCCGAGGCCTATGGCTGGGGCGATGATTTCCGCGCCGGTCTGCTCACCGACGACGAAATCCTCGCTCGCCTGTTCCGACTGAATCAGGAGCGGGCAAGGCGGTGACGCAGATCGATATCCTCGCTGCAATCAAGGCACTTGGCATTAAGGGGGCCATGGCCCTCACGGACCATTTGAGAGCGATAGAAAATCTAGTCGATTTTCACTACGACGATCATACGCGCCTAAATTCGATCCGGAAAGAATTGGCGAAGTACCGCCAACCGTGGGCGCGGTCCATTGTTACAAGAATCGATTCGCATTTAGCAAGTTACAATAATCTCGAATCATTCGATGGTGAAGAAATCGAATTCGATGCTCCCGCAATCGAAACTATGGCGAAGGCTGACCTCTTGACACGCCCATTGTTCAACAAATCGCTCGAAGCCCTCACCGATATCGTCACGCGAAATTTCGATAACCTTGCCGAACTTGATCTGGTCCGGTGCGAGTTGATCCAACGCCATTCGGACGGCGCGCGCGGGCTGCTCAGCGGTGTCGAGCAGCGGATTGCCGCGATCAAGACTGCTGATCGCAAAGGCTATCGTGACAACAGCGACGACCCCGGAACCGCGAGGCCGAGCCTGTCCGAAGAGGTTCGCGACTGGACCAACGAAGCTGTTGCCAAATTGCGCGCCAAGCTAATCGATCTTTCGCGGCGTTCGCCGCTGGTTTCATTCAAACACGCCGCGCGCAGCGCCTCTCAATTGCGGTTCGTGGACGAACGTCCGGATCTGTTGTGGCAGGCGCTCGACAATGGGCCGATGGGCTTCGAGCCACTGCCCGGCGAAGACCAAACCCCACCCGACGAGCAGACGTCGCGGTTCCAGATCGCCTATGAGCGGGCGCGGCTGATCGACGAGGAGTTCCAGGTTGCGACCGAAGGGCTGGGCGACAATGAAGCCGATGCGCGCGCCTGGCAGGATGCGGAGCGCGCGCTCCGCTCACGCGTACGTGATGAGCTTGGCCTGCCGAAACTGGCTTACGGAAAAGGGCTGGACGTCACGGCGATCGCCCGCGCTCACGGATTCGATCCTTCGTTCGAACTAAAATTCAGCGATGACGATGGTTTGGAGAAGCATCACGAGGACAATCGCATTCGGGTCCTGCTGACCCAGAAGGAACTGGACAAACGGCTCAAGACGATCTGGGACCGGGCCGGGACTCATTTGCGCGAAACCGGCCTGCACACACTGCATCTGGCTTTCGGATTTGTGCAGTGGTTCGAAGACGAAACGTCGGACATTCCGATGCAAGCACCGCTGTTGATGTTGCCAGTCGGGCTGGAACGGGAGGTCAAGAAGGGGCGTTACGAATACTCGCTCAAGGCAGTGGGCGATGAACTTGAAGTCAACATCGCCTTGATCGAAAAGGCGCGAGCCCATTGGGGCTTGCAGCTGCCAGAGCTTCGGGAAAACGACTCTCCTGAATCTTACTTTGTGCGCGCCAGGCTCGTGCTCGAAAAGGGTTCTCGGCTCAAACTCAACTGCTTCATCACTCTCGCAGTGTTGCCCCCGATGGTCCTGTGGAAGGACCTGGATCCTGCCGCCTGGCCCGAAGATGCATTTGCCAGGCACCGGTTGCTCCCGGGCATTCTGGGCGCGCAGGAATTTCATCAGACTTCCGGTGGCGACGACTTCATCGATATCGACGATCCGATCAACTCTGACCAGGTTCCCGCGTTGATTACCGACGCTGATGCCTCACAGCATCGCGCGATCATGGATATGGCCGGTGGGCACGACATGGCGATTGAAGGTCCTCCGGGAACCGGCAAATCGCAAACGATCACCAACATGATCGCCACTGCCCTTGCGAAGGGCAAGCGCGTGCTGTTCGTGGCCGAAAAGCAGGCCGCCTTGCGAGTGGTTGCCGATCGCTTACGCTCGGCCGGCTTTGGACCGCTGTTGCTGGAATTGCATGGCGATCGGGCGGTGCGGGCCGAAGTTTACGAAGGGATCAGGGAACGGCTCGATAGCCGGGTCCCGCATGATGGCACGGCGCTTGACGAAAAGCGCAACGAGCTCAAGCGCCACCGGGACTTGCTGCGGCGCTATCTCGCGCTTGTCAGGGTGCCGCTGGGCGAGCTCGGCAGGTCTGCGCATGACCTCGCCTGGCGCGAAATTCGCCTGCGTTCGCGGTTCAAGCGGGAGCAGATCGTCGCAATGGAAGCGCGGTGGTCGCCAGATGATCCCAAGGCACTCGACCGGGCCACACTGACCGAGCGCAGCGAGATGTTGGAGCAGTTCGGCCAGGCGCTGACCAAACTCGATAACGGCCAGGGCGAGCGAACGCGATGGGCGTTGGCCAGCAAGCTCGACGCCTTTGATCAATCGAAAGCGCTCGATGCTGCCGGTGCCGTTTCCGACGCCGCCAAAGCAATCGCAGACGAAGCAGAAACTCTTGCAAAACTGGGCCTTTCGGTGCCGTCTGCGGATGGCGACTATGCTGCGTTCTGCCAGATTCTCGGCGGCGTTGAGCCGTTCTCATGCGCCGACAATACTGTGGTAGCGACCGCGTTGCACCACGCCGAAGCGGCGACGGAGTTGCTAAATTTCCAGGCGCGCTGGCGCGAGCAAGGGGCGGAACTCGCAGCGCACGTCGCGAGGCCCGAAGACGTGACTGTCGCCGGAATCGCGGAACTTGCAGGTGCCCTTGCGATTGAACGATGCCCCGAAAACGTCGCAGCTGTTCATGCGCAATGCCAAGCGTTTGAGAAGCTCTGCAAGGAGCTGGCCGACGCACATCGAGACCTGGCCCGATTGAGCGAACGGCTAACTTCAGGGCTGGAAGTCGCGACGGATTGTGCCTGTACCGCCGCGCAGTCGATTGCGGAGCTCGGGCAACTCGAACCTCATGTAGCGGCCATGCTGCGCCGCGATTTGATCGATCCGGCTGCTCTGACGGTTGCAATGAGTGCCGAGCGTCAAGCGGCCGAATTGCATGCTGAGCGAGCGGCAGTTCTCGAGCAAGCCCTGCCCGAGACATTGAAATCGGAACCTGCCGAACTCGATGCGATTGCCGATACGCTTGAATCTACTGGCTTCTTCGGCCGTCTGGGCGGGCAATACCGTGCGGCGATGCGGCAGGCGGCACGCTTGCTCGGATCGGTCGCGAGCCGAATGGAGGGTGCGGCGGCACTGCGCCGCGCTGCAACTCTAGGTCGTTCCGTGCGCGAGTTTGAACAAGATCACAAAGCGAGACAGCTATTTCCGGCTCTGCTGTGGGAAGGAATTGATAGTGACTTTCCAGCCCTGCGCGCCGCTTGCGATACAGTGTCGAAAGCCTCGGCAATGCTTGCACAGATTGATGAGGCCGACGTTCTGAGTTGGTGGCTCACGTCCGAACAAATCGAGCGCCAGCGGTTTGCTGCGAGCTGCTCGCGCATCGCTCCCTTGCTTGGCGAAGTGATGGAGGGTGGATTCGGTTCGACCGGCCTGAACGACGTCTTGGACCAATGTCAGCAGAGGCATAACAGACTTAGTAGCCTTCAATCCGCTATCCGTGCTACCGGGCTGCTGCCTGATTGCCAGCTCACTTGGAACAACCGAAGCGTCGCCGATCACCTGTCAGTTCATTCAGGTCTCGTTTCCGAGTTCAATCGGCTTCGTACAGCGGGGTCGTTTGCCTGGGTCAGCGAGATTGCCGCCGACTTGTCGGCACTTCGCATCAGCCTGGACGAAGTTGCTGCAATTTCCGACTCACCGGGCTCGCAAATTCTTGTGGAGGCTTTGCGGCAAAGCGCCGAGCCTGTCGAATTGGCGTACCAATGGAAAATCGAGGCACCAAAACTCGCCCAAGCTCTGGCGGACTGGAATATTTTTGCGGGCCGGATGCGTGCGATGGTCGGATCCGATGCGGTTCACATGGCAGGGGTGAGCGACTGGCGCGCCTTATCCGCTGCCTTGCATCAGCTTCAAGACGATCGGGGTGGCGCGAGTTTGGCGGCCGACCTCCTGAAATACCGCGCTGCACTTGCCAATTGTGGTCTCCATGCGTTCGCGGCTGCTGCAGTCGACAAGTTGGTCGAAGCGGACAAGTTGGACGATCTATACGAACTGCTTTCGATATCGGCGTTGCTTCGGGTGTACCTCGATAGCGATGGAAGTGAACTTGCAAGGCTGGGTAGCCTGTCACTCGACGCCGCCCGAAGAGCCTTCAGAAAAGCGGATAAGGATCTTCACAGGCTGGAAGCAGCGGCGATCGTCGGTGCCCGCTTGCGCGATCAGGTACCACCGGGAAAATCCCATGGCCGTCGGTCGGACTTCACCAATCTTGGTTTGATCACACACGAGGTCGAACTTACTCGCCCTCGAACTCCGCTAAGAGATGTGGTCCATCGGGCAGGCCCAGCGCTTCAGGCTCTGAAGCCGGTCTGGATGATGTCCCCCACGTCCGTTGCCCAATTCATTCGTCCTGGCGAGCTGACTTTTGATCTGCTGATTGTCGATGAAGCTTCGCAGATGCGACCCGAATATTCGGTCAGTTGCATGCTCCGCTCTGATCAGTTTGTCGTAGTGGGGGATGCCAATCAGCTACCGCCAAGCGATCACTTCCGGATAGCCAGTGCCAACGAGGACGAAGATGATGATGGGGTTGGCGTTGATGATTCGACGGAGTCAATCCTTGACTTGGCCAATCAGCGTTTCCGCAAGAAGCCGCGTCTGAAATGGCATTATCGATCCCAGCACGAGTCGTTGATCCAGTTCTCAAACCGTCAATTTTACGACCGTGATCTCGTGGTTTTTCCGAGTCCAAATGGCAATGATGACGACTTGATGGGCGTAAAATGTACCTACGTTCCTAGCGTGCATCCTGATACCCAATACGAATCTTCGATCAACCAGCGCGAAGCCGAAGAGGTGATCGAACAAGCATTCGCTTTGATGCAGCGATATCCGGAACGATCGATCGGGATCGTTGCGATGAATGCAAAGCAAACGGAGCTGATCCAAAACGAGTTTGATCGGCTAATTGTCGAAGAGGAAAAGGTTCGAAAATACGTCGAGGCCTTTGATGAAACGGTCGATGAGTTCTTCATCAAGAACCTCGAAAACGTTCAGGGAGATGAGCGGGACATCATTCTGATTTCGACGGTCTACGGGCCAGGAAAAGACGGAAAAGTAAGGCAAAATTTCGGGCTGATGAATCGCGAAGTCGGTTGGCGCCGCCTCAATGTGCTCGTGACCCGCGCCAAGATGTCCTGCCGATTGATAACATCCCTCAGACCTGATGATGTCAAGATAACCGACAACTCCTCACGGGGAGTGACGGCGTTCAAGGCCTACCTGACTTATGCACACAACGGCGCTCAATACGACGATGCATCTGGAGGCGAGACGGATAGTGACTTCGAGGTTTTCGTCGCGGATGCAATTCGCGGTGCTGACTATGAAGTGGTCTATCAGGTTGGAGTCGAGAACTTCCGCATAGACCTCGGAGTTCGTCACCCAAGCTGTCCGATTGGGTTCATTGCGGGGATCGAATGTGATGGGGCGACTTACCACTCTGGCCTGAGCGTGCGCGATCGCGACCACATCCGCCAATCGGTCCTTGAAGGCCTCGGTTGGCAAATTTACCGTGTGTGGTCGACTGACTGGTTTGCCGATCCAGGACGTGAAACTGCAAAGCTGATTTCTTGGCTCGATAGCGTGAAGGAGAAGGTGGTTGGTGCCCTTTCATCGCGGTCGTCTCCAACTAAGCCTCGAACAGCGTCAGCAATCAAGAAGGCAGATCCCGAAACAGTGCGACAAGGCGTCGATATCGCTAAGCCTGACCAAGTTGACCAGGTCGAAGGCCAAAACGATGATCGGTCAGTTCCCATAGAACCTCGCGAACCAAAGGGACGCAAATTGCGCACGCTTGGAAACTTTGAGGCATATGAGGCTGTTCGCGGATTACTCTTCGAGCTTTGGCGGGAAGAAAATCTCTTAGGAGAAGTGGAGCTGATCAAACACGCAACGGGGACAGCTCGAATGTATGGCGACAGCGTTCGCACCTCGTTGCCCGAATACGAAGGAAGAGTTTCGCGCACTGGTGACGTCTTTAAATCGTTCGATCTGTATGCCGCGATGCGTGAAGTGGCGTCTCGCGCATAGTGCGCAAAGCTGAATAGCCAACCGGCTAGGAGAAGGGTGAATTCTAGGCGGATGCCACGGTGTTCATGTCTTGAGATAATCCTTGACGAATTTTGGAGTGAAGCGCGATGTGGCCACCCCACCCAGCATCTGATCTGCCAGTTCGATGCTCGCTGGATCATGGAGCTTGTACACCCAACCATCCACCATTTTACCTAATCGGGCGGCAGCTTGAATCTGCGCGCTTCGATACACTACCCAGCTAGGGTCCTTGATAAATGGATGGCAGCCGGGCGCAAGTTCGCATGTATTGTCGTGGAATTGGCCATCTCGGATCGTAGACACGTTCAGGAGTAGGTGTTGCCCGTTGCCGCAACGATCTGTGACGAGCGTGAACAAATGATCGCCTGAGGGGCCGGTTGGGATCAGGAGAGTGTCGCAGCGCTTTGGGTCGTATATCACGATTGCAGAAACGCTACTCTGGTACTCCGCTCAGCTTTGATCTGAGCCTCAAGTTCATCTGGGGACGATTTGCCAAGATACTTGAATACGCGAGCGAAAGGAATCGGCGCAGAAGACCCGTTAGGGTCTTCCCATTCAAGGCAGTGATCGTGCGTCCAGTCGCGAATTTGATATTGAGACATTCCGCCGAACTCTGCCCAAGTCTCTTCAAGCGTCTCAATCTCAGCTTCGCTAAGTTCGTCCAAATCCGCTATGACCATCCCAGCGTTCGCGAGTCCGACGCTGTACTCGGCTCTGCCACCCACAAACTGCTCCCAGTCGGGTCGTGCGCCCTGCATGCCGTTGATGCAGTCATAGGTAAGGGAGTTCACCGGTCCGTGGTCCATGGAAACCAGATTGTCGCCCGTGATGGGGAAATCGTACTTTTCCATGTTTCGCCGATCAGCTAGGTAAACCAGCTTGGCGGCTTTCAACACATTGATTGCCCCGCCCTGCTTATGAGCAAAAAAGGCGACCACTTGCGCGGCCTTCCGTGTGTTGAACCAAGGTGTCATGCTGGGCCATGTACATAGAGGAAGCTTTCGGGCTTGTGAATCCCCTCATTTTAAGCGCCTTTCTGCCGATAGCCCTTCCACATGTGGTGTTTTAGGAGCGCAGTCGCGCTTCACCATGTTGCAGTCATGTTGCAGGAATTCGCCGGGACGCCAGCGGAATGCAAGGAAACCGGCAGAAAACCGTGCAACAAGATGCAACATGGGATTTTTCGGCTGGTATCGCCTCAAACGGCAGAAAGTGCGGATTTCTGCGGTAGCGAATGGTAGCGGAGGAGGGACTCGAACCCCCGACACGCGGATTATGATTCCGCTGCTCTAACCGGCTGAGCTACTCCGCCATACCAAGGCATGCCGCGCCGCCATAGCGGGGGCAGGTGCGGCCCCATAAGTTGCCGCGCGCGCCCGGTCAACCATGCTCTTTGCCGCGAAAGCGCCAGATGCCCTGCTCTTGCCAGTGCGGACGCTGATAGAGATGCAGGCCAAGCCCGCTGAAAGCGAATTTGCGGGCTCGCAAGATGGGACTCAGTTCGGCCTGAAGCGCGCGCGCCTGCGCTCTCGTCACTTTGTTCTGAATGGTGATGTGGAGGCGCGGCGGCGCGCTGTCCTGCGCGGTAAGCGCGCCGTGAAAACGCTCGGCAATCGCCGCGCGGATGGCGAGCAGGCCAGGGCTGCGGATTGCCAGCGCAGTGCCGGTGCCCAGGTCCATCAGCCCATCGATCCGCGCGGCAGGAGGGGCGAATTCGCCCGCCAGCTGGCCTAGCATGCCGCGCAGTTCTTCGCGCAGCGAGGGGGCGAATGCGTGGAACAGCGTGACATGCGCAGCCAGCCAGTTCCGCTCGGGCGGAAAATGCGCCTTGCGCAAGCCATCCGCCCAGACAAGCACATCACCCGGCAATTCGCCGGTCACAATAAATGGCGCGGACGATGGAGTTGAAGGGAGCAACGCATCCATCGTCCGCGCCCAGCCGGTCACGCGTCCACAGCGACCGGCTCATCCGTCAGCGCAGCCAGAAGCTTTTCCGGCGCAGTCTCGCCATAGGGATCAGAATCCGCGCCTTCGTCATTGATGCCCGGCTCTTCGAACCAATGCGTGATCGTGTTGTCGTCGACGATCATCGCATAGCGCCAGCTGCGCAGGCCGAAACCGACGTGATCCTTGTCGATCAGCATGCCCATGCGACGCGTGAAATGGCCCGATCCGTCTGGCAGCAGCTTCACTTTGTTGAGGCCCAGGTGCTTGCCCCACTGATACATGACGAAAGCATCGTTGACCGAGAGGCAGTAGACTTCGTCGACGCCGGCCGCCTTGAAGACGTCATAGAGGCGTTCATAGTTTGGGCACTGTTCATTGCTGCAGGTCGGCGTGAACGCTCCTGGCAATGAAAAGACAACGACCTTCTTGCCGGCAAATTCCTCGCGAACTTTAAGGTCCTGCCAGCGGAAGGGATTCGATCCGCCGATGCTCTCGTCGCGAACACGGGTCTTGAGGGTTACGTCGGGAATGGTGCGGTTCAGCATGACTGTCTCCAAGATTTGCTGGAGACCTTTTATCCCGAATCACCAAATCGCCCAAACCGCTTAATCTGCAATCAGTGATCGCAATTGGCGATTACATCTCGCCGCGAGAACGCCGGATGGCGAACCACTTTTCGACATTGGCGTTATGCTCTTCCAATGTCGCGGCAAAAGCATGGCCGCCCTTGCCGTCTGCCACCATGTAGAGCGCATTGGTTTTCGCCGGATGCAGCACGGCGTCGATCGAGGCGCGGCCCGGATTGGTTATCGGCCCCTTGGGCAGTCCCACCATCGAATAGGTGTTGTAGTCGTTGATCGCCTGGATTTCCGACTGCCGGATGCGGCGGCCCAGCGGCTTGCCCTTGGTGATCGGATAAATGATCGTCGGGTCGGCCTGGAGCATGATGCCCTGGCGCAGGCGATTGGAATAGAGCCCTGCAACCGTCGTCCGCTCGCTGGGCTTGCCGGTTTCCTTCTCGACAATGGATGCCAGCACAACGGCTTCCTCGGGCGTGCGGGCGACAGTGTCAGGCCCACGCTTGGCCCACAACTCGCTCACCGTGCGGCGCATCGCCGCCTGCATGCGCAGCATCACAGCCTGGCGGCTCTCGCCGCGCTCAAAATCGTAGCTTTCGGGCAGCACCGAACCCTCGGCGGGAACGGCGAGGTCGCCTGACAGGTGCGGCTGAGCCATCAGCCGTTCGTAGACCATGATCGACGGCATGCCTTCAGGCACGGTAACGAAGCGGCGCAGCACTTCATCGCCCTGGATGATCGAAAGAACCTGGCTGGCGCTCGCGCCTTTGGGCATCATGAATTCGCCTGCGCGGATCGGCGCACCGCCGCCGAAGATGCGGGCACGCATGCGAAAGCCATCGGCGGAAGAAATAACCCCTTCACGCTCAAGCTTGGCGGCAACACCAGCTAGACTGGATCCGTCCGGCACCACGAAGCTGGTATCCTGTGCCAGCGGACCCGCACCATACCACGGCCACAAACCAAACAGCAGCAATGCCAGGATCGGCAGAATCGCGGCAATCAGGACGCCGCGGCGGCGGATCATACCTTGCGCATCACCAGACTGGCATTGGTGCCGCCAAAGCCAAAGCTGTTGTTCAGCACGGCGCGGACTTCGCGTTTCTTGGCCACATGCGGCACAAGATCGACACCTTCGCAGCTGTCACTCGGATTATCGAGGTTCAGCGTGGGCGGCACGACCTGATCGCGCAGCGCAAGGATGCAGAAAATCGCCTCAACCGCGCCCGCGCCGCCCAGCAAGTGGCCGATGGCGGATTTGGTCGAGCTCATCGAAACATTGCCGATCGCATCGCCGAACAGGCGGCGCACCGCACCAAGTTCCAGCTCGTCGCCCATCGGCGTCGACGTGCCGTGAGCATTGATATAGTCAATATCGGCAGGGCTGAGGCCGGACTTCTTGAGCGCCATTTGCATCGCGCGAAAAGCGCCCGATCCTTCCGGATGCGGCGCGGTGACGTGATAGGCATCGCCCGACAGGCCATAACCGATCACTTCGGCGTAGATCTTCGCGCCGCGCGCCTTGGCGTGCTCGTATTCTTCCAGAACGACAACGCCGGCGCCTTCGCCCATGACGAAGCCGTCGCGGTCCTTGTCATAGGGGCGGCTGGCCTTTTCGGGCTGGTCGTTGAAGGCAGTGGACAGCGCGCGCGCCTGAGCGAACCCGGCAATGCCGATCGGGCAGATCGTGCCTTCCGCGCCGCCAGCCAGCATGATGTCGGCATCGTCGTCCTTGATCATCCGCGCGGCATCGCCAATCGAGTGCGCACCGGTCGAGCAGGCCGTCACCACCGCGTGGTTGGGGCCCATCAGCCCGTACTTGATCGAAACCTGTCCGGAGATGAGGTTGATCAGCCGACCATGGACGAAATGCGGCGAGACGCGGCTGGGACCTTTTTCATGCAGCACCAGCGATTCGCTCTCAATGCCCGGCAGCCCGCCAATGCCCGATCCGATCGAGCAGCCCGCGCGCAGGCGCTGGGCTTCGGTCATGTCCGTCAGTCCGGCGTCCTCGATGGCCTGCCCGGCGGCATCGATGCCATAGATGATGAACGGATCGACCTGGCGCTGGACCTTGTGATCGACGCGCTTGTTAGGGTCGAATCCGTATGGATGATCGGCCGGTTTCACTTCGCAGGCGATGTGGCACTTCTGATCGGAAGCGTCGAAGCGCGTGATGCGCCCGGCGCCGGATTTTCCTGCGATCAGATTAGCCCAGACCGTTTCAACATCCGCACCCAGCGGGGTTACAAGTCCAAGTCCGGTTACTACGACACGACGCATCGTACTCTCCAAAAGGCAAAATGCCCAGAAATGCCAACGAGCTCAAGACCTTGCGGCCTGAGCCCGCCGGATTGCCGGTCCTGCCC
>Ga0075366_10000010_pt1 | contig 81131 bp, 74 predicted proteins | sample EndMethybrTD3031_FD_72351 | JGI IMG/M metagenome (GOLD analysis project Ga0075366, IMG submission 72351) | Populus endosphere microbial communities from Tennessee, USA - Endosphere MetaG P. TD hybrid TD303-1 | ecosystem: Host-associated > Plants > Roots > Endosphere | place: USA: Tennessee...
TGACGGCGCTTCTATCGAGAAGGCTATCCAGTGGATCCGCGACATCGTTGAGGAACCTGAAGTTGGCCGCATCTATAAAGATGTACCCGTGGTCAGCGTCATGGACTTTGGAGCATTCGTACAGATTATGCCAGGCAAGGACGGTCTTGTTCACGTTTCAGAAATGAAAGAAGAACGTGTCAATAAGCCAAGCGATGTAGTAAAAGAAGGTGATAAAGTCACCGTAAAGCTTGTCGCCATTGACGATCGTGGCCGCTTGCAGCTCAGCATGAAGGCTGCAGCAAAGGAGTTAGGTAATGGCTCAACAGGATCAGACACCGAATAATACGACTCAAGGTAAGGGCATAAGCTCGCCATACGCACGTTTTGTGCTGGCGGGCATCGCCCTTGGCTTGGCATATGTAGCAGTTTCGCGTGCGATTGATACGGGCAGCTTGTTAGAGTACACTGTTGCCCTTGTGCTTTTCATACTGGGTATTAGGGACCTCATGAGGGGTATCCAAGGTCTCAAGAAAAGGAAGTCATGAGCGACGCTGTAGCTAGCGACACGCAAACCCGTCTTGACCAGATACAAGCAGATATTATCAAAGGTAATATCTGCCCAGATTTGGCCAAGGATGCCACCCAGCTTGTGTTTGGGGACGGAAATCCTAATGCCGAAATTGTCTTTATTGGCGAAGCGCCGGGCAAGAACGAAGATATTCAGGGCAAGCCTTTTGTGGGCGCAGCTGGAAAGTTCCTGAATGAAATGCTCTCCCAGATTGGCCTTAACCGTGAAGACGTGTACATTACCAATATCGTCAAATATAGACCGCCTAACAACCGGGATCCGCTACCCGACGAAAAGAAGGCTTTTCTACCTTTTTTGCAGGCCCAGCTGGAAGTAATTCAGCCAAAGATTGTGGTGACGCTCGGACGCCATAGTACGAATTGTTTCTTGCCGGATCTGCAGATTTCCAAGATCCACGGGGAAGCAAAGCGAATTAGGATCAAGATGAAGCAGACCGATGACGTGCTGCCCATCGTAATCGTACCGCTTTATCATCCCGCAGCAGCGCTCTATAACGGTGGTATGCGCCAAACACTTATCGATGACTTTACCGCAATTCCGCGCATCATCGAACTTATTAATAAGGAAAATACATAACTCTTAATCTACGGAAAATGAAAGGAATCATAATCCAAATGAACGAAGACAATAAAACACAGAAACCTGAACGCCCCAGACAAAACCGGGGCGGGCAGGGCGGTGGCCAGTTCCGCGGCAATAAAGGCGGCGGCAACCCTAACGGCCAGCTAAAACCATTATCAACCTCAACACCACGCGGTGCTGCTATGCGCGCGCAGAAGCGCTCGCAGGCTGATGCCCAGAAGATCGCCAACCAGTACGCAGCAGCAGCTCCCGTACAGGGCGAGCCGAAGCGCCGCGCTAACTTCATCGACGACACTCCACGACTGAAGGTGATCGGCCTCGGAGGCTTTGATGGCGGTGGTTCCAAGAACATGGTACTCGTTGAATACGCGAACGATGCAGTCATCATTGACTGCGGTAACGACCTCGGCGTTGATTTGCCAGGCATTAACTACGGTATCGCTGACACCACGTATCTCGAAAGCATCAAGCACAAGCTTCGCGCTTACATTATTACGCACGGACACCTCGACCACATCGGTGGTTTGCCGCACATTGCACCTAAGTTTCCGGCACCAATTTACGGCTCACGCTTTACTATCGGTATGGTGGAGAAGATCTTTGAAAACTTCGGTCTGCCAATGCCTGACGGCTTTGAGTTGAAGACGGTTGTCGTTAACGAAGAAACCCACGAACGCCTTAAGATTGGTGAATTCTTTGTAGAACTTGTGCGTATTACGCACTCTATCCCAGGCTCAACCTGCGTCATCCTCGATACGCCTGTTGGCCGTATTATCAACACGGGTGACTTCCGCCTTGACCCTAACCCGCTTGACCACGAACGTTCTGACACCGACCGGTTGAAAGAGCTCGGCGACGAAGGCGTACTGCTGCTTATGAGCGATAGTACTACTGCCGAACGCCCTGGCCGTACACCAAGCGAGAGCACTATTGAACCGACCTTTGTCGAATTGTTCAGCCAGGCACCTGGCCGCGTATTTGTAGCTTTGTTCTCAAGCAACATCAACCGTATCCAGATGCTTGTTAACGCTGCAACACAGCATGGCCGCAAGATCGCCATGGACGGCCGCAGTATGATGAGTACGCTTGAAGTAGCCGTAAAGCTCGGCATGATTCGTATTCCTAAGGGTACATTCGTGCCCATCGCTAACGTACCAGCTATGAAGGACGAGGAAATTATCATCGTTTGTACCGGTTCACAGGGCGAGCCTAGCTCAGCTCTGCAGCGTATGGCTTCTGGCGACCACAAGCATATTAAGCTGAAGGCCCAGGATACTGTTATTCTATCGAGTACTCCAATTCCAGAAAGCGGCAACGATGCACTTATCGGTGCCATGGTTGACGACCTTAAGCGCAAGAATGTACACGTGTTCCGTCACGCTACCCGCGACATTGACGGTTGTGGCCCGCTACACGTTTCCGGTCACGCTAGCCTTGACGAGTATGGCGAAATGATCGAGATGACCAAGCCAAAATTCTTTGTGCCGATTTACGGCGCCTACCGTTCCAAGGCGTATCACATCGAAGAGGCCGTTCGCCGGGGCGTCCCACGCAGCAATACGCTAAACCCTGAGAACGGTATGGTACTTGCATTTACTCCGGATAAGATGGAGCATGTTGGCGAAGTGCCACACGGTACTATCCTTGTTGACCAGACTGGTGCCATCGTCAGCAACGTCGTTGTTAAGGACCGTGTACTGCTGGCCGAGGAGGGTCTTGTTGCGGTTGTCCTGACCGTCGACAAAAAGAATGGCAACTTGTTGACCAGCCCTGATATCATTAGCCGCGGTTTCATCTACATGCGTGATAATGAGGACCTGATGAACAACTTGCGCCAGGAATTGCGCAGGGCAGTACAACAGCGCTTCAAGCGTGTTGACCTTGACCGCTTCAAGGCTGAATTGAAAGACCACGTTACACACTTCCTGTTTGACCAGACCCAGCGCAGCCCAATTGTTATCCCAGTGGTTAACGTTATTGGCGGCAAGGGCGACGTAAAGACTGCTGCTGGCGGCCGTACCAAGACTGGTGAAGAGGTAGCCCTTGAACAGGAACGCCGCTTCAAAGAAATGCGTGCACGTTTGCTCGGCCAAGACGCCCGCACAGACTAACGTTTCATACTTTATAGTTGACAAAAGCGCTAATGCTTGGTATTATGTTGTTAGCCTAAACAAAACAAAAATAACCAAAAATGTTTAGTAAAAGGCCAACAACCAAAGAACTATAAAAGTTCTAACCAAACATCTAAAATAGACCTAAGCCATAAAAAGCAAAGGTCTATTTTTATTGCAGGTGAGGGTAACGGGTTTGCTACCCCAAGCATAAGCAAAATTGACAATAGTTGTAAATTTTGCTATAATAACCCCTGTACTGTTAGGTTACTTAACAGATGTAACCTCTTGAATAACATGCTACACTAAAACAGTTATGGCAAAGAGAAAACAAACACGCAAAAAAGCAGCCGCCGCCGAACCGAGGGAATTATCACCATTCTGGCTTTTGACAGGTGCGGTACTGCTATTTGTTGTGGCGCTATTTATTCTTCTGGGGGGCTTTGGAACGGGCGGGCCGTTGCCAAAGGCGCTCTTTGACGGTGGCTACTGGCTCTTTGGCTGGGCTGCCTACTTGTTGCCCGTAGTGCTCGTGTATTGGGGTGTCTACAAATTTAAAGCCGAGAACCACAAGATCCCATTGGCGCAACTGATAAGCATGATCGCACTGCTGACATTCTCGGCGAGTTGGTTGTTTACGACGTCGGCCACAAAACAGCTGGATGGCACAATGGCCGGGGGACATGGCGGTAACGTTGGCGAGCTAATCGGTGGCATGGCCCTCAGCGCACTGGACAAGTTCCCGGCTTCAATCATGTTCCTGGTGTTTATTGTTCTGTCTGTATTTTTTGCCTTCGGTATTTCCTTGCTGGTGCTCAAGAACATCGGCAGGCTCTTTACCCGCCCACGCTCCCAAGATACTGACCTGGGTGATTTGAAGTCTAAGGCTGAGGCTACCGGCTTCAAGCTCAATGAAGGCGTACCAGTGGAACACGCCGGCCGCGAGAATAAACCCTTGAAGATTGGTTCGCTAAAGAATAGTGCCGAAAAGATAGCACCCGTTGATAATCATGAAGCGCTTACTGCGCCAAGCGATCCAAACTGGGAGTTCCCAAGCGTAAACTTGCTTGACCAGAAGCAGGATAAAGCTGATGCCGGTGACGTGGGTGCGAATGCCCAGACTATCCGCGATACCTTTGCCAACTTCAACATTGATGTTGAAATGGAAGGCGCCAACGTTGGCCCTCGTGTTACCCAGTACACCATGAAGCCGCCTACAGGTGTTAAACTCACTAAAATTACGGCGCTTGAGAACAACCTTGCACTCGACCTTGCAGCCCACGCTATCCGTATGGAAGCGCCTATCCCCGGCAAGAGGGCGGTGGGTATCGAAGTGCCTAACGTTAAAGCGGCAATCGTACGTATGAGCTCAATCCTGCAGTCCCGTGAGTGGGGTGACCTTAAGGGGCCGCTTGCATTCGCTATCGGTAAGGATATTGCCGGAAAGCCAGTAGTTGCTGACCTGGCTAAGATGCCCCACTTGCTGGTAGCTGGACAGACTGGTTCCGGTAAGTCTGTAATGATCAACGACATCCTGACAAGTATGCTCTACCGTAACAGCCCAAGTGACCTAAAGCTTATCTTGGTTGATCCGAAGCAAGTTGAACTGACACCATACAACGATATCCCCCATCTGTTGACCCCCGTTATTAATGAACCAGAGAAGTGTATTAGCGCTTTGAAGTGGGCCGTCGCAGAGATGGAGCGCCGCTTGCGCACAATGGCCGAAGTGGGCAAGCGTAACATCGGTGAGTACAACAACCTCAAAAAAGAGGAAGGTATGCCATACATCGTGATTGTAATCGACGAGTTGGCCGACCTTATGATGATGGCTGCCCGCGATGTTGAAGCTTTGATCGTGCGCTTGGCACAGAAGGCTCGTGCCGCTGGTATCCACCTGGTGCTCGCTACGCAGCGTCCATCTGTAGATGTTATTACCGGCCTGATTAAGGCCAACGTTCCAGCCCGTATAGCCTTTACGGTTGCCAGCCAGGTTGACTCGCGTACTATCATCGACCAAATGGGTGCCGAAAAGCTTCTTGGTATGGGCGATATGTTATTGCTGACCAGCGATATGCCTAAACCAAAGCGTATCCAGGGCGCATTCATTAGCGACGAGGAGACGGCCAAGGTTACAGACTTTATCCGTATGCAGCGTCCTCCGCAGTATGACGACGAGATTATTAGCCAGCCCGTGCAAATTGGCGGCAAGGGCGGCAACGTCATGGAGATGGGTGGCGGTGAAGGCGGCGATGATATGTGGCAAGACGCTGTGCGCGTAGTTATTGAAGGCCGCAAAGCCAGCACGAGTTTGCTGCAACGCCGCTTGCGTATCGGCTATGGCCGGGCAGCACGTCTGATTGAAGAGATGGAAGAGCAGGGCATTGTAGGCCCAGCAGACGGTGCCCGCCCGCGCGAGGTTCTCGTTAACTCTATGGATGAGGTATTCGGCGGCGGTGGCGATGATGAGCCCGCCTCCGAACCAGCTCCTGGCCGCGTCCAGCTGTAGCCGTTCGTCCAAACGGCTAGTAGCTAATAACACTGGCTTGCCCATCGGCAAGGCTATAGCCGACTTGCTTGAAAGGGGTAAGGCGTAATCCCTCCTTCTATGTATGTGATATATCTCATATTGTTCGCTTTCTAGCATTGTTAGTATTGGCATAAGCGATAACGCCGACACGATACATGCGAAAAGTGCCAATGCCAACAGATGAACTTACCGGTATACCCCTGTTGTTGGCCCCTGAAGAACGTGCGCTTTCCATGCTGTATGGCTGCGAGCCTAGTCATGATGATGCAGGGCAGCCTCTGGGCGACTGGGATCACACCTGGTTTGAAGCTAGAAATATCGTCCACTCGGGCTTTGGCGGCCCCGCGCTTCGGGGCTCACGGGTAGAGTTTGTAGTACGCGAAACCCAACACGAACCAAAAAACGGTATCTTTGGCGAACCGTTACAGCTTCCGGAAACTCCCCTACAACGATTCGCTGCGACATTCATGTGTGACGCTGGCTATATCCCTCCCAAAGCGATACGTTTAACGTCGACAGGTTATTTTATATGTGACTTGAAGGATTGGGATATCGTCAGGTTCAGGGAGAGCGGTGAATTGCGGGTTGCATCAGAACCAACGGTCCAAAAATTCTACAAAGATTTTCTAATGTCACAGCCTCTAGAGGTAAGGATGCAGCTTATTGATGACTTTCTTTCCCTGGACCCGTTTGCTAGCGCTGCAGATGCAAAAAGACAAAAAGAAATTGCCCTGGATCTTCTGACGGGGATTATTAGCAGCGTAGAACAACCAATCATTACACCCTATACGATAGCCTACCAAAATGGATTGCTTATGCCGAATGCTCCGCCGGACCCCAAAATCCTTTTACAGAATAGTATTATCCGTTCACGTAAAAATATGCGGGGTATTATTAATGAATTCGTGAAAAGACTGACTGAAATAAGAGAGGGCATAGTCGCACCAAATCTTGGTAGCTTGGCCTTGAGCACTGCCTAAGCTGCAATTTGCGTGGAAGTGGCGGTCCAGACCACCATTTGCCGCTGCCGTTGCCGTCGCGCGGCTTTGGCAAGCGTGACATACCACGCACTTTTTGCGTAGTGACGGCTCTCGTCCACATTGGAGACGAGCCGGGCTGCTTCACTGATCCGGCCCGCTTCAGCTAGATCCGGTACCAACCGTTGAGCCAGGGTATAGTCGCGGAATGTACCTTTGTATCGCTCAGGTAAGATTAACTCTATTGCCTCATCCATGGCGTGGGGCTGTGTGATGGCGAGTATCCGGCCTCGCATGGAAGTTATCTGCTCCAAGGCGGTGTCTGACTGGGATATACGCTTAACAGCTGTTTCTCCCTCGTAACTCCTATAGTCATGCCGTCCTCTTTGCTCTCGGGCATGCGCACGGTTAAGGCTAATGACCTCAGCGGCGGTGTCCATAATCTCTGTCGCTGCCATAGTATCCCCATGTAACCCACGATGTTTTGCAATGGTGAGCATGGCATCCTTATATTCATCACCCGATTTAGGGTCGCCGCTATAGAGCGGGATGCTTGCCGTTAGCCTAAGTGCGAGATCTGGCCGTTCAGCCTCCAATAACAGGTCAATAATTTTTAGCCGGCCGGCTACGCTAATGACAAACGGATCGCGAAGGGTGTCTTCTATTAGATCCCAGTCTGGGTAATCCTCGCGTTGTACTGCTGCAACCTCCAGCTCAACCCGTAGATCTATCTCGTGTGGTAATCTCTCGTTACTTGATAGGCCACGTGCTTCAATAAGGCGACCAGCTTGTGCATGAGCCCTGGTCTGAAGCACTAACAGCTCGTCACGGTCTGCGGGCGTCATCTTTTTATCACGCAGGAGATTACTTGCATCACTTATACCAGCTTCGAGCCGCGCTTTGCCGATGGCAAGTAAGACGGGGCTTGCCACTTCTGATTGGTGGACAATCATGCTGCCCTGAAGCATGTCGAGATGTCTCTGGTTTGTTTGGCCGACGGCAAGTTCAATATACGGCTTTGGGTCGACGATTCTTCCTCTGCCCTGGGAGTGATGGGCACTTATTGATGCCGCAAGGTCAAGGCCCATCTCCCAAGCAGAGGTTGGGTCATGATAGTTGCTGCGGGAAATAGCACATAATGCCGAAAGTTGCATGAGGGGTGTTACGTCACGGTCGAACAGCCTGTTGGCTAAGTTATCGAAGTGAGGCGAATCAGCGGGCAAGACTTCGGTAGGCCCTATGAGGAGTTCAAACGTATCCTGCGCTTCAGCTACAGCTGCTTCTACGAGCCACGCTTCCAGCTGCTGTGGCGGCATAGTCTCAAAATCAGGTAACCCCTCAACTCCTACTAGACCCTGCGTCTCTACCGCCTCAGCTGACATATGCTTGTACGGTATCATAAGCGGCACATCTTGCAAATGCTGGTTTAGTAAGCGAAACGAATTGCATCCAAAGGTGTTTTGTAGTACAATTACCTCTGTTAATAACTAACCTGCGTGAGCCGTAGGCTTATGCATCCAAAGGTGAGATGCCTGAGGATTCCGAAGGAGGAGCGATGAACCAATACGAAATCGCCGTATTGTATCACCCGGATCTTGAAATTGATCTGGAAAAAGCTACCAGCCGTGTGGAGAAAATCTTCACCGACAACGGTGGTAAGGTTGTCAATGCTGACAACTGGGGCAAGCGCAAGCTGGCCTACCCAATCAAAAAGAACGAACACGCTGTGTACGTTTTCTACACCGTAGAATTCCCAGCCCAGAGCGTTCGCAAAGTTGAGGCAGTCCTTAACATTACCGACGAAGTAATCCGTTTCTTGATTACTCGTCCTGACCTCAAGGCTATTGCCAAAGCTGAAGCCCTAAAGGCCGAAAAAGCCAAGAAGGCTGCTGAACGCGGCGAAGCCAACGATTCTGGCGACGCAACCGAAGAAAAGACTGAAGAATAAGCAACCCTAACGAGGGTTAGAATAGGGGGCCAACTATGGCAAGAAGTGTGAACCAAGTTATCTTACTGGGTAATCTTACCCGTGATCCCGAACTTCGTCAGACACCAACTGGCCAAAGCGTCGTAAGCTTTAGTCTCGCACTTAACCGTGCATACAAAGACCAAAGCGGTGAATGGCAGGAAGCTACCGACTTCATCGATGTCGTAGCATGGGGTCCGCTTGCAGAGCGTGTTTCCCAGTACATGGCTAAGGGCCGCCGCTGTCTCGTACAGGGCCGTCTCCAAAGCCGCAGCTGGGAACAGGAAGGCCAAAAGCGTAGCAAGGTCGAAGTCCTTGCAAACGATGTGACCTTCTTGGATGGCCGCGGTGAAGGTGGCGAAGGCGGAAGCCCAGCACCACGCGCAGCGTCTAGCTCAAGCTCAAACGACTCAAGCAAGAAGAAAGATGACGTTATCGAGGACATCGGCGATGAGCCAATTAACCTCGACGACATTCCATTCTAGCCATTCTAGTTGGCTCCAACTTTTAAGAAAGGATTTTATCTATGGCTAAGATTTTTAAGCACCGTACTGATGTTCCTTATTTTGATTACAAGGACTTCAAGACACTACAGCGTTACGTAAACGTATACGGCCAGATCGAGACTCGCAAGAAGACCGGTCTTACCGAGAGTCAGCAGCGCCGTTTGGCAACTGCTATCAAGCGCTCACGCCACATTGCTTTGCTGCCATTCGTAGCAAACAACTAGGCGGTTTAGGGTGGCAGGGGATTCGCTATTCGAACAAGTCAAACAACTTGAAAGGCAGATAGGAGGCATTCTGTCTGCCTACGATGTAGCCGAGCTTCCAACCGTGCAGAGGGATTTGGCAGCTGCGCTCAAGAACCAGCTGATAGACGCGCGGTTATCGGTTCGTGATTACGAATATGCAGGAACCCGCATTGACCAGCTGGCAGCAGCCAAGGAGGCGAAGGACTTTTTTAGACAAGTCCAAGACACGATAGTCAAAGTGAGCCAGTTCGGCCTCTTTGGCGCCGTGGATGTCGCCCAGCTGTCTGCCCGCATCGAACTTATAATTTCACAACTAGCGTAAGGAGTAGTTATGGCATTAAGTATTACCGACCTCAAAAAAGGCACTATTTTTCAGCTTGATAGCGTGCCTTACCGCGTTGTGGAATACTCGCAAAAGGTAATGGGCCGCGGCGGCTCGATTGTAAACGTCCGCATTAAAAGTTTGCTCGATGGCAAAGTTCTCGAGAAGACATTTAAGGGCAACGAACAAATTAGCAGCGCCGATGTGTCTAACCGTAATGTGCAGTACCTGTACAACGACGGCAGCACCTTCTACTTTATGGACGAAGATACTTTCGAACAGTTTGAGATTCCGGCTGATATTGTGGGTGATGGGGCAGGCTACTTGAAGGAGAGCGACCGCGTGCAGGCGCAGCTATTCAACGACGTTGTTATCAGCGTTGAGCTCGCCAAGAATGTTCCCCTACTCGTAACCTATACCGAGAATGTGGTTAAGGGTGACACTACCAGCAACGTTATGAAGGATGCTACGCTGGAGACTGGTATTACTGTTAAGGTTCCAGCCTTCATCAAGCAAGGCGATATTATCAAGGTCGACACTCGCACGGGTGATTACCTCGAGCGCGCCAAAGCCTAAGGAATTGCTGAGACAAAACGCACTTCGGATACAGCCGGGGTGCGTTTTCTTGTATACTGAGATCTATTACGGGAGGGATGATGCAGCAGCTGGCACAAAGATTGCCGCGTAGAAGCTGGCGGCTCAAAAAGTCGGTCCGCCTATGGCATAAGGAACATCGCCGCCAAGTGCGTTATGCAACTATTGGCTTCGTTGTTTTTGCTGCCATACTCGAGATTATCCAGCTGGCCTGGCCGTCAGGAAGGCTGCTGCCATTTGCTTCAGTGCAGGGGCAGGCAATCGGTGGAAGCACCGTTTCTGTAGCCAAAGAAAGAATAGCGAAAGACTACGCCAACGCTACAGTAACCGTTAAGACTGACGGCAAGGAGTTTCCGGCCGGTTTTGAACAGGCCGGTATCGCCATTGATACGGAAAAGAGTGTGAACGAGGCGGCGAACTACCCGCTCTGGAAGCGCATACTGCCATTCTCACTCCTGTTGACAGGGCTCGATGATACCCCGATGTACGTGACGTTTGATGATACTGCAGTCAATGCCCTAGCTTCGAAAGTGGAGGCCGAAGGGCATACCGCCGCAGTTAATGCGACGGTTGCCGTGCAGGACGGCCGTGCAGGTCTGGTGCGCGCAACGCCTGATAAGGCTTACCCCGCCAATCAAGTTGCCCAAGCGATACGATCAGGCAAGTTCCAACCTAAGACGGAAATAAAAGTAACCCCTCAAACCAAGCCTGCGGCACTGACCGACCAAGAGGTCAAGGCGCAACTTGATGCAGTGCAGCAGATTATTGACGAAAAAATAGTCTTTACGTTACAAGATGAAGAGATAAAACCTGACAAAAAAACCAAAGGTGCATGGCTAACATTTGCTCCAGATGAAAAAGCCGAAAAGCTCATAGTAGGGATTAATGCAGACACGGCAAAGAAGTATCTTGAAAGCATCCAAGGTGAGGCATATAAGGCCCCAGGCACAACCCAAATCCAACTTGTAGATGACCGTGAAGTGAGCCGCAGCGTTGGCGCTGCCGGCCGGGGTGTTGATACGGCTAAGGCAATTGATGCGATTAACAAAGCGATGACAGGCGACGGTGCTCTAGACATTGGCCTGGCTATCGCTGATTTGCCAGCAATCATTGCGTACGATAAGAAATACAGCAATACTGATGCCTCACTTGCGGCGTTAGTGTCCCAACTGGCAACTGCCAAGGGCGGCTACGGTGTCTCGCTTATGGAAATTGACGGTCGGAGCGCCAATGCCAATGGCAACAAACAGTTTGTGGCTGCTAGTACATACAAGCTGTATGTCGCCTATGCTGTTATCAAAGAAGTCGAGGCCGGTCGCATGAACTGGACGGACACTATCGGTAGCCGTACTGTGGCTAAATGCTTTGATGATATGATCGTCGTGTCTGACAATGATTGTCCTAAGGCTTTTGGTTCGCGGATCGGCTGGCAGGCTATCACTAGTATGGTTCGTGCGGAAGGTATAAGCACCAGAACCCAGCTTGGTTCATCTATGTATACGACGGCTAACGATCTTTCGTATTTTCTATACCGCCTGGAGAAGGGCAATCTCGTCTCAAGCGCAGGTCGTGACCGGCTTATCGGTGCTATGAAGCGCCAGAGCTACACGCGCGCAGGTATTCCTAAGGGTGCGGGCGGTACGGTTGCCGACAAGGTCGGTGATGTGGACGGGTACCTGCACGATGCGGCTATAGTGTATGGTTCACACAAAACGTACGTGCTGGTAGTTATGTCGTACGGCGGTTCGTGGGCCGGCATAGCTGATGTTGCCAGCCAGATCAACACATCTGTAAATAAGTAGTATACTTGTAACAGATGAAATACAGATTAGACCAGCTGGTACACATGCGCGGACTCGTACCAAGCCGCAGCCAGGCCGAGAGTTGGATACGCTTAGGTAAGGTGACTGTAAACGGCAAGGTAATTACTAAGCCCGGCCATCCGGTAGATGAGACTGCAGCCATTGAGCTGACTGCTGATGAGCAGTACGTAAGCAGGGCGGGCCTCAAGCTGGCCTCGGTAGCTCAAACGCTTAAACTTGATTTCAAAGGCAAGGTTATGCTCGACGTAGGCAGCTCAACAGGCGGCTTTACGGATTTTGCACTGCGCAATAGCGCACGGAAGGTTATTGCCGTAGATGTGGGTACCGACCAACTGCATCCCAGCCTTAGGCCGGACCAGCGTATTGAACTGCACGAGCAAACTGACATCCGGGACATGAAGGAGCTATCCGACACGCCAGGTATCGTCGTTATCGACGTGTCGTTTATCAGCCTCCGTGAAGTGTTGCCTCATATCGCTACACTGTGCAGCAAGCAGACCCAGATCGTTGCCATGGTTAAACCGCAGTTTGAGGCTGTTGCCTCAAACCTGAAGCACAAAGGGGTTATCAAGAATGACCGCATGCGCCGCGATATCCTGAAGGCATTTGAGGACTGGTCCCGTAAATATTTTATGGTCGTAGACAAAGCTGATTCTGACATTGCAGGGTCAAAAGGGAATGTCGAACGATTCTATCTGTTACGGCCGCTCTAGGCGCTATACATTTTAAACTTCGCTATTGCATTGTCCTATTGCTCGCTTTAACATAAGCGTATTAGGAGATTACTGTTCATGAAGAGACGGACATTTCTGCACATGCTTTTTGTGCTAGCGGCTGTTATTTCGGTTCCAACTGTTGCTTTTGCAGCATCGAACTCAAATTTTACGCAGACTATTAACAATGGTACATTGACTACCGATATTATGGACGCGTCACGCGTCACTGTAGCAAGTCCTGCAGTTGCAATGACGGCCAAGAGTTTCTCGTTCAACTGTCAGTCTTCTGGCTCGGCATCGACTGGTACGCTTGGCACCAACACTGAGCGCCTCTATGTCAGCAATGGCGATGCTGCTGACAACGGTTTTACGTTGACTGTAGCGGCCACTGCCGGCGCAACTGCTACATGGGCTAACGGCGGCGCTACCCAGACTTTTGACTTCAACGACCCTACGGGCTCTAGCTGTACAGATGGTGCTGATGCCGATTCACGCGGCGGCCAGATGAGCATTAATCCTGCTGCTGGCACGCTCACCACTGATTGTGGTAGCTGTAGCGCAACAGGTGTAAGTCTTGGCACGACTGCTTCGTTCGCACAAGCAAGCACTGACAGTATTACGCTCATCAACGCCGGCTCTACTTCAGCTGACATCTGGCGCGGTTACTTGAGTGGTGCATCAGTAAGCCAGTCTATCCCAGCTGAGCAAACACCCGACACTTACACGCTTGGCCTAACTCTAACTGCAACTGCCCAATAGAAATATAGGTATCATGACAATCCGACGTATCGCTCATAGTACTCGTCTGGTGGGGCGCTTAACGTTCGTTGTCGCAGTATTCTGCGTAGCACTTGGCGCATCTGCATCGGCAGTAGAGCAGGGTGGTCTTGGTGGTAAGCCAGCTCATCCAAAAGCGGATAATTCGCGTAGCCAATCAATATTCGTACACGCTCTGGACCCAGGTAAGCAGGCCAGGGATGGCGTGGAGGTTATCAACAATACAACGAAGACTAAAGAGGTCTTGGTCTATGCTGTTGATTCGCAAGTATCGAGCGGCGGCGCTTTTGCTTGTGCGCAGATGGCTGACAAACCAATAGCCGTAGGCACCTGGGTAGTACTGGATAAAGCACGGATTACATTGGAGCCACGGTCAAAACAGGTCGTGGACTTTACGATCAAAACACCTAAGAATGCTTCGCCTGGCGAGCATAACGGCTGTATCGTTATCCAAGACACAGAACAGCACACGACATCAGATAGTAACGGTATCGTCCTGAGCTTACGCTCAGCTATCCGTCTGTCGGTAACTATTCCTGGCGATATCAAAAAGGGACTTGTATTTACCGGCGTTGGTGCACAAACCAAAGAAGATAAGAAACTATTATTGAGCACGGGACTCAGGAACAACGGTAACGTTTCACTCGACACTAAGATTGATGTGAAACTGGCATACCCAATCGGCTTAGCAGCTGCAAAAGTAGGTGGAAGTTTCCCCGTGCTAAGCGGCAACGAGGGACGCTTCAATTTTGAAGCTGAGCGTCCGTTCTGGGGTGGTTGGTACCGGCTTACGGCAACAGCCCAGTACAACGACAAGCTTGACACAGTGATCGGCGAAGGTAATCCGAATGCATCAATTAGTGATGGGACATGGATTTTTGTCTCTCCCCAGCCGATAGCGTCCGCGATAGAAGGGGCTGCGCTCGTGGTCATCGCAACTACTGCGTCGTTCCTGGTCCGCCGCAGGTTGACGCACAAACGAGCCACACAGAGCAGCCATAAGTATGTCGTTGAAGCACACGAGAACCTGCATACCATAGCCGAAGAGGCAGGTGTGTCATGGAAGTTGGTAGCGCGCATTAATAAGCTGAAGCCGCCATACCAGCTAAAACCTGGGCAAACACTGATTGTTCCCTCGAAACATGCAAATCTGCACAAGAAACAAACTCCAAGGCACCGCGCAAGGTAGCCACGATGGGCAAATGGCAGAGAAATACTAGCCAGCTGGTAGTGCTTGGTATTGTCGCTACTTTGGCGTGGGTAGCAATGCCTGGCAGGGCAAGCGCCATTTCGACCCAGCTTCATCTGGATATAGCTTCCAAATTATGTGTGGTAGATGTCGTGCAAGACGGAGGCACCGAAATGATACAGGTTCCATCTACTGAGTGCGAAACTATCATCCCTAATTTGCTGACCTCGATGCCTGGGCAGGCTACGGATACCGGCACATCTAGCCCAATCGTACAACTTCCCTTTGCGGGCGAATCAAGTCCGCTCGTGGGCCGTCTTAGCCCTGTGAGCGATGACCAACCATGGTCACCGTCAGCCTCAACGGAGTCTGCTGACGAAGGCGTTCAGCCTGCAGCGGCTAAGATCACTATGGTTGCCGGTGGCGTAGGCGCAGTTGTTGCAATGACATTCCTTTGTGCTGATGTCGTATTGTTTGAATTCAACCACTCGATCCGCGTTATTCGCTGGATTCGTAATCTATTTATAAGGGTTTAGGGATTTCTCGCTCAAGCGACGTCGCAAACGCACTGCATATGTAGCAGTGCTAACGAGGCCTACGACTAACATACTGACCCCGACCATAACATAGGGTGCCGCACGATCGTCAAACATCAGCAAGTCTGAGGCAGGGGCATTGAATGTGATTTTCCATTGACGGCCGCCGATATCGATATTTGTGCTGCTGCTTAATGCCTTCTCGCTATTCGGGTAGGCAAGTTTATAGAATACGTTTTCTTTGCCGTCGGTAATGTCAGCTATAGTGATCGATGTTTTGTACTGGTGGAGCCGTTCGGCCATACTGGAACTTACGAGGTTTTCGACATCAAATATGGCTATCGCATAGCCTACGGGCTTGTCGTGCTGCCTGCCATTGACGTTTTTAACCGGAGTAATGAGTATGACCCCGGTCTTGTGGAGCGTTTTTAGTTGGAGTGGGGCAGTGGCAGTGATATCTCCGACCTCTTGGCTGGCGCTAAGCGCGGTTTGACGCACCTGGTCGCTGGCTATATCCAGGCCCATTGAGCGTTGGCTGGTTTGCTGGGCTGATGTTTCTTTGTGAAACGTTATGACCGCATAGTCGCCAGAGTCTTTGCGTGGGTGCAGTTTGAAATTATCTACGCCTACCTGGGACTGCATACGTTTTTCGAAAGCATCTGCCTGATCATGGGGCACTATTTCTGCGTAGGCTGCGGCCTGCATGCCAGGGTAACGTTTGGTGAGCGCTTGGTTACTGACAAAACGGTCCCAGACGGCATCATCGATGCTTGTGGCGGCAAATAGTCCACGGGTGGAGTATAGGACATTGGTGTATGCCTCGAGCCGGTGGGTCAGTTCATACACGTGCGCAGCCGTGACCTCGTTCAGTTTAGTGTTGGTCTGCTTGGCTATGCGGTTCTGGACCCGGATATAGAAAAATCCTGGTACAAGACTTCCGAAAATGAGAAGTAGGATTGCGGCAAATATACGTAGGCGAGGATGCAGGGCGTTTTTCATAAAGCAGTTACCGTGAGCGTTAGGTTGATAGTATAGGTATCGCTTAGCTGCTCGCTTGGGATGTATTGGCTGACTCCAATATTCGTAAGATCCCAGTAACAGTTAGTGTTTGCGCTTGAGCTGGCGGTAGCCAAAGTAACAGAATCGGTGACGCTTTGCTGGAAGCCTGCGGTGCTGCCAAAGCTAATATTTGAAGCACTGCAGCCGCTTTGCGGGGTATTGGTAGCACCTGATGGAGTCAGGGTAAGCCTGCCAGCAAGGGAATCAGCATCACCGCCATCAGTACACCCAGAGGGTGCGCCTGAGCTTTCATTGAAGTCAAAGAAACGTGTATTGCCACTGTTTGCCCAAGAGGCTGTTGCGCCTGCTGTGGCCGCAATCGACAACGACCATGCCGGGTTGGCGGTTGAATTATTTACACGCAAGCGCTGGCTTGTTGTGCCTAGGCTGCCCGTTGTATTGGTACAGCCAAATGAGAAGCCAGTAGCCGGCATTGCATAGGTAGGGCTGCCCACAGAGGCTCCCGAACCGTCTACGATATCAAAACTGAGTACTCCGGTAGAGGGAATCTTCCATGTGGCATACCGGTATGTGCCCCCGCTGGCATTTGTTTCAGTAGACGTGCCCGTAAGCGAGAAGCCAGTGCTGACGAATGCAGTTATCCTGGCAGTCACATTGGCGGTATTGGCAAAGTACTGCGTGGCATCTCCGGCAAGGGAAGACCCCCTATGCACTCCATTTACTGCGGTACTGCGTTTTACCCAGGCCAGGTCAGGTTGGAATCCGGGCGTAGTTATATTTTGGGTCGCACCAGTTCCCGAATAGCTTCCTACGGCAAAGTTTGTGCCTGTCTTAAATGCGAACCAATAGTAGACATTTGCGACTGTATTCACATTGGCTGAAGTGCCTGTTTGAAATCCAGTCGAAGCTAACGACTGTACGTTGTCCGCGGCTTCAGCGGTTGCCCCAAAGAATGCCGTGAGGTCTCCGGCCATGGCAGAGGACCTCCAGACCCCTGCGGATGCACCGCTACGTTTAACGGCTACCATATTAGGCTGGAAAGGAACCCCCGCAATACTGCGGTTGTCGATGCCATTGCCGTAGTATGCACCGATAGCAAAATCGCTGGCCCCGGTATTGGTGTACGAATTGAACGCACCTCCAAATGCCTGCCACTGGTAGGTAGCGGATGTGTTGTTTATGACAGTACTTGTCCCCAGGCTGTATCCATCGCTATCCAGCGAAGTGATGCCTGTCGTGAAATTGGCTGCAGCATTTGATAAATACGCTGTGGTATTGCCAGCCATAAGGCCAGTCCTAAATACGGCATAGTTTGCAGCGTTATCTTTAATAATGACAAGGTCGGGCTTAAAGCCTATGCCCGTAATGGATCTCGCCGCGGCATTACCGGTGTAGCTCCCCCGGGCCATCTTGAAACTGCTGCCGTCAGCAGTGAAGTCGTTCGCACCTCCAAAGGCGACATAATAAAATGTTGCAGATGTTTCGTTGGTCTGTACGGCGGTACCTATTTGAAAGCCATCTGACTGGAAATTCTGTATAGCGTTTGTCGTATTAGCAGTTGCCGATCCTACAAACATTGAGTTATCGCCGTATGTTTCTGTTGTGTTCATAACAGGATTCCGGTTAGCTGTTGTTGCGGAAGTTGCATTCTTGACCATTACAAAATCCGGTTGGTAGCCTAGGCCGGTTATGTTGCGGTTATCGGCCGCGTCGCCCGTATAGGTACCAACACTCACGCCTCCCGTTGTGGCCTTGAATGCCACGTAATAATAAATGCCCCCGCTGGCATTATTTGTAGTACCGACGGTAAAACTGGTAGATGCAAAAGAAGGAATATGGGTTGTTGCGCCCGTAATGCGTGCAGTTGTCGTAAAGAAGAGTGTTTCGTTAGCCGGTTCATTAGCAATACGGAAGTTTCCCTCGACGGCAGTAGATCGTTTGACCATCACGTAACTTGGCTGGAAGCCTGTAGTTATTGCGCGTGATGCCGCAGCATTACCCGTATAAGTCCCAACGCAGTAGTTGCCGGTTGCCGTGCAGTCAGAGCCCGTGAATGCGATGTAATAGTACAGTACGTTCGCTGTATTCACATTTGCTAGTGTGCCTAATGTGAAGCCAGTGCTCGTGAAGGTGATACTGGTGGCTGTATTATCGGCTGTTGCGCTTGTAAAAGCGGTAGTGTTTGCCGGCATGGCACTTGTCTTGAAGACTGCGACGCCTGCAGCTGTGCTTGATTTGATCATGACAGTATCTGGCTGGAAGCCTAACCCAGAAATAGTCTGCGTTGCACCTGTCCCCATGAAGTAGCCTGTCCGCATCGTAAAGTTTGCAGCCTCAGCCCGGCCGACCATACTGGGCAACTGCTTGTCCGAGTGGTAGAGGTTGTCGACTACGCGGGAGTCATTTATCTTTTGGGTAATGAGGTCGACAGGGAAGCCAACTAACAGGTTGGATAATACCAGCATAACTGCCAGCGATGCTTTAAGCAGGGAGCTGCGCGTCCGGCTATTTATAATTTTTGACGTAGTCATGCGCAGCCTTTGACACTTGTTTCATTATCTCGTTAGCCTGGTTCTGGTCGTGTTGTTTGATCATGACCGTCAACAGATACGGGCGGTTAGGCAAATAGACAATACCGGAGTCGAGATAATTTTTCTCCACATCATCTTCACCGATCTTGTGGGCAAAATTCGTACCTTTTGGCAGCCCCGAGGGCAGGGTGTCATTGAACTTGGTTTGCGTTAGCCATTCAAGTATCTGCTGCGAATTGCGACGCTTGAGAAAGCTTGAATTATACAGGGAGCGGAACATACGAGAGTATTCCTTGGCAGATACTTCCTGTTTTTCGTCAAAGAGGTCGTCCAGGCCGATGTCATCTTTCAACTCTCCCAGTTCTTTCTCCGAGAGGTTCCGCATGAGAATGCGGTGTGCAGTATTGTCTGAACTTTCCAGCAATCGCTCCAGCAATTCCTGGACGGTCAATTTTGTCCCGTTAGGTTTCTTGTATAAGTCACCGTAGCGGTTGTCTTTATCTTGCTCGTAGAGTACGAGCATATCAGTAAGTTTCCAATCACCGCGCTCAACTTTCTTCATCGCAACCATAGCAGTCGGCAATTTTACAAGGCTGGCAGGGTAGAAGCGCTGGGTGTTATTGATTTGAATGTTAGCCCCGGTGTTAAGGAACTCATAGTAGATAGAGATATCCTCGGCCCCGTTATCTTCAACAATTTTTTGAAGTTTTTCACGCAGCGGCTGGATGTTTACGATAAAGTGCTCTTGAGGAATATAGCTGCGGGCTATATCTATATAGGGATACTTTTTTTCAGGCTTATCTGTCTTGGCGCGAATCAAAAAAGCAACCGTTATAAGATTGCTTACGAGCAAAACCATGATAATAGTCAACAATAGCTTCGGTTGCTTCATAGACGTAGCGGTACTTTCATGTCATCCATCCCCAGGCAGGCGGTACTGCAAAAAGTATAGCGCATATGGTTAACGGGCGCCATACTGTCCGCTTATTCTTTTTCACCAGTGGTCACAAACGCTTTATTTTGCTACTGTATAAGTAAATGAAATGTGGCTTCCAAGGGGGCGTGCGTGGCTAAATACATTGCAATGGTGGTTGTCGTGCTGGTGCTTACGGCCGCGGCCTACTTCGGGATGGCTTGGTACCGGACTGCTACCAATACTCCCGAAAATGTAATCGCTTCATTTACCAGGGATATAACTGACCCTGAAAAACCAACGTACGAACGGCTATCATCGGACCTAAAAAAGCAATACACTGAGAGTGCGTGGCAGCAGTATACCGCTACGTTTAAAGGTGCTGCGGAACCAGTACAACTGTCTCGTGAACAAGTTGAGGATACGTTAAACACCTATCCTGACGATAGCGCACCGCAGCGGTTCGTCTACAAGTATCGTATCCAAGACCGCGATTACCTCGCCTCAATCATTATCCTGAAGCAGGGCGATATGTGGCTGGTTGATCATATACAGGGCGACTACAAGTAATTATGAATCAGATTTTTAAGAGAGTAACCCTCGGCATAGTAGCAGGCCTCAGCCTGATGACTGCTCTATTAGCTATGCAGCCACAGCATGTTGCTGCGGCTGGGGAAACCTATAAGTGGATTGACTTTAATACCATTGAAGTCTCGGGTGGCGACCTTAAGGGTACAACACAGTTCAAGATGGTGCAGGGATCTGCAAATCCCCAAAGATTTATAGCCATAAACTTTCCAGATCATGAAGCGGGATGCGAGATTGAGCTCCGCATTGAAGTAGTTAACAATTCAACGCTGAAGCTCTCCGCCCCGCTACCTGCCGTGCAGACTACTCCCGGAATACGCCCTGAAGGTGCTGTTTTCTGTAGCGACATGAAAGAAGAGTGTACGCTTGGTGTTTTCAACTGTAAGTTTGTCCCACGTTTCCCGGGGGTCAGTGCAAGTTATAATGGCCAGACTGTAACGGCTCAGGGTACCCGTCCGGGCGATGGCAACCAGAGTGAGGACGATATCGATAAGGGTGTCGGGGTTACTATCAATGGACCAAATCCTGCCAGCTCTTCGCCAGCCACGATAACTATCCAGATTAAAGACCCAGGCGGAACCAAAGTATTTGCAACGGCAACGCCAGGGCAGGAAGCTGCACTCGGTAGCGACGACCCCAATAACCAAAATTTCCTTGAGCCCGATTTCCGGCCCGTCCACTACTACAACAATTTCCTGCTTGATCCAGGAAAGTATATTGTTTGCGCCAATATCGTTATTCCGGACTGTAAACCTTTCGAGAAGAAGAAATTTGAACCATTATTCCTGGAATATGGTGAAACCTCCAATGAACGCTCTGTCATAGCCAAGATCAAGGTCAAGTACGCGGGTGGCCCCCAGGATATGACCGTAGGCCCTCTCGAGGTAACTCTGCGCAAACCAGACGGATCAGTCATCTCCGTCCAGACCAACCGTGTTGAGCATAAGATGTCAGATGAAGAAGAGCAGGCTAACGGTCTTATTACCGTTAACTACGAGTTCGGCCTCGAGGGCGTCTTTAAGGATATGGAGCCGGGTACGTACCAGGTATGTATTGTCGGTGAACCAGAATGTAAGGATGTCACTAAGCAGGCTGGAGAAAATGCCATCGTCGAATTCACAATCGATTGGAACGTCTTCAGTGAGGACAATGCCGAAGACAAGGACTGTCGTGAAAAGTACGAGGTCATGGGTACCAAAGCGATTACATTCCTGGTGTGTTCAATTATCGATACAGGCACATATGCAGTTGGCCAATTAGACAGCGCCATCGCAGGCCTGCTAACGATCGATGTCAAAGATATCTTCGATGACAATGACCAGGGCAATGCATATCACAAGGCATGGAACTCTTTCCGATTCTTCGCCCTAGGATTGCTCGTTGTAGCTGCATTGATTATGGTTATCAGCCAGGCTGCAAACCTCGAAATTGTGAGCGCATACACCATCCGCAAGATGTTGCCCCGGCTATTGTTCGCAACTATTTTCATTGCCTTATCTTGGGATGTTATGGAGTTCCTGGCAGGGCTCAGTAATGAGGCGGGGAATGGTATACGTACGTTGATATACGCACCGTTTAAGGAGATGGCGAATGCAGGCGGCAATATTGCCGGGGGAAGTATCTTCGTGCTAACTCTTATCACGACGGGAGCTGCACTTGCATTCGGGTTCATAGGTTTGCTCAGCTTTGTGGTTACCGGCGTACTGGCATCGTTAGTAGCGGTTGGCGTACTTGTGTTCAGGAAGATATTGATTATCCTGCTGGTTATGATGGCGCCGTTTGCAATCGCTGCATACATCCTGCCCAACACCAATAAGCTGTGGGACTTCTGGAAATCTACGTTCATCGCGGTGCTTGTCGTGTTCCCAATCATTATGGCCTTTATCGCCATCGGACGTGTGTTCGCTGTCGTCGCTTTCAACTCCCCCGGTAGCCCAACAGTTAACCAACTTATCGCTATCGCAGCCTACTTCCTGCCGTACTTCCTTATTACGTTTGCTTTCAAGATGGCCGGCGGTGTACTAGCTACTGTTGCTGGTGCCATGAACGACCGTAGCAAGGGCATGTTTGACCGTTTGAGCAAGTTCCGCAGCAACAAGGTTAGCGATAACATGTCGAAGATGGCATCTGGTAGGCGCTTCCAAAACAGCAACCCCGTAGCCCGGGCGTTCAACGCTACAACTTCAGGCGCTACTACCTTTGCAAAATCCCGTAGTAAACTGGGCTTCTTGACCAATGGTGCCGTCCGCCAGGCTGCCTTTGAACAACAGCGTACGCTGAACGCTATGAAATATGGCGAGACCGACCAGGCTAAAACCGGTGAAGAGAACGACTTGCTGCTGCAGGCACAGACCTATAATAATGAGCGCTCTGCCCGCGAAGGCTTAGCTGCAGACTTCGGTATGATACGCGAAGCGCAGGGAGGTGGAGGTAACTACAACCGTACTGCATCGGGGCGCATTGTACGCGTTGCTGACGGTACTGGCCAGTACGAAGCCAACACTGAGCTTATTGAAACCGCTATTGCCGGTGCGCGGGCTAACGGTGGCTTTGGCCGTGACCAGCAAGTTCATGCTGCGCGCCGTCTGTTCGCTACCGGTACGGGTTATGAAAACGTATTGCAGGTGCACCAGACTGTACGCCGTGTAGCCGGTGATAACCGTGACATGGCTGCGGCACTGCTTGGATATGGTAACGGTGAGACAGGCAAGGTAAACCGTCTTGACCTTAAGCAAGGTTACACTGAACACATGCGTCTCTATGACACTATGACACGGGACGGTGATATCTCAGACGCCCGCCTTGACCAGGCTATGCTTGAGGCGATCCGTGGCAACGATGCCGTTTCAATGGCCCGTGGCCGTCCTGTTGTGATGGAGAATGTGATGCCAGCAATATCACGCGCATTGTTTAACGCCCGCGCCCAAGCCCGCCAAGCACCTCAGACCAATCCTGACGGCAGCGTCATCATAAATGATCAAGGCCGTAACACTCAGCAGCAAGCCCAATTTGAGGTGGGCCAGATGAACGGCATTATCGAACAGTACCAGACGCAAGCCAGCCGCTATGCTGCGCCATCAGCAATCCAGCAGATCGACGAACTTGCCAGCCAGCCTACGCAGGTTGCCCGGGATGATGCCGCCCAACGTATACCCAGGACCAACCCCGTGCTTAATGGCCAGGGCAACCCCGTACGTGACGTTAACGGCAACGTGGTGCGTATCCCCAATAACCGCCGGGATCCTAACCTTGCCCAGGGGTATGACCAACAGGCTCCCCGCTACGGCCGTCGTAGCGACCCGAACCGTTAGGTCTTTGTTGTAAAGTAGACTTGATAGGGCGGCGTATCTGTTGTCTGCTAATACCTATCAGTGTTACACTTCGATTATGTATTTCAAAAGCCGCGTGGAAGCGGGGCAGTTATTAGCAAAACAAATAGTTCAAAGATATAAGGGCCAGGACTGTGCTATCGTTGCTCTCAATGATGGCGGAGTAATGGTCGGAGCGCAGATTGCCCTGCAACTCCACTGTGTTATTACTATGCTGCTTGCCGAAGCAATTAACTTGCCTCGCGAAGATGCTGCGGTAGGCGGGGTGAGCCCTGACGGTTCTTTCTCGTACAACCACAAATATTCCCAGGGCGAAATTGATGAGTTTGTATCTGAATACTTCAATTATATCGAGCAGGAAAAGATGACGAAGATGCAAGAAATGCACCGCGCAGAAGGCAAGCATTCCCATCTTATAAAGAGGAACCTCATTAAGGACAAGACAGTCATACTTGTTACTGACGGGTTGCTAGATGGTTTTGCCCTGGATGTCGCCCTGCAATACCTTAAGCCAATCCATATTAAGAAACTGGTCGTTGCTACGCCGCTTGCCAGCGTGCCAGCCGTAGACCGCATGCACATTCTCGCAGATGATATCTTCTGTTTGAGTGTGCTCGAGGACTACATGAACACTGACCACTACTACGACACGAACGACGTGCCTGCGCACGAAAAGGTCATCAAGACTGTCGAACAAATCGTCGACCACTGGAAATAATTTACTCCAGGTAGCTGCGGAGCTTGTTGATATCACACAAGGTGATGATTGATTGTTTGTCCCGTGCGATAAGGCCCTGGCGCTCCAGCACTGCGAGCTCGCGGCTGGTGGTCTCACGGGTCGCGCTTATAGAGCTAGCGATATCCTGGTGCCGTAGCGGTACATCGAGCACCACGCCATTTTTGGTATTTTTGCCGAATCGTCGGGCAGTTGTCACAAGGAAGGAGATGATGCGTTCTCGGACCGACCGGTATTCAAGGTTAAGGATGCGTTCAGAATGCATACGGTACATGTCTACCAGCATGTCCACGAGCGGTAGGGCAGCAGTAGGGTTATCAGCCAAGAAGGCTCGGAACTGGTCGCGGCTAATTTGGAATAGCTCGGTCGGTGCTAGCGTAGCGTAGATAATGTCGCGCTCTTCACCTGTAATAGCCCAGGTGAGTCCAATAATTTCACCCTTTTTCCGGATAATTAATAAGTTTTCTTCGCCGTACTTCGTGATGTCGTACGCTTTTACCAAGCCATGAGCGATATAAAAAAGACCCGACGGAGATTCGCCGGGTCTAATAACAAATTCACCTTTTTTGTACGTCAGCCTTGTCCCCTGATGGAACAGGTTGACGAGCGCATTGTGTTGGCTTGTCGTCGTCAACATAATTTCATTATGACATAAATCACATTCTACTCAAGGAGAAAGTGTTTTGTGACAAAAATCGCATTGTCTACGTGATGAAGCTCAACGACCCGGCTTGCCCTATCCCGTTATTATGAAAATACTAACCAAACCATAAGGTTAGAGAAAGGGGAGGTGCTAATGGTAAGCCTTGATTACGTTGAGGACCAGCTAAAAACAGTAGGCTGCAACTTTAAGTTCTTTGGACGCCCAGAGATCCGCGAGCTGCGTAACATCCTCGTACAAGGAGAAGTAATCGCCCAGGCGGTACTCGGACGGTACGATAATGGCACTGCACTACTGGTGGTCACCAACTACCGCATACTATTAATAGATAAGAAGCCGATGTTCCTGACACTCGAAGATATACGCTTCGACATGGTTACGGAGATCGACTACAGCGCCCAGCTGCTAGAGGGGACAATCAGGATCCAGACGCCTAACCGCGTACTGCGCTTCACTGGCTGGAACCATGGCCGCTTGCGCACGGTGCTGAACTACACACAGCAACGTGTTACCGATATACGCCATCACTACATCCACCAGCAGTTCCAGCAAAACCGCAACGAGGAAGCTACGGCTCCAGTGGTTGGTAGCCTGGCAATGCAAACACATGCCAGCGGACCCATCAATCCATACACGCTTGTGCCGCTAACCATGCGACGCCGCCGCGTACCAAAATTCTACTAGGCCCCAAATAACACCTAGTTGTACCTTACAAGAAAACTACACCGTTCATACGAACGGAGCCAAAAAGCTAGAACGTTTCCGAGAAACTTCTGTTAGCGGTTGCCCGCAAAAGGCAACGGCCCACCACATACTGTTCTAACAATTCGACTCTTATTAGCATTTGCCCCGCGAAATGAGGCAGCTTCTAAAAGCCGTTATAGAACCGGATGCGGTGCGTGTCTTAGTTATTTAAAAATTGGGTGAAGGCAATGCAGGCGCTATACGTTGAAGCGGAATTCTACGACGTCACCGGGCTGCATAACATATGTTTTACCTTCAGTGCGCATCTTTCCGGCAGCCTTGGCGGCTGTTTCTGATCCGGCATCCATAAGGTCATTGAAATCAACGATCTGTGCAGCAATAAAACCGCGTTCAAAGTCGGTGTGGATTACGCCAGCTGCCTGCGGTGCAGTGAAGCCTTGGTGGATGGTCCAGGCGCGGACTTCTTTTTCGCCGGCAGTGAGATAACTCTGTAGGCCCAACGTGTCGTAGGCGGCGTGGATAAGCTGTACGAGCCCTGATTCGGACTGGCCGTAGCTTTCTAAAAGCTCCACTGCATCTGCCTCGTCAAGTCCTTGGAGCTCGCTTTCTAGCTTTGCGCACACAAAGAGAGACTGGGCGGGTGCTACGAGCTGTGCTAATTCCTGCTGGTGTTTCTCGTCGCCGAGGCCGGCCTCATCCAGGTTAAAGAGGTAGATGACGGGTTTTGCTGTTAGTAATTGCAGGTCAGCGATGTGTTCAAGGTCAATGTCATCAACGCTGGATAGGGGCTTACCGTCATTTAGCAAATCATAGGCACGCTTCATAGTGTCTGCCACGGGCTTTAACTTGGGATTTGCGCGTGCTTCTTTGTCTAGCTTTGGCAGGCGGCGCTCCACAGTCTGCAGGTCTGCAAGTACTAGCTCAGTGTTGATGACGTCAATATCTTTCCGCGGCGAAATGTCATTGTCGACATGGATGACATTGTCATCTTTAAACGCGCGAACAACTTGCACGATGGCGTTGCATGTACGAATGTGGCTCAGGAATTGGTTGCCTAAGCCTTCGCCCTGGCTGGCACCAGCTACGAGACCGGCAATGTCTACAAAGGTAACGGTCGCCGGTACTACTTTTTTAGCTTTGTACATTTCCTCCAGCTTCTTGAGACGTACATCGGGAATGGGAACGATGCCCGTATTGGGATCGATGGTAGCGAACGGGTAGTTGGCAGCCAAAATATTACTGCCGGTGAGAGCATTAAAAAGGGTGGATTTTCCAACGTTGGGCAGACCAACGATGCCAATAGACAAACTCATACACTTATTTTAACAGAGGTCACCTAAGAAGTAAAAAGTATACCCCTGGAGCACGCCTAGGCCCCCCATCTCAAATTAAAGAGATGCCCAACGGTGCCTCTATTCAAGACGCACTCACATTGACTTAATAGCAATAATGTGCTAATGTTAATGTATACAGTCAAAAACAAAAAAGGAATAGAAAATGGCGAATTACGAGCGAGAAACTCCTGAATTAGCGACACCCGAACAGGCAGGTCTCGTTCTTTCTGATATTGCTGACCTAGCAATGATGCAGGGGGACGGGCGAAGGTACCGCAGTATAATAGGCCTTGCCCCAATTGAAGTCGTAGCCCATTTTCCTAGTCCAGATTCCACATCAGACAGCGTGTTAGACCACCTTGAGGCCGTCCAGTATGTTGACCCCGCCACTGGCCGCCCCCGGGAGACTGGTACGCTAGCCCTCGTTACATTTACAAGAGATGAGCGTAGGGATGCAGGTCTGATCTACCAAACACAGGTGGATTATACGGTCGTAGCTGATAAAGACGGAGTAAAAAACCTGAAGCGATTTACCCTCCAGCGAGAGACGGGACTTCATAAAAGGTCTGCTGATTATGCAGTGGGTATGGCCGCGATGTACGGGGAGACGGGTGTGCAAGAAGCTTTTCAAGAAGCTCATGAGGCAAATCTGGCCATGGAAGATGCTATGGGTATTCATGACGTTACTGCAGCAGAGGCAACAGCTATCACTACTGAACTGGATAGCCTGAAGCCAATCTCAGAACAGAGATAATATGTCTCCAGCTCATTTGCCCATTTCATCAGGAGCCGAACAGCTAAGCGTAACCATGCTCAATACAAGTTTTGGTGATGCGCTTCATCAGCCGGATACACTTGATCGTTTACTTCCTGTTAATGAAACAGGCCGTTTAGCCCTCGTGGGGTTTAGCGAAGTCACGCCCGGTGTACGGGATGGCGCAGTTGCAGCTATCGAAAGCCGGGGCTACAAAGCAGTAGTTCCGGAAGGCGAGGGGGCTAATATTGATACAGTCTGGGCCGTCAGCCCAGGATTAGAAGTTGACGGGCCGCATCCCCACGTCAAGAATGCCCATGTTCTGCCAGGCCGTATTGCCAGCCGGCCGGGTGCCCGGCAGAAACGCGATGCTGGCATGCATACGGTGACTGTTACTACGCCTAACGGCCACCGTGTACGTGCGAGCACTGAACGCCTTGCGCCGCCCATCCTGGGGAGGAGAGCCCGCCATGAACATTTAGACAGCATGGCAACGATCCTGGACGAGCATACTCCCGTAGACCCAACCATAGACGTTGATGTTAACGGCGGTGACCAGAATCATGCAAATGGCCCCGAGCAAAAGGATACAGAACTTTGGGGGTCGAGAGGGTTCACGCCTGTCGTAGAGGAGGGCACCTCTACCTACAACCCCGAAGCAGCTAGCAAGACTGTTAAGCGGGCTGCCAGAATCGCGCAGGCATTAGGCCGCTTGCGTAGCATGCAATTTGACGCAGTATATGTACGACCTGGTCCAGACCGTGAGCTCGTACCCCAGGCCTATGACCTTGCACCGAATCAGATTGGTTATACAACCGAAGTTGTGCCGGTCTCTGGCACTGACCATCATGCAATCGAGACAGTGCTGATATTGCCTTCCAAACAGTAGCGCGCATATTGCAAAACTAGTTTTGACACATCTTCAAGAGTGGTCTTTAGTGGTAGGTACGGATGGCACACAGGGAAGAAATCAATCCTCCCGACGTGAGCCCCGATCTGAACCACGAAGAGGGCACGTCCGGAGAGGCCAGCTGCAGCGGATTACATCCGAATGCTGCCGATTTTATCCATAAAATTGTTGGCCGGGACATTGGGCTAGATGATGTCTCCCAATTTGCCGCCGAGCAATTTGCTGCCAGTCTCGTTGGGTTATACCAAGGGTTGCGTTCCCGTGTACCTAAAAAGTACCAAGAGATTGACCGCATTAACGGTGAATTGGTCCAAGACTATGCGAAGGGCGTGCCAACTGACATGCTGCTCGAAGAGTACAGCCTTAATGAGCCATTGCTATTTGCCAGAATGCGCGCAGTTACAGACTACCTTAGGGACTATGGAAATAGAGGGCCAGGCGGTCTGTTTGAGCACATGCTTGACGGTTATAGAGGATGGGAGCCTGCTTTCCGAACACTTGGGCCTGTAACCGGAAAAGAGCAGGTAGAACCAGGGGCAGATCCTCCTGTCACAGAAGAGGAGACTATCGTATCCGTGCCTGAGGATATTGAAACTGTCACGATCTCTGATACCCATGATGACGTACAGCTACGAGCTCCCCGGCAGCTAAGTACCATGCACTATGCATCTTTTCTTCCCCAGGAGAGCAAGCAGGCCTCACAAGAAGACATAGACCGGCTGATCGGTTGGATACAGGCAGCGGCTGCTGTCTGGATATCACGGAATAGGGGTGTGGAGCTGCAGGCAAACGAGGCTACGGAAGAGGAACTGGACATTGTGTATGGAGTGGGCGAATTAGCTCTCCAGCAGTTAGTGCGGTCAGTCCTTATAAAAGAGGTGGGCATCCAGGCTTACTACCTCGGAGACAGAGGCATGGACCGTGATGATCTCATGTCGCACGGCCTCCTCGGCGGACTCAAAGCAATCGATTACTACCACTCACGACAGGGTGGTAGTTTTAGATCATATGCCCGGAGTTTTATTAAGGGCGCAATGCGCCATGCGCTTCGTGACGAAATGCCAGTGATCCATTTGCCGCGCCGTAAGCATGAAGAACTGCAAAAGATCCGCCAGGTGCAGCACAGCAAACAGGATGCCACTGCTGACTACATAGCCAAAGAACTGAACATGGAAGTTTCGGAAGTACACGCCGTGCTGGACGCAGGAGACCGCATATTGATGAGTTTCAATGCCATGACGTTCGAGCCGGTTATTGGTGCCAAGAGTGCTCCGTCAGAATCACCCAAGCAACATGCGTGCTTGCATAAGGCCCTTGCTGCGCTATCTACAAAAGAAGCGGATGCTATTAGGCTTCGCTTTGGGATTTCGGATGAGGTAGGTGATGAAGGACCCACCGCACCGCGTCCCGTCGACGATGTTGCCGCAGCGATGGGTTTGTCCCGCAGCCGCGTGGAAGTACTTCTCCGCACCGCTAAGGATAAGTTAAGGGGCAACTTAGATGACGCTACGGACTACTCCAAGTAAGACCGTGTAGACGCCCATGGCAGCTGAGCCAGCTAGGAGTGTGCCGGCTTACCCCAAAGTTAATTAGGCGTAAGTGTTATAACTAGAGGCCAATGACATACCACAGCGCGTTCAGGTGGCCGTTGAAGTCATTGCTGCTACGGCTTTTCAGCTCGATAAGCAGCGCGGGCAAACTGTGCTTGTCACGTAACCAGTCTTCGTAGGCACCAGTAGTGTCATATTCGAAGAATGCGCCGGTGTTGCTGCCGTTCATGTAGCCCACGGTAGACTTTTTGCCATACTCAATGGCAACTGCGTTGCTGTCGCCTGAGTTATTCGGGACGACGACGTTGCCTGCAGCGTGATAGGTAAGGACCATGCGTGGCCTTTGGGAGAGCGTGTAATTGGCAAGGGCACGGGACTCAGGCTCAGACAAAGGAGCGGTACCGCCACCATTCTCAAGGTAGGATTTGTTGGGCATTGTAACGCCGGATTTCCAGTCGTTGGAAGGGAAGTTGCGGTTTAGGTCAACATTGTTGGCGTTCGTACGGCTGTTAGCTGCGTAACCGTCGGGGTTCATGACGGGTATGATAATGATTGTTTGATGGGCGGGGATTCGTGTTGGATTCATTTCTAAAGTATCAACAAGGCGTTGGAGGATTTGTACTGAGCTGCGTTCGTCACCATGGGTACCGCCCACAAAGAGAATTTTGTTGGGGCCATCGCCAAAGCGGTAGCCAGTGATGCCCCGGCCTTTAACCGATGTGCCGATGCTGAAGACGGTCTGGCACAAAATACGTGACTTGAACGACCATGCCGAGTTACCAGAGACGCCGAATTCATTTTTAAGACCATCAACGACTCTCACGGTAAATGCAGCGCATCGTGATAGTGAGGCGGGGCGGATCGTTACGGTACGGCCTTGGTTAGTGAAGGTTGCGGCGACAGCGCCGTTTGACTCAACTTTGATGTACTGGCTGAGGTCCTGGTTTGCAGCCAGGGCTGTATCGAAGGTAAGGGTGATTGGGCTGCCGGCCGATACTTTAGCGCTGCCGATGCTCACCCTACTTACCTTAGGGCCGCCTGAGGTTTGGAATGGCAGGCTGAGCGGAGCAGAAAGGAAACCGCCGTCTGGTGCTTCGATTTGGTCAACAATAAGGTTAAAGCTGCTGCTGCGTGCTAGCGGTTCACGGAAGGAAACAGTAAGGGTATTCTCATCTATTTTTGTCGTAATGGGTACGGGCTGGTTATTGAGAATCAGGCGGGCGTTAGACAATTTTTTGACGGGCTTGTTCAGGGTGAGTGTTAGCTCAGTGGGGATATTGAATACGGTTTGGCCTGAACCAATCGATGAGCCGGTGAGTAGCATAGGTTCGACGGTTGTCATCGCTTGGCTGAATATTTTTTCTACTGGCTTCGAGCCAAATGTGCGCCATAACGAAAAGTCATATTTTTGTGCTTGGGCAAGAGCTAGTTGCTGTGTATCGCAGAGGAGTGTGGATTTGTCCTTTGTACAACCGATTTGCTTGCCATTTGCCTCGAGCATGTATCCAAATACGGCATCGCTGGTGCTGAGTGAGAAAGTAAGGGGATCTAAGGTGGAAACAAGTTTTGTCGCATCCGGTTGCTTTGTTAAGCTTGGCTGCTTGCTGCTCTTGATGGTGATTGTTTTTTCAAATGGCATGCCAGCAGCCCGTAGGTGAATTTCTTCTGTGTGGTTCTGCTGGGGCGGGTTCTTCACGGTAATACAACTGCCATTGGTGTAGATAGGGTAGCTGCCTATAGTAATGGCGTCAGCTGGGACGATGTCGTAAGCCTTGCTACTTGTCTTAGATACAAGCGAGGGCAGTAGGACGGGATTCGTAATACACGTCTTGCCGTCGTACGAAAGGACTGCCTGTCGTGGCCAGTAGAATGCTGCCGTATAGCCTGCGAGGGACAAAACTGAGACAGCAATACCAGCTAGGATAAGCCGCTTAGAAGTTAGCTCAGTGCGCACTCTCTTAGCGTATGGCTTGGCCTTAGTGAGCAGGGCGTTCACTTTACGAGCATGTAACCGGTATTGTTCTTTTGTATTCAGCATTTTTTGTTTTTGAGTGTTGCTCTATTTGTATCACAAAAATGCTTATGTTGCAAGTTTATGACATCTTATAGCTCGCTTATGCGACAGAAGTGCATGTAATCTACGTTGTTGTATAAAAAGACTTAACGTTAAGACGTTTATGGTTTACTATTTAGCTTAAGAGTCATGGACGATAATAACGTAAGCTTTGGTACAGGTGGACAACCAGACGCATGGTGGCGAGTGCTTACTAGGCGTACTGTTCTAATTCCTGCGTTTGCCCTTCTGTTTGTGGGTATCGGCATTTGGGTTATTAGCAATCTCGGCAAAAATAACGGCCCAAGCGTCGGAGCTAGCCAACAATCTTTAGAGACTAACCTCGAGGCAGCTAAAGCTACATCAAGCTACGACAATATCGTTGATACCACGAACGACCTGATTGAAGGTGAGAAGAAGGGTAAGTACGAATTTGATAATAAGCAGCTTGCTAACGTGTACATGGACCGTATGGCCGCCAACATGAACCTGGGCAAATACGAAATAGTAGTAGAAGACGCTAAGAAGTTGAAAAGTCTGAGCAGTGAACATCTTATTGGGGCGTTGCAAGCTGAAGCCGAGTCACGGTATAAGCTTGGTCAGCGCGAGGAGGTGATTCCTGTGTATGAACAGCTCATAGATGAGATGCGTAAGAGCGACTGGCCAACGCGGAATAATTACATCCAACAATACCAGGAATACATAACTATGTTGAAGTCAGGGCAGGAGCTACCCCTCCAATGAGAATAAACAGGAAAAAAATATTCGCAGTAGCAAGCCTTTTTACATTACTGATGGGCTTCGTTGGGCCGTTTGTCGTAACGCCGCAGAAAGTAGAGGCTGGCCCTTACTCAACTCGTTGTGATGGCGCCAACCGCCTTAACCGCCCTGGTTGTTACGGTTACTTTAGGGGAATCAGGTACCATACGGAAGCTAACGGTATCCAGGGTCACAACATTATTGACTGTACCCGTGCGCCATCGAGCTGTACCGGTGGTGAGGGTGTTAATAACGCGATTCCAGCCAGTGTAAATACCGCCAACGAATTCATTGCGTACATCCAGAAGCACCTGTTTAACTCCGGCGGTACTTCTTACAACTACAACAAAGCTGGTGCCGCGTTTATCGTTGACGCCATGCTTGGCCGTTATGGTACTGACTACGGGACAACAGCTGCCGGTGTTGCATATGCCCAAGCTAACTTTAGCCGCTGGTCAGATGCGGTACGTTTTTATGAAGCCCAAGGTTGGATCACCTGGAACGAGGTCCGCACTATCCCGACCGCCTATGTGAATAGCATGCACGCCTGCTGGCCAAGTGTTGCCGACTGTAACGCGGGCAATATATCAAGCCACGACAGCCAGGACTTTGCCTTCTACCGTAACCCTGGCCCAGAACCTAGCCACATTATTATTTTTAGAAACCCGGATGGTACCAGGTTTGAGATTAGGCGTGAGTGTGCCAACTTGCTTGGACAGGTCGAGAACTTGAGCATGCCTACATTCAACCTTTCCCCAGCGGTCAACACTACGGTCAACGGCACTGCCGGTGCGGTCGCCCAAGTGGGTGATACGGTTAGATTTACCTATGTCGTAAGTAACTCCGGTGGTACAAGTGCGGGTACTGCGTGTAATACGTATGCCAATAATTACACAGGCTACCATGCCGCAACCAACCCCGCTGTAGCTGGGGGACCGGCTGGTCCAAGTCCAGGGTGTCCACGCAACTTCCCAGGAGGTGCAACGACGGTTGCCACGGAGAATATTGTTATTACCACGGAGAACCAAACGCTCTGTAGATCCTTGTTCGTCAACCCGTATAGATATGGGTTGGGCGCATTAGGTAGGGAAGCTTGTGTGATCGTTGCAGCGAAGCCGTACCTCAAAGTATTTGGCGGCGATATATCAGCAGGGAGTGGTCTAGAGTCGGCACCAAGTACGTGTACGAGTAATGCAAACGCAAAGGTAGTTGCCTGGAACAAGGGGACTGCTGGCGGATACGCTGGCTCCGGCGCCCAGTTTGCAACGTACGCTCTAAACAGTATTACTGATTTCGCTAGTGCGCAGGGCAATGCTGGCGGTGCGCCAGTACCAGCTGGCTTGTCATTCGCTAATACTGCAACTAACGTGGGTGCTGGTAACTTTGGTGGTAACTTTGGTTCAGCAGCATGCATACCCGACTACTATGGCCGCATGGGTACTACGTCTGGTTATCCTGGTAACGTGAGCGCGATGGGTACGGGTTCATACCTCGGGAGCGCAGGCATGACTCTCGGTGGAGGTGTCGTTAATCCTGGCGAGAAGATCACACTCTATGTTCCTGGCGACCTGTATATCAACGGAAACATTACATACGCAGGGTCATGGAACGCCAATAACATCCCGCTCTTCCAGCTGGTCGTCCGTGGCAACATCTACATCGACAATGATGTAACGCAATTGGACGGCGTCTATATCGCACAACGCACGACTGCAGCAAGCACGACAACAGGCAAGATCTTTACATGCGCTACTGCGGCAACTACTGCCGCAAACCCAACAGGGAGCACCTACTACAATGACTGCGATACCCGGCTTACGATTAACGGTGTATTTGTTGCCAGTAGCGTTGAATTCCTGCGTACACTCGGCACACTTTCACAGAGCCAGCCAGGTACTGCTGAATCACGCACAAGCACAAACGGTGGTGAAGTGTTCAACTTCAACCCAACTTTATGGATGGTCCAGCCCATTGATGGCAGTGGACGTGTGGACAACTATGACGCTATTACCAGTTTGCCGCCTGTTCTGTAAAAACGGGCTTGCCAGTACGCATAACGCTTATGGTATACTTCTACTAACATGAGTTTACTGAGTGGGGTTTCTGCATTTTTCGGTCTGGACATAGGCACCACGGCTGTTCGATTGGTCGAACTGCACGGCAATGGTCCAGTCAAAACACTAGTTAAGTACGCGTACGTACCAGTAGACAGCAAATTGGTATTGAGCGATTCCAAGGCTGACCAGCAGAAGCTGGCACAAGTTATCAAGGATCTGCTTACGCAAGCCCGTATGACTACCCGCAATGTTGCCGTAGGCATTCCTTCGGCCCGTGTGTTTACGGCAGTCATCGACTTCGACCGCTTGCCGCCAGCAGAACTATCCAAGGCAATCCGCTACCAGGCTGACTCGCTTATACCTACGCCGCTTGAGAAGTCCAAGATTGACTGGGCTATCATCGGTGATTCACCTAAGGACAAGACAAAGGTTGAAGCCTTACTCTCTAGCGTCGAAAACGATTTTGTTGAGCAACGCCTCGACTTACTTGAATCTATTGGCCTTGAAGTGATTGCGTTTGAGCCTGACAACCTCGCTCTAACGCGTGCTATGGTCGCCCAGGACGGCTCAGGTCCGCAAATGGTCTTGGACATCGGCAGCAAGAGCACCGACCTTGTAGTGACTATGAACGGTGCGCCTCGCTTGACTCGCTCTATTCCTACAGGCGCAGAGGCTATCATCCGTTCGGCAGCACAGAACCTGAACATCGAGGAAAAACAGGCACGTCAGTTCGTGTTCAAGTTCGGCTTGGGCAAAGACAAACTCGAAGGCCGCATCTATGACGCGATTATCAGCACTATCGACATTTTGACTGGTGAAATCGACAAGTCCATCAAGTTCTTCCAGAGCCGTTACGGCGAAGGGCAGCGCGTTGGTCGCATTATCGTGACCGGTGGCGCATCAGCTTTGCCCGAGTTCCCGCTATATCTGGCCAATAAGTTTGCCGTAGAAGTTGAGATTGGTAACGCATGGCGCAATGTTTCGTTCTCGCCTGACCGCCAGAATGAGCTGCTGGCTGTATCTAACCACTTTGGCGTGGCTGCTGGCCTCGCGGAGAGGGTAGAGTAATGATCCAGTTTAACCTTCTACCTGACATCAAGATCCAGTACCTGAAGGCCAGGCGCCAGCAGCATCTGGTTGTTTTAGCTTCTATTGTGGCTATTATCTTGGCACTGACGGTGTTCATCCTGCTGATTTCGGTTGTCTACGGTCTTCAGAAGAAGAACCTCAATGACCTTAATGGTGACATCAAGGCGTCTAGCAATGAGCTTAAGGCAACAAAGGACCTCAATAAGATCTTGACAGTACAAAGCCAGCTTGGCCAACTTCCCACGCTTCACGATCAGAAAGTTGTTTCCAGCCGCTTGTATGATTATCTTAGCCAAGTTACGCCGGCCACAGCGAGTATATCCAAACTATCAGTTGATTTTGAGCTCGAAACAATGACCATTGCTGGTTCTGCAGAGAACTTAAGTATTGTTAATACCTACATCGATACACTGAAATTTACCGAATTCAATACTAAGACAGACAAGACTAAGACAAAAGCTTTCAGCGATGTCGTACTCTCGACTTTTACGCGTGATAATGAAAGCGTGACCTTCGAGGTTACCCTTAAGTTCAAGCCTATAATCTTTAAGGGGACTGAGGATGTGACGCTGAGTGTACCTAAGAATATCACGGGGCGTTCGGACATCGCTAAGCCAGAAGAATTATTCCAGGAGAGTGGTAACTAGATATGGCTAAGACAGCATCATTTACTAAGCGAGCTCTGATAGGTAAAGCAAATAGCAACATGGTCATCATGACCGCAATTGCAGCCTTTATCGTGGTCTTCTGTGGCGTAGCCTCTAAGACACTTATTAGTCAGGCTGGTTATCAAAATAAGGTAATTGCAAAGAAGAAAGAAGCGTTATCTACGCTCCAGGCGGACCTTAACGCCCGCAACACACTCGTTGCTTCCTATAAGACATTTACTGGTACTCCGCAGAATATCCTTGGCGGTAATCCTGACGGTACTGGTCCACAGGATGGAGATAATGCCAAGATCGTCCTTAACGCCTTGCCATCGAGATATGACTTCCCCGCGGTGGCCGCTAGCCTTGACGCTATCATTAAAAGCCAGGGCTTGAACATTCTAAGTATTAGCGGAACCGACGAAGAAGTGACGCAGGCAACCAACCAGGAGAGCACTGACCCAACCCCAGTACCTATGCCTTTCCAGGTTAAGGTAGGTGGCTCATACGAATCTATCAAGAGTCTAGTAGGCGTCTTCGAACGATCTATTCGTCCCATCCAGGTCTTAAAGGTTGAGATTTCGGGTGATGAGGGCAGTATGAGTGCAACTATTGACGCCCAGACCTTCTACCAGCCCGAGAAGAGCCTGAACATCAAGCAGGAGGTAGTGCAGTAATGAAACAAAAAGACATAGCCCTCATTGTTGTGCTTGTAGCTGTTAGCGGTGTGATCTCGTTTGTGCTGTCGGGCATTGTCTTTGGCAAGCCAGCTGACCGCCAGCAAAAAGCAGAAGTTGTGGATGTAATCTCTTCGGATTTCGCATTACCGCCGACAGAATACTTCAATACCAATTCAGTTAACCCAACCCAGCTTATCGAAATTGGGAATAGCAATAATCCTAATCCATTCGGTGGCACCCAGTAAGCTTAAGGGCGTTATACTAGTTATATGAGTGTTTTATCCACCGCAGCCCAAAAGCAGGTTGAGGATACGCTGGTTAAAGAGGGTGTCCTTTCTAAGGAACAGCTCGCTGACCTCCATTCCAAGGCCGAAAAAGAAAACACGCCATTTCTTAGTTTCTTAACTACAAGTGGTCTTGTTCCTGATGAAACCCTGACCAAGACGATCGCCAACGTCAACAAGGTTCCGTATGTAAATCTGAGCGCTGCAAAGATTCCTACGGAAGTTCTTGACCTCTTGCCCGAGGAAATTGCTGAACGCTACATGGCCGTACCGCTTGGCGAGATGCAGAACCGCCTTGTCGTAGCCATGCTTGATGCTGACAACGTCCAGGCTGTGGACTTCCTATCCAACAAGATTGGCCGCCCCCTAAAGGTCTACGCAGCCAGCGAGGCGGGTATCCGTAACGTTATGCACCTATACCAGGCAAATATTTCGCAGCAAGTCGTGAGTGACATGGGCGACATGGATGCTGCGGCTGCAGCCGAGGCCGAACAGGCTAGTGGCGGTAAGGGCAACTCCAAAGTCAGTGCAACATCTAAGAACATCAAGACCATCGTCCAGGACTCACCGATTAGTAAAGCGCTCTCTACTATCTTAGAGTACGCCGCCAAGAACGGAGCGTCAGACGTTCACATCGAACCGCTCCAAGACGGCCTGAAGATCCGCTGTCGTATTGACGGTATCCTGCGTGAAATCTTGCGTTTACCCAAGAGCACCGAACCACCGCTTGTATCGCGTATCAAAATCCTTGCCAACATGAAGATCGACGAACACCGTATCCCTCAGGATGGTGAGTTCAGCATTGCCGCAGCAGGGAAGACTATTGACCTTCGTATCGCCATTTCGCCTGTTGTTTGGGGCGAGCAGGTAGTTATCCGTTTGCTCGACAAGACCGGTACGAGCTTGAAGCTTGAAGACATGGGTTATGCTGGCCGCGCGCTCCGCGCTATCCGCGAGGGTATCAAGAGCACCAGCGGTATGATCCTTACTTCCGGTCCTACTGGTTCTGGTAAGTCTACCTCGCTCTATGCGTTGCTCCAGGAAGTTAAGAGCGACGCGATCAATATCGTTACCCTAGAAGATCCTGTCGAATATAAGATGGACGGTATCAACCAGATCCAGGTGAATGCTGACGTAGGTTTGACCTTCGCTAGCGGTTTGCGCTCTATCTTGCGTCAGGACCCTGATGTTGTGATGGTGGGGGAGATCCGTGACAAAGAAACTGCTGAACTGGCAGTGCAGGCTGCGCTTACCGGGCACTTGGTCTTCAGTACGCTCCACACTAACTCCGCAGCCGGTATCTTGCCACGTCTGCTCGACATGAACATTGAGCCCTTCCTTATTGCCTCGACGGTACGTACGGTTATCGGCCAGCGCTTAGTCCGCCGCATTGGCGCAACCAAAGAATCATATGAGTCAGACAAAGTAGAAGCCGAAGCGATCAAAAAGACTATCGGTCATTTCCTGCCTAAAACTGCCGAAGAAATGAAGAAAGTGGCCGACGATCTCGGGTATGAGAACTTGCCACTTGGCAACCAAAATGCTTATACTTTAAGCAAGGGCAAAGATAGTCCTGAAACTCCCGGTGGTTACAAGGGAAGAATGGGTATCTACGAAGTGTTTAGCATAACGCCAGAGATCCAGCAGCTTATCTTGAAACGGTCTACCAGTGCAGAGATTCAGGACATGGCTCGCAAACAGGGCATGATAACTATGCGCGAAGACGGATATCTAAAGGCACTGGCCGGCAGGACGACACTTACCGAAGTGGATCGTGTAGCCTCCGTAGCGGATGCCGCATAAAAGGAAAAGAAAGAAGAGGGTGGACTAAATAATGCAAGGACAGCCAAGAATAGAAGTACTCCTGGAAGAGGTCATAAAGAAGAAAGCTTCTGACCTTCACTTACAGGTGGGTCTGCCGCCAATCCTGCGTGTTGATGGCTCATTGATGCCAGTCGCGGGTGCTGAAGTACTTACAGACGAAGCAGTCGAAACTCTCATCTTCGCCATCCTTGACGAAGACCAAAAGCAGATCTTATTGAAAGACAAGGAATTTGACTTCAGTTTCGCCTTTGGCGACCTGGGGCGCTTCCGTGTGAACGCATTCCACGAGCGGGGAAACCTTGCCGGTGCGTTGCGTCTGATCCCTAACGAAATTATGACAATTGAGCAGCTGGGCCTGCCTCCAATTATTGATAAGTTTGCCAACTACCCCCGTGGTCTGGTGCTTGTTACCGGTCCTACTGGTTCTGGCAAGTCCACGACGCTAGCTGCCATGATCCACAAGATCAACACTGAGCGTAGCGAACACATCATCACCATCGAAGACCCTATCGAATACACGCACCGCTCCAAGAAGTCGGTGATTGTGCAGCGTGAAGTCCACTACGACACCTACTCTTTCTCAGCTGCCTTGCGCTCCGCCTTGCGCGAAGACCCTGACGTTGTGCTGATTGGTGAGATGCGCGACCTTGAGACGATTGCCTCGGCTATTACTATCGCTGAAACCGGGCACTTGGTATTTGCTACCTTGCACACCAACTCTGCTGCGCAGAGTATTGACCGTATGATCGACGTATTCCCGCCGCACCAGCAGCCACAGATCCGTTCGCAGCTTTCGAATATCTTGATGGCAATCTGTTCCCAGCGCCTTGTGCCCGCCATTGGCGGTGGACGCCTGGCTGCCTCGGAGATCCTGGTAGCGACACCTGCAGTCCGTAATATTATCCGTGAGGGCAAGACCCACCAGCTAGAAGCTGTTATCCAGACCGGTAGCGAGTTCGGTATGCAGTCGATGGACAAGACATTGGCAGGCATGATCCATAACGGAACTGTCAGTTACGAAGAAGCCCGTAACCACGCCGTTGACCTAGATGAACTTGACCGGTTAATGAGGGGCTAGTAGGAAACAATGCTTTCATTCCGTTATACCGCACGTGATCCGGCTACAGGCCAGTATGTTAAGTCTGATGTCCAGGCCGAGAACGAAGCTGCTGCCTCACGGCTTATCAGCAAGGAAGGCCTGGTTCCAATTGATATCCAGCTTTCTGAGCGGGCTACGACAGGTCCTCTGTCTAAGTTCACGAACCGCGTAAAGTCCAAAGACCGCGTGTTGTTCTCGCGCCAATTGTCTACGCTTATTAACGCTGGTCTGCCCCTTATCCAGAGCTTGCGTAATGTAAACAACCAAACAACCAGCAAACCACTTAAAGTGGTGGTTAACAAGGTTATCTCTGATGTTGAAGCCGGTGCTACGTTGTCTACGGCTATGGCTAAGCACCCTGAGGTATTTGGAGCTGTCTACACGAGTCTTATCGCAGCAGGTGAGGCATCAGGTACGCTCGATAAGGCGCTAGAACGCTTAGCGCTGCAGCAGGAGAAGGACGCTGAAATAATCCGAAAGGTGCGCGGCGCAATGGTGTACCCACTGATTGTTGTCGCTGTCATGCTTGGTGTTGTTACTTTTATGATTGTGACTGTCTTGCCGCAGGTAGAGGTCCTCTACAATGGGTTGCCGGGTGCTGAGCTGCCTATTCTTACGAAAGTAATGCTGGCGATCTCTAACTTTATAACCGGCTTCTGGTGGCTTGTCATTATGCTTATAGGATTGGCTGTCTTCTTCACGACTCGCTGGGCTCGGACATTTGGTGGTAAGCAGGTCATTGACCGCCTGAAGATGAAGGCATGGCCAGTAGGCCCTCTGTTCACCAAGATGTATATGGCGCGCTTTGCGCGCACTGGCGGTACATTGGTTGCCAGTGGCGTGCCGCTTATCCAAATGCTCGACATCGTAGCGGCGTCTGTAAGCAACGTACATGTCGAGGCCTCAATCCATAAAGCGGCCGAGAAGGTGAAGGGCGGTAAAGCATTATCTGACTCGCTTCAGAATGACCCTAACTTCCTAGAGCTGGTGCCTAACATGCTCCGCATCGGTGAGCAGTCCGGTTCACTTGAGGCTATGCTTGCTAAGACTGCCGATTATTACGAAAAAGAGGTGGACGATCAGATTAAGTCTATCTCCACGATCATTGAGCCGGTACTGATGGTTATCCTCGGTGTCGTGGCGTTTATCATTGTTGCTGCTGTGCTTCTACCTATCTACGGTTTGGCGGGGCAGTCATTCGTGTAATCCACAGGGGTAACCCTGCAATAAACTATTGCTTTTTTGGTAGCGTATCCGTATTATCCAATTAGCATAAGCATTTAAAAATTTCAGCAAAGGGGGCATTTGCAATGCTACAAAAACTTCAGAAACGTAAAGAAAATGGCTTCACCATTATTGAGGTGTTGATCGTTTTGGCTATCGCTGGTTTGATCCTGTTGGTAGTCTTCCTTGCCGTTCCTGCTTTGCAGCGCAACTCTCGTAACACTCAAAAGAAGAACGACGTTGCCGCAATTCTTGGCGGTATAAGTGAGTACGTAAACAACAGCGGCGGAACAATGCCAACAGCTAAGGCTGACTTTTGTCCTAATGTTAAGTTGGGCTATTACACTGGTACGGACTGCGCTGATATTACCTTTACGGCAAACAGCGGTACTACAGTAACGGGTGCCTCGGGTACGGTTTTTGTAAAGACGGGTGCTAAATGTTCAGGCGCTAACTTTACAGCAACAAACGCTTCTGGTCGTAACGTAGCGGCTGTCTACACTGTCGAAACAGGTGGTGGTACACAGACAATTTGCCAAGAATCCTAGGACTAAAGGATTAACAAAAAAACGAGCTCCTCGGAGCTCGTTTTTTATACTCACGTGATATATATCATACGCACCGGACAGTAAAGAACGATATGATGCTAGCAGTAATGGGGGTTATATGAGGCGCTTTAAATATCTAATCACAGGTTCAGTCGGCATGGTAATAGCAGCGCTACTAATTTTGCCGCTACACGTAAGGGCCTCTAACCTTATCTCTAACGCATCAGTTGAAACAAATAGCTCAGGCCAGCCAACAGGCTGGTCTACTAGTGCCTGGGGTACAAACAATGCTTCACACGCCTATGTAGGCTCCGGACACACGGGTAGCAAGAGCCTTAAGGTCGAAATGACCACTCATACCGACGGCGACGCCAAGTGGATGCACGACGAAGTGCCTGTAAGTCCTGACACAACCTATACGTATACAAGCTACTACAAATCCAGCGTAGCCACAGAGATCGATCTCCAGTACCGCAATACGAGTAATAGTCTCAGCTATGCGTATGTACAGTCAGTTAGTGCTGCAAGTTCGGACTGGACCAAAGTGACCGCTACCTTCACGACACCAACCAATGTAGACAAGGTTGTTGTTATGCATATCCTAACTGGTCCTGGCTGGCTGCAAACTGACGATTTTACGCTGGAAGAGTCAACGAGCCCAGCAACGGGCAATAATCTACTCGCTAACCCTTCGTTTGAAGATGCAGATAATGGTGCGCCTGAGAGCTAGTCAAACAGTCATTGGGGCACAAACACCCCTGGTTTTACCTACGAAAATACAGGCCGCACGGGTAACCGTAGTGTAAAAGTGAACGTAATTAGTCACACTGACGGCGACGCTAAGTGGTATGCCGAACCGGTAGAGGTAGAAGAAGGCAAGAGCTACACGTACACTGACTACTACAAATCATCCGTTACGACGCGTGTTGTTGCAGCATTCATGGACGATGAAGAAAACTACAGCTATATGGAGTTGGATGGCGCACCTTCCGCTGTTAATTGGACGCAGTACAGTGCCACCTTCACGACGCCAACTAATACAGAGAAGGTGACACTATACCACCTTGTCGACTCTGTAGGCACCTTGACGATTGACGACACAAGCCTTATGTACAATGGCCAACCACCAGTGGATGGAGAGAATATTGTTGCCAATCCTTCAATGGAAACGGCTGATGGATCTGCGCCCGAGGATTGGGCTTCAAGTGGTTGGGGAACTAATGGGCGGAGCTTTACCTACGAAAATACCGGCCGCACTGGTAGCCGTAGTGTCAGTACAACGATAAGTACTTATACCGACGGCGACGCCAAGTGGTACTTTGAGTCTGTCGATGTAGTACCTAGCAAGCTATACCACTACATGGACTACTACAAGGCTTCCACGGCAACAAGGGTAGTCGTAGCCTTCATAGATAGCTCAAATAACTATACCTACCAAGAACTTGATGGTGCGACAGCTGCTAATGACTGGACGCAATATACAGATGATTTTACTACACCCAGTGCTGCAGTTAAGGCGGTAGTCTACCATCTTATTGATGGGGTAGGGACAGTAACAATTGATGACGTTAGTTTAATAAAGGAGCCCGATGACCTGCCAGTCGTGACAGTTTCTGGTACACTCACAACCAACGAGACGTGGACGGCAGATTCTGTGTACTATGTTAACGCAGGACTGACTATTCCAGATGACGTTACCCTTACTATTGAAGCGGGAACCATCGTCAAGCTTGCTACTAACAACGGTATAACCGTTCAGCCCGGAGGAGCTTTACTTGCCGAGGGTACAGCGCAAGCCAGAGTTGTCTTTACGAGCTATAAAGATGACACCGAAGGTGGAGACTCAAACACTGATGGCGCCTCATCTGGTGGTGTTAATGATTACACCAGTGTCATAAATAATGCTGGAGGAAGCGTGGTAAGTGAGTACTCGCTATTCAAGCACGCACAATATGCCATAATTGGCTCTTGCCCAGGTAATGCGGGTGCCATCAGTGTTTCAGATGGAATATTTAATAGCCCAGTCTCCTTTAGCTCTTGCCAGTCACCAACTAACGTTTTCCTGAGGAACAAATTTGACATTACAACTAGCTCCATGGAAAGGGCGGTGGAGTTTAGCGAGGCAGATCCTTCTGGCCTAGCTCTCTCAGGGTTCAACAAAAACAGTTTTACGAGTGTCAATAACGTTGCCTATGTGGCAAGCTACACTCTCAATAACACAATGCTGGCTACTGGATCTACTTGGAGCGTAAGTGGCAGTGCTAGCGCGGTTATCCATGCTAATTCAATGGGGGTTGCTGGTACGCTTAATTTGTCAAATGGCGCGATAGTCAAACCCATAGACAATGGAACGGCCTTTAAGGTTAGGGCTAGCGGTGTTGTTAATGTAGAAGGTACTAGCGATAAGCCTGTCATCTTTACTAGCTCAAGGGATGATACTACAGGCGGAGATACTAATCGCGATGGCGGCTCTACGATGGCCGGCAGAGATTACAGCATGGCCATTGAAAGTGTAGGCCTGTTAAATATCGACCACGCGGCTTTCAAACACAGCTACTGGTCTATATCTATGATTTGTAGTTCAAATGATGCAGCGACAACATCTGTAGATAGCGTATATGAGGCCACTTTTGCTGCTTACGAATGCGGGCAAGGTGATTTATCTATGTTGCGTAATGCCTTCAATCTGCCAGCGGGTAATGATTGGCCAGCATTAAACTTGGTCAGAACTGTTCCAAGCGGCGTCATCTTAAGCGGTACTAATAAGAATACTTTTGCAGGTGATGCAAGGTCGAAGACTATTGAGGTATTTAAGAATGGCCAGAATATCATGACCTTGCCCGAGGGGGATAGCTGGACTATCAGTAGCTCAGGCGGAGGTATTATACGCACTAACTGGTTCAAAGTAGCTGGTAATCTAACGATTGACCCAGGCTCGATAATCAAGATAGAGCGCAATGGTGAAGGCTTTACATTTGTTGATGAAGCCACAGTGGACATAAACGGCACCTCCTCTAGTCCTGTCTCAATCACGAGTGCCCGTGATGATTCGTTAGGTGGTGACTCTGATGCAAATGGTTCAACTACAGTTCCCGACAGCGACTACGCCTTTGCCATAGCCGTGGCGGGTGATGCGGAGTTAGCGGCTACTTACCTCAATGTTCTCTACGGAGGAACTTCAGCCCAGGCATCAGGTAACGGGGCCATGGACATCCGGCAAGCCGAGCTCGCTTATGGGCTCACGGGGATTCAACTTTCAACGGCAAATGACAACTTCTTTAAAAATGTAGAGCTTCACGACTTAGACATTGGTATGGATGCTACCGCTGGCGGTAATGCAATTTTAAGAGGAAGCATCCATGACCTTAACTCGTCTGGTTGGGGCATTAAGGCTTGTGATTGGGATTCAACTAGCTGTAGCATTGACGCATCATACGTAGACTGGGATCGTACGGATGGACCTTTTATGTCATCGGGGAACAACCTAGTATGCGGCAATGTTGTCGTTAGCCCCTGGACGACAGGATCTTCTACGGACTCCACGGCCTTTGGCGCGGTAAAGAACTGCGATGGAAGTTCTATGGTTGATGACGTAGATTCTGCCGCAACAAGCTTCCATAGTGCTGTTGCAGCAAAGGGAATAGATTGTAGCGGTGGCATGCAGGCAGCATGTGATGCAATTAATACTGCCTTTGCTTGTTATAGTGCTGCAATCAATATTGCAGCTAGCCAGTCTCCTATACCGATAACCTTTAATAACCCGGTTCAAAATAACGACGACAGCCGCAACGTTGCAATGGATGGCATAAGTAGCACCATGGATGCGTACTCGGTCGTAAATCCAAGCAGCTACACTAACGCTACCAAGATTCGTGTGGGCAATGCTACTGGTCTCTTCGGAGCACTATACAGCGCGTACAATAGTTGCCGGCCTTAATGCTGGCCGACAGATGTGATACGATAACCTCATGATTCTGCTACTGCTTATTGTGCTTGGGTTAGTTCTCGGTAGCTTTGTAAATGCTTTTGTCTGGCGATTACACAAGGGCAGGGACTGGGTTAATGAACGCTCAGAGTGTACGCACTGCCATCACCAGCTAGCGCCAGCAGATCTTATACCAGTAATTAGCTGGCTGTGGCTTCGTGGCAAATGTCGTTACTGCGGCAAGAAAATCGAAGATAGCCCCATCGTAGAGGTTGTACTGCCACTACTCTTTGTATGGTCCTACTATTTCTGGCCATTCCAATTCGAGGGTAGTGGCATGTTCCAGTTCATGGCTTGGTTAATTTTCTTGACTGGCTTCTTGGCACTTACGGTCTATGACATCCGCTGGTACCTTTTGCCCAACAAAATTGTTTTCCCGTTAACAGCTTTGGCCGTTGCTCAAGTTATCACAGTGGCAATTTACGACATGGACTGGCATGTCCTGCTGGGCGCTGCTTTAGGTGCGCTCGTGGTCTCCGGTATTTTTTATCTGCTGTTCCAAATATCCAAGGGCAAGTGGATTGGCGGCGGTGATGTAAAACTGGGTCTTGTGCTTGGTTTGCTTGCTGGAGGTTTGCTGGAGGGCTTCCTGGTGCTGTTTGCAGCGTCTGTGACTGGCTTGATCGTCTCGATACCGCTATTGCTGCAGGGCAAGGCGAATCGTAAGACACAGCTGCCATTCGGGCCTTTCCTGATCCTCGGCTTAATCATTGTGAAGCTCTTCGGAGTGGACATTATAGATTGGTATAGCAATCTGATTTATGTTTAGAACGAAGCGTTTTCAACATCATGCTTATGCTATACTGAAGCATATGAAGGGTGGTCACAAGGCCAGAGGTTTTACTATCATTGAAACCCTTATCGTTTTGGCGATAACAGGTGGTCTATTTGCGTCCGTTGCATTAACTATTTCCGGCAAGCAGGGACGTACCCAGTTTGAGCAGTCAGTGAATGATGTAAAGGCTCAGATAGAGCAGGTCATCAATGATGTTGCAGTTGGCTTTTATCCTAATACGAATAACTTCAGCTGCCAGGCAGGTGGATTCGGCCCAGTTATTGGTACTGCAACAGCTGCGCAAGGTGAGAATACGGGTTGCGTATTCCTTGGCCGTGTCATCCAGTTCGGCATTAGTGGCACTGATCCAGAGCAGTTTCGTGTCTATACGGTAACAGGCTTGCAGCGGACAACTGGCGGTGCTGAGGTAACTAGTTTCGCCCAGGCTCTACCTAAAGTAGTAGCACCTACTGACGCATCACCCAGTACTCCTGATGCTAGTTCGCCAGGCAGACTGCAGTATGGTCTTACTATCTGTAAGACCTTGCCTAGCTGTCCTTCCCAAACAAATGTTGGTGCAATCGCTTTTATGAATAGCCTAGCTAGCTATAGTAACGGTGCAATCGTGTCAGGTTCGCAACAGCTTAAAATTATCCCTATCTCTGGCTCGACGCTTAATGTATCGGCCAATGCAGCTGCAGGTACAATTAACAGTAATATCGCTACGAGCTCTGAGGCAACAAGTGCGGTTAACCTTTGTTTTATCAGCGGTAGCTCAAATCAATCAGGCCTTATAAAGATCGGTAACGCCAATAAAGAGCTAACGGTAACGCTAACCGTAAAAGGGAACAAGACATGTTCATAAGACACCGAATAGTAGCCGAACGGGGAGACACTCTCGTAGAAGTACTTATCGCGATTGCTGTCATAAGCCTTATCTTGGGGGGAGCTTTCGTTACTACTAACCGCAATCTCCAGAGTACTCGTCAGGCACAGGAGAGAGGCAACGCCCAAAAACTTGTCGAAAGCCAGATTGAGCAGGTTAAAAATATAGTTGGGAGTAACCCTGATTCTATTTTTGGTACGGGAGTTCCTGCTAGCTTTTGCGTGAATGCCGCGGGCGCTGTTGTAGTGTCATCTAATGCTGCTTGTGCTGTGAACGCAAGTGGTGCGGCTACGACTGCTGAGCCTATATACCGATTAGCGATAACAAGATCTGGTAATACATTTACCGTAAATAATACTTGGAGCAAGCTGATCTCAGGTGGTGGTACAACAAATAATGTCCAAATGAAGTATAGGGTATATGAGCAGTAAGTATCACATCGGTAATAAGGGGTTCACTGTCATTGAGCTGTTGGTTGCAACAGCAGTATTTGGAACAGTGTTACTTGTGGCCACGCTTGGGATCGTGCAGCTGTCCCGGGTGTATTACAAGGGTATCACCGAGCGTAATACCCAGAATGCCGCTCGTACGATCGTTGATCTGATCGCACAAGGCATCCAGTTTAACGGCGGTACCGTAACTACAACGCCTGCAAGCCCTACGGCGGGTACTTCGTATGCATTCTGTGTAGGCAACCAGCAATATAGCTACACGGTTGGCTACCAAGTCTCAGATGATGGATATGTGCCGGCCCAGTTTAAAACCCCACATGCCCTAGTCGTGCGTGACCTAGCTGGCTGTACCTCAAGTTCGCCAGTACAGACAGTTATAAACACTGGCGTATCTGGCAGGGAATTAATACCGAAGAAGATGCGCTTGGCTACTATGCAGGTAACGAGCATCGGTACTGACGTGTATAGGATTTCGGTCAAAGTTGTGTACGGCGATAGCGACCTCCTAACGAACCCGAATACTTCCAACGCCAAATGTCAGGCTGCCGCTCGCAACGGTACACAGTTTTGCGCAGTTTCTGACCTTACCACAGTCGTAACAAAGAGAGTAGAATAAAAGGTAATCATGAGCACTATGCAGAATTCACGCCCAAAGCTCCGCGCTTCAGAACGCGGTATGGTTTCTATTATGACCACAATGGTATTAATGATCGTTATCAGCTTGATCGTTCTTGGCTTTGCTCAAGTATCCCGTCGTAACCAACGTGAATCACTGGACCGCCAGTTAAGCACCCAGGCATTTTATGCAGCAGAATCTGGCATCAATGATGTACGTGAGCTCATACAGACAGAAATTAACAGCGGTGCCGAAATACCTGAAAAGACAGGCTGTACGGATACTGGCGTTGGTAATTTCTATGGAAGCTTGAACCCTGATATTGATGTCGCTAAGGGCGTCAAATACAGTTGTATGCTCGTTGACCCTTCGCCAACTAAGCTGCGCTACAGTAATGTGGGTACAACATCGGTTGTTGTCCCTATGGTCAACAAAGACGGCTCTAACTTCAGCCAGATCAAGCTTGATTGGCAATCTAAGGTGGCTGGTTCACCAACTGCAGGGTGCCCTAACAGCACTAACAATGTCTTCTCGGCAACAGGTAGCTGGAGTACGACGTGTGGTTTTGGCGTACTGCGCTTTGACCTCGTGCCTGCGGCAGGGAATAGCCTAAACGCAGCAAGTTTACAGGATAATACTATGACTACTTTTGTGGTCCCGATGCGTGCAGGCTCTGCCGGCTCGGACTCTGCAGTAGATTTTGCTGGCGGCAGTAGTAACACAACCAACCGGGTTGGACTGATTTGCTCGGCTACGGGTTGTAGCTTTACTATCGAAAACCTCAATCAGAACGCCTACTACATGCGTATTACGTCTCTCTACCGCGACGTGGCCCTCCAAGTAAGTGCTACTAACGGCGGCGGGGCTGCTATCGAGATGGAAGGCGCACAGGCTGTTATTGACTCTACCGGCAAGGCGCAAGATGTTCTACGCCGTATACAGGTCAACGTACCACTTCGCGCTACCAGCCAAAACGAACTCTCTGACTACGCGATCCAAAGCACTGATGCTATCTGTAAGCGCTTCGCGGTTATGAACGGCGGTTACTACGATAACGACGTCACCGGTGTTACGAGCACCAGTGGCAACCGTCTCTGCCTGTAGCAGGTAAGGACAGACTACTCTTCGACCGTATTGCTATGGAACCGTTCGTGGATGCTCTTTAGGTGCGGGTCAGTTACGTGCGTGTAGATTTGGGTTGTAGCAATATTGCTGTGGCCGAGCATGGCCTGGACGCTGCGCAGGTCGGCTCCGTTCATTAGAAGGTCAGTGGCAAATGAATGGCGCAAGGTGTGAGGGCTGACGTGTTTGGTGATGCCTGCTAGCAGGGCATAGCGGGCTACCAGGCGCTGTATGCTGCGCGCTGTGAGTCTATGGTAGTTTCCGCTCTGATCAACTTTCTTATTGCCGCTGTAGCGCACGAAGAGCGGCTTAGTGTTGTCTTCACGCTGCATGATGTATTGGTGTATCCAGTCGGCTGCAGCAGGGCTGATGAATATTGGCCGGTCTTTTTGGCCTTTACCACGGACCATGAACTCACGGCGCTTGAGGTTGATATTGTCCTGGTCTAGTCCAACGAGTTCGGACACACGCAGGCCGCTGGAGAAGAGTAACTCTAGGATAGCCCGGTCGCGCAGGCCAGCCAGCTTTGTAATATCCGGCTGTGAAAACAATCTGCCGAGTTCATCCTCGTTCAAGAACGTTACCTGCTTGCGCTTCGTGCGTGCCAACTCGATCTTATCCGGGGCCAAGGCGGGGATGTCGGTTTTGGCGCAGTACTTCAGGAAACTACGCAAGGCTATCAAGTGGTAGTTCTGGGTGGTTTTGCCCAGTTCATCAGATACGTTGGTGCCCAGGCGGTTGAGCCAGAGCCGCCACTTGCGGATAAGTTCGGCGTCTATGTCGTTGATTGTGATGTCGTCGCCGGCAAAGTCGAGCAAGCGTGTTAGGTAATGGTCATAATTCTGGATCGTTTTCTGGGAACGGTTCTGTTCGATCTCCAGGTACTCCAGAAAGTTAGTCTTGGCCTTGCGAAATAGCATAAGTAGTATTGTACTGCATATCTAGAGAACTGTTGCTACATCTGTTACAATGTGGCCAATACAAAATAACAAAAGGATATACGATAGACATGGAAAGAACGTTAATCGTTTTTAAGCCGGATGCCGTTATGCGCGGTGTAGTCGGCGAAATCCTTACTCGTTTTGAACGTGTTGGTCTGAAAATTGTTGGCACCAAAATGCTCCAGCCTGATTACAGCCACTATCACGGCCACTACCAGGATATTGGTACCTTGAAGGACCGGGCAGGTGAGAAGATCTTTGAGACTACCGTACAGGGTATGCTCGAAGGTCCAGTAATCGCTATGGTACTTGAGGGTATCGAAGCTGTTTCGTTGGTACGCAAGATGGTAGGTTCTACTGAGCCTAAGAGTGCCGCACCCGGAACTATTCGTGGCGACTACTCGCACATCAGCTACGCGCACGCTAACGAGCAAGAGACAACCATCCCGAACATCATCCACGCTTCTGCTGATCCAAAAGAAGCAGAGCAGGAAATTTCCCACTGGTTCTCTGACAGCGAAATCTTCGAGTACGAGAACGTACATGAGAAGTTCGCACAGCCGAAAAAGAGGAAATAGTTTCCTAAAAACTCGCCCCCATCTCCCGCTGCGCGGTAGAGCGGGGCTCCTCGGAAAGGGATATACTGTACGTAGTACATAATCCCTTTCCTGCGTCGCCCCTATAGTTCAATGGATAAAACAACTCCGTCCTAAGGAGAAGCTCTACGTTCGAATCGTGGTGGGGGCACCAAAAATAGAGGAAAACACGGTACAATACGCTTATGGCGCAAAAATATTTTGCCGATCAATTTGATGACGAAGAAGTACTCTTTGTCTTCCGAAAACACCCGATCGTCATGCGTAAGGGTTTAATCCTGGGGATGCTGGCAGTATTGCTTGGCACCGTCCCAGCGTTATTTGACCCTCGTTATTCAGTGTATTTTATAGGCTTAGCCTGTGGCATTGTTCTCGGCTTGATATTGTTTTTCCCCTCATGGGTGACCTGGCACTTTAGCGTTTTTATCGTTACGGACCAGCGCCTTATACAGATAACCCAAAAAGGGTTTTGGCAGCGCAGCGTTGTCGACATGGGGCTTAACCAGATACAGATGGTTAACTACCAGGTTGCTGGCCTGCAAGAGACGCTGCTAGGATTTGGTACAATAATGATGCAGACACTTGTAGGGGACCTGGTGATCCATGAGATACACCATCCTGCAAAGATCCAGAAAAAACTGCTCGAAATTTTACGTGAGCAGGGAGTCTCTGCTACCACATATGGTGATAACAGCCCGCAAGAGCTAGAAACTCAAGAAGATGAAGGAAAAAGTTAAGAAGATCCTCAGTAAGCGTCCGCTCCGCAAAAAGGAGCCGGAACAATCTCTGATACAAGCTATCCAGGGCCTGCCGCGCATTACCAACGAAACTGTTGCTGAACACCGTGAAGAGGTTCTCTCCAGCGCCCGTAAGTATATTTACCCGCTACAGCATTCGCCGCACCGCGTCGTTATTATCTCGAGTGCCTTGCTGGTGCTTGTGGTTGTAGCCTTCTTTACGTACTGTTTACTGGCCCTGTACAAGTTCCAGAGTTCATCTACCTTTATTTACCGCATTACCCAGGTGATTCCATTCCCGATTGCCAAAGCAGACGGACGGTACGTAGCCTACGAGAACTATCTGTTCGAGCTTCGCCACTATATCCACTATTACCAGACGCAGCAACGCGTTGACTTCAATAGTGAGTCCGGCAAGCAGCAGCTCGAAGAGTTCCGTGACCGTGCTATGCAGCGCGTAGTTGACTATGCTTACGTCAAGGAACTGGCAAAAGAACACGAGGTAAAGGTGAGTGACCAAGAGCTTGATGATGCGATCCGCTTGGTACGCAACCAGAACCGGCTGGGAAGCAGCGACCAGGTTTTCGAAGATGTGCTTAAGGAGTTCTGGGGCTGGTCAGTTAGTGACTTCAAGCGCGAGCTTAAGCAGCAGATGCTTACCCAGAAAGTCATGTCTAGCCTAGACACTCCAACGAACCAGGAAGCTAAATCTGTCTATGACCGCCTGCAGGCAGGCGAGGACTTTGCTGCTTTGGCTAAGTCTAGCTCCGATGATGCTACAACGCGTGAGAACGGCGGCGACTATGGGTTTGCAATCGGCCAATCCGACCGCAACCTGCCACCGCAAGTTATCGATGCATTATTCCGCCTCAAGCCGGGACAACTGTCGGGTATTATCAATACGGGCACCGGCCTGGAGATCATCAAGCTCAACGAAGTTGATGGTACTAAGGTTCGCGCCTCTCACATTGTCTTTACCTTCAAGCCGATCGATAGCTACATCGACCCCATAAAAGACAAACAAAAGCCGCGTTACTTTATTAGCCAGTAGCTAGGCCCACCACTTATTGCTTTTTTTCTCAAAGCTTGGTATCATTACCTCTGTTCTCTACGTAAAGTAACACTGGTTACTGGCAACAAAAACGATGGGCTCGTGGTGTAGAGGCCTAACATGCCTCCCTGTCACGGAGGAGATCGCCGGTTCGAATCCGGTCGGGCCCGCCAAGTTGCCAATATTTGAATCACCTCTATTTCGGAGGTGATTTTTGTTATAGTTAAGTGCATGTTAGCCATTCCGCAAATCGAAAAACTGCACCGTAAATATGCTCCAAATGATGCTGTTTACGATCTCGTATATGGACACTGCCAGGTAGTGAATGACATTGCACAATGGTGCGCGAATAATTTACCCCCAAGCCAGCGGGTTGATATTGAACTGTTGACCACTGCAGCATTGCTCCACGACATAGGGGCGTATGTATTTTTCGATGACACTGGCGCCGTAGCTAATAAAAGGCTTTACCCGTTGCATGCTATCTTAGGCGCTAAAATAATTGCCGATGAAGGCATAGATAAACGCGTGGTCCAGGTAGTAGAGACACACCTATTGCTAGGCCTTTCGGAGAAAGAGATTATAGAGAAACCTTGGTCGCTTCCTGCTCGTGACTATATCCCCAATAGCATTGAAGGAGAACTATTGTGTTACGCAGACCGTTTCCATTCGAAGAAACCTACCTTCAATTCTTATGACATTTTCCTTGGGCGTTTACGGGAGGGCATGCCAGATCAGGCTGTAAAGTTCGAAGCATGGTCAAAAAGATTTGGCATTCCCGACATCAAAGCGCTTGCTCAAAAATATGAACATCCCATTGACGGCGGCATCGTTATCGTTTAGTAGTCAAATCATTAGTGCGACGCCTCGCCAGGATATGATCAAACGGCGAACTGTGGTATGATCGCTGGATTATGGTTTCTCATCTAGAGTCAGCGACTATGTTTGTCCCCGGGCGTGCTTCGTATATTGACGAAGAAGGGCTCTTGCAACTGACGGAAGCCTCGCGGCACAGGGGCGAAGTTGCAGACGCTACCTTTGATCCTGAATTTCACTATATGGCTCTATTCGCTGGCGGATATCCTGGCTTGGCCCAGGGCTGGAGCGAAGATCTTGTGCCACCTAAAGATCGGCGTGAAGCACACCTTATGGCCCAGCCACTGAAGGATAGGTTGGCAGCGCAAGGGTATGGCAAGGATGTTGACCTGCTAGTGCGTACCCAAGGCGATTCCAATAACAGCATTGGCGATGTTATTCTTTCGGTAGAGCAGGGTCTGTTAATCCCTGATGACTTTAATAGTGACAATGGACACGGTATTGATCTTGTTGCCGGCTTCATGCATGGTCTCCGTTTCCGCCGCATTCTAGCGCGGGCGCTTGATATGGATCCTGACCGCATTCGCCGTGTACCTATGAGAGATACTTATGGTACGCCAGCATATCCACATCAGTCTGCTGAATCTAGCGCAAAGGCAGTTGCAAAAGAGTGTGCAGGTATCGCACTTACGGAACTTGTTTTACGCGATGTTAAGCCGGGTGACATCAACGGGCTTAAGGACGCTGAGCAGCGCCTCATCTCGATGATCCAAAAAGAACAAGCCGCCTAATACCGATCTACAGGGGTGGGCTATTGATTATTCATAGTTTTTATGCTATTGTTTGTATAACAAAATAAAACAAACACTATGGCAGCACCAGAAACATCACGAATCAGAGGCGACCTCTATGACCGCTTAAAAGCAAAAAGGCTTGGAGAGACGGCCTTGGCAGACCCCTCAGTTGCTGTTGCTGATATTCTGCCTGGGCTATCGGGTGAGGCAAAGGCCAGTACGCCAGTACTTGACGGCAAGGCGACACTGGTTACAGGTGCTGAAGTATCAGGCCTATGGCACTACTCGGGTGCGGCGATAGATAAGTTTACTGAAGATAAAGTTGGGGGCGGCAAGTTTGGCCGCGGCACTTACTTCGGGGTGGGCGAAATCAGCGGGGAAACCGTAGACGCGCTTCTCAGCGGTGGCAGCATAAAGCATGACGCTGGATTTGCGGGTAATGTTCTGGCTCTGGATAGGGGCCAGGTAAAAGACGTGTTGGACGACCTTAGAACACTCCAAGGTTTACCCCGGCCTGGCTTTAGGTCAAGTATGCAGACTGGTCCTGTTACGGACTTAGCAGAAGGCGTGGCTTTTGAGGGCCATGGTGTCGATGCGGTAATGATCTACATGGATCCTGAGCGACAGGGGGCAGAGGTCATAGTCCTGCCTCATGCTACTGAAAACATACGCATTATAAGCGCCTAGATACAGTAGTATACTGGTGGTATGACAAAGCAACAGAGGGTGGTGCTTCTAGTAAGCATTTTGGCGTCATCAGTGGCGTTTCTTGACGGTTCAGTAACTAATGTCGCACTACCGGCAATCATAGATGAACTTGGCGGCGGTTTTGCGCTGCAGCAGTGGGTAGTCGATTCGTACCTGATTACACTCGGTTCCCTCATGCTTGTGGCGGGTTCATTTTCTGATTTATTCGGCCGCAAACGCATCCTATGGGCCGGGCTTATTGGGTTCTTGGTGGCGTCTTTGTTGTGCGCTATTGCACCAACAGGCGTCTTTCTGGTGGCGGCCCGGGCATTGCAGGGTATTGCTGGGGCATTACTGGTGCCTAGCTCATTAGCTATTATTATTTCCACATTTTCTGGTGCTGCGCAGGGCAAGGCGATTGGTACCTGGACAGCCTGGACTGGCGTGTCGTTTATTGTGGGCCCATTACTTGGCGGGTTTCTCGTTGATGCCGGCTCATGGCGCTGGATATTCGCTATTAATGTCATACCGATTGCTGTGACCCTCTGGCTTCTAACCAAGGTTGAAGCTGTGAGCCACCAGACTCGTGACGTACGCGTAGACGTTAAGGGCGCAATCTTGTGCGCACTTGGTCTTGGTGGGCCTGTCTATGCCCTGATCGAACAGGCGCACTATGGCTGGAGCAGCCCGCTTGTATACGTGCCGCTTGTAGCTGGCATTGCTGCATTCGTAGCCTTCCTCATGCATGAACGTAGTTCTCCAAAACCGATGCTTCCGCTGAGCTTATTCTCGGTGCGCAACTTTAGCGTCGGGAATGTGGCTACGCTGGTTATCTATGGTGGCCTATCTATTGCTACCTTCCTTATTGCGGTGTTTGTGCAGCAGGTTGGTGGTTACTCTGCTGTGGAGGCAGGGCTAGCGCTGCTGCCAATTACGATTATCATGTTTGTACTGTCGCCACGGTTTGGTGCTCTAGCGGGCAAGTTTGGTCCTCGGTGGTTTATGGCTCTTGGCCCAGTTATCGGAGGCATTGGCTTCTTGCTGTTACTCCGTGTAGACCAATCGGTGGCATACTGGACGCAGTTGTTCCCGGGTATCATTATCTTTGGGCTTGGCTTGTCTATTACGGTCGCACCGCTGACATCAGCCATTCTTGGCGCAATCGAGAGCGATAAGGCAGGTATCGCATCAGCAGTGAATAATGCTATTTCCAGGATCGCCGGGCTGGTTGCTATTGCTGCGCTTGGTCTTATCACGGGACCCCGCCTGGATGTTGATGGTTTCCATGCGGGCATGATCGCCACGGCCGTACTATTGATTACTGGCGGCGTTGTTTCGGCAGTAGGTATCCAAAATATTCATACCAAGAAAAAGATTCAGGAGGTAGGTGCATGAGTAAGAAAAAACTAGATATATTTAGCCGCTTCACGAGTGCTGTGTCGATTGTTCTCGGTCATGCATGGGTGTTTGTGACTGCACTTGTACTGCTACTGGTGTGGGGTATTAGCGGCCCTGTATTCGGGTTTTCGGACACATGGCAGCTAATCATAAATACGAGCACTACTATCGTAACTTTCCTGATGGTCTTTATAATCCAGAATACACAGAATCGCGATAACATGGCCATGAATGTGAAGCTCGATGCCATCATGGAGAAATTGGGCGTTACAGACGACCAGCTTATCGAAGCCGAAGACCAAAGCGATAAGACGCTAGAACGCCAAAAAAAGCAGGAACAGAACAAGTCAGAACGCCCAAAGAATCGTTAATGTATTCACCATCTACTAGAGGTAGATAAGTGGAATGACGCTTTATATCTAGAGGGGTAATAATGAGTTTCTGACCTACATATTCACGTGAACACTAATAGTGTTCAATCTTGTTTTTGGCTATTACGCAGGGGTGCGGCGGCCTTTTACCGGACAAGCGATCTGTTATAATATGGTCTGGTTTTGCCACCTTAGCTCAGTTGGCTAGAGCATCGCTTTCGTAAAGCGGGGGTCTGGGGTTCGAATCCCCAAGGTGGCTCCAGCGGGTATCGTATAACGGCTATTATGTGACCTTCCCAAGGTTGAGACCCGGGTTCGACTCCCGGTACCCGCACCATACCCGAATTGATTTCTGTACTAAACCCGAGTGGGGGCTTACAATATAGGCTAACGATATGCATATACCTAAGAAGTATCTACACGACAAGTTCGTCCTGTTGCTGGTAAGCATCAACGCTTTTTCGGCTTTTCTCTGCGTAGCCCTTATTTTGCTGCGTACGGGTATTGGCCATGGTGCCAATGACTACATCGTGCAGTACCGGGCTAATCTGGGATTGAGTGCGTTTGAAAGAGACAGTGTTATCCCTATCCTTAGCTTTGTTTTCTTTGTCTTGGCGACACTCGTCATAAACGTCGTGCTTAGCATCCGGACCTACGAGTTACGCAGAACGCTCTCTCTTACCATCCTCGGTCTCGGTATATTGATTATGCTGCTCTCGATCATAGTAAGTAATGCGTTGCTGGCCTTGAGCTAATGACTGATATCGAAATTCCATTTAAAGAGGAGCGGGGCAAGCGCTACCGTTTCTTCGAGATACTGCCGGGTGCGCTTAGTTGGACAATGCTCTTTGTGCCGCTCATTCTGAGTCTTATTAATGTAACCTTTGCGGCAGTTTTTGTCCTTATATATCTGCTTATTAACTTTACCCGTTCGATTGCCGCAGCAATCCGCGCATTACACGGCTATGGAATTATGCGTCGCCACCAGAAGCTCGACTGGCGGCAGCTGGTGCGTGAGCTCCAGGCTGGTGAGGTAAAGGATAATGACGGTGTCCGGCCCAAGTGGCACTTTGAGAATCTAAAACGTCTCAAAGAACAGCCCATGGTGGTTAAGCCCGATGATGTAATCCACGCTATTATCATCGCTACCTATAACGAAGCTCGCGAAGTGCTCGAGCCTACTATCCAGTCTGTTATGTCGGGCGACTTCGATATGAAGAAGGTTATTTTTGTCTTGGCCTACGAAGGCCGCGCAGGCGAAAAGATCGAAAAGCAATCAGAAGAGCTGGTTGCTACCTATAAAGAGCATTTCTTTCATGCCATGGCAGTCAAGCACCCGCAGGGTATACCCGGTGAAATTAAGGGCAAGGGCGGCAATGTAACCTTCGCTGGCCGTGAGCTGCAAAAGTGGCTTGAACAAAAGAAGATTGATCCTTTGCGCGTAGTGGTGACGACGCTTGATGCTGATAACCGTCCAGACAAGAAATATCTGTCGGCACTGACATATATCTATAGTTCATGCGCTGATCCTGTACGCGCTTCATTCCAGCCAATCTCGGTATACAACAATAATATTTGGGACGCTCCAGCCCCGATGCGCGTACTGGCTACAGGTAACTCGTTCTTCCATATCGTACAATCCCTGCGCCCGCACAGTTTGCGGAACTTCTCGTCGCACGCCCAAGGTATGGCTTCGCTTATTGAGACCGACTTTTGGAGTACGCGCAGTATCGTCGAGGACGGGCACCAATACTGGCGCTCCTACTTCCGTTTTGACGGGCACTATCAGGTATACCCTATGTATGTGCCAATTTTCCAAGACGCGGTTCTTAGCGATAGTTACCGGCGAACCCTGAAAGCTCAGTTCTTCCAGTTGCGGCGTTGGACGTATGGAGCATCGGATATCTCGTACATTATCGACAAAGGCTTCTTCCATAAAAACAAAGTGCCTCGCTTCGGATTGTGGGCTAGGACACTTCGCTCTATAGAAGGGCACGTGACCTGGGCCTCAGGCCCGATCCTGGCATTAGTAGGAGGTTTTATCCCTTCACTCGTATCGCCACAGAATATTACCGCGAATGAATTGCCCCTGATAGTTAGTAAGATTCAGACGATCGCGCTCTTCTTCTTGGTCGTTACTGTCTTTATTTGTCTCAAGACGCTACCGCCTAAGCCTGCACGCTACAAGCGTCACCGCTCATTGTTTATGATCCTTCAGTGGGCATACTTGCCAGTAACGGCGCTTGTCTACAACTCGTTTGCTGCGTTCTATTCGCAGACCCGGCTTATGTTTGGGAAATACATGGACACCTTTGACGTGACCGACAAAGCCGTGGTGACCGAAACCGGCCAAAAGAAAAAGTAGCTTAGCTCTTAGTTGAAGGGTGGTAGGCTGCATACATTGTAGCTGCGGCCTTATCGAAGCGCTCCAGTATCACGTAAGCTACTGTGGCAATAGTGTCACGCTCTAGCACGCCTTCGACGATGTGCTCACGCAGCGTGCCTATAATTGTTTGCGTTACAGCCGAAGCATCGTCCACGGCTTTTGTTCGATGTTTAAAACTTTCGTATACACTGGCAAAAAGTTCGTCCCGGGAAAACGGGCGCAGGTCTTTGGGCGAGTACTGAACTGCAATAGTACCGCCAAACTCCACGCTTTCGTGTGTCGTAAAATTATTGCCGCACACAGAGCACTGTCTACGCCTCCAAACCTGGTTGGGGCGCTTCTGGTGCCGGGAATTGGTGACTTGGGTAGATGAGCCGCAGTAGATACATACCATGTCAACATATTGTCATAACGCTTATGAAAATACTAGTGGAAAAGTGTGTGGGTATGTGTGGATAGGGATGCAAAGAACCCCGCTAACTTTCGCTAACGGGGTTCAGATGTTGCTCTTGGCTACTTACTTTGTTGAGGTAAGCGGCCTGAAGCGTCGGATTCGATTGGGTTTTGAAGAGAATGATAACTCTTCATAGAACAGCTTGAAGTCATCAAGCGTTGCTGGTTTTTTGACACTCACAAATATGTCTCTTAACCGGGATATACTACCAGAGTTGACCCCTTAAGTCAATGCTACCGTATCTGTTAATGCTTACTTTAACAGGGGAGAGAGTGTTGCTATTCTGGTCAAAATAGACTATATTAGAACCATCCTAGTGGGGTGTGGGCTCTTAGCTCAGTTGGCTAGAGCGCTTCCTTGACGTGGAAGAGGTCAGAGGTTCGAGTCCTCTAGAGCCCACCATATTAGGATTTTAGACCAGGGTAATACCTGGTCTTTCTTTATACCTCACACGGTATAAAGAGGGGAGTGAGTGTTCGCTAGCCAGATAGTACTAGTTATACTCAGGTCCTGCTATAAAAATGACAACACATTTGTACTAGCCAGATCCTGCCAGTACTGCTATATTAGTACTTGTAAGGCGAAGTTTTGCGATGTGTTACAATGACATTGAGCTGGAGAGCTCAGAACAGTCATTACATCGAGCGGCGACGCGGCCTCACCAACCGCCGAGCTCCGTGGGCAATCAGAACGTACGAGAACGTGCTGGAACAAGTGTCTTGCCTGGGAGGGCAAGGAAGTCCGGTGGAACCACCCAAAATTGTACGACACAGTATTTGGGCCCGAGACGCGATTAGAAGATTGAATGCAATGCGAGAGCATTCAATCCGAAATCGCGTCTTTTTGTTTACTTTAAATGAAGGAGCTACAAGATGGCCGACAACCAACAACCAGAGTTACATGCAATGCGACACAGCCTCGCCCACATTATGGCTACAGCGATTACCCGCTTGTACCCTGATGTTAAGTTAGGTGTGGGTCCGGTAGTTGAGCATGGGTTTTACTATGATATTGACCTTGGCAATAACCCCTTATCAGATGAGGACTTTGAAAAAATTGAAGCTGAGATGAAGAAGGTTATCGGCGATAACCAACCATTTGAGCGTTTTACTATGCCCGTTGATGAGGCCATTGCTTGGGCTAAGGGTGCTGGACAGCCATATAAAGAAGAATTATTAAATGACCTCAAGCGGTCCGGCACTACTATAGCCAAGGATATTGATGCCGAAGAGCTGGGTCTTGCCGCTGAAGGCGATAGCAAAGTGGAAGAAGTCTCATTCTATAGGAATGGTGATTTTACTGACCTTTGCCGAGGGCCTCACGTTGAATCAACAGGGAAAGCCGGTGCTTTTAAACTGATGCGCGTCTCAGGTGCCTACTGGCGTGGCAAGGATAGTAATCCTCAGATGCAACGTGTATATGGTGTTGGCTTTCCATCCGAGAAAGAGCTACGCCAACACTTAGCAATGCTTGAAGAGGCTAAGAAGCGCGATCATCGTAAACTCGGCCAAGAACTCGACCTCTTTGTTTTCTCTCCGTTGGTTGGCCCAGGCTTGCCGCTTTGGACTCCCAGGGGTACTATTCTGCGCAACCAGCTTGATGGTTTTGTCCAAGAGCTTCGCGATGAGGCTGGCTTCCAGCAGGTAACGATCCCTCACATTACCAAGAAAGACCTATACGAGAAGAGCGGCCACTGGGCCAAGTTCAAGGATGAACTCTTCAAGATTCAAACCCGTGAAGGGCACGAATATGCGATGAAGCCCATGAGCTGCCCTCACCACACACAGATATATGACAGCAAACCACGCAGTTATCGTGATTTGCCGGTGCGTTACAGGGAAACAACCATGGTGTATCGCGATGAACAAAGCGGTGAATTAGGCGGGTTAAGCCGGGTGCTCTGTATCAGCCAGGATGATGCGCATGTATTCTGTCGTTTGTCGCAGGCCAAAGATGAAGCCCTCAAACTGTGGGATATTATTGAACGTTTCTATTCAACTGTTGGCATGTCACTTCGTTTGCGCCTGAGCTTACATGATCCAGCAACCCCTGAGGCATACATCGATTTACCTGAGAAGTGGGAAGAAGTAGAAGGTGCTCTTCGGTCTATGGCTAAAGAACGGGTTGGTAATGATTTTATCGAAGCAGTTGGCGACGCCGCATTCTATGGGCCTAAGTTAGATTTCCTCGGCAGGGATGCCCTTGGTCGGGAACACCAGGTTGCTACCGTACAGATGGACTTTGGTCAGCCAGAAGGTTTTGACCTGACATGTACTAATGAAGAAGGCGACGATGAGCGCATTGTAATGGTGCATTGTGCTGTTATGGGCTCGCTCGAGCGGTTCCTCTCTGTTTATATCGAGCACTCTGCTGGTAAATTCCCAGTTTGGTTGGCTCCTGAACAGATCAGGGTTATAACCGTAAACCAAGAAGAGGCAACAACTACTTTTGCTAGCGAGCTCGAGCAGCGTGCTAGGAAGCTTGGCCTCCGGCTTGTCGTTGATAATGATAATGAATCTGTGGGTAAGAAGATCCGTAACGCAGAGCTTATGAAAGTTCCATATACTCTGGTCGTTGGCGAGAAAGAGATTGAGACAGGAAACCTTACTCCCCGCATCCGCAAAGATATAGAAGTAAGCGACCAGTCACATTCACACTCTATTGATGAGTTCCTTAAGACTGTTGCTAATGAAGCTAAGTCCCGCGTGAGCAAGACATCTTTATATGGGGTGGAGCATGTCGAGGGTTGATGCAGAATTTAAGCAGCGGGTATACGACCTAGTCCAACAGATACCTGAGGGCCGGGTAATGACATACGGCCAGATTGCGGCACTATGCGGTGCCGCTTGGGCGGCATGGGAAGTGGGCCAAATTGCTCACACCGGCCCGACTGGTTTACCGTGGCAACGAGTGGTTAATAAGCAGGGCGGCCTTGCTGCTGGATGGCCAAATGGTGGCCGGGCGACGCATGCCGCTCTACTCCAAGCTGAGGGTATTGATGTCTCCGAAGACTACAAAATTGACGTCGCAAAATTACTATGGAATCCAAATCAGATCAGCCTCCTCTAATATGCATCGTCGGTGAAACGGCATCCGGCAAGACAGCGCTAGCAATTGATCTTGCTAGGCAGTTCGGGGGCGAGATTATTGCTGCCGATTCGAGGACGTTATATAAGGGAATGGATATTGGTACTGCCAAACCTACAAGCCAAGAGATATTGGCAGTCCCACATCATCTTATTGATGTTACTACCCCTGACAAGCAGATCACTGCTGCTGAGTATGCTGATCTGGCTAAAAAGGCTATAGATGACATTTCTAGCAGAGGAAAAGTGCCATTTCTTGTCGGTGGCGCGGGCTTGTACGTTGATGCTGTACTGTATGATTTTGCATTTCTGGAGGCTCCGGATCTAAAGCTACGTGAGCGCCTGCAGTCGATGACGGTTGAGCAGCTCCAGTCGGAGCTCCTAGAGCAAGGCATTCCGTTGCCCGAGAATGAACGCAACCCAAGGCACCTTATGCGTAAAATTGAAACTAAGGGCGAGCCGGCTAGCCAGCAGGAGTCTCGTCCCAACACATTGATCATTGCGATTGATGTTGACCGTGAAGTATTACGTGAACGTGTTACTAGGCGTACGGACCAGATGCTAGAGCAGGGGCTCGCCCAAGAGGCTAGTTCGCTATTTGATCATTACGGTGCTGATTGCCCGGCGTTGCAGACAATTGGCTACCGTGAGTTTCTGCCGTACATCGCTGGCACCGCAACTATTAGTGATGTGAGGGGGGCGATTATCCAGGGTACTATGGGCCTCGCGAAGCGTCAAAGAACATGGTTCAGGCGGAATAAAAGTATTCACCACATCTGTAAAAAAGAAGAATCCGTAGACTTAGTGACAACGTTCCTGAACAAAGAGTCTATAGGTCTTTAGCGAAGTTTGTTACAATAAAGCCATGATTGAACAATTGTTTGGATCCAAGACCAGGGTTAAGTTATTGCAGCTGTTTTACAGTAATCCGAACAGATCATTTTACGTACGCGAGATTACTCGTAAGATTGATGAGCAGATCAATTCAGTGCGCCGCGAACTCGCAAATCTTCTCAACGTGGGCATTATTGTCTCAGACAATACGAATAACCGCCTCTACTACGAGGTAAACCAGGAGTATGAGTTCTATGACCCTCTCCGGATTATCTTTGGCAAGGAAGGCGGCGAAGGTGTCACGACTCCTAAGACGACAAAGAAAGTGGCTCTTACGCCAGAAGAAGAGCGTCTCAAGGCCTTGGGCAAGGTAGAGATCGTTGTTCTTACCGGCCAATTTACCCGCGATGAAGCGAGCGGCATTGATATGCTGGTTGTCGGCGAGGTAAACCAGAACGCCATGCAGAAGTTCGTAACCGAACTCGAGACAAGGGAATCGAAGGAAATCCGCTATACTGTTATGTCTACGACGGAATTTAATTATCGGCGGCAGATAAAAGACCGGTTTATAACCACCGTGCTTGATTCGAAGAAACAAATCGTTGTCGACAAGAGCGGCACACTGTAAGACTGACCAAGGAGGGAAGTAATGGATATACAATTTTATGGTGCGAACTGTATTGCGCTTACAACTAAGCAGGCGCGTGTTGTCGTTGACGATAACTTGGCGGACCTGGGAGTTAAGACGGTATCAAAAGCTGGAGACATCGCTCTCTTTACTATGGCTCATGGTGGCCCATCCCAGCCTGCCAAAATCGTTGTTGACCAGCCGGGTGAATACGAGGTATCTGGTATCTCTATTTACGGTATCGCTGCACGCGGACACATGGACGAAGAAGGCAAGAAGACGGCCACAATGTACAAACTGGTTGCCGAAGACACCAAGGTGCTTGTCACGGGCCATATATACCCAGAGCTTACTGACGCCCAGTTGGAAGCTATAGGTATGGTAGACATCATGTTTATCCCTGTGGGAGGTAATGGCTATACGCTTGACCCTATAGGTGCCCTGAAGATTATCCGTAAGGTTGAGCCTAAGCTCGTTGTACCTACACACTATGACGCTAAGGGCATTGCATACCCAATGCCTCAGCAAGAACTTGAGGCTGCGCTCAAGGGACTGGCCATGGAACCAAAGGAGACTGTCTCGAAGCTGAAGCTTAAGCAGGCCGAACTTGGTGACGTTATGCAATTGGTTGTTCTCGAACAATCCTAGGCCTTACGCAAGCTAATAAAAACACCCCCGGTATCGGAGGTGTTTTTATTTTGAGACAATGACAACTACTTGGCGGTAACCAGCAGGCCCTTCTTCTTGAGGGTGCGGATAGCCTGGGTACTAATCTTCAGCTTTACCTTTTTGCCATCAACAATAACGGTCTTCTTCTGCAGGTTTGGTTCCCATACCTTCTTGGTGTGGCGCTGAGAGAAGCTGACGTTGTTGCCGAACTGTTTGCCTTTGCCGGTGATTTCACACTTGCGCATTAATTATTCCTTCCGTTCTAGGGGTCTATTTTATCTTTTTTCACCCCTTAAGTCAATAACTCTTAAGGTGATATACAGGGGATGACTTGCTATACTGTAAGGTATGTTCAGTGAAATATCCTATGCAGAGATCCCGTACATCCTGGGTGCACTGCTTATATCTCTCGGTTTCCATGAGGCGATGCATGCTTATGTGGCACACAAGTTAGGTGACACAACCGCCTACGAAGAGGGGAGACTAACCTTAAATCCGCTCAAACACGTTGATTTAATTACTACGGTTTTGCTACCCCTCGTGTTAATGCTTATACACCTGCCGCCTATCTTAATTGCCAAGCCAGTACCATTTGATCCGTCACAGGTCCGGCATGGGGAATACGGTAGTGCATTAATAGCATTAGCGGGGCCATTTACTAACCTTGGGCTGGCTGCTCTCACGGCGCTGCTCATTCACATTGGTATACCAATGGACGGTATCATTGGCCACGCAGCAGGCTGGTTCATAATCGTCAACGTTAGCCTGTTTGTCTTCAATATGCTGCCTATACCACCGCTCGATGGTTCGCGTTTGCTATACGCCTTTGCTCCCGAACCAGTCCAGAGGGTGATGCAACAGATTGAGCAGTTGGGCTTTATGTTTATTGTCGTCATTCTTCTCGTATTATTGCCGGTGCTTGGCCCTATCCTCTCGACAATAAACAGCACTATCCTTGATTTTCTACTTTAGTCTAGGGGTGGGTTAGGGGTATAATACAGCTTGGCTGGGTTAGCCGAGCGAATGATTATCTGAATACTTTTCGCGATTTGGGAGCCTAATATCTCTAGCGGCCGTGGTTGCTAGGTGCGGGCACCCACCTGGGATTTTCCAGGTTAATCATATTCGGCGCCCAGCCTTTTACGTAGCGGGGTGTAGCGCAGTTGGTAGCGCGTACGGCTGGGGGCCGTGAGGTCGCAGGTTCAAGTCCTGTCACCCCGACCAATGAAAAGAGGCAAGTTCAACACTTGTCTCTTTTCATTTGGGGTATCTGGTATACTCCTAGATAAGATGAAAACACTAAAACTCGATCATACTTTGGCAGAAATGGTACGCCGTGGCGACAAGACAGCAACGTGGCGTTTATATGATGATAAAGACATAGCAGTCAATGACCGCATCGAATTACTGGACAAGGTTGACCCGGCTGATCCTTCGACGTGGGAAACAGTTGGTACTGCCCGTGTTGATACTGTTGTAGAGAAACGACTAGGTGACGTTTCCCAAGCGGACTTTAGCGGGCATGAAGAGTTTATGTCACGCGAGGATATGCTTAAGGCCTACCAAGGCTACTACGGGCCCCAGGTGACCTTTGAGACTCCTATTAAGATGATTCACTTCACACTGGACCGAAAAACGCAGGAGGAAGTAGCTGGGGCTATCCCACGCCTCCGCGAAGCTAAAATGTATGCGGATGGTGGCTCCCGAGGTAACCCCGGCCCATCCGCGAGTGGCTATGCCATCATGCAGATGGATGGACAGATCGTTGTTAAAAAAGGTGTATACCTGGGTGTGACTACCAATAACCAGGCAGAATACCAGGCTCTTAAGCTTGGTATGGAGGAAGCTAAGAATATGGGTGTGCAACAGCTGCACGTATATATGGATAGCTTGCTGGTAGTCAACCAGATGCTGGGCCGCTTCAAAGTGAAGAACCGGGATCTCTGGCCGATCCATGAGTCTATCAAAACATTGGCTGCTACTTTCCAGCACGTATCTTTTACTCATGTCCCCCGTGAGCTAAACAAGATTGCTGATGCCGAGGTTAACGAGGCTCTCGATGCTGCAGAAAAGCGCCAGTAGATGACTTTTTTGGCATAAGTGGTATAATATTCCTTGTGCCAGATTATCGGCTAACCGCTTGCCGCAAGGTAAGAGGAAAGTCCGGGCAGCGTAGGGAAAGGCAGTTGCTAACAGCAACCAGGGGAAACCCTAGGGAAAGTGCCACAGAAACAAAACCGCTTTGCTGTACCTAGTACAACAAAGCAAGGGTGAAAAGAGCGAGGTAAGAGCTCGCAGTCCGTAATGGCGACATTACAGAATGGTAAACCCTGTCTGCTGCAAGGAGATAAGCTCACTCGGACAATTTGGTCCGTGGTTTCCCGCCAGAGCTTATCATCATAATCCGCTCGATCTCGGGGGCAACGCCGAGACTAGATAGATGGTTAGCTAAAACAGAACCCGGCTTACGGATAATCTGGCACAAAAGAATATAGCGTAGTACAAAAAACCACCCGTTTCCGGGTGGTTTTGTTATAGAAGGGCAGTCTTGCTATCTGTTACTTTTGCTTTGTAGCAGTTGTGACAACAGCAGCAAAAGCCTTTGGCTCGTTTACTGCTAGTTCGCTCAGGATCTTGCGATCAAGTTCGATCTTAGTGCCTTTGAGGGCCGCAATAAGCTTGCTGTAGGTTGTGCCGTTAAGACGGGCGCCTGCGTTAATGCGGGCGTTCCATAGTTCGCGGAACGTACGTTTGCGGTTGCGGCGGTCACGGTAGGCAAATTGCAATGCTTTAGTAACAGCCTGTTTGCCGCGCTTAATGCTAGAGCGGTTGGATTTGGTAAAGCCCTTAGTAGCCTGACGGATCTTCTGGTGCTTGGCGTGGCTGGCTACGCCTCGTTTAACTCGCATGGGTTATGCTCCGATTCTCTTTTTAATAGCTTTGGCTGTAGCCCCAACGAGGGTTTCCAGGCCTGCAAGCTTGCGCTTGCGTGCACCTGACTTCTTCTGCAAGAAGTGGTTGCGGTGTGAGTGGCTGATGCGTACTTTACCGTTCTTGGTAATGCGAACGCGATCCTTGGTGCCACTATGCGTCTTTAGCTTTGGCATGACTGCTCCTTATTACGAAGTTAAGCTGTTTTCCGGCGAATTGTGGTGTTTGATCAACAACAATTGTATCACCGAAATCACTTATAACTTTATCAGCAAGTTTGAAGCCTATCTCTTTGTGGGCCAGTTCGCGCCCACGGTAGAAGATGGTGAGTTTTACTTTGTGCCCAGTTTCCAGAAAGCCGATGACTTTCTTCATCTTGACGCCAAGGTCGTGTTCACTTATCTTCAGCCCAAATCGCATCTGCTTAACCTCAAACGACTTTGCGTTGCGCTTATTCTTTTGCAACTGCTTTGTACGCTGGTAGTTATATTTACCCCAGTCGACAATCTTGACGACTGGCGGGTTAGCATCGGGGGAAATCTCTACGAGATCCAACCCTTGATCTTCCGCGATTTGCAGAGCCTCAGCGCGAGATAGAACACCAAGTTGTTTACCATCTTGGTCGACTACACGCAGTTGAGGTGCCCGAATTTCTTGATTCAGGCGGGTGTTCTTGCTGATAGCGTCTCCTTTATATTGTTAGTGGTCGTATTGTAACAGATCGAACAACAGGGGTCAAGGCGCCTGTCTTCCGATAGCGCCAGGACGGTACTGAAGAGCCTCGGAAATATGCTGCACTGAGATGTCTCTAGATGACTCTAAGTCGGCGATTGTCCGAGCTACCTTAATTATACGCATATAACTCCGTGCTGACAGCGAAAGTTTCTTCGCAGCTGTATTAAGCAGGGCAGTTGCTTCTTCTGAAAGTACTGAGTGACTGATAAGCGCATCGTTCTTTAATTCACTGTTGAGGATGCCGTCTCCCTGGCGTTTATATTGTGTTTTGCGTGCATCAGAGACGCGCTTCTTCCTTGCGGCGTCATCTGAAGCGTCTGGTGTATGGTTGAGCAGGCGAGGGTGCTCAACCACCTCAACAGAGACAAAGAGATCTATCCGGTCAATTATTGGTCCTGATATCTTCTGTTGGTAAGAGAGTATCTGATAAGGAGTGCAGATGCATTCGTGTGAGGACCCGTAGTACCCACAAGGGCAGGGGTTGGCAGTAGCTGCCAGAATAAAACCAGCGGGATATTGTACTGTTTGCCGCAGCCTGGAGACTGTAATTGTCCGCTCCTCCAGGGGTTGCCGGAGAGCTTCTAGGGTCTGCCGGGTAAATTCGGGCATCTCATCAAGTAGCAGAACGCCGTGGTGGCTCAGGCTGAGCTCGCCAGGAAGCGCGTACGTACCGCCGCCAACTATCGAAATATGGCTTGAGCTATGATGCGGCGTGCGTATAGGACGTTCAGTGATTAGTTTTTCGTAATCGTACGTAGTCAAACTATATAAGTGTGTGAGCTCTAGGATCTCGTTGTAATTTAAAGGTGGCAATAAACCGAGCAATGCTTTTGCCAGCATCGTCTTTCCGGCACCAGGCGGACCTATGAGCAATATATTGTGCCCGCCAGCTGCCGCTATCTCAAGGGAGCGCTTGGCATGTGACTGCCCTACTATAGCTGAAATAGAATGTTCGCTTTTTGTATGATTGGTTGAAATTGTAGATGGGGCGCTTGGACACAAGGGCAATGGTGCCTGGTTCGTGATATCGAGGTGAAGGCTCTGTATGGAAGCAGCGGGCTTGATGGTGATGCCGGGCACCACCATTGCCTGGGCAAGGTTAGCCTCGGGTATAACAAATGTATCAAAGCCAAGCTTCTTTCCGGCAAGTAGCTTGCCGACGATGCCCCTGACGGGTCTTATGCGGCCGTCCAGGGCTACCTCGCCAATTATTAGCTGCTTGGCTGTACTGTCTTGCTGAGGCTGGTTGCATGTCATTATGGCTGCCGCAATTGCCAGGTCCAGGCTCGTGCTGTCTTTTGGTAAATCTGCTGGCGCTAAGTTGATAGTAATTCTTTTTCGCGGCAGCTGGATGCCCGAACTTGCGAATGCACTGCGGATACGGTCCTTGGCCTCACCCACGGCTTTATTGCCCAGGCCCACAATTATGATCGTTGGGAGGCTGTTAGAAAGCTGGCATTCAATTTCGATTACCACGCCCTCAAAGCCGTATGTTAGCAGACTCTGGATATGTGAGTTCATGGCCATCATGGAACGACTAGTTGCTACAAAAGTAAAGGCCCGCTTGCGAGTGCGGGCCTTCTGTTTGATTTGGTTTTTCGTTTGGCTTTGGAGTTTTGTAGTTTTCTTTTTTATGGAACAACGGCTTGCGAGAAGCCGTTGTTTAAGGAGTCGTTTTTGTTTTTGAGCACTTTTTTTATTCAAGTGCTATTGATATCTTACGAATTGGAAAACGACCTGTCAACACGATTTGTGTGGAATTTCTAACAAACCTGTGTATAACTTTCCGCCACTTAAAAAATACAAAAACGATGTGCTTATTTTGAATACTTTTTGCCACTACACTAGCCTGCGGTCAGCTGCTACAAAATGCTAATGGCTATTGACATTTTCGGGCTTTTGCGCTAGACTGAGTTTAGTAAGTCAAAAACAAAAACAAGCTTTTTAAAAACTTACGAACATTACACAACCAAACCAATAACGCTCTTTGCGACCCTAAAGGTTGCGGGAGCGGTCAGTCAAAGCCAAAAGGTAGTAAGCGCTAATTAAGTTACTTATAAAGAGCGGATTTACTACCTGCGGCTCCTATAAAAACAAAACACAATGAAAAATACTGCACGGTGCAAAAGTGCAGTATTTTTCTTTTAAGCGTAAGTAGGGGATGGGTTAGAATAGTAAGTGATGAAACGAGCTCTTATTATCTGCGGGGGATGTCTTGCTGTCTTGCTGGTGCTCTTTCTGGGCACCGATCCAAACAAGGTCCCATCTTTTGTACTCGTTTTCCCGTTCATTCTTTTGTTTGTTACTTTGCTGTCGCTGGCGTTTGTGTTGCTTCAAAAAAGGGGATTAACTGTTTCGCGGAGTATGCGTATCGGTGCCCTGTGTGCTGCGGTGCCAATTATCGTGTTGATTTTGCAGTCTATAGGCCAGCTAACCCTTAAGGATGTCCTAACTATTGGCGCCTTGTTTGTGGTCTCGTATTTTTACATGTCGCGCCTATCCACATCTTCGTAAAAACTGTTGTAAACACATAGCAGATAAGGGAGAAAACTGGTATAATGAGAAGTAAATTATGAACCCCCAAGCGAATCAGACACCCGGTTTAGGTTTGCCACAGCCTTCTTTCGATGTTGGCCAGGCACCCATGCCCCAGGCACCAGGCGCTTTCAGTGCACCTGAGGCGGTACCTCAGTTTGAGGCGATGCCTGCTATTCCGCAAAACCCAATGGCTGTTCCTTCCGTACAACAACCCATGCCCCAAGTGGCTCCTGCCCAGCAGCCGGCGCTTCCTATAACGCCTATTCCTGACGTGAACGCTGCCGCAGTTGCCCAGCAAGCTGATGACGATAGCTCATTAGATGAAGAATGGATAAATAAAGCCCGTGAGATTGTCGAGCGCACCCATACTGACCCTTACTTGCAGAGCCGTGAGATCAGTAAGATAAAGGCGCAGTACATCAAAGTGCGCTACAACAAAGACATTAAGAGTAGCGAAGACCAGCAATAATGACTGCTTTGATTTTTATATTTGTCTTTCTACTATTAGCCGGTGCACTAGCTGCACCTGTTATCTATCTGCAGATGAGAAGTCGTATCCGTGAGCGCAAGAACTATGAGCGTGGTCTTAAGATGGTGCCTTTGCTTATCCATCTTCCGCCACCTAGCGAGGATACTGAGGGTAATGGTCGTGACGTTCGCGACGTAACAGACGAGAATATATCTAAAGCCCAAGTTATCTACGGTATCATTGCCAGCACTCTCCAAAAGGGTTTCAAGGCAAAGTTCTATGGACAGCGTCATTTCGCTTTTGAGATTGTTGCTACTAAGGGATTCGTATACTTCTATGCTGGCGTGCCTGTGGCTTTAGTAGAACTAGTGAAGCAGGCTATCGTGAGTGCCTATCCTTCTGCCCGCCTCGAGGAAGAAGAAGAGCACAACATCTTCAATGCCGTGGGTAAATTAAGCGGTACTGTCGGCGGTGAGATGGGCTTGAAAGAACCGTATGCATATCCTATCGCGACGTATCAGGACTTAAAGCGCGATGCAATGCAGGCACTATTAAACGCGTTGTCCACATTAGATAAAGAAGACGGTGCGGGTATCCAGATACTTATGCGTCCGGCAGATCCGGTATGGCGCAAGAACGCATTAGGCGTTGCTTCGACGAAGCGCAAGGGCGAGGGCGGGGGCTCAAAAGGAGCTGAAAAGTTGTTCGGTTTCGGTAAGGAAATTGCGACTGCTTTTGTTAAGCCGCCTGAAGCAAAAGACGGTAAGGGCGACTCCAAACACGACTTGTCCGGTACTGACCAAGCCATTGTAAATGCTATTGAAGAGAAGGCGAGCCAGCCGGGCTATGAAGTACTTATACGTGTTGTAGTTTCGTCTAACATCAGCCAACGATCACAAGCTATTTTAAACAACATTATTGCTGCCTTCTCCTTATATGATGCTCCTGGAAAGAACGGATTTAAGTTTTCGCCGACAAAAGATATTGATGAATTTACAACATCATACATCCTTCGCATGTTCCCGCAGAAGGCAAATAAGAGCATTTTGAATGCTACAGAATTAGCAACGTTGTTCCACTTTCCTGAACAAAAGAGCATACCTACTTCACAGCTGGAACGGCAAGGATCCAAGCAGGTTGACGCTCCGCGCAATATGCCTGATGACGGTTTGTTGCTGGGCTACAACGTGTTCCGTGGAGTAAAGAAGCCAGTGCGTTTGAGTAAGGGCGACCGCCAACGCCATATGTATACAGTTGGTCAGACGGGTACCGGTAAGTCTACCTATTTGGAGAACCTGGCGTTGCAGGATATGTTAAGCGGCGGCGGTTTTGCATTTGTGGATCCGCACGGCGACACGGCGGAACGGCTACTAGCCATGGTTCCACGTGAGCGGACGGAAGACATTATTTATTTCTCGCCATCAGACGTTGAATACCCCATGGGCCTTAATCTTTTCGAGCACCAGTCTCCTGACGAGAAGGACTTCTTGATCCAGGAAGTGCTTAACATGCTTTATAAATTGTACGACCCACAGCACCAAGGCATCATGGGTCCAAGGTATGAGCATTTGTTCCGCAATGCAGCATTAACGGTTATGGCTGACCCAGAAGGCGGTACATTCGTAGACATTCCTAAGCTTTTCCGCGACCCAGCATATGTAAAGCAGAAGCTGCAATACGTTAAAGACCAAAACGTGCTGGAATTCTGGCAAAAGGAAATGCCGCAATCTCAGCGTTCCAATGAGTTTGGTGAAGTAGTGAGCTGGTTCGTGAGTAAGTTCGGCGCCTTCCTCTCTAATGAAATGATGCGCAATATTATCGGACAGACTAAGAGCGCCTTTAACCTGCGCGATGTGATGGACGATGGCAAGATCCTTATCGTAAACCTAAGTAAAGGACGTTTGGGCCTGCTGAACTCCCAGCTGCTGGGTATGATCTTCGTTATGAAGTTCCAGGCGGCGGCTATGAGCCGCGCAAATGTTCCCGAGAGTGAACGTAAAGACTTCGCACTGTACGTGGATGAGTTCCAGAACTTCTCGACAGACTCGTTTGCAACTATCCTGTCCGAGGCTCGTAAGTACCGCTTGAACCTTATTGTTGCGAACCAGTTTACGACCCAGCTAACAGAAGAGATCCGTGACGCCGTGTTTGGTAACACGGGTACTATCGTTGCGTTCCGCGTGGGTCAGGATGAAGACGCCGAGGCTCTTGCTAAGCGTATGCGCCCTGCCTTCGATCCGACTGACCTGCTGCGTATGCCTAACTACAACGCGGCAGTACGTATGCTGGTAAATGGCGTGCCTACGCAGCCGTTCAGTGTGGCAACGCTGCCACCGCTCGGTGACCCTAATTATAAGTTGGCTGAAGCTTTGAAACAGCTATCTGCTGCTAAATATGGCCGGCCTAAGGCACAAGTAGAAAAGGAAATTTTTGAACGCTTAGCTACAAAGACTCCAGAGCCAGTCGCAGGAGCACGTCCCTTTGGTGCCGCACCTGGCGCTCCTGGTCCTGCTGGTGCCGCATCTGCAGCTCCTGCGACCCGTTACGGCCAAGCTCCCCAGACACCAGCCCCAGGCACGGGTTCGTTCCTTGATGAATGGATGTCTAAGCGCGAGAGTAAAGGTCCATTGCTGAGGCCCAACCCATGGTCGAAGGATTCGCCTGCGCCTAAGGGTGCTTCTGCAGCCCCTGAAGCCCCTGCAGCGGCTCCTGCTCCCAAAGATGCATCCAAACCCGCAGAGCCTGCTGCGCCTGCCATAGGCCACCATAAAGCTGGCCAGGGGCTTACTACGCAGCCGCCGGCACCAGCAATTCCTCCCGTTGATCTGCCGAAGAATCCATCAGTGCACTATGGCAAAGAGGATGAGAAGCCTGCTGATGATGCTGCCATCGAACGGGAACTTGAGGCTGCAGCTAAAGCAGCCGAAGAGAAGCTTAAAACTCCAGAGCCTGCCAAGAAACCAGCCGAAGAACCCAAAGCCCCAGAGCCGAAACCCGAGCCAGTGCACAAGACCGAGGCAGAGCACAGCACGAGCGAGAATGCGAGCGGCGAACTCCATATATCAGGTGCCAAGAAACCTAGTGAAGAGAGTGATACTATCTTCATAGACGCTGACGGCAACCTGCACATGCGCTCCTAGTACCCCTCGGTTGCTAAAACAGAAGTCGTTACCTATAATAATAGGGAAGTGGGAGTTATCTAACTTATTTTTATTTGATCTAAAGAGGGTATTTACGTGGCTGATAAACAAAAAGGTTATTCTGCTGATCAAATCCAGGTTCTAGAGGGGCTAGATCCTGTCCGCAAGCGTCCGGGTATGTACATCGGTGGTACCGGGGTTGAGGGTCTTCATCACTTAGTATGGGAGATTGTCGACAACGGTATCGACGAAGCGCTGGCTGGTCATGCAACAGAAGTGTCTGTAACATTACTGGCTAACAACGGTGTCCGGGTCTATGACGATGGCCGTGGTATCCCTACCGATATCCACCCGAAGACAGGAAAGAGCACAGTCGAAACTGTCCTTACTGTCCTGCACGCTGGTGGTAAGTTCGGCGGCGGCGGTTACAAGGTATCCGGTGGTCTGCACGGTGTGGGCTCCAGTGTGGTTAACGCGCTCTCTAGCCGGTTGATTGTCACGGTCGACCGTGACGGCAAGCGCTTCCAGCAAGAGTATAAGCAAGGTGTTCCGCAGGGTGACCTAAAGGTTATCGGCAAGAGCAAAGCTAATGGTACGACCATTGAGTTCTATCCAGACGAAACTATTTTTGAAACGACCAAGTTCAACTATGATACGATTCTTGATCGCTTACGCCATGCTGCATATCTCACAAAGGGTATTAGAACCAGTCTTATTGACGAGCGAACTGGTAGTAGGTACGGTTTCTATTTTGAAGGTGGTATCAAATCATATGTTACCCACCTGAATGTCGGTAAAGAAGTCGTTGATGATGATGTCTTCTATGTAGACAAGCAAGTTGAAGACTCCCAGATTGAAATCGCCTTGCAGTGGACCGATGCCTACAGCGAGACAATCAAGCAATTCGCTAACAACGTCTTTAACCCAGACGGCGGTACGCACGTAACTGGTTTCCGCTCGGCGCTTACCCGCGTTGTAAATGAATATGCCCGCAAGGCTGGTCTCCTTAAAGAAAAGGAAGAGAACTTGAGCGGTGAAGACTGCCGCGAAGGTTTGACCTGTGTCATCCTCGTGAAATTGCCAGACCCACAGTTTGAAGGCCAGACCAAGAACAAGCTTGGTAACCCTGAAGTACGTGGTTATGTAGAGACGGTGATGAGCGAGTACTTCAACTACTATCTCGAAGAACACCCCGGCATTGCCCGCAAGATTGTTGGTAAGGCGCTCCTAGCCGCCCGTGCCCGCAAAGCCGCCCGTGCTGCCCGCGATAACATCATCCGTAAGGGTGTGCTCGAAGGCGCCAGCATGCCTGGCAAGCTTGCAGACTGCTCCAGCAAAGATCCTAAGAGTTCTGAGATTTACCTTGTAGAGGGTGACTCAGCTGGTGGTTCGGCCAAGAGCGGACGCGACAGCAAGACGCAGGCTATCCTGCCACTTCGCGGTAAGGTGCTCAATGTTGAGCGCGCCCGCCTCGACAAGATGCTGGCTAATAACGAAATCCTAAGCCTTATTAAGGCTCTGGGTGTCGGTATCGAAGACTCCTTCGATGTTAATGGACTTCGCTACGACCGTATCATTATCATGACCGATGCCGATGTTGATGGTTCGCACATTAGTACGTTGCTTCTGACCTTCTTCTTCCGCTTCATGCGCGAAGTAGTTGACGGTGGACACTTATACCTGGCCAAGCCGCCATTATTCGAACTGGTTAAACCTGGCCGTAAGTCTAGCGTCTTTATATATGACGAGGCAGAACTCGATAAGGTGCTTGATGCAACTATCGAAGCCCGCCAAAAAGAAGGCCTTAAGTTTAACCCTGACGATGAGCGCTTCCGCCAAGCCGGATTCATCGAACAGAAGCGTTACAAGGGTTTGGGTGAAATGGATGCTGAACAGCTCTTCGAAACCACTATGAACCCTTTGAAGCGCGTTTTGGTTAAGGTTAATGTCGAGGACGCCGAAAAGGCTGACGCGATCTTCAACAAGCTGATGGGTACCGAAGTTGAACTTCGCAAGAACTTCATCACAACACACGCTAAATTTGTGAAGGACTTGGACATTTAGTATGGACGACAACACTCTAGAACCAACACAACCAACAGGCCCAATCATGGGCGACGATATCATCGAAGGGGAAGTGATTATTCGGACCGAGAAGTCCGACCACGCCCGCAGTGTTGAGCTTCGCACCGTTGAAAACGTTATGGAAGACAGCTACCTGCGTTATTCGATGAGCGTTATTGTCGAACGAGCTCTTCCTGATGTCCGTGACGGCCTTAAGCCTGTGCACCGGCGCATCTTATACACTATGAACCGCGATGGCCTTAGAAGCAGCGCTAGACACCGTAAAAGCGCAAACGTAGTGGGTGCTGTGATGGGTGACTACCACCCTCACGGTGACGCTGCCATTTACGACTCTATGGTTCGTATGGCCCAGCCTTGGGCAATGCGCTACATGCTCGTAAACGGGCAGGGTAACTTCGGTTCTATGGACGGAGATCCTCCCGCTGCCATGCGTTACACCGAGGCCAAGATGGCCCGGCTTGCAGAAGAAATCCTGGAGGACATCGAAAAAGAAACGGTCGACTTCCGCGACAACTACGATGGCCGCTTGCAGGAGCCTACCGTACTGCCAGCCAAACTGCCGAACCTACTCCTAAACGGCCAGCTAGGTATTGCCGTCGGTATGGCTACGAATATTCCTCCGCACAACCTGACGGAACTGGTTGATGCTACTGTCCACCAGATCGACCACGAAGATGCCACTCTCGATGACCTCTTGGAATACATCCAAGGGCCTGACTTCCCGACCGGTGGTGTGATCTATGGTAAAGAGTCCATCCGTACTGCCTACGCAACTGGTAGGGGCGGTATTGTTGTCCGTGGTATCGCTGAAGTAGTAGAAGGCAATAAAGGCCGTCACCAGATCGTTATCACGGAAATTCCATATGCACTTAATAAGGAATCGCTTGTTATCAAGATCGCTGATCTTGTAAAAGAGAAGAAAATCAGCGGTATCTCTGATATCCGTGACGAAAGTGCTCGTGGCGGTGTCCGCATCGTTATCGACCTTAAGAAGGACGCATATCCTAAGAAGCTTTTGAACCAGCTATATAAGCTGACCCCACTACAGACAGCCTTCCACTTTAATATGATGGCTTTAATCGACGGTATCCAACCCCGGGTATTGGGCCTGCAGGATATCATTGGCGAGCACATCAAGCACCGCCGCAGCGTAGTCCGCCGCCGTACCGAGTTTGAACTCCGCAAGGCCAAGGAGCGTGCACACATCCTGGAGGGCTTGAAGATCGCTCTTGATCACATTGATGAAGTCATCAAGACCATCCGTGCCAGCCAGACAAGCGACGAAGCCCAGGTCAACCTTATTAAGCGGTTCGGCCTCAGCGAGATACAAGCCCGGGCCATCTTGGCTATGCAGCTGCGTACGCTGACCGGCTTGGAGCGCGACAAGATTGAGAAGGAACTCGCTGAGCTGATGAAGCTTATCAGCGAGCTCGAAGCTATCCTCGCTGACGAGAAAGAGATCCTTAAGATCGTTAAGGATGAAATGCTGGAACTTAAGAAGAAGTATGGCGATGAACGCCGTACCCGTGTTGTCTCGCAAGAGCTTGGCAAAATGAGCGATGAAGACCTTGTTCCTGATGAGCAAGTTGTAGTAACACTTACATCAGCTAATTACATTAAGAGAAGTCAAATCGCTGATTACAAGAAGCAGGGACGTGGTGGCAAGGGCCGCAGGGGCATGGCTACACGCGAAGAGGATGTCATTGAACATGTCGTCAACGCAAGCACCCATGACTTCCTCTTGTTCTTTACGAACAAGGGTAGGGTATTCCGCCTTAAGACGTACGAAGTGCCACACGCTGGCCTTGGCGCCAAGGGAGTAGCCATCGTAAACCTGTTGCAGCTGCAACCCGAAGAAACGGTTAGCTCGGTCATCAATGTTAGCAAGCAGCTGCACGGCAAGGGTAACCTCTTCATGTGTACTGTCCGCGGTGTCGTTAAGAAGACTCCTTTTGAGCAATACCAGAATGTCCGCAGCTCAGGTCTGATCTCGATTAACCTTGATGATGGCGATGAACTGAAGTGGATCCGTATGACTAACGGCGACAATGAAGTAGTTATCTCTACTTCCCAGGGCCAGGCCATCCGCTTCCATGAGAAAGACGTCCGTCCAATGGGCCGCGTCTCCCGCGGTGTACGTGGTATCCGCTTGCGGACTGGCGACAATGTAATCGGTATGGATATCGTCCAAGAGAAATCGAGTATCTTTGTTATCAGCCAGTACGGCTACGGTAAGCGCACTAAGGTCGCCCAGTTCACGGCACACGCACGTGGTGGTGTCGGTATCCGCTCTGCAGTGGTTAACACGAAGACAGGCAAGCTGATGGGCGTTAAGACGCTTAGCGATGATGATACCCAGGAGGTGATTATCGTGTCCTCACAAGGCCAGACAATCCGCCTAGGCCTGAAGGACATCCCATCATTAGGCCGTGCCACACAGGGTGTTCGTATTATGAGACTTAAGGATGGTGACGAAGTTGTGTCACTAGCACTCGTAGATGCGACCGTCGAAGACGACGATGAAGAAGAGCCGGAAACACCGGTGGAACAGCCTAAAAAGTAAGGGGTAAAAGTGGTGATGTAACAATCACCACTTTTTCTTCTACATTTATCTTGACTTATAGTGGTCATCTGTCGTACTATCTTGCTTAGAGTTTTTGAGGTCTATTTAGGTGTCTCCGAAACCGAACATTAAAAATTGAGTAGTGCAAATCAACGTCAATTGATTTTTGAATTGTTTTAGAGATCTGTTCGCAGATCTCATATTAGTCAGTAATTTCAATCGCAAGATTGATGTTCGACTGAAGTAGGCAAATTCTTTTTATGGAGAGTTTGATCCTGGCTCAGGATGAACGCTGGCGGCGTGCCTAATACATGCAAGTCGTGCGGTAACGGGGAGAGCTTGCTCTCTGCCGACGAGCGGCGGACGGCTGAGTAACACGTAGGAACATACCCCAAAGTGAGGGATAACTGCTCGAAAGAGTAGCTAATACCGCATGTGGTCTAAGGATTAAAGCTTCGGCGCTTTGGGAATGGCCTGCGTTCGATTAGCTAGATGGTGAGGTAAAAGCTCACCATGGCGACGATCGATAGCTGGTCTGAGAGGATGATCAGCCAGACTGGGACTGAGACACGGCCCAGACTCCTACGGGAGGCAGCAGTAGGGAATTTTCCACAATGGGCGAAAGCCTGATGGAGCAACGCCGCGT